>Ga0209458_1000079_pt1 | contig 56131 bp, 54 predicted proteins | sample WorMetLIZAISLAND_FD_187411 | JGI IMG/M metagenome (GOLD analysis project Ga0209458, IMG submission 187411) | Marine gutless worms symbiont microbial communities from Max Planck institute for Marine Microbiology, Germany - Inanidrilus manae... ...
CCCGAAACCACGGCAAGAACCGCTTCGACACACACCACGAACGAAATCAGTTCATCCGCAGCTTCGTCGATGCCTACAATCGAACCAGACTCAGGTGCCTTGGATACAACGCGCCAATCGAGCGTCTGAACAATCACCCGGGACACAACACGCAAGCCGGGGTCAACGGGTGGCAGATCACACCGCCCACGGCGCATCTACATCTGCTCTTCGATGCGGCCGGTATCGACCGGGGCGCCGCGGGCCAGGCGGACAAGCTCGGCCAGGGTCTGCAGCAGCAGCAGGGTGAAACCAATCGGCACCGCGCTCTCGGTCATCCATTTCGGCACCCCGAGCATGGTCGAGGTGGCCCGGCCGATCGCGACCGAGTCGATGACGATGACGCTGCCCTTCCAGATCACCACGACACAGAAGGCGATGATCCAGATCAGCGTGAATGCCTCGGCCAAGCGACGCCCCGTCGGCCCCAGACGGTCGATCAGCAGGGTGATGCGGATCAGTTGTCGGTGGCGGAGGACATAGGCGGCGGCGATGTACACCGCCCACAGCTGGAAGAACCGGCTCATCTCCTCAGCCCAGATGGTCGGCGCGTTGAACAGATACCGTGCCACCACCTCGTAGGTGATCATCACCCCGATGGCGAAGAACAGCCAGGCGGCGAGGCGGCCGCAGGCGTTGCTGATCCGGTCGATCAAATCGAGCATGGCGAGAGGCGGGTGCGCTGGCGAGGCGGAGAAGAAAGGGCCCGGACCACGTCCGGTCCGGGCCCGATCCTCGCCGTTCGCTCGCTACTGCAGCTTCTTGGCTTCTTCCACCAGTTCGGCGCCCAAGCCGCCAGCGTTCTTGATGTAGACCTGCCAGGCGGGCTGCGCCACCTTGCGCCAGGCGTCGACCTGCTCTGGCGTCAGCCGGATCACCTGCATCTTGGTGTCCTGGTCGATCCAGTTCAGCGTGTCCTCATGGATCTTGGCGTACTTCTGTCGCAGGTCGCCTTCGACCTGCTGCGCCGCCTTGCTGATCACCGCGCGCTGATCGCCGCTCAGGCCCTGCCAGACGTCCTCGTTGATCAGCACCACGAACTCCAGGCCGGCGTGGTTGGTGACGATGGTGTAGTCCATCACCTCGTACAGCTTGCGCGACTTCACGGCCGTGACACCGGTCATGCCGGCATCGACAGTGCCACGCTGGTAGGCCAGGTACTGCTCCGAACCCGACAGCAGGGTCGGCGCGCCGCCGGCCGAGCGCACGAACTCGCCCAAAATCTTGCCGAACACCCGGACCTTCTTGTCCTTCATGTCGGCCGGCGTCGCCATCGCCTGCTCCTTGGACAGCATCACCGCCAGGCCGAAGGCCTGCCACCACAGCACGCGGGCGCCGGTGGTCTGGATCTCGGCGTCGATCTTGGCCCGGATCGGATGGTCGGGCGCCGTTGCCGTGGCGATCGCCGCATTGTCGTTGAACATGAACGGCACGAAGAACAGATCGACCGCCGGCACCGTGCCGGCAAACCGGGTCAGTGCCGCAACGCCCATCTCGATCGCGCCCGAGGCGACCGCCTGCGGCACCTCCTTGTCCTTGTACAGCTGCGCGGAGTCGTAGATCTCCACCTTCAGTTCGCCCTTGCTCTCGCGCTCGACGATCTCCTGAAAGGCCAGCAGGTTCTGGCCCAGGATGTTCTTCAACGGCAGCTGCAGGGTGATGCGCAGGGTTTGCGCCGCGTGCGCTGTGCTCGCCGTCAGCGCGCCGATGCCGGCCGTGCCGGCCAGCAGCAGCGCTGCCGCGGCCGCGCAGCGCAGGCCTTTGCCCAAGTTCGTTGGTCTCATTGCAGTCTCCTCCCTGGTCCCCGAAGGCGCGGGGCATATCCGTCGCGGGCCATATTGAAGTCGCCTCCGGGATGGGTCAACGTCGCAGCCGGCAAGCCGCGGGGAGGGAACGATGACCGGAAAACTGCGCTGGCGGGAGCTGCTCGCCCAGGAAGGCTGTCTGTTGCTGCCGGGTGCCTATGACGCCCTGACGGCACGGCTGATCGAGCGCGCCGGCTTCAAGGCCTACATCGTCGGCGGCTTCCCGCTGGTCGGCGCCCGCTACGGCCTGCCGGACATCGGCCTCGTCGGCCTGGGCGAGATGGCCGCCGGGATCCGCGACATCATGCGCGGCTCCTGCCTGCCGCTGATGGTCGACGCCGACCATGGCTACGGCGACGTCAAGAACGTCAGCCACACCGTGCGGACCTACGAGGATCTCGGCGCCTCGGCCCTGTTCCTCGAGGACCAGGTGATGCCCAAGCGCTGCGGCCACATGGCCGGCAAGGACGTGGTCCCGGTCGAGGTGATGGAAGGCCGGCTGCGCGCCGCCGCGGCGGCCCGGCGCACCGACCTGTTCATCGTCGCCCGCACCGACGCCCGCGCCGTGCACGGCCTCGACGACGCCCTGCGCCGCTGCGAGCGCTACATCGCTGCCGGCGCCGACGGCATCTTCGTCGAGGCACCGGAGAGCGTCGAAGAGCTCGAGACCATCGCCCGGGCCTTCGACGTGCCGCAGATGTGCAACATGCTCGTCGCCGGCCGCACACCGCTTCTGAGCAATGCCGAACTCGCCGACATGGGCTACGCCATGGTGATCCACGGCATCGACCTGGTGATGCGCGCAGCCCGGGTGTTCCAGGACACGCTTGCCGACCTCAAGGCCGACCGGGGCAAGGTTGCCGCCGACTACGCCGGCTTTGACGAGTTCAAGCAGCTGCTCGATTTCGACACCTGGGCCGGCATCGAGGATCGCTTCGGCTGAAGCCGCCCCGCCTTGCGCCCGGAAGGCCGCCTGCGCACGATGGCCCAACTAAAAGCCCGAACAAAAGGAGGAGACGCGCAATGGCTTATGCCGAAGGCCGGCTGATCCACGATGCCGACGCCCACATCATGGAAACCCCGGAGATGCTGGCCGCCTTCGCCGATCCGGGCGTGCGCGAGAAGATCGGCGCGTTGTCGTTCAGCCACCTCGTCGTCGGCGACGGCAGCGCGCAGGACCTGGCCCAGGCGCAGCATGATCATGCGGACCCGGCGTTCCGCGCGCGGGACGCGGACGAGATCATGCAGCGCAAGAACTGGCGTGCCACCGGCTCGTTCCTGAAGCAGGACCGCGGGCAGGCACTCGACCTCTTGGGTTTCGCCAGCCAACTCGTCTTCAACACCTTCTGGAGCGCTTACCTGAACGACCTGGAGCACGGGCCCGACGCCGACTTCGCCTATGGCGCCGCGCGCGCCCACAACCGCGCCATGCTCGACTTCTGTGCCGTCGACGCACGCCTGTTGCCGACACTCTATGTGCCGTTGATGGAGTTCGAGCGGTCGGCGGCAATGGCGGGCGAAGCGATCGCGGCCGGCGCCAAGGCGCTGCTGGTGCCGTCGGCCTGCCCGGCCCGGCACGCCCCCAGCCACCTCGGCCTGTACCCCGTCTGGCGCCAGGCGGAGGAGGCCGGCATCCCGATCGTCATGCATGTCGGCGGCGGCGGGCGGCTGCTCGACCCGATGTACTTCGACAACGGCCGTCCACAGGAGAAGGACTTCCATGGCGGGGCCGAGAACTTCCGCTCCGTCGACTACATGGCGATCCCGGTGCCACCGGCGCAGACCATCGCCACCCTGGTCCTCGACGGCGTGCTCGAGGACCATCCGGACCTGAAGTTCGGTGTCATCGAGCAGGGGGCGATCTGGCTGCCCGGCCTGATGCGCCAGCTGGACGCCGCCCATGAGGCGTTCGCCCGGCACGAGCAGCGCCTGCAGCGCCTGTCGCTCAGGCCCGGCGACTACCTGCGCCGCCAGCTTCGCGTCACTCCCTATCCGACCGAGGACGTCGGTTGGGTGATCGAGCAGGCCGGCGAGGAGGTCTGCCTGTTCTCCTCCGACTACCCGCATGTCGAAGGCGGCCGCAACCCGATCCGCCGCTTCGAGGCCACCCTCGACGGCCTGGGCGAGGCGGCGAAGCAGCGCTTCTACTGCGACAACTTCGTCGACCTGATGGGCAAGGGGCTGGCAGGCCTGCCGCAGGCGGCGTGATCGGGCGGGTCTGAGACCCGCCCCTACAGGGTTTCCGCCAGTTGGTAGGGGCGGGTCTCAGACCCGCCCATCGCGCCGCACCGTCACGCTGCCGCGGTGTCCTCGTAGACCGGCGGTTTGCCGGTGACCGAGACCCGCCACAGCATGCGGCGGTCGTGCGTGCCGGCGGCCGGCGCCTGCACCTGGGCCTTGTGCAGGGTGGCGAAGGTGTCCCAGGCGGCGACGTCGCCGACGGCGTAGTCCCAGCTGCTGCGGTACTTGTCCTGGATGCAGTGCCGGGCCAGCTCGTCCAGCAGGTCGATGGCTTCGTCGTCGGGCCAGCCGACGATGCCGAACGAGGAGCCGGCGACGCCATAGAGCGCCTTGCGACCGGTGACATGGTGGCGACGGACCAGCGGCATCCGCACGTTGCGCACCCTGCGTTTCTGCTCGGCCGTCAGGCGTTCGGCCGACGTCGGTGAGTCCTCGTCCATGTCCCAGCGGTTGCCGTAGTGATGGATCACCGTCAGGTCGTCGATCCGGTCCTTCGTCGCCTGCGGCAGGTCATCGTAGGCGGCAATGCAATCGGCGAATTCGGTCGGACAGCCGCCGGCCGGCACCTCCAGTGCGTAGACGACGGTAGCGCTGTTGGGCGGATCCTCGTAGGCGACATCGGTATGCCAGAACGCCGCGCCCTCGTAGACGCCCAGTGGACGGTCGCCGTCGAACACGTTTGACAGCAGCAGAATCGCTGGATGGCCGTGCAGGCGCAGGTGATCCAGGAAGTGCGGCTTCTGTGCGCCGAAGCAGCGGGTCAAGGCGTCGAACTGTTCGAAGGCAAGGTGTTGCCCGCGGACCACGATCACCTGGTGCTGGTGAAAGGCGTCGAGCAACGCCCGCTCCGTATCCGTATCCAGCGGCTGCGCCAAATCGATGTCGAAAATCTCCGCCCCGAAACCGCCGGGCAACGCTCGCATGCCAAAGCTGGCCATCGCCATTCCCCACGTTGCGTGCCGCTGCGGCACGACGCAGGGGATTATGACCAATCTTGGCGGGTCAAGGCAAGATGGGTCAGCTTCGCTGACCTAACCATAGGGAGACGCGGCAAGCGCGGCGTTGGTTGGCACCGCCCGGGCCGTGTCCACATCGGGGCTGCGGTACATCGCCTCGGGCACATCTGCCAGCGTCGAGGGATGCACCGGACCGTCCGCCAGGCCGTAGAACCTCTGGAAGCTCATGATCAGCGGCCGCCACTTGTCCGGGTCGACGCGGTTGCGCTCGCCGTCGCGCAGGATCGAGCGGGCCAGGTGAACGCGCTGGATGCGCAGCTCGAACACCACCGTGCGCCCGCGCACCCGATTGTTGTCCGCTGCCAGGTCACGCCAGTGCTCGACCACTGCTTCCAGCTGCACCGGGCATTCCCGCACCCGCGGCGGCGCCACCGTCTCCGCCGGCGCGGGGGTCAAGCCGGCGCTCTCGAACTTGCGCTTCTCGTGGCGGTAGCCACGGGCCAGCTTGTTCTTCGGCACCGGGTCCGAGCCGGTGGTCAGGGCCAGCCTGTCGACCGCCGATGCCTCGGCCACGGACGGCAGGTTGAGCACCCCTTCGCCCGTCCGCTTGAGGTTGGCCGTGGTCTTCGAGCCTGTTGCCAGGCCGATGACGCAGCGCCAGCCGAGCCAGAAGGCCGACGACATCGGCGCCAGGTTGGCCGACCCGTCCTCGTTGAGCGAGCTGATCAGCACTACCGGGGTGCCGAAGTATAGGATCGCCGGCTCGGCCGACAGGTGGCTGGTCGGATCAGAGGGGTGGCGGGCGTTCATCGTGGGCCTCGTGCGTGCTGGCATCGACGTTGCCAACGGATGTAGGCCCGCGCGGCGTCGGCCGCGCCCCGAAGCTTGCGCTCAAACTTCCGCCAGCTTGCCCAGCGGCAGCCAGCCTTCGCGGCCGTCGCCGTCGCGACACCAGCCCCAGCCATGCGTGTGATGGAGGAGGTCGACGCGCTCACCCGCGGCGACCGTCAGTTCAATTGCCGTGTAGTCCCATGCCGCCACTGGCCGGCCGTCGACGGTGACCAACAGGTCGTCGGGCACCCAGCCGGCGCGCCCGTCGTCGCCGATCGCCCAGAGCCAGCGGTGGCCGTCCCAGATGTCTTCGCGCCCGCTCAACGTCAGCGGGGCACCCTTTGCCATGCGGATCGGGTCGGCGTAGCTGGCCTGGTGGTCTTCCGCGACGCGGCGCTGTGGCCTTGCCGTGTTCAACCGCTGCGCAGCGCCGAACCGGCGAACGCGCCGGTATGTGCGCCGTCCTGAACGAAGGGCCGGACCTCTTGTTTCATCGTGGCGTGGTGTGCGGCTGTAGCATGACGCTACGCTAGCAGGCGGGCTGCGCTGCCGGAAGTCGTGCCGGTGGGAGCGACGGCGCGGTGCGGCTACACTGCGACATCTCCTGCGGACGCGAGGCGCACCATGACCATCGTTGCGATGCTGCTGGCTCTGCTGCTTGCCGTCATTGCCGTCGTCCACGCGCTTTGGGGGTTGCGGATCTGGTGGCCGATGGCCGACGAGCAGTCCTTGGCCCGTACGGTCGTCGGCAGTCCCGGCATTACCCGCATGCCGGCGCCATACTTGTGCCATCTCGTGGCGCTGGCACTGGTCGGCGCCGCGGTCGTTGCCCTCCAGCTCGGTGGCGTGACGCGCCTGCCTGCGGTTCCCGGCTGGTTCGTGCAGCTCGTCGCCGTCGGATTTGCGCTGGTGCTCCTGCTGCGCGGCGTCGGTGGGTATTTCCCTTCCTGGTCGGCGCGGACGCCGGAAGAGCCGTTCCGGAGCTACGACCGGCGTTATTATTCGCCTTTGTGCATCGCCCTTGGCCTTGGCTTTGCCGCACTCGCCTGGCCGGCAGCGAACACCTGGATCTGAGTTCGATGACGACACCGGCAACGAACCGCGACCTGGCACCACGCAACTGGCGCCGCCAAGACCTGCAGCGACGCGGTCTGCCCCGCTACGCGGCCGACGATCTCGACGGCATCAGGGCAGAATTGCGCGATGGAGCCGGGTTCGTCCTGGTACAGGGCCTGCTCGCCGGCTCCGATGACGCCGCGGACGCGGCCGACGCCGCAATCCGGCTGCGCCACTTCGGCCAGCGGCTTGGACGGCTGCTGCCACAGAACGCCCGGCAGGAGACCCTGGTCGAGATCGCCGACTTCTCCGACGAGGACGTCTTCGACGACCGGGGCTATCGTTCGCCCGGGGAATTGCAGCCGCACACGGATCCGCCGCCGCTGATCGTGCTGCTGTGCCTGCGGCCGGCGCGGCAAGGCGGCGCCAACCGGCTGGTCAGCGCCGCCAGCATCCGCGAAGCGATCCGCGACCGGCAGGCCGATCTGCTGCCGCTGCTGGAAGCGGGCCTGCCGTTCTTCATGCCAGACGAAGAGACGCCGGGTGGCGGCGAGGTCAAGCCGGCCCTGCCGATCCTGCTCGATGGGCCCGGCGGTCTCAGCTGCGTGTATTACCGACCCTTTATCGAGCGGGCGGTTGCGGCGGGCGCCCGGCTGCCCGACGGGGCGACCGCTGCCCTGGACCTGTTCGATCGTTGCGCCGCTGATCCCGCGCTGCAGGTCGAGCACAGCCTGGCGGCGGGCGAGGCGCTGATCCTCAACAACTACCGGGTGCTGCACGCGCGCGACGACTACGAGGACTGGCCGGAGAAAGCGAAGCGCCGTTGCCTGCTGCGCCTCTGGCTCGACGCCGACTGGCTGCCCGACCCGCCGGCGGCGCACGCCGGCCGCCGGAACCCGATGGCGGCGATGCTGTAGCGTCAGGTGCTGCTGCCTGTGGCGGGCCTCAGCCGGCGTCTTCTCGAATGAAGTAGATCAGGTCCAGCTCCGGCGGCGTCGTGCCGGTCTGGCTCAGCATGTCGTGCACCTGGCCGCGGTGATGGGTCTGGTGGTTGAACACGTGACCCAGGACCAGCGCGAGGGGCTGAGTGAAGCTGGCGCCGGCGATGTTGGTGTAGCTCAACATGCCGGTCAGGTCCGCCTCGCCATAACCGTCGACCGTCTGCAGCAGGCGCCGGTCTTCCGCCGTCCGCGCCTCACGCAGCTCGGCGAAGTCCTCGAAAAGGATCGCATCGAGGCTGCCGGGATCCTCGCCCTCGCCGGTGAGGCGGTTCAACCAAAGCCGGTCGCCGACCAGGACATGGTTCAGGGTGCCGTGGATGGAGCGGAAGAAGCCGCGCCGGTCGCGCCGGTACTCGTCGTCGCTCAAGCCAGCCGCAGCGTCGTAGATCCGGTCGTTGGCCCAGCGGTTGTAGCGGGCGAAGGTCAGGAAGTGGTCCCGGAAGGTCATGTGGCTGCTCCCCATTTTGATCATGATCGGACCATGTTTTCGACGTTTTTGGAAATCATTGCGGATGGTGGAAAAATAGCTGGACCCATGCGGATTGTCGTTAGATAGTGCCGCGCGAAACAGGGAACCAATGCGTGGCGGCGCTGGCGGCTGCCGTGCGGGCAACGAACGAGGCCAAGAGATGACGGAACGCGTCGAGATCGGTGGGCTGAAGGTCGCCCGCGTCCTGCACGACCTGGTTGCTGACGAGATCACCCCGGGCACGGACGTCGAACCGGCCGCGGTCTGGGCCGGGCTGGAGGCCATTCTCGCCGACCTCGGTCCGCGCAACCGCGCGCTGTTGCAGAAACGCGCCGACCTGCAGGCGCAGATCGATGCCTGGCACCGCGAACGCAAGGGCCAGCCGCACGACGCCGCGGCCTACCGCCGGTTCCTGACCGAGATCGGCTACCTGCTGCCGGAAGGCGACGATTTCAGCATCGGCACGGACAACGTCGACCCGGAGATCTCGACCATCGCCGGGCCGCAGCTGGTGGTGCCGGTGATGAATGCCCGCTATGCCCTGAACGCCGCCAACGCCCGCTGGGGCAGCCTGTACGATGCGCTGTACGGCACCGACGTCATCCCCGAGGACGACGGCTGCGAGAAGGGCAGCAGCTACAACCCGGTACGTGGCGCCAAGGTCATCGCCTTTGCGGCCGACGTGCTCGACCAGGCCGCACCCCTGTCGCAGGGCAGCCATAAGGACGCCACGGCCTATGCCCTGGCAGACAACGGCAGTGGCAAGACCCTGGCCGTCACGCTGGCCGATGGTTCGGCCACGGGCCTTGCCGACCCGGCCCAGTTCGTTGGCTACCTGGGCGGCGATGCGCCGAGCGCGGTGCTGTTGCGCCACAACAACCTGCACCTCGAGATTCAGATCGACAAAGAGCATCCGATCGGCCGCGACCATGCCGCCGGGGTCAAGGATGTGGTGCTGGAAGCTGCGGTGACCACGATCCAGGACTGCGAGGACTCGGTGGCTGCCGTCGACGCCGACGACAAGGCGCTGGTCTATCGCAACTGGCTCGGCCTGATGAAGGGTGACCTGGAAGAGCGGCTCGAGAAGGGTGGCCGGACCATCACCCGGCGGCTGAACCCGGACCGCAGCTTCACCGCGCCGGACGGCGGCAGCCTGACCCTGCATGGCCGCAGCCTGCTGCTGGTCCGCAACGTCGGCCACCTGATGACCACCGATTCCGTGCTCACCGCCGACGGCGCCGAGATCCCCGAAGGCATGCTCGATGCCCTGATGACCAGCCTGTGCGCGATCCACGACATCAAGCGTGACGGCGGCCTCGCCAACAGCCGCGCCGGCAGCGTCTACATCGTCAAGCCGAAGATGCACGGGCCCGAGGAAGTCGCCTTCACCGCCGAGCTGTTCGGCCGGGTCGAGGATGTGCTCGGCCTTGCCCGCAACACCCTCAAGGTCGGGGTGATGGACGAGGAGCGGCGCACCACCATCAACCTGAAGGAATGCATCCGTGCCGCCGCCGATCGCCTGGTGTTCATCAACACCGGCTTCCTCGACCGCACCGGCGACGAAATTCACACCAGCATGGAAGCCGGCCCCATGATCCGCAAGGAGGCGATGAAGGGCGAGCCCTGGATCACCGCCTATGAGGACTGGAACGTCGACATCGGCCTCGAGACCGGCCTGAAGGGCAGGGCCCAGATCGGCAAGGGCATGTGGGCCAAGCCGGACGAGATGAAGCAAATGCTCGAGGCCAAGATCGGCCATCCCAAGGCCGGCGCCAACTGTGCCTGGGTGCCGTCGCCGACGGCGGCGACTCTGCACGCGCTGCACTATCACCAGATCGATGTTGCCGCCCGCCAGGACGAGCTCGCCGGCCGTGCCCGCGCCAGCCTCGACGACATCCTGACCATCCCGCTGCTGCACGGCACCAACCTGTCGCCGGACGAGGTGCAGGAGGAACTGGACAACAACGCCCAGGGCATCCTCGGCTACGTCGTGCGCTGGGTCGACCAGGGCGTCGGCTGCTCCAAGGTGCCGGACATCAACGACGTCGGCCTGATGGAGGACCGCGCCACCCTGCGCATCTCCAGCCAGCACATCGCCAACTGGCTCTACCACGGCATCTGCAGCGAGGCGCAGGTGCGCGAGACCATGCAGCGCATGGCCGCCGTGGTCGACCGCCAGAACGCCGGCGATCCGCTGTACCGCGACATGGCGCCCAACTTCGACGCCAGCATCGCCTTCCAGGCCGCCTGTGATCTGGTGTTCGAGGGACGCGCGCAACCGAGCGGCTATACCGAGCCGATCCTCCACGCCCGCCGGCGCGAGGCCAAGGCACGGTTCGGGGCGTAGGAGCAACGAAGCGGGCGGGTCTGAGACCCGCCCCTACCGACCGTGGTGTGAACTGTAGGGGCGGGTCTCAGACCCGCCCGTCGCGAGCCCGCTCAGGCCGAGGACAGGACGTGGACCTTGCGGTCGGCGAGCAGGTCCTTGGTCTTGCCGGCGTATTCCTTCATGTGCGGCGAGGCGGCGTGTGCCATCAGGGCGTCGAGGCTTGCCCACTTCTCGATCACGACGAAGGTGTCGTCGCCGAACTGGGTCTGGAACGGGCCGACGCCTTCGGCGTCGATGGCGGCGCCGTACTCGATGCAGCCATCCTCTGCATGCACGGCCGGCACGTTGGCGTTGAACGCTTCCAGCACCTGTGCGCGCATGCCGGGCTTGGTGGTGATGACGGCGATGACGTGCACCATGCTCATGGGCTTCCTCCCGGTTCTCTGACTGTTGGCTGCGCGCAGGCTACTGCGCCTGCCGGGCACCTGCAACGACCCGCCCGTCGTGCCGCTGGTTCTGCTCGACGTGCGCGCGCAGGTTCTCCAGGTGTGATCGCCAGCCGGCTTCGTGCGCCATCATCAGTTCGTGTGCCGTGTCGGCCCAGCCGCCGTGCACCAGTTGCAGCCGGCAACCGCCCGCCGTCGCCGTCAGGGAAATCTGCACCCGGGTTGCCGCCGGCCAGTCGTCGTCGCGCCAGCTCAGGTCCAGCAGCCGCGGCGGCATGAAGATCAGTACGCGGCCGCGGGTGACCTGCTGCTTTCCGTCCGGGTCACGCCATGGCTCGGCGAAGGCGCCGCCGGGCCAGGGTTCGAGGACGACGCCGTCGCGCCACCAGGCGGCGCGTGCCTGTGGATCCACCAGGGCGTGCCAGACGGCTGTCGGCGGCGCGGCCACCGCCATCGACAGCACAAGCTGCATCAGCGCAGGGCGTCGTCCAGGTCGGCGATCAGGTCGTCGACGTCCTCGACCCCGACCGACAGCCGCACCAGGCTGTCGGAGATGCCGAGCTCGGCCCGCATCTCCGGCGGGATCGAGGCATGGGTCATGATCGCCGGGTGCTCGATCAGGCTCTCGACCCCGCCCAGGCTTTCGGCCAGGGCGAACAGCTCGGTCCGTTCCAGGAAGCGCCGGCTTTCCTTCAGGCCGCCCTCCAGGATCGCCGTCACCATGCCGCCGAACGTGTCCATCTGGCGGCGCGCGAGGTCGTGCTGGGGATGGCTGCTCAGGCCGGGATAGTGCACCTGTTTGACCTTGGCGTGGCCGTCGAGGAACTCGGCCACGGCCATGGCGTTCTCCGAGTGCTGGCGCATCCTCAGCGGCAGCGTCTTCAGGCTGCGCATGACCAGGAACGAGTCGAACGGGCCGGCGATTGAGCCCACGGCGTTGTGCAGGTAAGCGAGCTGCTCGCGCAGCTCCTTGTCGTCGCGCACCACCACCACGCCGCCGACCACGTCGGAATGGCCGTTCAGGTACTTGGTGGTCGAGTGCATGACGATGTCGAAGCCGAAGTCGATCGGCCGCTGCACGTAGGGCGAGGCGAAGGTGTTGTCGGCCACCGTCAGCAGCCTATGCCTGCGTGCGATGGTCGCCAGCGCCTCGAAGTCGACCAGGCGCAACAGCGGGTTGGTCGGGCTCTCGGCCCAGACCATCCGGGTGTTCGGCCGGATCGCCGCCTCCAGCGCCGCCGGGTCGGAAAGGTCGACATAGGAGAATTCCAGCCCGGCCGAGCGCTTGCGCACGTTCTCGAACAGCCGGTAGGTGCCGCCGTACATGTCGTCCATGGCGATCACGTGGTCGCCCGACTGCAACAGCTCCAGGATGGTGCCGGCGGCGGCCAGGCCCGAGGCGAAAGCATAGCCCTGGGCGCCGTTCTCCAGATCGGCGATGCAGGCCTCGAAGGCCATGCGGGTCGGGTTCTGGCTGCGCGAGTACTCGTAGCCTTTGTGCACACCCGGGCTGTCCTGGACGTAGGTCGAGGTGGCGTAGATCGGCATCATGATGGCCCCGGTGGTCGGGTCGGGCGGCTGGCCGACGTGGATGGCACGGGTGGCAAAGCCCTGGCGGTTGCGCGGACGGTCCATGGTGATGTCGGGTCTCCGTTGTCAGGCGGTCGGGGCGGCTCGCGTCCGGGGGGCGGGGCCGCCGGTCAGATGGTCTTCTGGCGCAGGTGGTTGATCAGGTCGATCTTGGTGATCAGGCCGAGGAAGCGGCCGCCGTCGACGACGATGGCGACGCGGTCGGCACGGAAGATCGGCAGCAGGGCGTCGATCCCGTCCGATGGCGCCACGGTCTCGAGCCGGTCGGTCATGAACGCGTCCACGCTGTCGCCCAGGCGGTCCTTGTGGTGATGCAGCGCCAGCAGCAGGTCGCCTTCGTCGAGGATGCCGACGATGCGCTCGCCGTCCAGCACCGGCAGTTGCGAGACATCGTACATGCGCATGCGGCCGTACGCCGTCAACAGGGTATCGTCCGGCGCCAGCGCGACCACGGCGCGGTCGGTCATCGGCCGTGAGATCAAGTCCCGCAGGTCGCCATGCGCCTCGCGCGCCAGGAACCCCTGGTCGGCCATCCAGTAGTCGTTGAACATCTTCGACAGGTACTTGTTGCCGGAATCGCGGACGAAGCTGACCACGGTCTTCGCCGTCGTCTGCTCGCGGCAATAGCGCAGCGCCGCGCACAGCAGGGTGCCGGACGACGATCCCGCCAGGATGCCTTCGCGCTGCAGCAGCTCGCGCGCGGCCGCGAAGGCGTCCGCGTCGCTGACGATGTAGGCGCAACTGGCCAGGCTTAGATCACAGTTGGGCGGCACGAAGTCCTCGCCGATGCCTTCGACCAGCCAGCTGCCGAGCTCGCCGGCACGGCCGTCGTTGACCAGGCCGGCCAGCACCGAGCCCTCGGGATCGGCCAGGATCATCTCCACCGACGGCTTCTCCCGCCGGAAGAAGCGGCCGAGGCCGGTCAGCGTGCCGCCAGAGCCGACGCCGCAGACCACGGCGTCCACCGCGCCGTCGGTCTGGGCCAGGATCTCCGGTCCGGTCGTGCGTTCATGCGCCTCGGGGTTGGCCGGGTTGGCGAACTGGTTGACCCAGAAGGCGTTGTCCATCTCGCTGGCGAGCCGTTCGGCGACGTCCTGGTAGTAGTCGGGATGGCCCTTGCCGACGTCGGAGCGGGTCATCATCACCTCGGCGCCCAGCGCCTTCAGGTGGAAGATCTTCTCCTGGCTCATCTTGTCGGGGACGATGACCAGCATGCGGTAGCCCTTGCGGGCCGCCACCAGGGCCAGGCCCAGGCCGGTGTTGCCGGCGGTCGCCTCGATGATGGTGCCGCCGGGACTAATGCGGCCGTCGCGCTCGGCCGCCTCGATCATCGACAGGCCGATGCGGTCCTTGATCGAGCCGCCGGGGTTCTGGTTCTCCAGCTTGACCAGCAGCCGGCACGGCCCGGTGTCGAAGTCGCTGAGCTCGAGCATCGGCGTGTCGCCGATCATCTCCAGCACCGAGCGGTATGCGGCCATCCACGGCTCCTCTACGACGGCCCCCCGACGCCGGCGCCACCATACCGGCGCCGCGCCGCAGTGTCAGTATCTAGCCGCAGCCATGGATCCCCGCTTTCGCGGGGATGACGAGAGAGGGGTCAGGTCCAATTGTGGATGTCGGTCCAGAGGTCGCGCCAGGCCGGGTTCAATCGCTCGATCGCCTCGATTTTCCAGGCGCGTCGCCACTTCTTCATCGCTTTTTCCCGCCGGATTGCATCGGCGATGTGCTCGTGCCGCTCGGCGTACACCAATCGTCTGGTGCCGTAACGTTGTGCGAAGGCGGCACCCACGCCCTGTCGATGCTCCAACACGCGTCGGACGAGATCGGAGGTCACGCCGATATACAGCGTTCCGTGCTGCCTGTTGGCGAGTATGTAGACGTAGCCGTGGCGCGCCATGCCGACAAACATGCAGCAACGAGCGTCCTCTTTCCCACGTCATCCCCGCGAAAGCGGGGATCCATTCGTGCGATCACTCCCGCGCCCGTGCCTGGGCGCTGCGGACGGCGACTCCGCCGGCGAGGAAGCCGCCGTCGACGTAGAGGATCTGGCCGTTGACGTAGCCGGCGGCATCCGAGCACAGGAAGGTGACCGCGCCGGCGATCTCAGTCGGGGTGGCATAGCGGGCGAGCGGGATCATCGCGTGATAGTCGGCCCGCATTTCGGGCGTGTGGTTGGCCAGCGCCAGCTCGGTGTCGACCGGCCCTGGCCCGACGCCGTTGACGGTGATGCCATAGGGGCCCAGCTCGACCGCCAGCTGCCGCGTGAGCTGGATCACCGCCGCCTTGGAGATGCCGTAGGCAGCGCGGCCGTCGCCGGCGCGCACGCCCGAGATCGAGGCGATGGTGACGATCCGGCCGCGGCCGTGCGCCGCCATGATCCGGCCGATCACCTGGCAGCACAGAAAGGTCCCCGTCAGGTTCACCGCGATGGTCTGGTTCCAGGTCTCGAGCGTCATCTCCAGGAACGGCTGCAACGGCCCGATCCCGGCGCAGGTCACCAGGGCATCGATGCGACCGTGCGCGGCCATACTCTCGTCGGCCAGGCGCTGCACGCCCTCAGGATCGGTGACGTCGCACGCCATCGTGCGCACGCGTGCGTCCGCGTCGAATGCAGTCCGGTGGGCCGTGTCCAGGGCATCCTGCTGCAGGTCCGCCAGCACCACATCCCAGCCGTCCGCCAGCAGATCCCGGGCGATCGCCACGCCGAGCCCGCCGGCGCCGCCGGTCACGATCGCTACCCTGTTGCTGCTGTCGCCCATGCGTCCCGCCGCCGCCGTCAGCTGTCGTGCCAAGGAGCCATAGTATGACACCCCGACCAGCGCCGGGTCGTGCTCATCGCCCGCCTAGGCGCGGCGGCGCTTTCCGCTTACCCTGCACGGCAGGTCGATCGGGATGCCCGAGCTGAGGGAGACGTCATCATGTTGCCACGCGGATTCAAGCAGCTGCTGGCCGAGGCCAACGCCGTGATCGATACGCTGGCGGTGCACGACGCCGTGGCCATGACCGAGGATCCGGGCGTGGTGTTCGTCGACCTGCGCGAGCCCATGGAGCGCCAGCAGTCGGGCACCGTCACCGGCGCCGTGCACGTGCCGCGCGGCCTGCTCGAGTTCCAGGTCGATCTTGACAGCCCGATGCACAACCCGGCTGTGACTCCGGACAAGCAGGTGGTGCTGTTCTGCGCCTCCGGTGGCCGCTCGGCCCTGGCGGCCAAGACCATGGTCGACATGGGCTACCCCAACGTCGCCCATATCGCCGGCGGCTTCGCCGCCTGGAAGGAGGCCGGCGGACCGACCGAGTAGCCGGCCGAGCAGCCGGCCGCGGGCCGACGACTGGCCGCTATTCCGCGGCCTGCCCTGGCGGCGGCGACAGGGCCGCCATCTGCTCCAGCACGCCGTCCTCCATCTCGATCTGCAGGGCGTCGTTGAAGCGGTTGAAGAAGCCGCACAGCGCCGTGCGCAGGGTCAGCTCGACGATCTGCGCTTCGGAGAAGTGCGCCCGCAATCGCTCGAACATGGCATCGCGGATCCGGCCCGGGTTGTCGGTCACGGCCACGGCATAGTCGCGCACCAGGCGGTCGACCTCGTCCAGGCCGGGGCAGTCCGGCTCCAGGATCCGCTTCACGGTGTCCGCCGTCAGGCCCTGCTCGACCAGCCGCGGCGCGTGGTGGGCGACGCAGTAGTCGCAGGCGTTGAGCTCTGAGACCACGACCAGGCAGATCTCCAGATAGCGCTTGTCGACGATCGGCTCATCGGCGTTTTCCAGCAGCATCGCCATCAGGTGGCGCAGCGCCGGTGGCCGGTGGGCGAACACTTTGACCTGGTTCAGAAACGGCCCATAATCCTTGGCGAAGCGGCGATAGATCGGCTGCAGCTCCGCGTCCACCTCGTCCAGTTCGACATCACGTACCCTTGCCATGACACATTCCTCCGCTGACCAGACAGGGCCTCACCGCAACAGTGGGCAACGGTCCTGGCGGATGCAAGCGGGGCAGGGCGGGTTGTCGCTGGCGGTCCTGGCCGCGGCGGCGGTGCTGTTCGCCGCCCCGGCCCATGCCGATTGTGCCGACCCGCCGCAGCCCGGCGTCGACTGGCGGAAATGCGTCATGCACAAGCGCCAGTTCGCCGGCGTCGACCTTACCGGTGCCAAGCTCAAGGACGGCCGCTTCACCCGCGCCAGCTTCGCCGGCAGCAATCTGACGGATACCGACCTGAGGCGGGCCAAGTTCATCGATGGTGATCTGCGCAAGGCCAGGCTCGACGGTGCCCGGCTGGCCGGGGCCGACTTCACCAAGGCCGACATGACCGGGGTCAGCCTGCGCGGCACCAACCTGACCCGGGCCGAGTTCCAGTTCGCCGTGCTGCGCGACGCCGACTTCACCGATGCCCATCTCGGCGGCGCCGATTTCCTCAATGCCGACCTTTCCGGCGCCACCTGGGTCGACGGCAAGACGGTCTGCGCCGAAGGCTCGATCAGCTTCTGCCGCTTCAGCCCGACCAACGGCCAGGGTTCGGGCTAGCCGGACGGGCGGGTCTGAGACCCGCCCGCCGTTGGTCTACGACCCCTCGCAACCGGCGCGCAGTTCCGCCAGGCCCTGGCCCAGCGCCGCCTGCAGCAGCCACAGATCGCCCGAGTAGCAGAGCACGTCGAAGCCCTGGGCATAGCAGCTCACGCCTTCGTCCGGCGTGCCGACCAGGCGGCCCAGCGCCTTGCCGCTGCGCGCCCCGGCCGCCAACACCTGGTCGATCGCCGCGGTGAAGTCGGGGTGGTCGAACTGGCCGGGGATGCCGAGGCTGCAGCTGAGGTCGAAATGCCCGACCCACAACGCGTCGAGGCCTTCGACCGCGGCGATCTCGTCGACGTTGCGCACGCCCTCGGCGGTCTCGATCAACGCGATCATGGCTGTGCTGTCATTGGCCGCGTTCAGCTTGTCGGTTACCGGTCCCGGCCGGTAGCGGTCATGGGCGATGCCCAGGGCGACGCCACGGCTGCCGTCCGGCACGTACTTCATCGCCTGGACGATGGCCTGGGCCTCCGCCGCATCGGCCACCATCGGCAGCATCAGCCCGTCGGCACCGGCATCGAGCGCGCGGGCGATGTGGTGCACCGACTTCGACGGCGGCCGCACCAAGGCGGGCAGCTCGGCCGCCTCGCAGTAGCGCAGCATGCGCTTCAGCGTGTCCATGCCGAAGCCGCTGTGCTCCATGTCCAGGAACATGAACTCGGCGCCGCAGGCCTTGAGGATGTGGCCGATCCCGGGCGAGTCGAACTCGAACACCGAGGTGCCTGCCTTCAGCCGGCGTTCCGCCAGCATGGCTCGAAATCCGCTCGTCATCGTCCTGCCTCCCGTCGTTTTTCGTCGGGTCATCTTGGGGCGAAACGGGAGGCGGGGAAAGCGTGCCAGACGCCACCGTCCGTGTGGGCGCCCCTGGGCCCCCGCTTTCGCGGGGGCGACGCAGAGTGGGACGCATGCGCAGCACAAAAAGCATCGTCATCCCCGCGAACGTGGGGGCGACGCGGCGTGAGGAGCACGCGCAGGAAAACAAGTACCGTCATCCCCGCGAAAGCGGGGATCCAGGGCGATCGGATGCCAACCGTTGCGGTCTATGGAGTTAAGTGCGAGTTCCGGGACCCGTGGGCGGTCAGTTCACCAGGACGGTGTCCGAGACGATCGCGCCCTGCAGGCGGGCGCCGTCGATCGACGCGTCGGCCAGGTCGGCGCCGCGCAGGTTGGCGCCGTTGAAGTTGGCGCCGGCCAGCTTGGCGCCGCGCATGATGGCGCCGGACAGGTTCATGCCGGAGAAGTCGACGTTGTCGAGCTCGGCGTTGTCGAGCACGGCGCGGTAGCCATCGGCGCCGAACGAGTCGATCCAGCGCTGGTGGCTGCGGATGATCTTGCGGATGTCCTTGGGCAGGGCATCGACGGAGCGCACGATCTCGGCCCCGGTGATGTCGGCGCCCGAGAGGTCGACCTCTTCCATGTCGACGTTGTGCAGCTTGACCCGGCGCATGTTGGCGCCCTTCAGGTTCGCGCCGGCGAGGTCGCAGCTGCTCAGGTCGGCACCTTCCAGATTGCAGTTCTCCATGTCGGCCCCGGACAGGTCGGCATGCTGCAGGATCGAGTTGTTGAGGTCGGCGTTGATCAGCACCGCGTTCTTCAGGATCGCGCCAGACAGGTCGGTGTGCGAGATGACCGTGTTGGCCAGCCGCGCGCCGGACAGGTTCGCGCCCTTCATCGAGGCCCGGTCGATCTCCAGCGCCGACTTGTCCTGATTGGCGATCTTCTGCCCGCCGTCTTCCGACTTGGTCAGCAGGGTGCCGTCGCGCATGTCCGCCTGATACAGGTTGGCGTTGCTCAAGTCGGCACCGCGCAGCTGGGCGCCGCGCAGGTCGGAATGGGACAGGTTGGCGAAGGTCAGGTCGGCGTTGCGCATGTCCGCGGCGAACAGGTCGGCCTCGAAGAAGTCGATCCGCCGCAGCACCGCGTTGGACATCTGCACGCCGACCAGCTTGGCACCCTTCAGGTTGGCGCCTTCCAGGTTGACCCCGCTCAGCGCCCGCAGCGACAGGTTGGCGCGCATCCCGCCCGGCTCGTTGTTGGTCCAACGGCTGTGGCGTTCGAGGATGGTACGCAGCTCTTGGTCAAGCATGGAGGGCCTGGGCGCAGCACGGGGGCAATGCCCCCGATGGTCCCCTGTCGGCGTAAATTAACGGTAAACCACGGTTGTGCCGGGACCCGCGCCGGCTGTATCCGGCCCATCGGCGCCGGCGTCAGGGTAAAGCCCAGGTTAATCCGCCGCGTCGCTGCCGTTCGAGACCGTTGGGCTGGCCGCGTTCCAGCCGATGAGACGGAAGGCGGCGGGCGCCAAGGCGACGATCATCATGATGCGGATCACGTGCATGGTGGCGATGAAGGCGGTGTCGACGTCCAGCGCCAGGGCGATCATGCTCATCTCGGCCAGCCCGCCGGGGGCCAGCGCCAGCAGCAGGGCGGTCCGGCTGAGGCCGAGCCAGGGCGCGGCGAGCCCGGCCATCAGCATCGCCCCGGCCAGCATCAGGGCCGCCGACAGCACCCCGAACAGCAGCGGCCAGGCCATGCGCCGGACCTCCAGGCCGGCGAAGCGCACGCCGATGCCGGCGCCCATCACCACCTGGGCCACGGAGATCAGCACCGACGGCGGCGGCGAGACGACGATGCCGCTTAAGTAGGCGGCGGCGGAGACCAGCATGGGGCCGATGATCATGGCGCCGGGCAGGCGCAGCGTGCGGGCGGCGAAATAGCCGACGACGGCGCAGGCGCCCAGGATGAGCAGTTCGTCGGGCCCGGCGGTCGGCCCCTCGACCACCGCACGGGCCCCGCGCGGCACGTCGAGGCCCTCGACCAGCAGCAGATAGAGCGGGATCGCCAGGACCACGACGAACACACGGGTGGCATGCACCAGCGGGATCACCCGGGGATCGCCGCCGGCCTGTTCGCCCAGCACCGTCATCACCCCGAGCCCCCCGGGCGTGCCCGAGAAATAGGCGGTGACCCGGTCGAAATGGCCGAACCGGACCAGCATGGCGATCGATGCCGCGGTCATCACGGTGACGAACACCGCCATCAGGCCGACGCCGCTTGCCCAGTGCACCAGCTGATCGACGATGTCCGGCGTGAAGGCGCTGCCCAGGAGCGCCCCCAGGGCCGCCACCATGCTGGTGCGCAACGGCAGCGACAGCGCTACCGGGGCGCCGGCGATGGTCGCCGCGGCGACGAAGATCATGCTGCCCATCATCCAGGGCAGCGGCATGTTCAGGCTGTAGAAGACCCAGCCGCCGATGCTGCCGATCAGGATGGCGAGGGCGACGCGCTTCAGGTTGGCGATGCTCACGCCAGCTCGTGCAGCCGGCCCAGGCGAACCGCGGTCTGTCCCTTGACCAAGCGCTGCGACGGCATCACCAGCACGCAGTCGTCATAGGGTGTGACGATCGGCCGGCCGCCGTCGGTGGCCAGTGTCGTGCCGGCCTCGGCGATCACCTCCAGGCCGGCGAACTCGCGCGCGAAGGCGAAGTCGTCGGTCTCGATGGTCACCGCCTTGGTGACCTCGATCAGCCGTTGCGCCGGCGGCTCGCCGTCGCTGATGAAGTCGGCTGTCGTTTCGGTGTCGACGATGTCGAGCGCGCCTAGGAAGCGCAGCGCGGTGTCGATCGCCACAGTGCGGCTGACCGCCTGCCAGTGCTGGCCGCATTCGACCAGCAGGGCGGTGCGGGCATGCTCCGGGTTGGCGAAGTCGCCGTAGTCGCGCATCCGCGCGCCGGCCCGGTGCCCGGCATCGGCGACGATGTAGGTCGGCACCCCCACGGCCTGCGCCAGCACCCGGCCTTTCTGGGCCGTGCCCGAGAGCATCAGCGCCGGGCTCTCCGACTGCATCGAGTGGATGTCGAGCAGGTAGTCGGCCTCCTCGATCACCGGCCGCAGCTCGCGCGCCCGGTCCAATTCGGCCGAGCGCCGGGCCGTGGACAGCCGGTCGTGCGACCACAGCCGGTTGAAGTCCTCGTCCAGGTAGCGCGAGGCGCTCGGCTTCTTTGCATCGAAGCTCTCGTAGGCGGCGACGTTGGCGAAGCTCAGCGTCATCACCCCGCGCTGCGGGCGGATCTCCTCATCCAGGATCAGCTTCAGCGCATGCGCGCCGCAGACCTCGTTGCCGTGGGTCAGCGCGTTCACCAGCACGTGCGGGCCGGGCCGGCCGCTGTCGAAGCGGTGCACATAGGCAATGCCCGTGTTGCCGTCCTTGAACGGCGTGATGTCGACGGGCAGGAGGTCTAGGGCGGGTTCTGGCATCAGAGCGATGCGTAGTCGATCGGCGCGTGCCTGTCGAGGGCGGTGCCGGCGGCCGGCATCGGGTACTTCAGGCCGGTAGCGCAGTTGAACAGCACGACGCGGTCGCTGCGGCCGACATGGCCCTCGGCCACCGCCGTCTGCCAGGCGGCGTAGGTCGCGGCCCCCTCCGGGCAGAGCAGAAGCCCTGTGCTCTCGGCGACCTCGGCGCGGGCGGCGATGGTCGCTTCGTCCGGCACCGCCATCGCCCGGCCGCCCGAGGCGCGCACCGCGCGCAGGATCAGGAAGTCGCCGATCGCCACGGGCACGCGGATGCCGGCGGCGATGGTGTGCGCGTCCGGCCACAGTTCGGCCGTCTCCGTGCCGTCCTCGAAGGCCTTTACGATCGGCGCGCAACCGGTCGCCTGCACGGCGAACATCTTCGGCCGCGCGGACCCGATCCAGCCCAGTGCCTCCAGCTCGTCGAACGCCTTCCACATGCCGATCAGGCCGGTGCCACCGCCGGTGGGGTAGAAGATCGCGTCGGGCAGGGACCAGTCGAACTGCTCGGCCAGCTCCAGGCCCATGGTCTTCTTGCCTTCGATCCGGTACGGCTCCTTCAGCGTCGAGGTGTCGAACCAACCCATCTCATCGCGGCCTTCGCCGACGATGCGGCCGCAGTCGTTGATCAGGCCGTTGACGCGGTAGACCCGCGCGCCCTGCAGGGCGATCTCGCGGATGTTCACCTCCGGCGTGTCCTCGGGACAGAACACGGTGATCTCCATGCCGCAGGCCCGGCCGTAGGCGGCCAGGGCGGCGCCGGCGTTGCCGTTGGTCGGCATCGCCATGCGGGTCACCCCCAGCTCCTTCGCCATCGACACCGCCAGGGCCAGGCCACGGGCCTTGAACGAGCCGGTCGGCAGCCGCCCTTCGTCCTTGACCCACAGTTCCGGTCCGAGCTGGTCCAGGCGTACCAGTGGCGTCACCGGCTCGCCCAGCGAGACGATGTTCTCGACCCGGCGCACCGGCAGCAGCTCGCGCCAGCGCCACAGGTCCGCCGGCCGCGCCGCCAGCGCCTCGCGGTCGAGCGCCCGCGCCAGCGCGGCCAGGTCGTAGCGCACCAGCAGCGGCTTCCCGGCCGGCGACAGGTTGTACAGCTCATCGGCCGGCAATTGCTCGCCGGTCCAGCCGCATTCCAGGTGGCTGACGAAGGTCGGCCGCTCGGTGGTCAGGTTCTCGTCGTGACGCATGCGCGCGAGTCTGCCGCATTCGCCGCGGTGGGGAAACGGGGGCGTGACATCGCAACGCGGTGCTCGTAATCACCTCACCCGATCGAACAGAAAGTGGAAGGCCAGCATGTCCGTGCTCACTGCCGACCAGGCCCGTGCCATCGCTGAGGACTGGATCGCCGCCTGGAATGCCCACGACCTCGACCAGGTGATGGCGCACTACGCCGACGACCTCCACTTCGTCTCGCCACTGATCGTCACCCGCACCGGCCGGGCCGACGGCACGATCACCGGCAAGGCCGACCTGCGCGCCTACTTTGCCCCGAGCCTCGCGCCCGGCAGCGAACTGCGCTTCGACCTGCTGGCGGTCTACGCCGGCGTCGACAGCCTGACCATGATCTACCGCAACCACCGCGGCCAGGAGGTCGCCGAGACCAAGTTGCTCGACGCCAGCGTCCGCGCCACCCGGGTCGTCGTCTGCCACCGGTCGGCGACATGAGGGTGACGCCCTCGGTGGCCACATTGGACCGGACAGCTTGCTTCAGGCTCAGGTCAGCAGCACGACGATCGTCACCAGCAGGGCGAGGATCAACACGGTCGACGTGCGCAGGTTGAACTGGTCGGTGATCCACAGGATGGAAGCAACGGCCAGGAGAACGGCGAGAACGACCAGTATGGCCACCAGAGTTCCTTTCCTGCGATCGACCGGCAGTTTGCCTGGAATCCCGAAGTCGATACCAGGCCAGCGGTGACCTCGTGTTGGAATGGTGCAACTCGGTCCATCGAGATTGCTGAAGCTCTGGCAACTTCAGCTACCTCGGTCGGGACTGTGGAGACAACCTATCGAGAGCCTACCGCTGGTCCAGACGGGTAAAGCCGTCCGCGCTCCAGAACTCGCTGCCGACCTGGTGATGGCCGGTAAACAGCCCCGTCGGGTCGTACTTCATTTTCGTCGCAAGCAGGCGGTCGTAGTGGGGGCCCCAGGCGGCTTCACGCCAGTTCTCGTCGAAATAGCTCATCTCGGAGGAATACGAGCCGCTGGAAGGGGCGACCGCGCGGAGAATGGCCATCGCCCGGGCGATCTTCTCTGCCTCTGCCCGCGCCGCATCGCGATCGGGTTCGTGGCCGGCAATGCCCGGGTAGGCGTGGGACTGGCCGCCGGCGATGATGGCCAGTGCGAACGCGTCCACCGCGCCCGGGTGGATCGACGTCTTGCGGGCTTCTGCGCGCCGCGCCTCGCTCGCGCCGGCGAGGCCTTTGTTGAAATGCAGCGTCACCGGGTAGAGCCGGGAGGCCCCGAACAGAGCGTCCGTCAAGCTGCCGCGCGCATCGGGGTCGAGAAGGCGCTCAGGCAGCCAGGCGGAGTCGTAACCGGAGAGAAAGATACCGACTTCGCCGGCGTTTCCGGACCACCAGAACCGGCCAGGCGCTGCGTCCGGCCGGGCATCGGCGATGATGGACTTCGGCGCGTGTGCCTGCCGGTAATCGAAATCCCACCAGTGTCGGCCGGGCGTGGAGACGATGCGCGGCGGCGAGGCTTTGGCGACGTCTTCCGGGTGCTGCGCCAGCCAGTCCCAGAACGGTAGCCAGGCCTGCCGCGCCTCGTCGTCGGAAAGCCCCTGGAAGACCATGGCAATCTCCAGGCTGTTTTCCGGCCCGAACGTGGCCTGCTCGCCCCAATGGGGGGTGATCAGCGCCGCTTTGGTGAAGCGGAGGAAGGCATCCACCAGCCGGCGGTAGGCGGCGTCCGTCGTGGCCGTCACCGTTTGGCCGAGAAATCCGAACCGCTCGGGCAGGGGCCGGGTGGCAAGCGTCAGGCGGGTGGTGATGCCGAACCCGGCCCCGCCGCCCTTGAGCGCGAGGAAAAGGTCGGCATGCCGGCAGGCGTTGGCGATCCGGACTTCTCCATCGGCGGTGACGATCTCCGCCTCGAGCAGGCTTGCCGCCACGAGGCCGCCGTACTTCGAGAAGCTGCCGAAGCCGTCGGTCTGCACGTGGCCGCCGACGCCGACGCTGGTGCAGCCGCCGCCTTGCACGAACCGGCCGTGCTTGGTGGTGACGAAATCGTAGAGCTGGATGAACTTCGCGCCCGACCCGATGCTAACCGCGGGCTGCGGTGCGACCGTCCCGCCGCAGCCTTGCGGCACGAAGCCGTCATGCAGCTCGATCGCGTCCATGTGCTTGGTCCAGATCATCAGGCTGTCCGGCGCGTTGGACTGGCCCAGGTAGCTGTGCGCGCCGCCTTTCACGACGAGACGCAGGTTCTTTTCCCTGGCGAAGTTGACCGCCGCGGCCACGTCGCCCGCGCTTTCGGCGGCGACGGCATAGACGCTGGGCGCTGAGGTCCAGCCGTCGATCCAGCCGGCTGACTGGGTACCCGCTGCCTGATCCTGAATGTAGAAGGGGTTGGCGAGGTCCTTGAGCGCGCGGGCGCACAGCCTGCCGTCGGCGTCCCGCTCGCAGTTTGCCAGTGGCGAGACGACGGGCTCCAGACGGCCGCCAACGTCGTTCCGCAGACGGTTCCATTCCGCCGCGCTCGGCCAGTCCGGGTCGAAGGGCCGTACCCGTCGCACGACGCCTTTGCGCACCGCGCCGTGCAGCGGCGCAAGGCCGGTACTGGCGCCTGTGGCCAGTGCCGCGGTCGCCGCGGTCTTCAGCAGTTGCCGCCGGTTGAAGGTCGAACGGCGGCCCATTGGCTTCCCCAATCTGATTCGCGCAGACCTGCGATAGTCTGCATCCGGGCGTGAACCTATCAGAGTCCGGATGATGCACCAAAGGGCGGGCGCGCGGGGTGCCTTGCTGCCTGTGTCGGAAGACGGGACATCGTCGTTGTGACGACGGCCTCGATCTACTGCTGGCCCTGCACCCGCACAACGTCGCCATGCGCCGCCAGCAGCGACCCTGCACGCAAACCGTTCTAGTGCGGCAAGTTGGCAGGAGGATCCCGAGATGGGGGTGTTCACGGCGGTGAGGTGACGGGGCAAGCGATAATGGGGTCCGATCGGCCGGTTCTTCGTATGGCTTCGGACCTAGCTGGTCTATTAAGGCTACCATTCCTTCGAGCAGTTCAGCAGGACCCATGCCGTTTCGAGTTCTTCTGCTTGTGATGGGGCTTTGTGTCTGGCCGCACGTGGCCGTGACGGACAGGCTCGAGCGCGCCTACTGGCAGTGCCAAGAAGGCATGGAAGACACTTCGGAGCCGGAGAAGACAATTGAAGCGTGTAGCCACCTTCTAGACAGCGGGTCGCTTCCGTCGGTTGATTTGAAGTTCGCCTACGGCAGTCGCGGCGCTGCCTATTTGGTGACCGAGAACTATGAGGCGGCGATTGCGGACTTCACGGAACTCATCAGACGATCGCCAGTGAAGGCGGAAGCCTTCAAGTTCCGGGGTGACGCCTACTACGGCGCGGGGATCTATGATCGTGCCATCGCCGACTATAGCCATGTGATCGAGTACGGCCATCTGCGAACGGAAGGGTTTGTGCGGCGGTGCCAAGCCCACTTCGCCAATGGCCAGGTTGAACACGCTTTGGCTGATTGCGGCATAGCCACTCGACGTTATCCCAAGACAGTAACTGCATTTCTCGTCCGAGGTGGCATCTTCATGTCGACGGGTGCTTACGAAGAAGCTCTCATGGATTTCGACGAGGCCTCACGGCTTGAACCCGACAGCTGGTTGGCTTGGCTGAGACGCGGTGATGCGAATTATGAAATGGGTCAGTACGAACGTGCGATTTCAGACTACCAGCGGGCGGTTCATCTCAACCCAAATGCGCGCAATCTAAACGCCTGGGCGTGGTCGTTGTATTTGGCCAGCCAATATGGGCGGGCCTTGGTGGAAATTGAACGATCCCTCGCACTAGAGCCCGATAACCCGGCCGCCATCGATACGCGGGCCCATGTTCTCGCCGCACTCGGAAGGACCGACGAAGCATTGACCAACTTCCGGCGGGCGCTGGAGATCGCCGACCCGGAGTCCATCGCCTTCTATCAAGAAGCGTTGGTTGGCCATGGTTACACAGTCAAAGTCGATGGCGTCTACGGGCCGGAGATGCGCCAGGCTCTCAAGGCATGTATCGAATCCGGTTGCCGGCTGTTGAAATAGACGTGCAGTACGCCAAGATCTGTTTGTCCACCGCCCAAGGCCGCCACGAGCGGCCCTTTCCTTTTCTGACCGGCGTTCCCCATGGCCCGACCCTGTGTGATCCAGAACCAGTTCACGCGAGGCGAACTCTCGCCGCTGGTGAACGGGCGGATCGACCTCGAGCAGTACTACCAGGGCGCCGCGACGGTACTGCACTGGCTGCCGCTGCCGCATGGCGGGACGGTGACGCGCTCGCTACCTCAATCCGCGCTGATCGGGAACACGCCCGGCGGGACGCGATGGTAATCGAGGCTGGCGAGGTCGGCCGGGCCCCAGTCTGGCGTTTCGACGATCAGCACCGACGCGGCGATCGGTTCCCAGGCGGCGCGGAAATGGGTCTTCGAGCGCAGCACGACAACGTCGTAGTCGGCGAGGTCGAGGTCGAACTGGGTGAACGGGTCGAGGTCGACGGCGACGGCGCTGCTGCTGGTGACGATCGCCGTCACCTTGCCGTTGTCGAGCACGGCGCAGTCGCCCAGGTCGATCCATTCGCCGGTGCGATAGGGCCCCGTAGCCCGGTAGCGCACCGGGCCGCAGGAGCGCACGCGGCCGCCGAGCTGGACCGGGCCGCCGGCCTTTTCCGAGGAGCGCCCGCCCAGCGCCAGCATCACCTGGGCGCCGGGTCCGGCGCTACTGGCCACCTTTACCGCCACCGGGTCTGAGAGGTAGGGCACGGCGACGCGTTCCAGGCCGGCCTGCAGCACCGCGTCCAACACATAGGTGGAATCGTTGCCGCGGTCGGCGTGCTCCAGCAGCACCACCGGGCGCCGGCCGGCGGCGACCAGCTCGCTGGCCCGGGCGACCGCCGCCGGCGGCGTCAGCAGGGCATCGCGCGCATAGAGCGCGTGCCGTTCGTCATGCAAGCGGCTGGCCAGCCTGTCGGCGACACGGGCCGCGGCCAGCTCGTTGCCGTCCGCGATCGCGACCACGGCGGCGCCGATGCTGGCGACATCGGCATAGGCGAAGCCGGTGAACAGAGAGACGTCGAGGATCGACGGCGCGTCTTCCGCCGCCCGGCGCGCGGCCATGATTTCGCTCAGCGGCGGGACTTCCGTCGCCGTGAACACCGAGGGCAGCACCAGCCCGGGCTTGCGCAGGGCCATCACGGGGACGATCTCGCCCCGCAACATGCGGTGCAGCAGGTCGCCGGCGCGGCGCCCGGTCGCCGCCATGTCGGTATGCGGGCTGTGGTGGAAGCCGCAGACCAGGTCGGCCAGGCGGCAGGTCTCCGGCGCGATGTTGGCGTGCAGGTCGAGCGCCAGGGCCAGCGGCAGCCGCGCCCCCAGGCGCTCGCGGATGCGCCGCAGCAACTCGCTGTCCGGGTCCTGGCGCAGGTGCGTGGCCATGGCACCGTGCAGGTGCAGCAGCACCCCGTCGAGCCCGTCGGCCGCGGCCAGGCCGTCGACGATCTCGTCGGCGAACTGCTCGAAGGCGGCGTCGCTCACCGGGCCCGACGGCGGCACGTCGACGGCGACGATCGGCACCATGGTGCTGCCGTTTCGTTCGCAGCTGTCGATGAAGCCGCCGAACACGGTGTTGCTGCCGCGAAAGCCGGTGACGATGTCGTCGCCCCGGACTGCCGCCGCGGCGAAGCGGGCCGGCGGCGTCTCCTCAGGCAGGAAGGTCACGGTCTCGTGGACGAGGCCGGCGATGGCCAGGCGCGGCGGGTGCATTGCGCTCCTCTTACCTGTTCGTCTGCCGGTGCTTGCCTGCTGCTGGGGGCCGCGCCATCCTGATGCGTCGTCCCTGCTGGCTCAAGCGCGCATCTCGACCATGGCTGCAGACGCCGCATCTGACGCCGATCTTGCCGTCGACTCCGCGACGGCGCGGCAACGCTTTTTGGCCGCGGCGGCGGATGCCGGCGCCCGCTGCGACAGCCACACCCTTGCCGGCCGTGCCGGCCCGGCGCCGGCGGTCGATGTCGCCCGCCTCGGCGACGGTCAGGCGGACCGTGTCCTGCTGCTGGTCTCCGGCACCGGCGGTATCGAGGGCTTCGCCGGCTCGGCCCTGCAGACGGCCTGGCTGCGCCGGCGCGGGGCCGCGCTACCGGCCGGCTGCCGGGTGCTGCTGGTGCACGGCCTCAACGCGCAGGGCTTCCAGGCCCTGCGCCGGGTCGATGCGGACAACGTCGACCTCGACCGCAACTTCCTGGATTTCGCTGTGCCGCTGCCGGACAACCCCGGCTACGAAGAGCTGGCGGCGACCCTGGCCCCGCACGAATGGGACGAACTGGGCGAACGGATCAACCGCCGGGTCTGGGCCGACTTCATCGCCCGCCATGGCGAGCGGGCCTTCCTCGACGGCGTCTACTATGGCGGCCGGGCGCCGGCTCCGGCCCACGTGCTGCTGCGCGACCTTCTGCGGCGCGAGCTGGCCAATTGCCGCCGGCTGCTGCTGATCGACCTGCGCACCGGCCCGGGCCTCGTCGGCGAAGCCGAGCTGATCTGCCGCGATGCCCCCGACGGCGCCGCCTTCACCCGCGCCCGTGACTGGTTCGGCCCGCCGCTGCACTCGCCGCAGCGCGGCGACACCCTGGCGCCGGTGGCGACGGGAACGCTGCTGGCTGCGGTCGGCGGCTGGCTGCCACAGGCCGAGGTCACCGCAGTGGCGCTGCGCTTCGGCACCGGGCCCGAGGACAAGGTGTTCGCGGCGGTGCGGGCGGACAACTGGCTGATGCATCATGGCGACCCGACGACCCCGCGCGGCCTGGCGATCAAGGCCCAGCTGCGCGATGCCTTCGCCCCGGACAGCGCCGACTGGCGCCGCGCCGTGCTGGACCGGGGGAGCGCCGTGATCGAGCGTGGCCTGCGGGGACTTGGCGGGCGGGTCTGAGACCCGCCCCTACCGACCGTTGTGTGACCTGTAGGGGCGGGTCTCAGACCCGCCCGCCGGCTACCGTGCTACGGGATGAACTGCTCGTTCAGGATGCGCTCTTCGAGATTGTGCTCGGGGTCGAACAGCAGGTAGAGGTCGACGTCGCGGTCCTCGGCGACGTCGACGCGGACCACGTCGCGGATCTCCTCGTTGTCGGCCACGGCGCTGACCGGCCGCTTGGCCGGGTTCAGCACCTCGAAGCAGACCCGCGCCGTGCGTGGCAGCAGGGCGCCGCGCCAGCGCCGCGGCCGGAAGGCGCTGATCGGCGTCAGCGCCAGGATGCCGGCTTCGAGCGGCAGGATCGGTCCGTGCGCCGACAGGTTGTAGGCGGTGCTGCCGGCCGGGGAGGCCACCAGTACGCCGTCGCAGACCAGTTCCTCCAACCGCACCCGGCCGTCGATGGTGATGCGGATCTTCGCCGCCTGGCGGGTCTCGCGGAACACCGAGACCTCGTTGATGGCGAGCGCGTCGTGCGCGGTGCCGGTCCGGTCCACCGCCGTCATCCGCAGCGGATGCAGGGTCGACAGCTGGGCCGCGTGGATCCGCTCGGCCAGGTCGTCGCGCGAGAACTCGTTCATCAGGAAGCCGACGGTGCCCTGGTTCATGCCGTAGATCGGCTTCTTCAGCGGCAGGTACTGGTGCAGCGCCGAGAGCATGAAGCCGTCGCCGCCGAGGGCGACGATCACGTCGGCCTGCGCCGGCTCGACATCGCCGTACATCCCGCGCAGCTGGGCCAGGGCCGCCTCGGCCTCGGGCGTGTCCGTTGCGACGAAAGCCAGGGTCTCGCGTGTCATGCCTGACGGCCCTTGCCGGATGCTGTGGGGTAGGGGATGCGGTTGGAAATCTGCCGTCGAGTATAGCCATTGCCGGCGCCGCCGTCAGGCGCGTTGCATCGCCCCGGCGGCCACCATATGTTGCCCGTTCCGTCCGCCAACTGGGGTCGTCCGATGCCCGCTTTTGCCCGCCTATTCCCTGCCTTTGCGACGCTGGTCGTGCTGCTCGCCGGCCTCGTGCTGACGGCGTCCGCCGACGAGATCCGCAACGACCGCCACGCCGGCTACTACTATCCCAAGGTGAGCAGCGCCGAGACCTATGTCGCCCGCGCCCGGGTGCTGCCCCAGGCCAGCAAGAACATGCGCATCGGCTTCGTCGTCGCCCAGACGCAAGGCCAGCGGGAGCTCGGCTATCCGCCGCGGTTCGCCATGTTCGCCAAGGGCGACGAGGCGCAGAAGCTGATCATCGTCGGTCTCGACCAGGGCACCTTCGCCACGCTCTTCCGGGCCCGTGCAGTGCTGGCGCAGATGACCGCGGCGGCGCGCGGCACCGAGCTGTTCCGCGACCTCAAGGTCGAGGACTACTTCACCTTCTTCGACCTGGTCCGGATGCTCGGCTTCGAGCGCATCACCATCTCCGACGGCCGCAGCTTCGCCCACCAGGTCAACCTCGAATAGCGCCCCGCGCTGTCCGGCCCGCCTAGCCGGCGTTGGCCTGCAGCAGCAGCTGGATGATCTCCTGCTCGTCCTGGGAGCGGGCGCGGTCGAGCGCCGTCTTGCCGGCATGGTCGCGCCGCCGCGGGTCGGCGTCGTGCGCCAGCAGCGCCCGCACCACCCCGGTGTGGCCGTTCCAGGCCGCGCGCATCAGCGGCGTCAGGCCCTCGCCGTCGACCGGGTCGACATAGGCGTCGTACGCCAGCAGCCGGCGCAGGGTCGCATAGTGGCCGTTGATCGCCGACCACATCAGCCCCGTGCGGCCGTTGTCGTCGGTGGCGTCGATGTCGACGCCGGCCCCGGCCAGCAGCTCGACGATGTCGGTATGGCCGCGCCAGGCGGCGTTGATCAGGCCGGTGCGGCCGAGCTGGTCGACGGTGTTGGCGTCGACGCCCTCGGCCAGCAGCCGGCGCACCAGTTCGATGTCGCCGCTGGCGGCGGCATTGATGAAGTCCTTCTCGTGGCGTTGGCGGGTGGCGGGGTCGAGCGGCGGCATCGCCGCGCGCAGCGCCACCGCGCGGTCGCGGGCGGCATCGCGCTGGCGGGCGTCGAGGCGGGTGGCGACCAGGGCGCGGCCGCGACGGCCGGCCTCGCTGTCGAGGGCCGCGGCCAGGTAGTACCAGCTCGCCGCGGCGACCTTGTCGCGGACGACGCCCTCGCCGGCGAGATGCAGCTCGGCCAGGCGCAGCATCGCCGGCAGGTAGCCCTGTTCCGCCGCGGCGCGGAACTCGGCCGCGGCGCCGTCGATGTCGCGCGGCGTGCCGCGTCCGGCAGCCATCACCCGGGCCAGGTTGTAGCGGGCGAAGGCATATCCCTGTGCCGCCGCCGCGCGGTAGCGCAGGGCCGAGCGCTCGGTCGCCGGCGTCATCAGCGCCGTCTCCTGGCGCAACAGCGCGTCCTCGCGCTCCAGCCGCGGATCGGCCTGGCGAACCGCATGCGCCGTCATCGCATCGCCAGCGCGCATGGCCTTGTCCAGGTAGGGCACCGGCGCGCTGCGCTGCATGGCGAGGATCGGGGTCGCGGCCGGGGCGGGCGTCGGGGTCGGCGCCGGCGGCTTCACGGCGGCCAGTCTAGCCGCTGCCGTATTCGCTGGCGCTGGCGTTGACGCCGGTTCGGATCTCTTTGGTTGTTCTGACGGCCGGGCCGGCGCGTCATCGCGCGCGGTCTCGACCGGTACCGGTTCCGGCAGCGCCAGTTCGACCGGGATCGCCGCGGTGACCGGCCGCGGCGGGGCCAGCAGGCCGGTGGCGAGGCCGAGCAGGCTGACGGCGATTGCCGCGTGCAGCAGGCCGGAGAGCAGGCCGCCCAGCCAGATCCGATCGCGGCCGCTGTTGGCGACCAGGAAAGCGGGTGCGCTGTGCTGTTGTCGGACGCTCACGGGGGCGATCCTCCGGCGCATCTCGGTGCCGCCTGAGGATCGCCCCCGGGTTTTAAATTCGTGTTGTTTCGGCCGGAATTGCGATCAAGTTCTACTCGAACATTGACCCGTAAGATATTGAAATAGAATGCACCGATCCGCCAGGGTGCGGCATATTGGCTTCACGCCCGCGCCTCTTCCGGTCAGCCCCCGGTGACGCTCATGTGGCGCTCGACGGCAGGCCCCTCGTTGCGCCGGTCGATGATGAAGTCGTGGCCCTTCGGCTTGCGCGAGATGGCCTCGTCGAGGGCGGCGTCGAGCAGCGCGTCGTCGTCGCTGGCTCGGAGCGGCGCCCGCAGGTCGGCGGCATCGTCCTGGCCCAGGCACATGTACAGCGTGCCGGTGCAGGTCAGCCGCACCCGGTTGCACGACTCGCAGAAATTGTGCGTCAGCGGGGTGATGAAGCCGAGCCGGCCGCCGGTCTCCTCGATGCGCACATAGCGTGCCGGGCCGCCGGTCTGGTGGTCGATGTCGGTGAGGGTCCAGTTGTCCATCAGCCGCGCCCGCACCACCGACAATGGCAGGTACTGGTCGCTGCGGTAGCCGTCGATCTCGCCCAGCGGCATGGTCTCGATCAGCGTCAGGTCCATGCCCTTGCTGCCGCACCACTCGATCAGGCGGTCGTACTCGTCCTCGTTGACGCCCTTGACGGCGACGGTGTTGATCTTCACCCGCAGGCCCGCGGCCAGCGCCGCGTCGAGCCCGGCCAGCACCTTGTCCAGCTTGCCCCAGCGGGTCAGCGCCTGGAAGCGGTCGGGGTCGAGGGTGTCGACGGAGACGTTGATCCGGCGCACGCCGCAGTCGAACAGCTCTTCGGCAAAGCGGGCGAGCTGGCTGCCGTTGGTGGTCAGGGTCAGCTCTTCCAGCTTACCGCTGTCAAGGTGGCGCGACAGGCTGCGGAACAGCCGCATGATGTCGCGCCGCACCAGCGGCTCGCCGCCGGTGATGCGGAGCTTGCGCACGCCGCGGCGGACGAAGGCCGAGCACAGTCGGTCCAGCTCTTCCAGGCTGAGCACCTCTGCCTTGGGCAGGAAGGTCATGTTCTCGGCCATGCAGTAGACGCAGCGGAAGTCGCAGCGATCGGTCACCGAGACCCTGAGATAGCTGATCTCGCGGCCGAAGGGGTCGATCATCGGCGCGTCGTTGGCAGCGGACGTCATGATAGCCGGCGCACTCCTGTTGGTCGCCAGGGCCTGTACGGCCGTGGCGTTTGTTGCACCGAATATAGCAACGGGGCGGGCGGGTTTCGCCCCCAAAACCGTGGGGATAAGCCGTTCTGCGGCGGCGTCCGGCAGCTTAGTGCAGGGCGCGCTGGCGGGTCATGCGGCTGGCGTCGCCGGCGACGTCGTCGTAGATCCGGCACAGGTTGACGGTCAGGTCCTTGCTCAGGCGGCCGCCGCGCTCCAGCCCCTTGCGGGTCAGCTGGTAGACCAGCAGGAAGGTCGAGCGGTCCATGCCGACGGCGCGGCAGACGGTGGCGAACGGCCGGTCGCCCCATTCGTAGACGACCCGGCGCAGCGCCGGCAGTTCCATCTCCGCCAGCCGGGCGAAGCCATGCTCGAACAGGGTGATCTGGCCCTGCTGCAGGCTCTGCAGCAGCAGCTTCGGCGTCAGTTCACCGGCCCGTTCCAGGCGCTCGACCAGCTTGCCGGCGGCTTCCTGGCCGCTCTCCTGTTCGGCCATCACGTCCTTCAGCGAGCCGGCGATCTGCTGCTCCAGGGCCGTAGCGTCGATGTCGAAGTTGTCGACGATCAGCCGCTTCAGCTCTTCCGAGACCCAGGCGCACATCTTAAGGGCGACCGCTTCGGGCAGGTCGGGGCGGCGCACCAGCGGCTTCTGGTAGGCATCGACCCGGCGCGACTCCTCGGCCAGGTAGTCCAGCACCGCGGCCGAGATCCGGGCATCGTGGTTGTTCAGCAGGGCGACGATGACGTCCTCGTCGCCGGTGTCGACGATGGCGGCGCTGACATCTTCGCTCAGGTCGCGGCGCATCGCCACCGCCAGACGGTGCTGCAGGGTACGGTGGTGCAGGACCTCGATCAGGTCAGCGTCGCCCAGCACCGGGCTGTGCGCCAGCACGTCCTCGGCGACCTGGATTTCGTCGCTGGCCAAGAGTCGGATCAGGTCGTGCGGGGCGTCGCCCTGACGGGCCAGGCGCTCGGCCAGGGCGGTGCGGACCGAGAGTTCGACCTCCCGGCTCAGCCGTTCCAGGATCTCGAGCATGATCGCCCGCTCGGCCTCGCCGAGCTGGCCGCCGCGGCGCTCGAAAAGCTCGGCGATCGAGCAGTACAGGTCCTGCCGGCTGTCGCCGGTGCGCTGCTCCGCCAGCGCCATCAGCTGGCGGACTTCGGCATCGTCCGTTTGAAGCGAGGTCATCGCGCCGGCCGTCGTCTACTGCTGTACCCGGGCCGCCTGTCCGGCGATCGGGAAGGGACCGGTCGCCGCAGGCCTGCAAAACGTTAGGTCGCGGGCCTTAACGGGGGGTAAATCGGGTTGTGGGGGGCGGTTAACGGCACACTAATGATTTGAATGTAGGCTGGACATTCTCTATCGCTATTCGTGTTGAAACATGCGATAAAAGTGCTTACCGGATTGAGAATCTTGGCCGCTCGGCGAGGGTTCATGCTATAGGTTGCCTTGGATATCAGAGGATCTCGGTCCCCTGGCGCTGCAATCCCCTGCAAGCGCCGAGGGCTGTGGCCCCTATCCACAGCCCTCACCCTTTCGACGATGGCCGCGGCCGGGACAGCCGCGGCCATCGTCACGTCTGACGCCTGCCACCTTCGACGACCGTCGTGCGACAGCCGTCGCGGTTGACGACGGCTGCATTTGCCCTCAAGAGGTAACGGGATCATGGGGCGGACCGACGGCAGTGTCGGCCGCGGCAGCGAGAGGCCCTGGATGAGCACGATCACCTACCTGACCAAGATCCAGTTCGACTTCGGCGCCGTCGGCCTGCTTGCTGACGAGCTGGCGGCGCTCGGCGTGAGCCGGCCGCTGTTCATCACCGACCGCGGCATCGTCGCCGTCGGCCTGCTCGAACGGGTGCAGGCGCAGTTGCCCGCCGGCATGACCTCGCTGGTCTTCGACGGCACGCCGGAGAACCCGACCGAGGCGGCCATGGACCAGGCCCTGGCGCAATACCGGGGCGAAGGCTGTGACGGCCTGATCGGCCTCGGCGGCGGCTCGTCGATGGACCTGGCCAAGGCGGTGGCGCTGATGGCGACGCACGACGGCGTGCTCGCCGACTATATGGCGATCCTCGGTGGTGCACCGCGGATCACCGACAGGATTGCACCGGTGGTGGCGATCCCGACCACCGCCGGCACCGGCAGCGAGGTCGGCCGCGGCGCGGTGATGATCCTGGCCGACGGGCGCAAGCTCGCGCTCTTAAGCCCGCACCTGCTGCCGCGGGTAGCGATCTGCGATCCCGAGCTGACCCTGGGCCTGCCGGCGCTGCTGACCGCGGGCACCGGCATGGATGCCTTCGCCCACTGCTTCGAGACCTTCTGCGCGCCGTCGGTGAACCCGCCGGCCGAAGCCATCGCCATGGACGGGTTCACCCGGGTGGTGAAGCACATCGAGCGTGCGGTCGCCGACGGCAGTGACCGTGAGGCGCGCTGGAACATGATGATGGGGGCGATGGAAGGGGCGATGGCGTTCCAGAAAGGCCTGGGCGCGGTGCACGGCATGTCACACCCGCTTGGCGCCTTGCCCGAGCTGTCGTTGCACCACGGCACCCTGAACGCGGTCTGCCTGCCACCGGTGATCCGCTTCAACGCCCCGGCCGTGGGCGACAAGTACGACCGGCTCAAGCAAGCCTGGGGCCTGGCCGAGGCGGCCGACCTGGCGGACGAGGTGGCGGCGCTGAACGCCCGCCTCGGCCTACCGGCCAGCCTGCGCCAGATGGGCGTGGTCGAGCAGATGATCGAGCCGCTGGTACCGCAGGCCGTGGCCGATCACACCACGGCAACAAATCCGCGGGCCTTGGACGCGGACGCCTACCGCCAGCTGTTCATGGAGACCCTGGGCTGAGCCAGCGCCTTGGGCGGGTCTGAGACCCGCCCGCACGGGCTGCGGCACCCGCCGTCAGGCCGGCCGGCGGCGCAGCAGCTGTACGCTCTGCATCGTCATCACCGTCTCGCCGTGCTGGTTGCGCACGGCCCAGTCCATCTGCACCACGCCGCGGTCCGGCTTGGAACGCGAGGGGCGGGCCTCGGTTACCGTGACGACGACATGGATGGTGTCATCCGGCCGCACGGGCTGGTGCCAGCGCAGGGCGTCGACGCCCGGCGAGCCGAGGCTGGCGGCGCCCCAGGGCCTGGTCATCATGAACAGGCGGAAGCAGACCGCGCCGAGCTGCCAGCCGCTGGCGATCAGGCCACCGTACATGTGTCCGGCCGCGGCCTGCTTGTCCATGTGGAAGGGCTGCGGGTCGTAGCGAAAGGCCCAGTCGATGATTTCGGCCTCGGTGATCGTCTTGGCCGGCGAGACGATCTCGTCGCCGACGGCGAAGTCCTCGAACCAGCGCTCGTCCATATCCGCGCCCCTTGTTGTTCCGCGCGGCCCGTTCTGCCAGAACGGCGCCGGTGAGGCTATCCGAAGCCTGCGCCCGGCATGATACGGTCGGGCCACGGGCGAGGGAGGTTAACGATGGAGATCGCCGTCATCGGCGGCGGCCACGGCTGCTATGCCGCGGCCGCGGACCTGGCCGAGCAGGGCCACGCGGTCCGCCTGTGGCGGCGTGACGCCGCCGCCCTGGCACCGGTGCGCGCGCACGGCGGCATCAGCCTGAAGGACGTGCGCGGCGAACGCGACGTGGTGCTGGCTCTGATCACCGACGACGTGGCCGACGCGCTGGCCGGGGCGGCGCTGGTGCTGGCGCCGCTGCCGGCCACGGCGCAGGCGGAGCTGGCGGCGACGCTGGCGCCACACCTGGCCGACGGCCAGGTGGTGTTCGTGCCGCCCGGCAGCTTCGGCAGCTTCGTCATGGCGCAGGCCGTGCGGGAGCGCGGCAACAGGGCCGAGCTGGCCTTCGCCGATGCCGGCACCCTGCCATATCTGGCCCGCAAGCACGGCCCGCGCACGGTGGCGATCACCGCCCGCGCCACCCGGCTGCCGACGGGGGTGTTCCCGGCGGCCGCCGGTGAGCGGGCCTTCGCCGTGTTGCGCCAGGCCTTTCCCGCGATCGAGCCCTGCCGCGACGCCCTGGACGCGGCGCTGCTGAATGCGGGGCCGATCATCCACCCACCGCTGATCGTGCTGAATGCCGGGCCGTTGCAGCATTTCGAACGCTGGGACATCCACAGCGAGGGCACCCAGCCGGCGGTGCGCGCGGTGCACGACGCGCTCGACGCCGAGCGCATCGCCGTGCGCGAAGCCCTGGGCTACGGCGCGCCGCACTTCCCGCTGGCCGACCATTACGACCCGGCGCGCGAGGAGTGGATGTACGGCAACATCGCCCACGAGCGGCTGCAGGACTCGGGCGACTGGCGCGAGGCGATCGACCTCTACCACCACCGCTACATGCGTGAAGACGTCGCCCAGGGGCTGGTGCTCCTGGTCTCGGCGGCGGACTACGCCGGCGTCGCCTGCCCGGTCGCCGCCGGGCTGCTGGCGATCTGCAGCGCCATCGTCGGCGAGGACCTGCGGGCCGCCGGGCGCAGCTTCGAACGCCTGGGCCTGGCGCGACTTTCCCTCGACCGCCTGCACGCGCTATTGAACGACGGCGAACGGCCGGCGCAGAGCGGCTGAGCACACGTACAGCAGACGACGGGGAACAGGGAGGCGTATCAGCATGCATCCGGGCGTTATCGCGGAGAGCACCCCAGACAAGGCCGCTTATGTCATGGCCGGCAGCGGCCAAAGCGTCAGCTACCGGGAACTGAACGACGACTCCAATCGCGGCGCCCAGCTGTTCCGCGAGCTGGGGCTGCAGGTCGGCGACGGCATCGCCATCTTCATGGAGAACAACGCCGACTACTTCAAGATCTGCTGGGCCGCGCACCGGGCCGGGCTCTACTACACCTGCATCTCCTCTTACCTCACGGCCGAGGAGGTCGCCTTCATCGTCGCCGACTGCGGCGCCAGCGTGCTGGTGACCTCGGTTGCCAAGGCCGCCGTGGCCGCGGAACTGCCGTCGCTGATGCCGGCCGTGCACACGCGGCTGATGGTTGACGGGGTGATCGACGGCTACGACTCGTGGGAAGAGACCATCGCCGGCTACCCGGCCACGCCCGTCGCCGACGAGACCGAAGGTGCCGACATGCTCTATTCCTCGGGCACCACCGGGCGGCCGAAGGGGATCCGCATCCCACTCAGCGGCGAACCGCTGGGCACCGCGCCGCGCCTGCAGCTGATTCTGGTCGACCTCTACGGCTTCTCCGACCAGGCGATCTATCTCTCGCCGGCGCCGCTCTACCATGCCGCGCCGCTTCGCTTCTGCCTCGGCGTCCAGCGCCTCGGCGGCACCGTCATCGTCATGGAGCATTTCGACGCCGAGCAGGCGTTGGCGCTGATCGAACGCCATCAGGTCAGCCACAGCCAGTGGGTGCCGACCATGTTCGTGCGCATGCTGAAGCTGCCGGAAGCGGTGCGCGCGGGCTACGACGTCTCCAGCGTGAAGGTGGCGATCCACGCCGCCGCGCCCTGTCCCGTGGCCGTCAAGCAGCAGATGATCGACTGGTGGGGCCCGGTGCTGTTCGAGTACTACGCCGGCACCGAGGGCAACGGCATCACCGTGATCAATTCCGCCCAGTGGCTCGAGCACAGGGGTTCTGTCGGCCGGGCCATCGTCGGCGTCCTGCACATCGTCGACGAGGACGGCACCGAGCTGCCGCCGGGCGAGGCCGGGCTGATCTACTTCAGCGACGGGCCCGAGTTCGCCTACCACAACGACCCGGAGAAAACCGCCGACTCCACCAACGAGCGTGGCTGGACCACGCTGGGCGACGTGGGCTACGTCGACGACGAAGGCTTTCTCTATCTGACCGACCGCAAGGCCTTCATGATCATCTCGGGCGGGGTCAACGTCTATCCGCAGGAGGTCGAGAACCTGCTGGTCACCCATCCGCTGGTCATGGACGTCGCCGTCATCGGCGTGCCCAACGAGGAGTTCGGCGAGGAGGTCCGCGCGGTGGTGCAGGCGGTCGATCCGGGGCTGCACGGGGCCGAGCTCGAGGACGACCTGATCGCCTTTTGCCGCGAGCATCTCTCGCACATCAAGTGCCCGCGCCGGATCGACTTCGACCCTGAGCTGCCCCGGCACGCCAACGGCAAGCTGTACAAACGGCTGATCCGCGACCGCTACTGGGGCGACCACGACAGCCGGATCGTCTGATGTCCGCCGCGTCGCGGCCCGACAAAGCGACGGTCGCCGCGGTCGGCGCGGGTCGCATGGGCCGTGGCATCGCCCTGATCTTCGCCTATGCCGGCCATCCGGTGCGGCTGATCGACCTGAAGCCGCGCCCGGCGGCAGCGGCGGCCAAGCTGCTGGACGAGGCGCTGGAGGAGATCCGTGCTGACCTCGGCTTCCTGGTCTCGTTGTCGGTGCTGTCGGCGGCGCAGGCGGAGACGGTGCTGGGCTGGATCGAGACGCACGACGCCGCCGGCGCCGCGGCGGCCATGACGACCTCCGAGGTGCTGTTCGAGGCCGTGCCCGAAGTGCTCGAGGCCAAGCAAGCGGCGTTGGCGCAGATCTCGGCCGCGGCGGCGCCGACGGCGATCATCGCCTCGACCACCTCGACCATGCTGGTCGACACCCTGGCCGGCTTCGTCACCGGGCCGGGGCGCTTCCTCAACAGCCACTTCCTCAACCCGGCCTACCTGATCCCGCTGGTCGAGGTCAGCCCCGGCACCGACACCACCGAGGCGACGGTGGCGGCGATGCTGGCGCTGCTGGAAGCGGCCGGCAAGAAGCCGGTGCGCTGTGCCGCCACGCCGGGCTTCATCGTGCCGCGGATCCAGGCCCTGGCGATGAACGAGGCCGCCCGCATGGTCGAGGAGGGGGTGGCCAGCGCCGAGGATATCGACCGGGCGATCCGCTATGGCTTCGGCGTCCGGTTTGCCGTGCTCGGCCTGGTCGAATTCATCGACTGGGGCGGCGGCGACATCCTCTACTACGCCTCGCAGTACCTGCGGCAGGCACTGGATTCGGAGCGCTATGCCGCCCCGGACGTGGTCGACCGGAACATGGCCGAGGGCAGGCTGGGCCTGCGCAGCGGCCAGGGCTTCTACGATTTCCGCCAGCGCGACACCGAGGCCTACCGGCGCGAACGGCTGTCCGAGTTCGTCGCCCTGCTGCGCCACCTGGAGCTCCTGCCCGGGCCTGCGGACTAGCGCCGCCGGGGCGCCGGTTCACCCGACCTTAACCTTATGCCAGCAGCATCGACCCTGGTTTCGGGCGGTGCCGGCGACGGTGCCGGCGGTGGTGTCTGGGCAGGGCAAAGGGCGCAGGGACGGACGGCTCGATGTTGTTCATTGTCGGTATCGTCGTGGTCATCGGCTCGATCCTCGGCGGCTACATGCCGCACGGCGACATCCGCGTGCTGTGGCAGCCGCTAGAGGTGCTGATCATCTGCGGCGCGGCGCTCGGCGGCTTCATCATCGGCAATTCCAAGGCGATCCTGGTCGCCACGGCCAAGCGGTTCTCCAACGTGATGAAGGGCGGCGCGCCCTACGACAAGGAAGACTACGTCGAGCTGCTGACCCTGCTGTTCTCGGTCTTCAAGCTGGCCAAGAGCAAGGGCGCCCTGGCGCTCGAGGCGCATATCGAGAATCCGGACGAGAGCAACATCTTCGCCAACTACCCGGCGTTCATGAAGAATCACGACGCGGTCGAGTTCTTCTGCGACACCATGCGGCTGATGACCATGGGCTCGGACAACCCGCACGAACTCGAGGCGATGATGGAAGAGGACATCGAGGCCCGCAAGCACGAGGGCCACGAGGTCGCCCACGCCGTCACCAACATGGCCGACGGCCTGCCGGCGTTCGGCATCGTCGCCGCGGTGCTCGGCGTGATCGTTACCATGGGCAGCATCTCCGAGCCGCCGGAGATCCTCGGCGCCCTGATCGGCGGCGCCCTGGTCGGTACCTTCCTGGGTGTGCTGCTGTCCTATGGCATTGTCGGCCCGATCGGCAAGAACCTGGCGACCTTCAACGAGGCCGAGTTCAAGTATCTGGAGTGCATCAAGGCCGGGATTATCGCCCATGCCCAGGGCTACGCCCCGGCGATCTCGGTCGAGTTTGCCCGCAAGACCCTGGCCGGCCACGACCGGCCGACCTTCTACGAGGTCGAGGACGCGACCGCCAACGTGCTGCCGGCGTGACCGGGCAACTGCAGGGCAGGGCGCGGGACTGACGGCCGGTTGAGATGGCGGGCAACGAAGAACAACCGATTATCATCAAGAAAGTCGTGGTCTCCGGCGAGGGCCACCACGGCGGGTCGTGGAAGGTCGCCTACGCCGACTTCGTGACCGCGATGATGGCGTTCTTCCTGCTGCTCTGGCTGCTCAATGTGACGACCGACGAGCAGAAGAACGGCATCGCCGACTATTTCGCGCCGACCACGGTGAGCCTGCGAACCAGCGGTGCCGGCGGCATCCTTGGCGGCCAGACCATGAGCGTCGAGGGTTCCCGCACCTCGGACCGTTCCTCGCCGGCGGTGGTGCTGGAGCTGGCACCGCCGGAGACGCCAAAGCCGGTCGACGAGGAGAACGACCGCGAGGAAGCCGGCGGCGGCGAGGACGCCGAGCTGACCGAGGAAGAGCTCTTGAAGCGCATGGCCGAGCGCGAGCAGAAGGAGTTCGAGGCGGCCGAGCAGGCGCTGCGCGAGGCGATCGAGGGCGTGCCCGAGCTGACCGGCTTCTCCGAGCAGCTGGTGATCGAGAACACGCCCGAGGGCCTGCGCATCCAGCTGTTGGACCAGGATGGCCGATCGATGTTCCCCAGCGGCAAGGCCGGCATGCACGAGCACATGCGGCAGCTGCTGGCCAAGGTCGCGGAGGTGATCCAGCGGGCGCCGAACCAGCTCGCCATCAGCGGCCATACGGACGCGACCCCGTTCAAGAGCAAGAACGGCTATGGCAACTGGGAGCTGTCCGCCGACCGGGCCAATGCGAGCCGCCGTGCACTGGTCGATTCCGGCATCGATCCCCACCGGATTTCGTCGGTCTCGGGCAAGGCGGAGACCGAGCCCTATCTGCCCGACGCGCCGGCCGACGCCGCCAACCGGCGCATCACCATCACCCTGCTGCGCGAGGTGCCGCTGCAGGGGGGCGCCAACGGTGCTGCCGCGACACCACAGGTCGGACCCGCCCCCGGCGTCGGCCCGGCGCCGACGCCAAAGCAATAGCCACGCGCCCGGTCCGGACTTGCCCGGGCCAAGTCCGCTTGCGCTTTCGCCGCCGATGTCTCATCTCTGGATGAACGCAAACCTGAGACGGAGGCGAGGATGCCGACCCCGGCCGGCAAGGTCGTGCCGCACGAGGCCTGGGAAGAACCTGGTGCCGACCCGCTCGATCTGCCCGAACTGTATGACAGCGTGCGCCGCAGGCGCGTGCTGGCCTACCTGATCGACGTGGTGATCGTGGCCGTGCTGGCGGTGCTGCTGTTCGTCGCCGGCATGCTGTTCGTGCTGCTCACCTTCGGCGCGGCGTCACCGCTGCTGGCGTTGGCCCTCGTCCTGTTGCCGTTTGCCTATCACACGCTGACCATTGGCGGCCCGGACAACGTCACCGTCGGCATGAAGGTCGTCGGCCTGCGCGTGGTCTGCTGGAACGGCCACCGGCCGGGCTACCTGCAGGCCGGTGTGCAGACGGTGCTGTTCTACCTCAGCGTCGGCCTGACGAACTTCCTGATCCTGCTGGTGGCGCTGTTCAACCCGCGCGGCCGCTGCCTGCACGACTATCTGAGCGGCTGCGTGGTGGTGAATGCGCTGGTGCTGCCGCGGCTCGCCGATCGGGAGCACGTGCTGGACGGCTGAGGTCCGCCCGCCCTATTCCGGCACCAGCCGCAGCGTGCCCACGGCATCGGCTTCGGCGGTCGCCCGGTCGCTGCTGATCTGCACATAGTCCACTGCCGCCCAGGGCTCGGCGAAGCTGCGGTAGTGCGGCGACAGCAGGTTGCCGGACTGGCCAGTCGACTGCATGTAGAGCGAACGATCGAGATCGCTCAGATCGTAGATCGCCCGATAGCTGGGGCCGAACACGCTGGCGAAGGGCTCCCTGGCATTGAAGGGCCGGAAGTCGCCGATGTTAAGGGTATAGGTGCTGCCGTCGACCGGCACCCGGATGTCGAACAGCTCGCGCAGCAGCGGCACCTGCCCGAAGGGGCGGTGCCGGCTGACGGCGGCATGCTCGTCGCCCCAGCGCCACGTCGCGGGCGTGTCGCCATGGCGCTCGGCGATCCAGGCGACGGCGTCGTCCAGGCTGCGCGCCAGCATGCCGTCGCAGTCCTCGACCGCGCCGGTGCGAACGTCGTCGCACCAGACCGGCGAGCGCTCCAGCACCCGCAGCAGGAACGGCCCTTTGCGGCCCCAGGCCGGCTCCAGCAGGTCGCCCAGCTCGTCACGGCTGACCAGGCGGGCGAAGCGTTGCACCCAGGCATTGAAGATCAGCGGCTCGGGCCTGGCATGATCCATCTCGCCGTTCCATTCGGCCAGCAGGGCGTACGCCTCGGCGGCCAGGCCGGCCGACGGTGCCACCGCGCGCAGGTGCGGCAACATGGCGCGGGCGAACAGCGACACGTTGTCGGCCTGCATGGCGCGGAAGCTGGCCAGGCTGTGCCTGGGCGTCTGCGCCAGCAGCTCGAAGATCCGCTGCGCCCGGTAGCCGGCGGCGAAGTCGAAGCTGAGGTGGTGGGGATAGTCGTCGCCGACGGTGCGGTGGTTGGCGGTGGCGATCTGCCCGGACACCGGGTTGAACGCCTGCGGCAACTCTTCGAAGGGAATGAAGCCCTGCCAGTCGTAGGCGGCCAGCCAGCCGGGCTGCGGCATGTAGCCTCGGACCTTGTTGTCCGGGTGGCGCAGGGGGATCCGCGCCGGGGCGTAGTAGCCGATGTTGCCGTCGACGTCGGCGTAGATGATGTTCTGCTGCGGCGCATGGAAGCTGCGCAGGGCGGCGACGAAGCCGGGCCAGTCGTCGGCGTCGGCCATTGCCGGGCCGGCCTGCACGGTGCGGTCGTCATCGCGCAGCGCGGTCCAGGCCAGGGCAATGACATGGCCCTCTGGCGCCGCGTCGCGGCCGCCGTCGTGCACGTCGCTTAAGACCGGGCCATGGCGGGTCTCACGCACCTCGAGGACGACATCGTCGGCGTCCTTGACGCCGATCACCTCGCGCCGGACCGTGAACGGCGCCGACCCGTCAGGGGTCAGGTAGCGCGCCGGGTCGGCCGGGTCGAGCTTCTCGATATAGAGGTCCTGGACGTCCGGTTCGCCGTTGGTGAAGCCCCAGGCGATGCGATCGTTGCGGCCCAGGATCACGGTCGGCACGCCGGGCAGGGTGGCACCGATGACGTTGTGGCCCGCCCAGTGCAGGTGGGCCAGATACCAGATCGACGGTGCGTTCAGGCCCAGGTGCGGGTCGTTCGCCAGTAGCGGCTTGCCCGTCGCGCTGCGGCTGCCGGCGACGACCCAGTTGTTGGAGCCGACGCCTTCGCCGCGCGGCGGGCCCAGCGCCTGCAGCCGTTCCAGCAGCGCCGGCGGGAACAGCCGGGCCAGGTCCCGGGCCGTGGTCACCCCGGCCGGGTGTTGCTTGTCGTAGGGTGGATAGAAGTCGAGGATCCGGTCGGTATCGAGCCGTTTGACCATGCGCAGGCGCATCAGGTCGCGGCGCCAGTTGCCGCCCAGGTTCAGCGCCATCACCTTGATCCAGACGATGCTGTCGGCCGGCCGCCACGGTTCCGGCTCGACGCCCAGAACCAGGAACTCGAGCGGCAGCGGCCCCGAACGGGTCTGCAGATAGGCGTTGACGCCGGCCGCGTAGGCGTCGAGGACCGCACGGGTTTCGGCGTCGAGCAGGCCATAGCCCGCTTCGGCCAGGCGATAGAGGCCAAGCATGCGCAGGAAGCGGTCGATGCCGAGGCTGGCCTCGCCCATCACTTCGGACAGCCGGCCGGCGCCGATGCGGCGGTGCATCTCCATCTGCCACAGCCGGTCCTGGGCATGGGCGACGCCGAGGGCAAAGGCCGCGTCGGTGCGGCTGCCGGCGAAGATGTGCGGGATCGCGTTGCGGTCACGGACGATGGCGACCTCGGCGCCCAGGCCCGGCAGGCGAAGCTCGCCGTCGGTCTGCGGCAGCGAGCCGCGCAGCCACAGATAGCCGCCGCCGAGCCCCGTCGCCAGCAGCAGCACCAGGGCGAGCAGACCGCGCCGCACCCATCTCCACATCGCCGTGTGCACCACGTTCGTCGTTGCGCCGGTTGGCAGGGTAGCGGCCCTTTGGTTCCGTTGCGAGAGGGTGTAGAACAGCGCGGCGGCGGGGTCATGCCGCCGCCGTCAGCGAACAGGGAGCGTGCAGGGCATGAGCAAGAACGTCGCTTTTCTGGGCCTCGGCGTCATGGGCTATCCGATGGCGGGACATCTCGCCGCCAAGGGCCACGACGTTACCGTCTACAACCGCAGTCCGGCCAAGGCCGAGGCCTGGGTCGGCGAGCATGGCGGGCAGAGCGCCGGTTCGCCACGCGCCGCGGCGGAGGGCTGCGACATCGTCTTTGCCTGCGTCGGCGCCGACGACGATCTGCGCGGCATCGCCTACGGTGACGACGGCCTGTTCGCCGGCCTGCCCGAAGGCGGCATCTTCGTCGACCACACCACGGCCTCGGCCGACGTCGCCCGCGAATTGCACGCCTATGCCAAGGAACATGGCCGCGGCTTCATCGACGCCCCGGTCTCCGGCGGCCAGGCCGGAGCCGAGAACGGCGTGCTGACGGTGATGTGCGGCGGCGACCAGGCCGACTTCGACCGGGTCAGCGGGGCGATCGACAGCTATGCCCGCATGTGCCAGCTGCTGGGCCCGGCCGGCGCCGGCCAGCTGACCAAGATGGTCAACCAGATCTGTATCGCCGGTGTCGTCCAGGGCTTCGCCGAGGCCCTGAACCTGGCGGTCAGCGCCGGCCTCGACGGCGCCCAGGTGGTCGAGGTGATCTCCAAGGGCGCGGCCCAGTCCTGGCAGATGGAGAACCGCTACAAGACCATGCTGGCCGGCGAGTACGAGCACGGCTTTGCCGTCGAGTGGATGCGCAAGGACCTGGGCATCTGCCTGCAGCAGGCCAAGAGCCTGGGCGTCTCCCTGCCACTGTCGGCCCTGGTCGACCAGTTCTACGCCGAGGTCGAGGCCATGGGCGGCAAACGCTGGGACACCTCGTCGCTGATGGCCCGGATGGTCAAGGCCCGGCCGGAGCGCTGAAGCAGAGCGGGCTTCGCCCGCCGGTCTTTTCCCCCTCACCCCAGCCCTCTCCCCCGTCGGGGAGAGGGGGCTATCACGCCTGGTCCTGGAGTATTCGCAGGATTTCCGCGAGGACGCCGTCAGTGTTGCGGAGAACCTCGTTGTTCCAGAACCGCAGTACCCGATAACCCTCCCGGTTCAGCCAGGCCGTCCGGGCGGCGTCGGCGTTCTTCTGCAGGGCGTGCTGGCCACCGTCGAGCTCGACGACCAGCTTCTCTTCCAGGCAGACGAAGTCGACGACGAAGCGGCCCAACGGGTGCTGGCGGCGGAACTTGTGACCATCCAGCTGGCGATCACGGAGGTTGCGCCACAACGCCCGTTCGGCATCTGTCAGCCGACGGCGCAGCCGCCGTGCGTTCGCCACGGCCTTTGCCATGACGGCATTGTACCCACCAAACGCACAGCGAACTTCCCCTCTCCCCAGCGGGGGAGAGGGCCAGGGTGAGGGGGGAAACGTCGACGGTCGCGAGCCGCTACCCCTGCCGCAGCAGCCTGGCCGCGTCGGCGGCGAAGTAGGTGAGGACGCCGTCGGCGCCGGCGCGTTTGAAGGCCATCAGGCTTTCCAGCATCACCCGCTCGCGCTCGAGCCAGCCGTTCTGGGCGGCGGCGTTGAGCATGGCGTACTCGCCACTGACCTGGTAGGCGAAGGTCGGCACGCCGAAGCGGGCCTTCACCCGCTGCACCACGTCCAGATAGGGCATGCCCGGCTTGACCATGACCATGTCGGCACCTTCGGCCAGGTCGAGGGCGATTTCGCGTAGCGCCTCGTCGCTGTTGGCCGGGTCCATCTGATAGGTCTTCTTGTCGGCATCGCCGAGGTTGGCGGCCGAACCGACGGCATCGCGGAACGGGCCGTAGAAGGCCGAGGCATACTTGGCGGCGTAGGCCATGATGCGCACATCCTCGAAGCCGTTGGCGTCGAGGGTGTCGCGGATGGCGCCGACGCGGCCGTCCATCATGTCGGACGGCGAGATGATCTGGCAGCCGGCCTCGGCCTGGATCAGCGCCTGGCGGCAGAGGATCTCGACGGTTTCGTCGTTGACCACGTAGCCGTCGCGGATCACCCCGTCGTGGCCATGACTGGTGAACGGGTCAAGGGCGGCATCGCACATGACCCCGATCTCCGGTACCGCCTCGGTGACCGCACGCACCGTGCGGCAGACCAGGTTGTCGGGATCGACGGCAACGTCGCCGCGCGGGCTCTTCAGCGCCGGGTCGAGGGCCGGAAAGATGGCGATCACCGGGATCTCGAGCGCCGCTGCCTCGCGCGCCGCCGCCACCACCAGGTCGGGCGACAAGCGCTCGACACCGGGCATCGACGGCACCGCCTCGCGGCTGTTCTCGCCGTCGTGCACGAACAGCGGCCAGATCAGGTCCGCTGCCGTGAGCACGTTCTCCGCCACCAGCCGGCGGTTCCAGGCATCGCGCCGGTTGCGTCGCATGCGCACCCGTGGGTACTGGCCCGAGGGCTGCTTTTCCGTCTCGGTGTCGGTCTGCGGCGCCGCCGGGCGCACGCGGCCGACCGGGCCCAGCTTGACGGTCTCGCTCATCATCGTCTCCGGCAGCGGTCGTTCGCGGTGCGCATTCTAGCGCGGAATGGTTAAGCGGATGAAGTCGGCCGGCACCGCGCCGCCGGGCCGGAGGCCGCGTTGACAGCTTCCGGGGCCTCGCTTATCACGCCGGCCAGTGGGTCCAAACCCGCGGGGAACAGCGATATGGACTTCGACCTCAGCGACGACCAGCGCGCCTTCCAGGACATGGCGCGGCAGTTTGCCGCCGAGCAGATGGCGCCGCACGCCGCCGAGTGGGATCGCGAGAGCATCTTTCCCATCGAGGCGCTGCGCGCCGCCGCGGCCCTGGGCTTCGGCGGCATCTATGTGCGCGACGACGTCGGCGGCTCGGCCCTGAGCCGGCTCGACGCCACCATCATCTTCGAGGAACTGGCGGCGGCCTGCACCTCGACCGTGGCCTACATCTCGATCCACAACATGGCCGCCTGGATGATCGACAGCTTCGGTGACGATGCTCAGCGCCGACGCTGGCTGCCGGACCTGTGTGCGATGCGGACCTTCGCAAGCTATTGCCTGACCGAGCCCAACGCCGGCTCGGACGCGGCCAGCCTGCGCACCCGTGCCGTGCGTGACGGCGACGACTACGTGCTGAACGGCACCAAGGCGTTCATCTCCGGCGGCGGTTCTTCCGACGTCTACGTCTGCATGGTGCGCACCGGCGACGATGGTCCGGGCGGGATCTCCTGCCTGGTGGTCGAGAAGGACACGCCCGGGCTCAGCTTCGGCGCCCAGGAGAAGAAACTGGGCTGGCACAGCCAGCCGACGGCCATGGTGGTGTTCGACGACTGCCGGGTGCCGGTGGCCAACCGCATCGGCGCCGAGAGCGAGGGTTTCAAGATCGCCATGCAGGGCCTGGATGGCGGCCGCCTGAACATCGCCGCCTGCTCGCTGGGCGGCGCGCGCGCCTGCCTCGAGGCCTCGCTGGAGCACCTGGGCATACGCAAGCAGTTCGGCCGCGAACTGGCGCAGTTCCAGGCGCTGCAGTTCCGCATCGCCGACATGGCGACGGCACTGGAGGCCGGGCGGCTGATGGTGCGCCAGGCCGCCGCCAAGGTCGATGCCAAGGCAGCAGACGCGACCACCAGTGCTGCCATGGCCAAGCGGTTCGCCACCGACGCCGGCTTCGATGTCGTCAATCAGGCGCTGCAGCTGCACGGCGGTTACGGCTACCTGATGGACTACCCCATCGAGCGCTTCCTGCGCGATGTGCGGGTGCACCAGATCCTGGAAGGCACCAACGAGATCATGCGGGTGATCATCGCCCGCGAGTTGCTGCAACGGTGAAAGGCTGCAGCAAGGAGACAGCGAGGCATTCAACCTCACAGTCGTCACCCCCGGGCTTGTCCCGGGGGTCCATCGCGCAACCATTCGGAACAGCCGTGCGATGGGTTGCCGGAACAAGTCCGGCAACGACGGATCGTAGGAAGAAACGCAGGTAGAGAAGAAACGCCATGACCATCGAGACCGAAGACGTCGCCGGCGAAGACGTGCTGTTCGAGCGGCGCGGGCCGCTGGCGGTGATCACGCTGAACCGGCCGGACGCGCTCAACGCGCTGAACCGCGAGATGTGCCTGGCCATCGAGCGGCGGCTGCGGCGCTACGAGGACGACCGCGACGTCGAGGCCATCGTCATCCGCGGCGCCGGCGACAAGGCGTTCTGCGCCGGCGGCGACATCCGTCGGCTGTACGACGCCGGCCGGGCCGGGGAGCCCTATCCGCAGGACTTCTACCGCGACGAATACCGCCTCAACGCCTACATCTTCCGCTATGCCAAGCCCTACATCGCCCTGATCGACGGCATCGACATGGGCGGCGGCGTCGGCGTCTCGGTGCACGGCTCGCACCGGGTGGTCAGCGAGCGGCTGAACTTCGCCATGCCCGAAACCGGGATCGGCTTGTTCCCCGACGTTGGCGGCAGCTATTTCCTGCCGCGCCTGCCGGGCGAGATCGGCATGTACATGGCAATGACCGGGGCCCGTCTGCGCGCCGCCGACGCCGTCTATGCCGAGATTGGCGATGATTTCGTGCCTGCCGAAAGGCATGACGAACTGGTGCAGGCGCTGGCTGAGGCACCGTTCCAGCGCGGCGCCCGCAGTGCCGTCGGCCGGGTGATCCGCGACTTCGCGGCAGACCCGGGCGAGGCTGCGCTGGCCGCCTTGCGCGAGCGCATCGACCGCTGCTTCGCCGGCGACACTGTCGAAGGGTTCATCGCCGCGCTGGAAGCAGAGGGCGACGACTGGGCGCAGGCGACCATCGCCACCATGCGTGGCAAATCGCCGACCAGCATGAAGATCGCCTGCCGACAGATCCGCACCGGGGCGGAACTGGAGTTCGACGAGTGCATGCAGATGGAGCACCGCATCGCTCATGGCTGCATCGCCGGACACGACTTCTACGAAGGCGTGCGCGCGGTGGTGATCGACAAGGACCAGCAGCCCCGGTGGCTACCGGCGACGCTGGAGGCGGTGAGCGACGCCGACATCGATCCGTACTTCGACGTGGAGCCTGCGGGCGGCGATCTCGACCTGCACGACCTGCAGGAGCCGACGGAATCGGAGGCCGACGTGCATTTTGCCCCGCCGGAGATCGACGAGCCGGCCTAGGTGCGGGAAGGGACCGTGGGATAGGCCGGCCGGACCGGCGGTGCCATAGTCGGGCAACGAGCGTAGGGGAGACGCAGATGACGAGCATCGGCTTTATCGGCATTGGCAACATGGGCGGGCCCATGGCGGCCAACCTGTTGCAGGCCGGACATCAGGTGAAGGTCTTCGATCTGTCGGCCGATGCGGTCGAGCGGGCGGTCGCCAACGGCGCCACGGCGGCGACGTCGCTGCAGGATGCTGCCAGCGCTGTCGAGGTCGTCGTCACCATGCTGCCGGCCGGCGCGCATGTCCGCGGCGTCTATCTGGGCGATGACGGGATCATCGCCGCGGCCGCAGACGGGACCCTGTTCATCGACTCCTCGACCATCGACGTCGAGAGCGCCCGCGCCGTGCACCAGGCCGCGGCCGACGCGGGCTATGCCATGCTCGACGCGCCGGTCTCGGGCGGCGTCGGCGGCGCCGAGGCGGGCACGCTCACCTTCATGTGTGGCGGCCCCGACGAAGCCTTCTCCCGGGCCCAGCCGCTGTTGGACATCATGGGCAAGACCATCGTTCACGCCGGCCCGGCCGGCAACGGCCAGGCGGCGAAGATCTGCAACAACATGATCCTCGGCGCCTCCATGATCGCCGTCGGTGAGGCCTTCGTCCTCGCCGAGAAGCTCGGCCTCGAGCACCAGAAGCTGTTCGACATTGCCTCGACCGCTTCGGGCCAGTGCTGGGCGATGACCAACTACTGTCCGGTGCCTGGGCCGGTGCCCACGTCGCCGGCGAACCGCAACTATCAGGCCGGCTTCACTGCGGCGATGATGCTGAAGGACCTGCGCCTGGCCCAGAACGCCGCCGCTGCCGCCGGCGCCGCGACGCCGATGGGGGCTGCTGCCTCGGCCCTGTTCGCGCTCTACGAGAACGCCGGCAACGGCGACAAGGACTTCTCCGGCATCATCAACATGCTGCGGGGCGAGGGCAGCGGCTAGATCCTGTTCGCTTCAGTTGGAATCAAGCAGTCAGAACTGAAGCCATTGCTGCGCCACCCTTCGAGACGGCCGCTTGCGCGGCCTCCTCAGGGTGAGGTCCTTGTTGTTTGCTCCTCATCCTGAGGAGGGTCCGTAAGGACGCGTCTCGAAGCCTCATCCTGAGGAGCGTCCGTACGGACGCGTCTCGAAGGATGAAGGCCAAGGACCAAGCCGCTTCCAACAAAACCTGACGTGCTCTAACCCGCCCGTTCCGGCCGGCTTTCGTCCACCGCGGCCTGCTCGGCCTGGCGCCGGGCCTCGATCATGCGGCGGGCGGCCTGGTCCGGCACGCCGGCCCCCATCAACACCATCTCGCCGAGTTGCAGGCTGGCCTCGATCGTCTCGGGGATGGCATGGCTGGCCCCCTGCGCGACCAGCCGCTTGGCGTGGCTCAGGTCACGGGCCCGCGCATAGATGTCCAGTTCGGGCCACCGCCGGCGTGCGGCCGCGACCACGGCTTCGGCCGCCTGCGGGCTGTCCATGGTCACCACCAGTGCCGCCGCCTCTTCGACGCCGACCTTGCGCAACATGTCGGGTCTGCTGGCGTCGCCGAAGAAGATGCTGGAACCTGACGCCCGAAAGCGGGCAACCAGGGTCGAGTCGATGTCGAGGCCGACATGCGGCAGCTCCTGCGCGGCCAGGATCGAGCCGAGCATCTGGCCGACGCGACCGTAGCCGACGACGATCACGTGGCCGGCGAGGCCGGTCGGCAGGTCGGCGTCCGGCTGACCGCCGCGCGCCTCCCGCATCTCGACCGCGCGCGCCAGGCGGCGGGCGCCGTGTGCCACCGGCGGCGTGGCGATCATGGCCAGGCCGGCGACGATGAGCATGAACTGCAGGGTGTCGGCGGGTATCAGGCCAAGGACGAAGGCCAGGCCGAAAATGACGAAGGCGAACTCGCCGCCCTCGCCCAGCAGCAGGCCGACCTCGAGCGCAACGGAACGCGGCGCACCGAACAGGCGCGTCAGTGCGTACACGATCGGACTCTTGATCAGAAACAGCCCGAACACCGAAGCGATCAGCCAGAACGGCGTGACGACGATCTGGACAATGTCGATGGACATGCCGACCGACACGAAGAACAGGCCCAGCAGCAGGCCCTTGAACGGTTCGATGTCGACCTCGATCTCGTGGCGGTACTCCGTCTCGGCGAACAGGAGGCCGGCCAGGAAAGCGCCCAGCGCCATCGACAGGCCGAACTGCTCCGTCGCCAGGGCGGTGCCGACAATGACCAGCAGAACGAAGGCGAGGAACATCTCGCGACTGGCCGTGCTGCCGACGAAACGGAACACGGGCCGGATCACCAGGCGGCCGATGATCAGAATGACCGCGACGGCGAGCAGGGCCTGACCGATCGCCCAGGCAAAGGCCAGCGGCACCGAGCCCTGGCCTTGCGCGGCGAAGGCGCCGACCAGGAACAGGATCGGCAGCACCGCCAGGTCCTGGAACAGCAGAATGGCGAAGCCGGTGCGCCCCGTCGCCGTGCCCAGGCGGCGGTTCTCGGACAGGAGCTGCATGACGATTGCCGTCGAGGAGAGCGCGAAACCGGCGCCGAGCACCATCGCCGCGGCCAGTGTGTTGTCAAAGAACGAGGCGATGACGGCAATGACGGCACCGGTGACGATGACCTGTGCGCCGCCGAGGCCGAACACCAGGCGGCGCATGGCCCACAGCCGCTCGACCGAGAGCTCGAGGCCGATCATGAACAGCAGGAACACGACGCCCAGTTCGGCCAGCGGGCGCACGCCCTCCAGGTCCGAGATGACGACGTAATGCAGCCACGGCAGCGTGTCGACGAACCTGGCCAGCCCGTATGGTCCGATTGCCAGACCGACGACCAGGAAGCCGAACACCGGGCTGACCTTGAGGCGGTGGACGAGGGGGACGACGACGCCGGCGGCGATCAGGAAGATCATCACCTCACGTAGATCGAGCGCACTGGTATGCACGGGTTACTCCAATCGTTCTCACATGCCGACGCGGCATGCCGGCTTCTGCGACCGGACGGACCTCGCCGAGGTGATCCGGGCGGTGGCGGCGGAACTTCGCTACGCTGCGCCAGTACAGAGCCAGGAGCCCGGCCATGGCAAGCGAACGTGAACCCCACCCCGGCTATTTCAGCGCCCGTCTGAGCGATGTCGACCCGGTGATCGCCGCCGCCGTCGCCGCCGAGCTGGCGCGGCAGCAGAATCAGATCGAGTTGATCGCCTCGGAGAATATCGTTTCCCGCGCCGTGCTGGAGGCGCAGGGCTCCATCCTGACCAACAAGACCGTCGAGGGCTATCCGGGCCGGCGCTATCACGGCGGCGCCGACAATGTCGACGAGGTGGAGCGGCTGGCGGTCGAACGGGCCTGCGCCCTGTTCGGCTGCGGCTTCGCCAACGTGCAGCCGCATTCCGGTAGCCAGGCCAATCAGACCGTGTTCCTGGCCCTGCTCGAACCCGCCGACAAGGTGCTGTCGATGGCGCTGGACGCCGGCGGCCACCTGAGCCATGGCGCCGCGCCGAACATGTCGGGTCGCTGGTTCGACGTCGCCCGCTATGGGGTCGCCGAGGCGGACGGCCGCATCGACATGGACGATGTGGCGGCGCTTGCCAGGGCGCATCGGCCGAAGCTGATCATCGCCGGCGGCTCGGCCTATCCGCGGGTGATCGACTTCGCCGCCTTCCGTGCTGTTGCCGACGACGTGGGCGCCTGGCTGCTGGTCGACATGGCGCATTTCGCTGGCCTGGTCGCCGGCGGCGCGCACCCCAGTCCGCTGCCGCATGCGCATGTCGTCACCACGACGACCTACAAGTCGCTGCGCGGCCCGCGTGGCGGCATCGTCCTCACCGACGACGCGGCGCTGGCGAAGAAGATCGACAGCGCCATGTTTCCAGGCCTGCAGGGCAGTCCCATGCTGCACGTCATGGCGGGCAAGGCGGTGTGCCTGGTGGAGGCCCAGCGGCCAGAGTTCGCCGACTACGCCGCACGCGTCCTGGCGAACGCCCGCACCCTGGCCGAAACCCTGTTGGGCCGAGGCATCGACATCGTCAGCGGTGGCACCGACACGCCGCTCCTGCTGATCGATCTTCGTGCGCTCGGCCTCAAGGGCAACGCTGCCCAGGCCGTGCTCGAACGCGCCGGCCTGACCTGCAACAAGAACGCGGTGCCCGGCGATCCGGAGAACCCCACTGTCACCTCGGGCTTGCGCCTGGGCGTGTCCGCCGTCACCACCCGCGGCTTCGGCCCGGACGAGCTGGCCAGGGTCGGTGACCTGATTGCCGATCTGCTGCTGGCAATGGCGGCCGGCGATGCGGATGAGGTGGCGGAACACGCGTCCGTCGACGTGGCGGCACTGTGCGCCGCGTTCCCGATCTACGCAGGCTGAGAGACGTCGCCGACCCGGGCGGCCATCGCAAGGGGGCAAGTCCCCCCGCAAATGACTTGATCTCGGGTCGGTTTCTGGGGCACCAAGCGGCATGGACCGCGTGATGGCAACAGCCTTCCGAATACACCGTTGAGGCGCAGTGAAGCGCATCGTCCTCGCCAGCATGGAGAGGGGGAGTAGCTCAGCGGTAGAGCAGCGGGTTTATACCCCGTAGCGCCAGATAAGCGGCAGGTCGTGGGTTCGAATCCCACCTCCCCTACCACGCTCACTTTGTCCGACCCGGACACATAGGTAACAGTTTGTACCTAAGACATAGGTGACAACCTCGGGCCGAACGGGTTGTCGAGGGGTTGCAGGGTCCTCTGTTCCAAGTCGACGTATCCCAGATCGTAGTGCATGAAGCTGACGAGCCATATGCCCTC
>Ga0209458_1000080_pt1 | contig 56111 bp, 49 predicted proteins | sample WorMetLIZAISLAND_FD_187411 | JGI IMG/M metagenome (GOLD analysis project Ga0209458, IMG submission 187411) | Marine gutless worms symbiont microbial communities from Max Planck institute for Marine Microbiology, Germany - Inanidrilus manae... ...
AATCGGCTCTCAACCTGGCCGCGGCCAGATTGAGGCACATCGCCGGCACCAAGTGGTCGAGCAAGCGCTATATGAATATGAACCTACTCAAACAGCACAAAATGAGTGCCTGACGGGACAGGCCGCTAACCCCAAAGTGCGAAAGAATCTAGACACTACCCCCGTCTTTCGAAGGCTTAAGTGGTGTGGATGGCTGGGGCGCCAGGATTCGAACCTGGGATCACGGGACCAAAACCCGTTGCCTTACCGCTTGGCTACGCCCCAACGAGGCGGGCCGCTGAAAGGGCCCGTTAGGCGAGGGAGAAAATAGCCCTCCGCCTCGGCTCCGGCAATGCCGCCGGCAGGCTGTCAGGATTGCTCCGGCTCGCGGCTCTTGGCGGGTGCTACGGGAGGAGGTGTTGTGGGTGGGGGCGCCGCCGTCGTCATGGTCGGCGACGGCGTCACCGAGAAAGCCCAGCCGAGGCTGAGGCCCCAGGCGATCCAGACCAGCTCGCGGGCGCGGCGCACCAAGGCAACGGCCAGGCCGATCGCGCCCTGGCCGGTCAGCGCTTCGGCCATCACAACGAAGGTGACTTCGGCGGCGCCGAGGCTGGCCGGGATGAAGAAGGTGCCGGCGCGCACCAGCTCGATCAGGGTGCCGATCATCCAGGCCTCGTAGATGGCGACGGGCGAGCCGAGAAAGTGCAACACCACCCAGATCTCGAGCATGCCCAAGCACCAGTTGGTGAAGGACAGGACCAGGGCGCCGGCGAAGCGGGCCGGCCGGTCCGCATAGAAGTCGTGGAAATAGTTCTCCACGGCGTCGATCTTGTTCAGTACGGCATCGAGCGCCCGAAAGTAGCGCCATCGCCCCAGCAGATGCCCCAGGCGGCTCGCCATGCGCCAGCGCTGCACCGCGAAAAAGCCGGCCGTGCAGATCCCGAGGACCCCCAGGCCGAGCCAAGCGGCGGTGCGGGTCCCCTCCGTCAGCACGTCATCGATCCCCATGGCGGTCAGGCCGATCCCGGCGTAGAGCAGCACGGTCCAGAGGTTGACAGTCTTGGCGATCACCAGGGAGGAGCCGCTTTCCTTGTAGCCGATGCCGAAATGGCGCTTCAGCAGGACCGCCTTGACCGGCTCGCCGCCCATGGTCGACGGCAAGGTGACGTTGAAGGCCTCGCCCACCATCCGCACCTTCCAGAGGCGATAGAACCAGGTCGGGCCGAGTGGCGCGGACGGCACGGCCAGTTGCCAACACTGAGTGTCGACCAGGAAGGCCGTGAGGTAGACCGCGGCCACCGCCAGAGCGCCGACCAGGCCGATCTGAGCCATGGCCGTGCCAACCTGGTCCAGGTCGGTCTGCCAGAGCACCCAGCCGAACAGGCCGAGCCCCAAGAGCAAGGTGGCGATACGCAGCCAAGGCAAGGGCTCGATTCCTTCTCGGTGATGGGGAGCGTCAGCCGCCGCTTTGCGACGGCGTACGGCGGCCCAGCCCGTTCAGCAGGGCCGGCAGCACGATCAGCGTGCACACCATCGTGACAGTGATCGCCAAGGTCAAGAGCAGACCCATGCTGGCCGTGCCGGGGTGGCTCGAGAGCGCGAGCGCGCAGAACGAACCGATCGTGGTCAGCGCGCTGAAGATCACCGCCCGCGCGGTCGAGCTCTGCATGAGTTTCTCGGCGCCGTCGTCGCGGCCGCGCAGCACCAGTTGAATGCCGAAGGCGACGCCCAGGCCGAATAGCAGCGGCAGGACGATCACGTTGGCGAAGTTGAAGGGCTGGCGCAGGATCACTGTGGCTGCCACGGTGATCAGCGCGGCCAGCGCCAGCGGCGCCAGGACCATGACCGTATCGCGCAGATTGCGCAGCACCAGTAGCAGCAGCAGGGTGATCAGCCCGATGGCCCAAATCGCGGCCTCGCGGAAGGACTGGATGACCGCGCGTCCGGCCTCGGTGACGATGATCGGCGCGCCGGTCGCGCCCGGCACGACCTGTTGCACCGCGGCGACGAAGCGGCGCCGGGCTTCGGCATCGCGCAGGTCCTCGGCGGGCACCACCTCGATCGTGGCGCGGCCGTCGGCGGCGATCCGCCGATCGCGCAGCTCGGCCGGCAGGTCGTCGAGCCCGACCGGGCCGGCCTCCAAGGCCTCGACCAGGAAGTCCAGGCGCTTGGATAGGCCGCCGAGCAGCGCGTCCTCCAGCACCGCCAGCTTTTCCGCCGAGGGCTCGATGCGGCCGAGCGCCGCTTCCAAGCGCCGCGCGCCGTCCGCCAGGCCGCCCTCGGCTTTTGCCAGGGTCGCCCGCAGATCGCTGAGCGCGCGCTGCTGCTCCTGCTGGTCCGGCGGCGGCAGGGCCGGGACCGGCAGCAGCAGGGGCGTCAGGAAGAGGTTCATCTCGTCGATCACCGCGAGCTTGTCGTCCTGTTCGGAGGGGACGAGATCGTAGGCGGTGGTGGCGCTCTCGACCTCAGGTAGCGCCTTCAGCTTCGCGGCGAGATCGGCTGCCGTCGCCAGGTCGTCTGCCAGAACGTCAGCGTCGTAGGGATCGACCCTGGGATCGTCCAGCAGGTCGAGCAAAGTGGCGACGGACTCCGATTCTGGATCGCGCAGATTCATCGGGTCGTCGTCGAAGCGGGAATAGGGCAGGCTCGCCGCCGCAGCCAGGCCGAGCAGCGCTGCGCCGATCAGGATCGCCCGGCTGTGCCGCTGTACGGCTCCCTGTAGACCTAAGCCCCTGCCCTCGCCGTTCAGCGGCTTGCCCGGCTTCAGCGGCATCAGGGTCAGCAGTGCCGGCAATACCGTCAGGTTGGCGAAAAGCGCGATGAACATGCCGGCGCCGGAAATCAGCCCGAGCTCCGAGACGCCGCGGTAACTGGTCGGCAAGAAGGAGAGGAAGCCGATGGCCGCCGCCACGGCGGAGAGGGTAAGCGCACGGCCGACGCCGCCGGCAGCAAGCGACAGGGCCTCGGCATGGCTGCTGCCACCGTCGATCAGCTCGCGGTAGCGCAGGGTGAAGTGGATGCCGAAGTCGACGCTGAGGCCGATGAAGAGCACGGCGAAGGCGACCGAGATCAAATTGAGCTCGCCGATCGCCAGGGTGGCGAAGGTCGCGGTCCAGATCAGGCCGATCAGCAGGGTCGCCAGGGTCGCCAGCACCAGCCGCAGGGACTGCAGGCCGATTGCCAGTAGGCCGATGACGAAGACCAGCGACAGCAGGCCGACCAGCCCCATGCCGTCCCGCACGCTTTTCAGCTCGTCGTCGAGCATGGCCGGCGAGCCGGTCACGCGGACGCTCACACCCTGCGCAGCAGTGAGGCCGAGGTCCTGTGCGACCGCCTTGATGGTGGCGCGTGCCTGGCCGGCAACCTCCAGGGACGCAAAGTCGAGCACCGGCTGGGAGATGATGAACTGGCGCCGGCTCTCTAGGCCTGACGATTCACCCTGGCCATCCCCCCGGTTGTCCTCGGGCTCGCTGTTGCCGGTCATCAGCTCGCGCCAGGAAAGCCGCGCCGGCCGTCCCTCGGCGACGCGCTCGATCGTTTCGGCAAAGGCGTCCAGGACCGGGGCGACGGCGGCGTCCATCTCGCCGCGCGATTCGGTGATTGCCAGGCGCAGGACCTCGCTCAGGCCGCGCAGGGAGGGGTCCTCGTTCAGCGAGGCCAGCATCGGCTGCGCCTCGGCCAGACGGTCGCTCAGCGCCTCGAGGTCCGCGAGGTCGAGATAGAGCAAGCCGTTCTGACGGAAGAAGGGATGGTTGGTCGGGTAGAAGATACTGTGGAAGCGATCCGGCTGCTCGGCGAGGCGCGCCGCCAGCCGTTCGGCCGCGTCCTCGGCCAGCTCCGGCGTTTCCGCCTCTACGACGACAAAGAGCAGGTCGGTGTTCTGCGGAAAGGCTTTCTCCAGCGCCAAGAAATCGCGCCGAAAGGGCAGCTCCTCCGACAGCATGTCGGCAGTCGAGGTGTTGATGCCGATGTGCCTGACGCTATAGGCCAGGCCTGCGGCGGCGGCGGCGACCGCAAGTAGGCAGACAGCCAAGGCCCACCGCCGTGCTAGGCCGATCCAGCGGACCAGGAGGCGGCGCCCGACCTTTTGCTCGCTGCGTGACACCTTGTTTATGGTCCGTCCCTTCGGCCCGCTCCCGTAGGCATCGCGTGGCCCGCGACACAAGACGGTGCGCCAGCGCCGCGTCCGACGTGAGGGGGCTTATAGCGTCGCGCTCATCGGCTTGACAACGTCCGTTGCCCGGTACCGTCGTTGGGCGCCGATGCGGCGGGCCTCAGCTCTGCGCCTGGCGGCGCGACAGGTCCGACGTGCCGCTTGCTGGGTCTGAGCTGGCCTGCGGGGAGCCGGCCTGTCGGGGCCCGAAGCGAAACCAGAGGACCATGAAAACGGCAAAGAGTGGTGCCCCGACCGCGGCGGAGGCCAGCAACCATTCGGACAGGCCGAACCAGATGCAGATCGGCACGACCAGCATGGCGTCGTCGGGATCGAAGCCGGCGGCTCCGGCGAGCTCGCCGGCGCGTTCGCCGCCGCGCTGTTCCAGCTTGATGACCAGCCAGAGGATGGCTGCGATCGCGAGACCGGCTACGGCACCCATGAGCGGCGCCCAGCTACCGAAAGGACTAGCCGTCAGGCCGATACCCAGGCCGAGGAAGGCCAGCGCGTTGCAAACGCTATCGCTGATCAGGTCGTACTTGTGGCCGCCGGGACTGGTCTTGCCGCTCAGCCGCGCCAGTTCCCCGTCGGCCCGGTCGAGCAGCATGGACAGGAGGAATATCCCGGCCCCCCAATGGCGCCAGACGTCGCTGCCGACGGCGAGGGCAATGGCCGCCGCGATGCCGACGGCGAGGCGCAGCGTTGTGATTTGATTGGGTGTTACCGCGGTCTTGACGAGGGGGCGAACGCCCACGCGCGCAACGCGGTGAATCCAGGTGTTGTGGCTCATCCTGGTGGAAATTCCCAAAGCGGTTTGTTGTCTTACGCCTCTAGATCGGGCGTTCTGGCCGGCGCACGCTAGCCGATTCCCCAATCATGTAAAAGTCCTCTGGCTGGCGATTTTTGTGCCCTGGCGGAACAGCCGTTGCCGTACCGGAGCCGCTTGTGCTTGACTCGGGCACAGCGAGCAGAAGGCAGGGCCGGTGATGAGCGGCGATTCCGACAAGACGAACGGCGAGACCGCTTCCGGCAAATCGGATGTGGAGCAGTCGCCGCAGGGCGAGTCTCCGAAAGACGCTTCGGACGACAGTGCGTCCGGCGGCGCGGCGAGCGACTCCCCCGCCAGCGGGGCGGCCGGCGGCGATCTGCCGATCATCGATGTCCCGGTCCCCGCGTCGGCCAAGCGGAAGGCGGCGGCCAAAAAAAGCGCCGCCAAGCGAAAAACCACGAAGCGGGCCGCCGGCCAGCCGGCCCAGCGCAAGACGGGCAAGCGAAAGGTCAGGGCCAAGCCCAAGAGCGAGGCGGGCCAGGCGGCCGAGCCTGCCCCCGAAGCCAACGAGGCCGCCCACGGGGCCGCCAACGAGAACGTCAAGGCGAAGAGCGGCGATCCGGCGGAGCCACCGGCGAGCAAGCCCAAGCCCGCGCGCGCGAGAAAGCGCAAGGCCGTAGCGAGCAAGGCGACGCGCCGCACCGCGAAAAAGCCGGCAGGCGCCAAGAAGGCCGCGGAGCCCAAGCCGACAGGCGCGCCGGAGGCGGCAAGCCCGCCACCGCCCGCTTCAACGCCGAAACCCTCCGAAGCGTCGGAAGCCGAGCCTGCGGCAGCGGAGAAGCCGGCGCAATCCGCCGAGGCGGAAACCGCTCCGTCGGCGGAGCCGGAAACCGTCGCGGTGCCGGAGCCGATGCCTGCCCCAGCACCGGAACCCGAGCCAGAACCTGCCCCAGCACCCGTTCCAGAGCCCGCGATAGAACCTGCGGCCCAGCTGGCTCAGGCGGAAGCGGGCGAAGCGGTTGCGTTGGAGCAGCGGCCGATCGTTGCGGCCAGCGAGCCGGCCGGTGCGGAATCGGTCGCAGTCGAACGCGCGCCGCGGGGCGTGCCTTGGCTCCTGCTCCTATTTCTTGCCGTTGTGGTCGGTGGGGGCTACTGGATCTGGCAGGAGCACGGCTCGCTCATCATGCGGCTCGCGGGCTTAACGCCGGAGGAGGAGTCGCCGCCGCCGGGCGAGCCCTTGCAGACCGCCGAGCTCACCGAGCTGGAAGGACTGCTGGTCCAGCTCGGCTTGGAGCCGGGCGTGGTCGACGGCGTCGTCGACGCGCAGACGCGCCAGGCGATCAGCGAATTCCAGGAACTCGACGAGCTTCCGGTCGACGGCGAACCTTCGGCGACGGTCTTGGAGGCCCTGCGCGAAGTGGCCGGCTTTCAGGAGACCGACGGCTAAGGCTCGGTCCCTGGCTAGGCTTGGTGTCGCGGGGGCTTTCAGTCTCCTCCATCCCACCAGGCGCGTTCGATCCGGCCGTGCAGCAGGGGCGCGGCGGCGACCCACTGGCCGGGGCGCTGTTTGGCAAGCAGCCTAGCGGCCTGCTCCGCCTCGTTGCGCCCGCCGAACAGCCCGAAGCAGGTCGCGCCGCTGCCGGACATGCGGGCGAGCAGGCAGCCGGGCTGGCCCGCCAGATCGTCCAGCAGCGCGCCGATGTCCGGCACCAGGCTCCGGGCCGGCGCTTCCAGGTCGTTGGTGGTATCGGCCAGGCGGGCGGCCAAGGCCGCGGCGTCGCGGTCAACCTGCTGCCAGGCGGCCGGCGCCGAAAAGTTGCCCTGCCGTGCCTTGAAGACCGCCGGTGTGGCCAGCGCGATGCCGGGATTGGCCAAGACCAACCAGGCCGGCGGCAGGGGTGGTGCGCGCTCGATCCGCTCGCCGATACCGGCGACGAAGGCCGGCCGACCGAACAGACAGACCGGAACGTCGGCGCCGAGTTCGGCGCCCAATGTCTCGAGAGTCCCCGGATCCGGTTCCAATCGCCAGAGCTCGACGAGCCCGCGCAGGACTGCCGCCGCATCAGCCGAACCGCCGCCGATCCCCGCAGCGAGCGGAAGGTTTTTGGTCAGGCGAATGTCCGCGCCCGCCGCACCGCCGCTTTGCGCCTGCAGCGCCTTTGCAGCGCGCAGCACCAGATTGTCGCCGTCCGCCGGCAGGCTGGCGCCGAAGGGACCGTCGATCGTTAGGCTCAGCGCGTCGTTCGGTCTGAGCGCAATGCGATCGCCGATGCCGGCGAAGACGATGAGGCTATCCAGCTCGTGATAGCCGTCCGCGCGGCGCCCGACGACGTGGAGGTAGAGATTGACCTTCGCCCAGGCTGCTAGGACACAGCCCCTCGCCCCCGGGCCTGGGCTCGCCCCCGGGTCCGCACTGCTTGTCATGCGGTCAGATGTTTTCCGGTTCGGACTGCAGGCCGTTTTTGATCTTGCCTTCGATGGTCGGCACGAGATCGGCCTCTGGCTCCAGGCTGAGCGCGCGGCGCCATTGAAAGCGCGCTTCCTGGTGCCGTCCGACGCGCCAATAGGCGTCGCCCAGGTGATCGTTGATCACCGGATCCTGCGGCCGTAGCTCGACGGCCTTTTCCAGCTGGGTCACGGCCTTGTCGAACTGGCCCAGCCGATAGTAGACCCAGCCCAGGCTATCGACGATGAAGCCGTCGGTCGGCCGCAGCTCGACCGCGCGCACCAGCATGTGCTCAGCCTTGTCCAGGTGCTGCTTCTGCTCGACCCAGGAATAGGCCAGGTAGTTCATGACGTAGGGTTGCTCGGGCATTAGCTCGAGGGCCTTGAGGAAGTCGGCCTCAGCGCGCGGCCAGTCGCGGGCGCGCTCCAGGGCGATGCCGCGGAAGTAGTAGAGCGTCCAGTTGGTCGCCTCCGCGTCGGTCAATCGCTCGAAGGCCCGGTCGTAGGCCACCACGGCTTCCGGGAAGCGCTCTTGGGCGCGCAGGATGTTGCCCATGCGGAACAGCGGCTCGAAGTGCTTCGGCCGTTCCGATGCCAGAGCGTCGAGCTCGGCGATCGCCTCGTCGCTCCGCTCCATGCGGTCCAGCTCATCGGCGATGCGCAGGCGCGCCGACCAAGCCAACGCGGAGGCCGGATCAATCCGGCGATAGACCACGATGGCATCCTCGCCGCGGTCCTGTGACTGCAGGATCTCGCCGAGCAGCAGGTTGGCGACCTCGAAGTCCGGATCGAGGCGCAGCGCCAGATGGACGTGGATCAGCGCCATCAGCTCGGCGCGCTCCTGGCTCAGCAGGCTGGCGAGATTGAACAGGGCTTCGGCAAGCCCGGACTTGTGGCCGTCGATCGCCTGGCCCGGCGTGCGATTCGCCGCCAGCCGCTCGAAGGCGGCCTCGAAGAGGATCGAGCCGTTGTTCTGCGCCAGATAGGCGTCGTAGAGCTTGCGCGCCTCCTCGCTCTTGTTCTGTCGCTCGAAGAAGTTGCCGGCCAGCCAGGTCAGTCGCAGCGAGGGCTGCGAGGCCGCCTCGATCGCGCTTCTGTAGGCTGCTTCGGCTTCCGCAGTACGCCCGGAAAGATCATTCAGAAGCGCCACGTGCATGTGATTGAGTGCCGCCAGACCAGTGGTCTCCTCGAGCGGCTTGATTGCCTCCAGCGCCTCTTCGACCCCGCGATCGTCAAGTGCGACCCAGCCGGCCAGCAGCGGCACGATCATGGTGTTCAGGCCCTTCTTGGGCAGGCTGTCGAGGATCTCCGCCGCGGCTTGATCGTCGCCGCGGACGACCGCGTCGACCGCCAGGACAATGTTGGCGGTACTCAGCTCTGGGTCTTGCTCGACGATTCGCTTGGCGAGCCGCACGGCCTCCGTGTGGCGTCCGTCGGCGGATACCAAAGTGAAGGTGCGGCGCAGCAGATCGAAGTTGTTCGGGTCGGTCTCATAGACCAGCAGCATGAAGTCCGCGGCCGCCGAAAGATCGTTCTGGTTACCCGCGACTAGGCCGGCGAGATAGTCGCCGTAGGGCGACGCGGCGACCAGCAGCGCATCGCTGCCAACCTCTCCGTCCCCAGCCGCAACCACGGCGGGCCCGGCGGTCAGGGAGGGCGCTGGACGCTCCGCCTCGGCGACGCAGGCGACCAGCAACGGAACAAAAGCTAGCGCAACCGCGGCCTTCAGCCGGGCGCGCAGGCGCAAAACGCAGATTGGGGGCAGCGGCAAATTGCCTTCCTTTCGATGGTCGCCAGTCTACCGGCGGGGGCAAAGGGCCACAACGTTGGATTTCTGGTTACAAAAGCGTGAAAACATGGCCGTCCGCGCGCCGCTTAGGGCCAAGTAGGCCGACCGCTCGCTCTGCCCGCCGTGTCTGTTCGCCTACATATTGGGATAGTTCGGCCCGCCGCCACCTTCCGGCGTCACCCAATTGATGTTCTGGCTCGGGTCCTTGATGTCGCAGGTCTTGCAGTGCACGCAATTCTGCGCGTTGATCTGCAGCCGCGGGTTGCTGCCGTCGTCGTCGCGCAAGATCTCGTAAACCCCGGCCGGGCAGTAGCGCTGCTCCGGCGCATCGAAGAGCTTCAGGTTGTGATCGACCGGCACTGCGTCATTCTTGAGCTGCAGGTGCACCGGCTGGTCTTCCTCGTGGTTGGTGTTGGCCAAGAAGACCGAGGACAGGCGGTCGAAGGTGATCTTTCCGTCCGGCTTGGGATAGTCGATCTTCGGCATGCCCTCGGCTGGCTTCAGGCTCTTGTGGTCCTCATGTGTGGTGCGCAGGGTCCAGGGTGCTTTGCCCCCCAGCAGCTTCAAGTCGATGCCGCCGTAGAGCGTGCCGCCGAACAGGCCCCAGCGGGCGAAGGCGGGCCGGAAGTTGCGCGCCTTGTGCAGCTCCTCGTGGACCCAGGAATTACGGAAGGATTCCGGATAGGCGGTCAGCTCGCCGTAGCCCTCGTCGCCGCCGGCAAGCGCCGCGTGCGCCGCTTCCGCCGCCAGCATGCCGGTCTTCATGGCATTGTGGCTGCCCTTGATCTTGGGCACGTTGAGGAAGCCGGCCGAACAGCCGATTAGCGCGCCGCCGGGGAAGATCAGTTTCGGGATCGCCTGCAGGCCGCCCTCGTTCAGCGCCCGCGCGCCGTAGGCGATGCGCTTGCCGCCTTCCAGCATCGGCCGGATCGCCGGATGGGTCTTGAAGCGCTGGAACTCCTCGAAAGGCGAGAGGTGCGGGTTCTGGTAGTCGAGCCCGACCACGAAGCCGACGTAGGCCTGATTATCCTCCAGGTGATAGACGAAGGAGCCACCGTAGGTGCCGCCGTCTATCGGCCAGCCGGCGGTATGGATCACCCGACCCAGTTTGTGCTGCGCCGGATCGAGCTCCCACAGCTCCTTCAGGCCGATGCCGTAGGTCTGCGGATCGCAGTCGCTGCGTAGCCCGAAGCGCTCGAACAGGCCCTTGGTGAGCGAGCCGCGGCAGCCTTCGGCGAAGAATGTGTACTTGGCGCGCAGCTCCATGCCCGGCTGATAGCTGTCCTTTTGCTGGCCGTCCTTGCCGATGCCCATGTCGCCGGTCGCCACGCCGGTCACCCGGCCCTGGTCGTCGGTCAGCACCTCGGCGGCGGCGAAGCCGGGATAGATCTCGGCGCCCAGGGCTTCCGCCTGCTCGCCTAGCCAGCGGCAGACATTGCCCAGCGAGATCACGTAGTTGCCTTCGTTGTGCATCTGCGGTGGTAGGGTCCATAGCGGGAAGCCCATGGCGCCCTTTTCGGTCAGGAAGAGGAAGCGCTCCTCGCTGACTGGGGCGTTCAGCGGCGCGCCCTTGTCCTTCCAGTCGGGAATCAGCTCGTTCAGCGCGCGCGGCTCGAAGACCGCGCCCGAGAGGATGTGCGCACCGACCTCCGAGCCCTTCTCGAGGACGCAGACGCTGACCTCGTGGCCGCTCTCCGCGGCCAGTTGACGCAGACGGATCGCCGCCGCAAGGCCGGCCGGTCCGGCACCGACGATCACCACGTCGTATTCCATGAAATCGCGTTCCATCGTCCCTCCCGAAGGCTGCAGCGCCGGCTCCGGCGCTGTCATCTGCCCAGGTTGTCATTCGCCCACAGTGTCATGTGGTTGTCGCAATCATTCACGATACAGCCGAGCAAACTTGCCTGGCAAAGACAATGGCTGCGGTGGATGCGCCGCTGTGGGCGCTACGCCGGAAGCGATTTCGCCGCGCCGGAAAACAAGCTAGCCTCGCAGCCATGCAGGACGAGCGGGAACGCGCGATCGCGGCCCTGGCCTGGCTGGTCGAAGCCGGCGCCGACGAGGCCATCGGCGAACAGCCGCACGACCGCATGGCCGAGCCTCCGCCCAAGGCGCGCGATGCCGTGCCCGCTTCGCCGGCCCGCGAGACGCCTGCCCCGAAGAAAACGGCGGCGCATGTGTCAGAGGCGCCCGGACTATGGCAGCCGGAGCCCGGTCCCCTGACTGGTGCGGAAGCGGCGGTGGCCTCGGCCCGCAGTATGGCGGCGGCGGCCAAGAACGTGACGGAGCTGAGAGAGGCGCTGGAGGCCTTCGAGGGCTGCCCGCTGAAGGCGACGGCGACCAACCTCTGCTTTTCCGACGGCAATCCCGAGGCCGATATCATGATCATCGGCGAGGCGCCGGGCGCGCAGGAGGACCGCGAAGGAAAGCCCTTCGTCGGCGCCTCGGGCCGCTTCATGGACCGCATGCTGTCCTTCATCGGGCTCGATCGGACTTCGGTCTACATCACCAACATCCTGTTCTGGCGGCCACCGGGCAACCGCACGCCGACCCCGGCGGAGATCGCCGCCTGCATGCCCTTCGTCGAGCGCCATATCGAGCTGGTCGATCCGAGCTATCTGATGCTGGCCGGCGGCATCTCGGCCAAGACCCTGCTCGGCCGGCCGGAAGGCATTCTCAAGCAGCGTGGCCACTGGCGGCACTACCAGCATGCCGGCCTGCCGCGCCCGATTCCCGCCCTGCCGACCCTGCACCCGGCCTACCTGCTGCGTCAGCCGGCCCAGAAGCGCCTGGCCTGGCAGGACTACCTGAAGTTCCGACAGGCTGTCCGTTCCGGCCGCGATCCCCTCTCCGAGGGAGAGCCCGAATCGGGCTAATGGGCAGTTTTCGGCACTTTACAGGAGGCGATAGCGACCCGTTAAGAAAGGTTAAGAATTAAGGTTAACAAGGGCTTAACTTTGCCACAGCTGCGCAGTTGCTCAGTCGGATAGCTTCCTCTAGGGTCCCGGCGCTTTCAGGTCTATAGGGGTGTTTTGTGGGTCGCATCGTCAAGGCCGGTTCGTTCGTTTCCTGGCTGTTTTCCCTGATCATTCTGGTCTCGGCCGGCGGTTCCGCCGTCGCTGGCGAAGCCCAGACCGAGACCGCGGCGCTGCCGAGCGGCAGCCAGGTTGGGCCGCTCGGGCTGCCGGCGGTGCTGGCGGCTGATCAGGCGGCGCTCTACCGCGAGATTTTCGCGCTACAGGAAGAGGGCGACTTCGAAGCGGCCGAACAACTGATCGCGCAGTTGAAGAGTCGGCTGCTGATGGGCCATGTCCAGGCCCAGCGTTACATGCATCCCACGGCCTACGTTTCCAAATACGAAGAGCTGCGCGATTGGCTCGTCGACTACGCGGACCATCCGGATGCCGGGCGCATCTACCGGCTGGCTTTGAAGCGCAAGCCGGAAGAGGCGGAGAAGCCACCGGCGCCGGCCGTCAAGAGCATCGGCGTGCCGGCCGTGGCTGACGGCAGCTCCTCGCCCTACCGCGCCACGGAAGATCGCAGCAAGGAAACCCTGGAGAAGGTCGCCGCGATCAAGCGCGCGATCCGCGGCAACGTCGTGCGCAACCGTTTCACGGCGACCGAGGCCATGCTGGAGAGCGCGGAGATCAAGGCGCTGCTCGACCCCGTCGAGATCGATTGGGGCTATGCCCAGATCGCCAACGGCTGGTTCCTCTACGGCAACGACGACAAGGCGCTGGCGCTGGCGCAGCAGGCTGCGCGCCATTCCGGCCCGGACCTGCCAATGGCTCATTGGACGGCCGGCCTGGCGGCCTGGCGGCAGGGCGATCTGAAGGTCGCGGCGGCGCACTTCGAAAAGGTCACCCAGTCGCGGCGTGCCTCCTCTTGGATTACAGCGGCCAGCGCCTATTGGGCCGGCCGGGCGCATCGGCGGCTCGGCCACACCGGGCACACGATCCGCTGGCTGATGCGGGCGAGCGAGTATCCGCGCACCTTCTACGGCTTGCTGGCTGCACGTGCGCTCGGCATGCCGATGCCATTCGATTTCCGTTCGCATCGCCTGACCCGCGGGTTGCTGGAGCGGCTCATGGCCTCTCCCGAGACCCGGCGCATGCTGGCTCTGATGCAGGTCGGCGAACGCGATCGGGCCGAAAGCGAGATGGTGCTGCTCGGCCGGCGGTCCGATCCCGAGCTGGCCGGCGCCTTGCTCGCGTTTGCCGAGGAAAACGGCATTCCCAGCCTCTCCTACAAGCTGGCCTCGCGTTTTATCGGCGATCCCAAGCTGTCCGCCAACGGGGGCGTCGATGCCGGTCTCTATCCGCTGCCACCTTGGCAGCCGGAAGGCGGCTTCGCGGTCGACCGGGCGTTGGTTTATGCCTTCATGCGCTACGAATCGAAGTTTGATCCCGATGCGACCAGCGGCGACGGCGCGCTCGGCCTGATGCAGGTCATGCCGAAGACGGCGGCCTACATCTCAAAAGACACCGTCGAAGAGATGTCGAAGGAGGAGCTGCTTCAGCCGGCGTACAACATCGACCTCGGCCAGCGCTACCTCGCCCATCTGCTGGACCACAAGGGGATAGCGGGCGACCTGCTGCACCTGGCCGCGGCCTACAACGGCGGGCCGGGCAATCTGGTCAAGTGGAAGCGACGCATGGGCCGCGAGGACGATCCGTTGCTGTTCATCGAAAGCCTGCCCTCAGGCGAGACCCGCATGTTCATCGAGCGGGTGCTTGCCAACCTCTGGATCTACCGCACGCGCCTCGACCAGGCGACGCCATCGCTCGATGCCCTTGCGGCCGGCGACTGGCCGACGTATATGCCGCTTGACGACAACAAGCGGACCCTGGCCGAAGATGGCACGTATTGACGAAAGCCGCCCCTTCCTGCCGGTCAACATCGCGATCCTGACCGTCTCCGACACGCGGACCCCGAAAGAGGACAAGTCCGGCCAGCGCCTCGAAGAGATGAGCACGGCCGACGGTCACAAGGTGGTCAAGCGCGAGATCATCCGCGACGAGCGCGACGGCATCGTCGAGCGGCTGAGGGGCTACATCGCCGATCCGACGATCGACGTGGTGATCACCACCGGCGGCACCGGTGTCACCGGACGCGACGTGACGCCGGAGGCCTTCCAGGAGGTCATGGAGAAGGAGATCGAGGGCTTCGGCGAGCTGTTCCGCTGGATCAGCTACAAGACCGTCGGCACCTCGACCATGCAGAGCCGCGCCATCGGCGGTGTGGCCGCCGGCACCTATCTCTTCGCCCTGCCGGGATCGCCCGGCGCCTGCAAGGACGCTTGGCAGGAGATCCTGCACTACCAGCTCGATTCCCGGCACCGCCCCTGCAACCTGGTCGAACTCATGCCGCGCCTGCAGGAGCATCTGGAGGCGGCGGGTTAGATTCGTATTCGGCTGTTCCCCGGAAACGCTGAAGGTTGGGTTAGCCTTGGCGTAACCCGCCGATGGTTGCACGAGTGTTTTTCCAGCGCTTCAAGTCTGCCCCGGTATCCACGTCGATCAGCTCCTCGAGGAGGGCAACGTCCTGGCCGGCCAGGTTGACCAGGGTGCGCGCCAGCACCTGGTCACCACCCCAGGCCACGCCCGTGAAGGGCAGGCGCAGGACCGGCCGACGGCGGGCGCCGATCAGCCAATAGCCGCCGTCGTCCGCCGGGCCGATCACCCAGTCGTGGCTGCCCAGCTTATGGAAGGCTTCGGCCACGTGGGAGGCGCGAATACCGGGAATGTCCGAGCCGACGATCACCACTGGGCCCGGCGGCAGGCTGTGGAAGATCCGGCCCATGCGCGCGCCCAGATCGCCCGGCCCTTGCGCCGCGAGGCGTCGCACACCCCTCCAATGCCGGGGCCAGAGTCCGCGCCCGGCAAGCGCCGCGCGATCCGGCGTGACGGCGAGCCAGCAGCGCCAGCGCGGATCGCCCGCAAGCCGGCGCAGCAACGCAGCAGTGCTGTTCCGGTGAAAGCGCCAGGCCCCGAGAGCACCGATGTCGCGCGCCAAGCGCCGCTTGACCGTACCGAGGCGCGGCGCGCGGGCGAAGATCACCAGATGGCGGTCCCGTGGCGTCATTCGTAGTAGCGGCGCAGAAGGCTGGTCGGCACGCCCAGATAGTAGCCGGCGAGGATCGTCAGATTGCGCAGCGGCCGGCCGAGCCAGCCGCCGCGCCGGTAGCGCTCGGCGGATGTCGTCACGCGGCCCTCCAGCAGCACCAACCGCTGCTTGCCGATGCGCCGCACCAGGTCGACGTCCTCCATCAAGACCAGCGGACGGAAGCCGCCGAGTTGCTCGTAGAAGGCGCGCGCGATCAGCAGGCCCTGGTCGCCATAGGGCAGGCCGAGGCGCCGTGCACGCCAGCCGGCAAGGCGCTCGATGCGCCGCGCCCGCGGGTCCGGGTCGTCCAGGGCCAGGCGGAAGGCTGCCGCGCGCTCCCGGTTCGCGGGCTCGGCCATGAAGGCGGCGGCATGTTCGCTCCAGCCGGGCGGCAGGCGGGAGTCGGCATGCAGGAACAGCAGCCACTCGCCCGTCGTCGCGGCGGCCCCGGCAATGAGCTGCGGTCCGCGCCCGCGCGGCGCGGTCACGACCCTCGCGCCGAGGCTGGCGACGACCGTTGCCGTGGCATCGTCGGAGCCGCCGTCGGCGATCACCGCTTCGCGCAACAGGCCTGCGGCCTTGCCTTCCTCAAGCGCCCGCAGGGTCGCCGGCAGGTCCGCGGCGCTGTTCAGCGCGGGAATCACGACAGAGAGCGGAGCGCTTGCTTGGGCAGTATCCGTCATGCTGCGGGTCATAACACAAGGTGCGCCGGGAACAAGACGCACGGCGGCGGTCTGTGTTAGGTCTCGCGCCGTCATGAGCATTGGACCGAACCTCGATGCCCTGCAGACGGCGCTCGCGGCGCTGCCCGGCTTTGCCGGCGTGGTGCGCGAGGACCTGGCGCTGATGCAGGTCAAGGGTCTGGCGCACGACCACGTGGAGCTTTCGGGCCACGCGGTCGAGGGCCGGCCAGTTCTGTTGCGCGTGCCGAAGCAGAGCCAGTTCGCGCTCTCGGCCGGCGACAACCTGGCCTATCAGGCCGCCTGCTTCGAGCGGGTCAGTCGCTCCGGCCACGGGCCGAAGCTGTTCGGCGTAATCTCGCCGTATGCCGAAGTGCCGATGGGCGCCCTAGCGGTCGAGCGCATCGAGGGCCGCCCGCCGCGCCTGCCGGAGGACCTGCCCGCCTTCGCCGAGGCCATGGCTCGGGTCCATTCGCTGCCGCTGCCGCCGGCTGAGGACTGGCCGCCGCTGGCCGATCACCGGGACGCGGTCGGCGGCGCCATGACGGAGATCGAGGCGCAGGCGACATTCCTCGACCGCGCCGAGCTGGCCGCCGCGGCGCTTTCCGAAATCGAGGACGAGCTTGCCTGGGCGCGCTCGTTCCAGCGCGAGGTCGCCGGCGAGCTGCAGCCGGTCACTCTGGTGCTGACCGACACCCATCCCGGCAACTTCCTGATCGACGGGGACGGACGGGCGATCATCGTCGATCTGGAGAAGGCGCTCTACGGCTCGCCGGGCACCGATCTGGCGCATGCGACGGTCTATTCCTCGACCACGTGGGACCCGGACACCTGGGCCGATTTGAGCCCGGCCGAGGTCGCCGCCTTCTATCGCCGCTACCTGGAGATCGCCGCACCGGCGCTGGCCGAGCGGTTGCGGCCATGGCTGGTGCCCATGCGGCGCATCCTCTTCCTGCGGGCGATTACCTGGTGCGCCAAATGGTCGGTGCTGCAGCGGGAAAGCCGGCGCGCCGACAAGCACGCGGCGGAGAGCACCGAAGACTGGTCGGCGGAGAACACGGACCCGACGCTGATCGTCCATGTCGCTGGCCGCGTCGCCGAATATCTCTCGCCTGCCATCCTGGCGCGCATGCGCGCCGAGTGGCTGGACAGCCCCACCCTCGAAGACCTGATCTAGGCACCGAATCGGCAAAGACCGATTCAGTCGCTCGGACTTATCCACAATCTCGTTCTTGAAAGGTTCCCTTCCGAGTCGACTCCGAGTCGTTTGGAAGATGTTGCGGTCGAGATGCTGCCGGCCGCAATATTTTGATCGATTTTTCAAAGCCTTGAGTCTTAATGTTCTTGATATGTTCCAGCAATAGCCCTACCCTTCAACCATGGTCGAGAGCCTGCCGGAGCGCGCGCGGAAGGGCCGTGGCGCGGTCACCAACCGAAGCGGCCGCTTCGAGGGTGAAACCCGCATCGCGATCGACGACGGTTGGAATGACTGCCGGCAAGAGGGCGCGGAGGAGAACGATCTGCCGCCGCTGCGGACGACCGTGATGCCCGACAGCAGCCGGGAGATCATCGCCCGCAACCAATCGCCCGACGTGTCCTTCGACCGCTCTATCAATCCCTACCGGGGCTGCGAGCACGGCTGCATCTACTGCTTCGCGCGCCCGACCCATGCCTACCTCGGCTTCTCCGCGGGACTCGATTTCGAGACCCGGCTGGTCGTGAAGTACGACGCGGCGGCGCTGCTGCAGAAGGCGCTGTCCAAGCCCTCATACAAGCCGGCGCCGATCGCGCTCGGCGCCAACACCGATCCCTACCAGCCGCTGGAGCGGCGCCTGGAGATCACCCGGCAGGTACTGGAGGTGCTCTGGCGCTGCCGCCATCCGGTCACCATCGTCACCAAGTCCGACTTGGTGATGCGCGATCTCGACATCCTGGCGCCCATGGCGGAGAAGCGTCTGGTACACGTGATGATCTCGGTCACCACCCTGGACCGCAAGCTGGCCCGCACCATGGAGCCGCGCGCCCCGACTCCGAAACGCCGCCTGGCCGCCATGAAGGCGTTGAACGAGGCCGGCGTGCCGACCGGCATTCTCGCTGCGCCGATGATCCCGGCGCTCAACGACAGCGAGCTGGAAGCCCTACTGGAGGCGGCGGCCGAGGCCGGCGCGCGCGCCGCCGGCTATGTGTTGCTGCGGCTGCCGCTGGAGATCCGCGACCTCTTCGTCGAATGGCTCGAGCAGCACTTCCCCGACCGCAAGGAGCGGGTCATGAAGCTGGTGCGCGAGACGCGCGGCGGGCGCGACTACGAATCGGGCTACGGTCTGCGCCAGCGCGGTCGCGGCGTCTATGCCGACGCGCTCGCCAAACGCTTCCAGATCGCCAGCAAGCGTCTCGGCCTCAACGGCAACGAGGACCACGGCAACTGGGACTTCGACTGCAGCCTCTTCCAGCGCCCCCCGCCGGACAGCCGGCAGATGTCGCTCTTGTAGTGACCGCCTGCGCCAGCGGCGCGAGGCAAATGTATCGCAGTTGCCGCGGAAAGGCCTGGTTGTTCACATCGCAGTCGCGCAATCGTTAACGGGCTTCGTGCTAGACTCGCCGGTCCATGGAGTCGTTGCACGATCACACCCAACTCACCGGCATTGCCGTCGTCGCCCTGGCCGCGCTCGGCTGCGGGCTGATCATGCAACGTTTCCGGCAACCGGCCTTGGTGGGCTACATCCTGGCCGGGGTGATCCTCGGGCCGTCCGGCTTCGCCCTGGTGCAGGATCGCGGCTTGGTGCAGTCGCTGGCCGAGCTCGGCGTGCTGATGCTGCTCTTCCTGGTCGGCATGGAGCTCAGCCTACGCGGCATCCGCGACGTCTGGAAGATCACGGTGCTGACCACCGCCTGCCAGATCGGCGTCGGGCTCGGCGTCATGTTTTTGGCCGGATACTTCTTCGACTGGCCGTTGCCGCGCGTCATTCTGCTCGGCTTCGTGGTCTCGATCTCCAGCACGGCCGTGGCGGTCAAGATGCTGGCCGACATCGGCGAGCTGCGGACCAGGGTCGGCCAGATCACCGTCGGCATCCTGATCGCCCAGGACCTGGCCGTGGTGCCCATGATGCTGATCCTCGGCTCGTTCGGCGGCGAGGAGGGATTCCAACCCACGGCGATCGCCAACGCGGTGCTCTCGATCATCTTCCTGGCCCTCCTGATCATTTACCTCAGCCGGCGGCAGCGCATTCGCCTGCCGTTCGCCCGCTGGGTCGGCAAGTCCATCGATCTCACGCCGCTCGCCGGCCTCGCTTTCTGTTTCGGCGCCGCCGCGCTCTCCGGTCTGCTCGGGCTCTCGGCGGCCTACGGCGCCTTTCTGGCTGGCCTGGTGATCGGCAACTCGACCAGCCGGCGCATCATGATCCACCACACCGCGCCTATCCAAAGCGTGCTGCTGATGGTCTTCTTCCTCTCCATCGGCCTGCTGCTCGATGTTGGCTACATGTTGGAGAACTTGGCGATCGTGCTGACCCTGGTCGCCTTCATCGCGATCTTCAAAACCGCGCTTAATATCTTTGTGCTTCGCCTGTTCGGCGAGACCTGGCCGCGTGCCCTGCTGGCCGGTGCTTTGCTGGCGCAGATCGGTGAGTTCTCCTTCATCATGGCGGCGCTCGGCGTAAGCGTGCTGGCTGTCTCGCAGGAGGCCTACCGCCTGATCGTCGCCGTCACCGTGCTGTCACTGGTGGCGAGCCCGCTGTGGCTGGAAATCTCCCGCCGCCTGCACCGGGTAATTCTGCTCGGCATCACCTCAGGCCGCGAGACCATGCGCATCACCATCGGCCGCGATGCCGCCGCCCTGTTCCGCTCGACCGTGCGGGCGGAGGACCGGATGGTCGACATGGCCAGCAACGCGACGCGCTGGATGGGTGACATCATGCCGCGCTCAAGCCGCGGCGAGGCCGGACCGGCGCACGACGTCACGCCGGGGCTCGGCCAGCCTCCGCGCGGCCGCAAGCGGCAATAGGCTCGCAATGCCGGACTTCACGCTGGAAAGGCATCTCGGCGCCGAACAGGGGCGCATCGTCGTCGGCGTCGACGAAGCGGGACGCGGCCCCTGGGCCGGGCCGGTAGTGGCTGCGGCCGTCTGGCTGCGGCCGGCGGCGCTCCCGGCCGAGCTGCTGTCCCGCCTCGACGATTCCAAGGCGCTCAGCGCGACAGCGCGGGAGCGTTTGTTCCACGACTTGTTGGAGGCTTCGGACCGGCCGACACCGGACGCCTTCGAGGCGGCAGTCGGCCAAGCCGAGGTCGCGGAGATCGACAGCCTCAACATCCTGCAGGCAACCCTGCTGGCCATGGGCCGCGCCGTAGCCTCTTTGTCGCGGGCACCTCACGCGGCGCTGGTCGACGGCAACCGTGCGCCCGCTCTTACCTGCCCGGTCGAGACCGTGATCAGGGGCGACTCGAGAAGTCTATCCATCGCCGCCGCGTCGATCGTTGCCAAGGTGACCCGCGATCGCGAGATGGATGCCTTGGCCCGGTGTCATCCCGGCTACGGCTGGGAGCGCAATCGCGGCTACGGCACGGCCGAACACCGCGCCGCCTTGCGGGATCGCGGCGTCACCCCGGAGCACCGCCGTTCATTTCGCCCGGTACGTGAGACTCTGTCCATAAAGGCTTGACTCCGAACAAGTCTCTTGACGCGGACTCCACCATCGCTAAGGATGCGGGCTTTCTCGGGGGAGCACGCGGTTGGAACTGGATTCCGTACAGGTCGGGGATTGCATCGAACTCATGACCGGGCTGCCGGAGCAGTCGGTCGACCTGATTTTCGCCGATCCGCCCTACAACCTGCAGCTTAGCGGCGAGCTGACGCGGCCCAACAACTCGGTCGTCGACGGTGTCGACGAGGACTGGGACAAGTTCGAGGGGCTCGCCGCCTACGACGATTTCACCCGCCGCTGGCTCGCCGGCGCCCGCCATGTCCTGAAGGAGCACGGGAGCCTCTGGGTCATCGGCAGCTACCACAACATCTTCCGGGTCGGCGCCTGCCTGCAGGACATGGGCTTCTGGATTCTAAACGACGTGGTCTGGCGCAAGACCAACCCCATGCCCAACTTCCGCGGCCGGCGCTTTACCAATGCGCACGAGACCCTGATCTGGGCGGCCAAGAGCCAGGACGCCCGCTACACCTTCAACTACGGCGCCATGAAGGCGCTGAACGACGATCTGCAGATGCGCAGCGATTGGCTGATCCCGCTCTGCACCGGAGGCGAGCGACTGCGCGACTCGGAAGGGCGCAAGGCGCATCCGACGCAGAAGCCGGAAGCCCTACTGCACCGGGTCATCCTCTCGGCCACCAAGCCGGGCGACGTGGTGCTCGATCCCTTCCTCGGCAGCGGCACCACGGCGGCGGTCGCCAAGCGGCTGCGCCGCCGCTTCGTCGGCATCGAGCGCGACGCGGACTATGCGGCGGTCGCTCGGCGCCGCATCCGTCAAGTGCAGCCGGTCGATGATCCGGCCTTGGTCGACACGCCCTCGAAGCGCGAGCAGCCGCGCATTCCCTTCGGCTGGCTGGTCGAACGCGGCCTGCTGGAGCCCGGCACCCTGCTCTACGGTCCCGGCAAGCGCTGGACCGCCAAGGTGCGCGCCGACGGCACCTTGATCACGGCCGACTTCAAGGGCTCGATCCATCAGGTTGGGGCCCATGTGCAAGGCGCGCCCGCTTGCAACGGCTGGCAGTTCTGGAACCTGAACGTGGAAGGCCGCCTGGTGCCGATAGACGTGCTACGGCAGAAGCTTCGCGCCGAGTTGAGCTAGGCGTATCTCGCGCCTATCTGCTTAAATTTATTAGCTTTTGGTGGCATTTATGTGCCCTGTCGGCGAAATGGTTAAAATTTCGTCCGGCTTTGTGATCTCTGTCACAGACCCCACCGGGGCATGCTCCCATATTCACTCTCGGACAGGCGCTGCATTCTCACGCCTTTCCGCGGAGCGCCAGGAGACTGGCGTTTCACGAGTGGCCCTATTTATCGGGCTGCAGAGTGACGGCGCTGGGCTACTAGCCCTCCCGACGCCAAGCCCCGCCGTCACTTGCTCCATTCGCTGACTTTCTCCCTGTCGACTTGCCGCCTGCTTATCTGGCGGCATTTTTTTTGGGCTGCGCCAAACGCGACGCGACCTCGGCGACGCGGGCGCCGATCGCGGCGACCGCCGCGGTCTGCTTCTCGTCACTGAGCGCGCCCGAGTCGTCGAAGGCCCTTGCCGCATTCGGTACGGCGAGCTGCTCGGGGATCACCAGCACCTTGATGCCGCTCAGGATCTGCCTGACGTGGGCCAGACCGCGCAGTCCGCCCAGGCCGCCCGGCGAAGCGGCGAGCAAACCCGCGATTTTGCCGTCGAAACAATCCAACGGGGGCTCGCCCTCGACCGGGCGCGACAGCCAGTCGATGGAGTTCTTCAGCACGGCGCTGATCGAGCCGTTGTATTCCGGCGCGGCGATTAGTAACCCCTCGTGCTCGAGAAAGAGGCGCCGCAGACTCTGTGCCGACTCCGGTAGGCCCTGCTCGACCTCTAAATCGCCGTCGTAGAGCGGCATCGGAAAGTCCTTGAGATCGATCTCGGTCACCTCGGCTCCGGCGGTGCGTGCGCCCTCGGCGGCGATTCGCACCAGCTTCTTGTTGAAGGATTGGGTTCGGGTGCTGCCGGCAAAGGCGAGGATCTTCGCAACCACGGGCGTGACCTCCGGTCGATTGAAAGGCGACCGGGCTCAGGTAGCGGCAATGGCCGGCGCTGTCTAGCCGCAGCCCCCTTGATCGGCGATCCGTGCGCGCCGCGTATCGGGCAGGCGGGTCAGCATGATTCCGCCAGCGCAGATGCAGAGCGAGCCGACCGCCGTTGCCCAGCTCGGCAGCTCGCCGAAGGCAAGGACACCGAGCAGGGCGGCGAAGACGATCCAGGTGTAACCGATCGGCGCGAGCAGGGCGGCGTCGGCATGGCGATAGGACTGGATCCAGCAGTACTGCGCGGTGATTGCCAGCGGCCCGAGCCCGACGCAAAGGGCGAGCTGTCAAGCGGCCAGCGGCGTCCAGACCAGCAGCGCCGGGACGGCGAGTAGCAGCATGCCGAAGAAGTTGACGTACAGGATCACCGCGCGCGGGCTCTCCCACTTGGCGAGCAGCTTGATCAGGATGGCCTCGGCAGCGATCAGGATCGCGCCAAGCAAAGCGAAGAACGCACCCTCGCTCAGCACCAGGACGCTTATCGTTGACGAGACGCCGGCGGGCGCGGTTCCCCTGACCACGATCAGGGCGCCCAGCGCGCTCACCGCCGCCGCGACCCAGAGCCGCAGCGAAACCCGCTCGCCGAGGAAAACGATCGCCAGCAGCATGATCAGCACACCGTCGGTCAGGCCGATCGCAGTGGCGTCGGCGACCGGCATGACCGTCGCGGCGTGGATCGCGCAGACGCCGCCAAAGGCGCCGCAGACCGCGCGCGCGAAGTGCCAATGCGGCCGTCGGCTGATGTGGGCGGCCAAGCCGGTTTTGGAGCTGGCGGCCAGGGTCAGCACCGTCGCAAAGCCGCTTACGTAACGCAGGAAGAGGATCTGCAAGGCCGCCACCTCGCCGCCGAGCAGCTTCCCCGAGGCGAAGACGAAGGTGAAGAGAAAGGTGCCTAGGAGCGCCCAGAGAATGCCCTTGGTGATCTCTCGCAGCCCCAATGCCCATGCCATGCCGCAGCCCTCGCCGAACGATGAAAGCCCATACGCAAGCGCCAATCTGGGCCCTGCCAGGGCTGGACGGGAGCGGCTAAATCGCGATATGTGTAATGCAAATTTGCATAGTCTATTTCGAGAGCTATTACACCATGAATTGGGAAGATCTGCGCATCCTGAACGCGGCGGCGGATACCCGCAGCCTCTCGGCGGCGGCCCGGCGTCTCGGCATGAGCCAGCCCAAGATGAGCCGGGGGCTACGCGCCTTGGAGGATCGGCTGGGGGCCCGCCTCTTCGATCGCCTGCCGAGCGGCCTGGCGCCGACCCCGGCGGGCGAGCGGCTGATCCCCCTGGTGGCCGAGATGGCGACTGCCGCCGAGGCGGTCGAGCGCGCCAAGCCTTTGCTGCCGGCCGCTGCGGTCGGCACGGTGCGCGTCTCGGCCGAGGAGATGCTCTGCCGCTTCCTCGCCGAGCACGTGGAGGAGCTGCTGGCGGCCGAGCCGCGCGTCGAGCTGGAGCTGATCACCACCCACGCCGAACTCAGCCTGTCGCGCCGCGAGGCCGATCTCTTGATTCGCGCCTGCCTGCCGGACGGCGCCAGCCTGATTACCCGGCGGCTCGCCGATGCGAGTTATGCCATCTACGGTGCGTGCGACTATGTGGAGCGGCATCCGGCGGCGCGCAGCGCCAAACGCTACAGCGACTGCGATTGGGTCGGCTTCGCCGAAGACCGCCTCTTCTTTCCGAGGCAGAAGACCTGGCTCGACCAGCGCCTCGCCCGGCCGCCCAAGCTGCGAGCGACCGAGATGTCCAGCCTGTTCGACGCGCTGCGCGCCGGCGTCGGGCTCGGCCTGGTGCCCTGCTACCTGGGCGACCGGGAGCCGGCGCTGGAGCGCCTCACCGCGCCGATCGCCGAGACCGGCGAGCGCTATCATCTGCTGATCCACCGCGACCTGTTTCGCGAGCCGGCCGTGCGCGCGGTCAAAGACGCGCTGGTCGCGCTCTTCCTGCGCCACCGAGACCAGTTCCGCGGCCGGGAGCGCCCGGCAGCCTAATGTGCCGCCGAGCGGTCGCCAGAGTAGTTAGGTAACGAGCTGCCACGAACCGTCAGGCTGACGACAGGCGGTACCATAGACCTGCTGGGTCTGCCCGCCGATGGTGGCGGTCGTGTTGTACTCCCGGCAGTAGCGGCCGTCATCGGCCCGATAGGTCGCCTGCGGCGTAACCTGATAGGACGCGTTGGCCCGTGGGCCATTCCAGCGGATCGTCCGGCCGTCTTCCACGTACTCCAGCACCTGGCCGGTGCAAGCGTGGTCCGCCTCGTCCATGGCGCGGCCGATCACGCCGCCGACGATGGCGCCGAGCACGGCACCACCGATAATCGCGACCGTGTTGCCGTTGCCGCTGCCGATCGTCGAGCCGACCGCCGCGCCCGCGCCACCGCCAAGGACTGCACCGATTACGTCGCGGTTGCAGGTGCCGAGGTCGAGGCCAAACGGCAGTCCAACGGGCTGTTCGGCATAGTGTTTGTGCTTCTGCTTGTGGCCATGCTTGGCGCGCCAGCCGTGCGCCGGCGCCCATGGCGGTGGTTCCGCCATTGCCGCCGTGGGCCCCAGGATCAGGGCAAGACAGATAGCGAGGGCAGCGAACGCCCTACTCTTGCGTGCAGCGGCAGGGCCGCGGGAAATACTTTCGGTCATTTCACCCCTCTCTTGGGCGCAGTTTTGCACAATGCTGCTCGTTGGCGATTTCTACGCGGCTCGGCGCATTTCTATCCCCAGGTTAGTGGAGGCGCGTTAAGGGAGTGCTTATGACCCAAACACAATGTCAATGCGGCCAGGGAGTTAACGCCGATGGTGCCGCAACTGGGTCTAGCCCACGGCCGTCTGTTTGATGGCGTGCTGTACGATCTTGCGCATGACGCTGGGCAGCGCTTGGCCGCCCAGGTCGTCGAGCCGCACCCAGCGATCTTCGGCCTGCGGCTTGTGTCGGGCGCCGTTGAGCTTGGCGGCCCAGACCTCGACCTCCAGATGGAAGTGGGTGAAGGTGTGGCGCACTTGGCCGGGCAGTGCGCGCCAGTCCGCTGGCGCCGGGGCCTGCTTGCGAGCTTCCACCGACTCCCAGGCGGCTTGGCGCCAGTCGGTCGAAGGCACTTCCATCATCCCCCCGAGCAGCCCTTTCTCCGGGCGGCGGCGCAGCAACACTTCGCCCTTGGGGGAGAGAGTCCAGAAAGCAACGGCGCGTCGCGTCGGCCGCTCGGCCTTCGGCGCACGACGCGGAAGCTCGGCGGCGATGCCAGTCCCCTCCGCGGCGCAGTCATGGCGCAGCGGGCAGAGCAGGCACTTGGGGTTGCGCGGCAGGCAGACGGTGGCGCCCAGATCCATCATGGCCTGGGCGTAATCGCCCGGCCGGCGTTTCGGCGTCAGGCTCGCCGCGAGCCGCTTCAGCTCCGGCTTGGCCGTGGGCAGTGGCGTCTCGACGGCGAAGAGGCGGGCCACCACGCGCTCGACGTTGCCGTCGACCACCGTGGCCGGACGGTCGAAGGCAATCGCAGCGATTGCCGCCGCCGTATAGACGCCGATGCCCGGCAGCACGCGCAGGCCGTCCTCGGTATCCGGGAAGCGGCCGTCCAGCTCTCCAGCGACCATCCGGGCGCATTTGTGCAGGTTGCGGGCCCGGGCGTAGTAGCCGAGCCCGGCCCAGGCGGTCAGCACCTCGTCCAGCGGCGCCGCCGCCAGCGCGGTCACGTCGGGCCAACGCCGCAGGAACTCGGCGAAGTAAGGTCCGACCGCGGCGACGGTGGTCTGCTGCAGCATGATCTCGCTGAGCCAGACCACGTAAGGCTCCGGTTGCTCCCCGCAGACCGCGCGCCAGGGCAGCACGCGGGCGTGCCTGTCGTACCAGGCGAGCAGCTTGCGCGCGCTATCCGATGTGCCTTTGGCCATGGCTCACTCTATACTGCGTCCGGCGCTAGTCAGAAATGGCGGGAACGGCCATGGCCGAGGAGTGGGACGAAAAAACGCAAGGCGGCGCGAAGCGAAAGGGCTCCGGCCTGCGCCCCTTGGCCGACAGCTTGCAGAAGGTGACGCGGCGCAGCCTCGGGCGCCAGGGCCTCGGCCAAGGCGGTCTGCTGCACGACTGGCCGGATGTCGTCGGCCCTCAGATTGCTGCGGTCTGCCAGCCGCGCCGGCTCAGCTTTCCCAATCGCGAGCGGCGCAGCGACGGCACCCTGACCCTGCGGGTCGCGCCGGGGCAGGCGGTGCTGCTGCAGCACATCGAGCCGCAGATCCGCGAGAGAGTGAACGGGTATCTGGGATACGCGGCGGTGGCGCGGCTGCGCCTGCAGCCGGGTGCGCTCGGCAAGCCTCTACAGGCCCCACCGCCGCCGCCGCGACGGGTTCTCACGCCGGAGGCGGAGCGACGCCTGAAGGCGAAAACCGACAACATCGACGATCCTGAGCTGCGCGCCGCGCTCGATCGGCTAGGCCGCGCCGTGATGGGGCAGCCGCGAAAGCGCGACAACACCGGATTGTGAGCCGCCGCCGGCTTGCGGAGTCGCGGAAAAGCAGGGCAAATAGGCCTCCGAGAAGGCCCGCGCCAAGGGGATAGGCCGCCCCCTGGCTGCGGATAACTTACGCTTGAACACTCAAAAGACGGCCACTAGCATGCACAACATCTGGTAGGTGAGACATGACGCGCAGGAAGATTTTGAAAGGTATGGCGGCAACCTCGGCGCTTCTGGCGGCGGCGCCGGCACTCGTGCTGAGCCCGGCTGCGCGGGCCGAGGCGGGCGCGCTTTACGACGACGACCGGATTTTGGGCGAGGCCGACGCGAAGGTGACGATCATCGAGTACGCCTCGCTCACCTGTCCGCACTGCGCCACCTTCCACCGGGACACGCTGCCCCAGGTGAAGCAGGACTGGATCGCCGAGGGCAAGGCGCGCTTGGTCTACCGCCACTATCCGCTGGACGGCCTGGCGCTGCGCGCCGCCGCCCTGTCGAACTGCTTCGAGGGCAAGTCGCACTTCACCTTCCTCGACGCCATGTTCGCCTCGCAGCGCAAGTGGGCCGGCTCGGAGGATCCGCTGGGTGAGCTGGCGCAGCTTGCTAAGCTGGCCGGTATGGATCAGGCCCGCTTCGATGCCTGCATCGCCGACGAAAACGAGATGAACGGTATCCTCGAGCGCATGAAGGAGGCGACCGACGACTACGACGTGCAGTCCACGCCGACGGTGATCGTCAACGGCAAGAAGATCACCGGCAGCATGGCCTACGAGGAGTTCAGGAAGCTTCTGGAAGAGGCGGCGGCCCAGTCTTGACACTCGGGCTTGACACTCGGGCGTTCCCTCGCGTCCCCGACCGGGGGCGCTCTGGGGGAGCAAGCCGTTGTCTAGGAATGGTGACCGGCCCTTTGGGTCTGCAAGGGCCGGTCGGATGAGACCGATCGACGAGGCAATAGAGGTCGAATAGGCTTTGGTGCATTTCTCACGGCTGCGACTTGGCGGTTTCAAGTCTTTCGTCGATCCCACCGAGGTGCTGATCGAGCCGGGCCTGACCGGCGTGGTCGGCCCGAACGGTTGCGGTAAGTCCAATCTGGTTGAAGCGCTGCGCTGGGCGATGGGTGAGAACTCACCCAAGCGCGTGCGGGGCAGCGAGATGGACGATGTCATCTTCGCCGGCAGCGCGACCCGGCCGTCGCGCAACATCGCCGAAGTGTCGCTGCTGCTCGACAACTCGGACCGCAAGGCCGCCGCCCAGTTCAACGACCACGACGAGCTCGAGGTGATCCGACGCATCGAGCGCGGCAGCGGCTCGAGCTATCGGGTCAACGGGCGTGAGGTGCGGGCGCGCGACGTCCAGTTGCTGTTCGCCGACGCGGCGACCGGCGCCCATTCGACGGCGCTGGTCAGCCAGGGCCGGGTCGGCGCTCTGATCAACGCCAAGCCGACCGACCGCCGCGCCCTGCTGGAAGAGGCTGCCGGCATCACCGGCCTGCATTCGCGGCGCCATGAAGCGGAGCTGCGTTTGCGCGCAGCGGAGACCAACCTGGAGCGGCTCGACGACGTGATTGCGACCCTGGAGGGTCAGTTCCAGGGACTCAAGCGCCAGGCCCGCCAGGCCAGCCGCTATCGCAACCTGGCCGGCCACATCCGGCGCAACGAGGCGATGCTGCTGCATCTCGACGTCGAAGCAGCCAAACAGGCACTCGAGTCGGCACGCGCGCACCTCGTAGAGGCTGAGGGCAAGGTCGCCGAGTTCACCCAAAGCACGGCCGGCTGTGCCACCGAGCAGGGCGAGGCGGCCGCGGTGCTGCCAGAGCTGCGTCAGGCGGAGGCCGAAACTGCCGCGGCGCTGCAACGCCTGATCGTCGATCGCGACAACCTGGACCGCGAGGAAGCGCAGGTCGCCTCCGCCCGACTACAGGCCGAGCAGCGCCTGAGCCAGATCGAAGGCGATCGGGCGCGGGCTCAATCGATCGCCGACGACGCGGCGACGGCGCAGGCCCGGCTGGAGCAGGAGCTGCAAAGCCTGCAGGCCGAATTGGAAGGCGAAAGCGACGCCCGGTCGGAAGCCGAACGGGCCCGTAACAGCGCGGCCGAGGCGGCTTCCGAGCGGGAGATGGCGGTCAACGCCCTGGCCGAGCAGGTCGCGACCACCGAAGCCCAGGGCAAGGCCTTGGAGAGGCGCATCAACGAACGCGCCGAGCGGCTCGAACGGTTGCGCCAGGAGGCTGCGCGTCTGGCCGAAGAGCATGCGGCGCTTACCGCTGAGCAGGGCGAGGCGGCGGCGCTGCAGGCGGCCGAGGCCGGGCTTGCCGGGGCGGAGTCGGCGCTGGCCCGGACCCGCACCGCGGCGGACGAGGCCGAGGCGGCGTTGGCCGCCGCGCGGGTCGAGGAGTCCGAGGCGCGCGATGCGCTGCAGGTCGCCGATTCGGAGAACGCCAAGCTCGAGGCCGAGGTTGCCGCCCTGGCCCGCCTGCTCGATCCGGCCGAAGCCGACATCTGGCCGCCCATGGTCGATTCGCTGCGGGTCGACCCGGGCTACGAATTGGCCCTGGGCGCGGCAATCGGTGACGACCTGACGGCGTCTTCCGACGAGGCCGCGCCGATGCACTGGCTGACCCTGCCACCTTACGGTGTGCCGTCGCCACTGCCAACCGGTGCCGAGCCGTTGACCGCTTACGTCTACGGCCCGAAGGCGCTCGACCGCCGGCTGAGCCAGATTGGCGTAGTCTCAAACGCCGCGACAGGCGACCGCCTGCAGCATCAGCTCAAGCCGGGCCAGCGGCTGGTCTCGCTGGATGGCGGCCTCTGGCGCTGGGACGGCTTCACCGTCAAGGCCGGCACCCCGGCCACGGCGGCGCAGCGGTTGGAGCAGCGCAACCGGCTAACCGAGCTGCGCAGCGCACTGGCGGAGAGCGCGCCGCGGGTCGAGCGCCGCCGCAGCGCCCATCAGGACAAGCAGAGCGCGGTCGAGCATGCCGCCGTGCGCGAGCGGGCGGCGCGGGAAAGCCTGCGCGAAGCCTTCGCCACGGCCTCCGGTGCACGCGACCAGCAGGCTCGTCTGGCGCAGGAGGCCGCGGCCCGCTCGTCCCGCGTCGCGGCCATGGCCGAGACCGCCGAGCGGCTCGACGGCGAGATCACAGAGACTGCCTCCTTGCTCGATCAGGACCGCCAGGAGCAGGCTGCGCTGCCTGATCTGATCGCCGAGCGCGAGCGCCTGAATCGGTTGCGGGCCGAGCTGGCCGAGCGGCGTAGCGATCTTGCCGAACGGCAGAGCGACCTGGACCGCCTGGTGCGCGAGGTCGAGATGCGGGCCAGCCGGCGCGGGGCGATCGAGGAGGAGCGTGTTTCCTGGGCCAAGCGTGCCGAGGCGGCGCGCACCCATATGACCGAGCTCGACGAGCGCAAGTCCGAGATCGCCGCCGAGATCGAACAGCTCGCCACCCGACCGGCGGAGCTGGCCGAGCGCCGCGAGGCCCTAGCCGCCTTGATCGGCGAGGCCGAGGAGCGGCGGCGCAGCGCGGCCGACGCCTTGGCCAATGGCGAGACTCGGCTGGCCGAGGCCGACCGAGCGCTCAAGGCCGAGGAGCACCGTCTGGCCGAGGCGCGCGAGGAGCGGGTTCGCTCCGAGGCGGGTGTCAGCCAGAGTGAGCAGACCCTGGAGCAGCTTTCGACGCGGGTGGCCGAGCGGCTCGAGTGCCCGATCGACCGCCTCTTGGAGCTGGCCGAGCTCAAACCCGACCAAGAGTTGCCGCCGCGCGAGCAGATCGATTCCAAGCTGAACCGGCTGATCCGCGAGCGCGACAACATGGGCCCGGTCAATCTGCGGGCCGAGCAGGAAGCGCAGGAGCTGGAAGAGCAGATCACCGGCATGCAGAACGAGCGCGGCGATCTGGTCTCCGCCATCGCGCGCCTCCGCCAGGGCATCTCCAGCCTGAACAAAGAGGGGCGGGAGCGCCTACTGGCGGCCTTCGAGTTGGTCAACGGCCACTTCTCCGAACTCTTCGTGCGGCTGTTCGGCGGCGGCCGGGCGCATCTGGCCCTAACCGAGGCCGACGATCCGCTGGAAGCCGGCCTGGAGATCATGGCGAGCCCGCCGGGCAAGCGCCTGCAGGTCATGTCGCTGCTGTCCGGCGGCGAGCAGGCCTTGACCGCGCTCTCCCTGCTGTTCGCCGTCTTCCTCACCAACCCGGCGCCGATCTGCGTGCTGGACGAGGTCGACGCGCCGCTCGACGACGCCAACGTGGATCGCTTCTGCAACCTGGTGGACGAGCTGGCTGAGCGGACCATGACCCGCTTCCTGATCATCACCCACCATCGCATCACCATGGCGCGGGTCGACCGCCTGTTCGGCGTCACCATGGCCGAACGCGGCGTCAGCCAGCTCGTCTCGGTCGACCTGGAAACCGCCGAAGCGCTGCGCGAAAGCGCCTGATAAAGCCGCCCCGGAGCATGATCTCGGAAGCCCTTGGCGGAGCCGGGAATCGGCGGTTCATCCGCCTTGACTGGGCTTGGGCCGCTGCCTAAGGTCGCGCCGCCAAATCGGCGCCGTAGTGATCGATTTCGGGGGGCAGCCGGGTGAGCAGACGGAATGACGGAGCCGCCGGAGCGGTCCTCGCTGAAGGATCTGGATGCCCGCCTCAAGGCCGCCCGCAAGCGGCAGGAGGAGGCCTCCGGCTCGGCCCGCGCGAAGCGGGTTGGGTCCTCTGGAATGGGCGTCGGTTTCCGGCTCGCCATCGAGCTGGTCACCGCTCTTGTGGTGGGCGTCGGGATCGGTTATGGGCTGGATCGGTGGCTCGGGACGGCGCCACTGTTTCTAATCGTTTTCTTCTTCTTGGGGTCGGCAGCCGGATTTCTTAACGTCTATCGCGCCGCCAGCGGCCAGGGTTATGCGGTCGGATACCGCAAGACCGGCGAGGAGGCGCAGCAGGACGCAGAGAGCGAGGCGGGCGCGGACGCCGCGAAGGACAGGAAGCACGACGAGGGCACGGGGAAGCAGGCCTGATGGCGGAAAACGGCGGTCACAGCCCACTTGAACAGTTCGAGATCAAGGCGCTCCACGGTGCGGATGCGCACGATCTGGCCTTCTACAGCTTCACCAACTCCTCACTCTTCATGGTGATCGGACTGGCGCTGGTCTCCGGCGTGCTGATCATGGGCATGCGCCGGGGCGCGCTGGTACCTTCGCGGCTGCAATGCCTGGCGGAGATCAGCTACGAGTTCATCGCCAACATGATCCGCGACAACGTCGGGCAGGAGGGGCGCAAGTACTTTCCCTTCATCTTCACGCTCTTCATGTTCGTCTTCGCCGGCAACATGCTGGGCATGATCCCCTACAGCTTCACCTATACCAGCCACATCGTTGTGACCTTCGTGATGGCGGCGGTGGTCTTCATCGGCGTGACCGTGATCGGCTTCGCCAAGCACGGGCTCCATTTCTTTCACTTCTTCCTGCCCGCGGGCGTGCCGATCTTCCTGGCGCCGCTGCTGATCCCGATCGAGGTGTTGTCCTACTTCACCCGGCCGGTCAGCCTGGCGCTGCGGCTCTTCGCCAACATGACGGCCGGCCACACCATGCTGAAGGTCTTCGCCGGCTTCATCGCGCCGCTCGGCATCATCGGCGGCATTGTGCCGCTTGCCCTGGTGGTCGGCCTGACCGGTCTAGAGATGATCATCGCCTTTCTGCAGGCCTACGTCTTCACCATCCTCAGCTGCGTCTACCTGAACGACGCGCTGCACATGCACTAGGCGCCGTTCCCAAAAAGGGGGCGGTCGAACGGAACATCCGAGACGCAACGTAGAACGAGAGGGAACAGTCAAATGGAAGTAGAAGCCGCAAAGTTGATCGGTGCCGGTCTGGCGGTGGTCGGCCTGGGAGGCGTCGGTGGCGGTATCGGTCACATCTTCGCTTCGATGATCACTTCGGGCGCGCGCAATCCTTCGGCGATCCCGACGGTGCAGGGCTTCATGTGGATCGGCTTCGCGCTGGTCGAGGCGGTCGCCCTCTACGCCCTGCTGATCGCGCTGCTGCTGCTCTTCGTGTTCTAAGGCAGACGCAAGCCAAGACGAAGGGCAGAGCATGCCACAGTTCGATCCCAGCACCTTTTCGACCCAGATCTTCTGGCTGGTGCTGACCTTCCTGGCGCTTTACTTGATCCTCTGGAAGGTCGTGCTGCCGCGCATCTCCGGCGTGCTGGAGCAGCGCCAGGAGAAGATCGAGGACGATCTCAACCGGGCGGAGAAGCTGAAGTCCGAAGCGGAAGAGGTGCTGGCCGACTACCGCAGGTCGCTCGACGACGCGCGGGCCACGGCGCAGGCGGACCTCAAGGCGGCGGCCGACGAGATGGCTGCGGCAGCGGCCGAGCGGCAGGCGAGCTTCAATGCCGAACTGGCGGCCAAGACCAACGAGGCCGAGGCGCGCATCGCGAAGGCCCAGGAAGAGGCGCTCGGCAACCTGAAGAGCGTCGCCGTGGAGGCCGCCTCGGCCGCCACGGCCCGGCTGATCGGCGTCGAGCTCGCCGAGTCGGAGGTCCAGGCCGCAGTTGACCAGAGCTTTGGCGGAGGCAGCTGATGTTCAGTGATCCGACCTTCTGGGTGGCGGTCGCCTTCGTCATCACCGTTGCGGCGATCTTCAAGCCGATCAGCAAGGCGATCCTCAAGGGGCTCGACGACCGCAGCGAGCGCATTCGCCAGCAGCTCGACGAGGCCCAGAAGCTGCGCGAGGAAGCGCAGAAGTCGCTGGCCGAATACAAGCGTATGCAGCGGGACGCGGTCAAAGAGGCCGAGCAGATCATCGCCAACGCCAAGACCGAGGCGGAGCACATGCGGGCCGAGGCCGAAAGCAAGCTGGCTGCCCAGCTCAAGCGGCGCGAGCAGCTGGCCATGGAGAAAATCGAGCAGGCCGAGGCGAACGCCCTCAAGGAAGTCCGCGACAGCGCCGTCGACCTGGCGGTGGCGGCGACGGGCCGGCTGCTGCAGTCCCACGTCGACGCGGCCAAGTCGGATGCCCTAGTCGAGCAGTCGATCGACGAGCTGGCCGACAAGCTCCACTAACATCCCTTGCGGAATAAGTACCTGCCGTAACCCGCTCTAGCGGTTGGACTGCTGGGCGATGCCGCCTTCGTTCTCCCAGACCGAGTTTATGATCGACATTCCTTGACGGATGTCTTCTTCGATCGCTCCGCGAAAGGCGGCTTTGTCTCCGCGTCTGAGGGCACTGAGCGCTTGCCTGTGCTGGTCATCCAGTCCGGCCGTTCCAAATCGGCCGCAGACCACGCGCATGAAGGGACCAAACTGCATCCACAGGCTTTCGACGAGATAGAACACGACCTTTGAGTTCGCCTTCTCATAGATCGAGAAGTGAAACTGATAGTTCTGCTTAATGTAGGTTTCCACGTCTCCGAATTTCATCGAAACGTCGGTTGCCTTGTCCAGCTCGGTCAAGGCGTCGATATCGGAACTTCTCAGGTTATCGAAGGCGAGCTCGGCCAAGTCGGGCTCCAGAGCCAATCGCGCCTTGGCAATCTCCTCAACAAGCCCGGCCGACATGGCCGGGATCGAGACCCGCCTGTTGTCGTGCATCTGCAGAGCTCGCTCGGCCATCAGGCGTCTGACCGCCTCTCGGACCGGCATGGCGCTGACGTTCAGCTCCTCGGCTAGACCACGAATCGTGATGGATTTCCCTGGCGGGAGTTGGCCGAAGAGTATCTTCGCCTTGATTGCCTTGTAGACGCGCTGATGGAGCGACGGCTGTATCGGATTTTGATCAAAAGATGCCATCTTTTGGGCCTGCGGTTTTAGGTCGGCAAAATTTATTGTGGAAAAGCAATATTTTATAAAAATTTCGTGAGCGTTGCAACATTTGCAATTTTGTGATCATATTCCGGGCCGTTTTGAGCGTGATCGCTGATGCCGTAGCTGGCGCACCGAGAGCGGCCATGCGGTCATATGAGGGCCTTGCCATTGGACGTGATCCAGAAACCATACCCCTGCAGGGTGCTGCGTGCGTTGGTTAACGTCGCCGCCCGCGCGTCTCCGAAGCGATGATTGACGCCCGCCGCGTTGGCTTGAATCACGATTGTGCGACCCTGGCCGACGCGGCGCTGTTTCGTTGACAAGTCTATTCGGGACTGGCTTGAATTCAGCAGGTTTCGAGAAAGACAAGGGAGGCTGGCGAGGCCGGCAAACTCCCGATCAGTACACAGAGGAGGCTTAGAGAGATGTCACGAATTTCACGGCCGCGCTTCGGCCGCCGTTCCTTCCTGGCCGGAACCGGCGCCGTTGCCGCCGGCCTTTCGCTTGGCCCCAAGCTCACCTGGGCGGCCGAGGAGAAGAAGCTCAACTTCTACAACTGGGACACCTACATCGGCGAGACCACCCTCGACGACTTCGAGGACGCCAGCGGCATCGAGGTCAAGATGGACCTCTTCGCTGACAACGACGAGCTCTTCGCCAAGCTGAAGGAAGGCAACCCCGGCTACGATCTGATCGTGCCGACCAACGACTACGTCGAGCGCATGATCGAGGCCGAGATGCTCGACACCCTCGATCACTCGAAGATTCCCAACAAGGCGAACCTCGATCCGAACTTCCAGGACGCCAACTTCGATCCCGGCCGCAAGCATTCCATGCCCTACATGTGGGGCACCATCGGCATCGGCTATCGCAAGTCAAAGGTCGACGGCGTGCCGGACAGCTGGAAGTGGCTCTACGACTCGGACAAATACTCCGGCAAGATCGCGCTGCTCGCCGACGGCGGCACAGTCGTGCAGATGGCGCTCAAGTACATGGGCGAGTCGCTGAACGCGACCGATCCCGGCCTGATCAAAAAGGCTGAGGAGATGATCATCGCCCAGAAGCCGCACATTAAGGTCTTCGCCGAAGACAACGGCCAGGATTTGCTGCTCTCCGGCGAGGTCGACCTGACCATGGAGTGGAACGGCGACATCCTCCAGGTTATGGCGGAAGACGACGACATCGGCTACGCGGTGCCGGCCGAAGGCGGGCTGCTGTGGCAGGACTGCCTTTGCATTCCCAAGGGCGCGCCGCATCCCGAGAACGCGCACGCCTTCATCAACTTCATCCTCGATGGCGAGGCCGGGGCGGCGATCGCCGATTTCATTCAGTACGCGACGCCGAACAAGGTCGCCAAGGATCTGTTGGCGGCCGAGTACAGTGAGAACCCGGCGATCTTCCCGCCGGACGAGGTGACGGCCAAGTGCGAGGCGAGCCTCTACCTCGGCTCCGACCACACGCGCCTGATCGACGAGACCTGGACTCGGATCCAGGCCGCCTAAGGTCGCGGCGGCGGGCGATGGCCACTGGCGGTCGCCCGCCGCGCCTTTCTTGAGTCGAGCCGCAGTCGCGAGGAAACGGCATGGAGCATTGGCGGCGCAACCCGCTGATCTTTTGGCTCACCGGCATCCCGCCGACCTTCTGGCTCGCCGCCTTCTTCATCATTCCGTTGACCATCGTCTGGGTGTTGAGCTTCGGCGAGAAGCGCGGGTTGATCGACATCGAGATCGTCTGGACGCTCGATAACTACCTGCGAGCGCTCGACCCGCTCTATCTGCAGATCTTCGTCAAGTCACTCTGGATGGCCGGCGCCACGACTTTCGTCTGCCTGGTGGTCGCCTTTCCGGTTGCCTTCGCAATCACCTTCGCGCCGGAACGTTGGCGCCCGGTCCTGCTGCTGCTGGTGATCCTGCCGTTCTGGACCAACTTGCTGATCCGCACCTACGCGCTGATCGCCGTGCTACGTACGCGCGGTTTCGTCAACTTCACGGCGGAGTGGTTTTGGGATCAGGGCAACGGCTTCTTGACGCTAGTCGGCTTCGGCGACCTGCAGCTCTTGGGCGAGAGTTTCGAGCCCATGGTACTGCTGTACAACAACTTCGCCGTGGTCTTCGGGCTGGTCTACGTGCACCTGCCCTTTATGGTGCTGCCGCTCTACGCCTCGCTCGACCGCATGGACCGCTCCTACATCGAGGCCTCGCTCGACCTGGGGGCCACCCAGGCGCGGACCCTCTTCACCATTATCGTGCCGCTGGCCAAGGCCGGTATCATCTCCGGCGTCATCATCACCTTCATCCCGGCGCTCGGCTCTTTCCTGACGCCCGATCTGCTGGGCGGCACCGATAGCCAGATGATCGCCAACGTTATCGAGCGCCAGTTCAAGAGCGCCAACGACTGGCCCTTCGGCGCGGCCCTGTCGTTCCTCCTGATGTACGCGACCTTCTTCGCGCTCGCCCTGCGCGCCGTGCTGGCCAAGGGTTCCTCGGCGATGGAGGCCGGCTGATGGCGGCGGTCGACACTGCGACTGAGAACAGCCTGCGGCCGGAGCGGAACCGGCGGCGGCGCGCGCCGATCGGCCCGCTGGAATACAGCCGCCGCCTTTGGCTGCAGCTTAGCGTCGGCGTTGCGCTGGTTTTCCTCTATGCGCCGATCCTCACCTTGATCGCCTTCAGCTTCAACGACAGTCGGCGCAACATCGTCTGGAAGGGCTTCACCCTCAAGTACTACGAAAAGGCGCTGAAGAACGACAGCATGATCGAGGCCTTCGCCAACTCGCTCACCATCGCGCTGATCAGCACCATCGTCAGCGTGATCCTGGGCGCCCTGGTGGCCGTCGTACTGTGGCGCTTCCGCTTTCCCTTCAAGGCGCCCTATGAGGGCGCCATGGCGCTGCCCATCGTGATCCCGGAGATCTGCATGGGCGTCGCTATGCTGGTCTTCTTCGCGCGCATCGGTTGGCCGGCCGACATGGTCTGGCCGTTCAATCTGAGCAGCATCATCATCGCCCACATCTCCTTTAGCTTCCCCTTCGTCGCGATGGTGGTGCGCGCACGGCTGGTCAACTTCAATCGCGAGCTGGAGGAAGCGGCAAAGGATTTGGGCGCCAGCGAGTGGCAGACCTTCCGCGATGTGCTGATCCCCTTCATGCGCCCGGGTCTGGTGGCCGGCGGGCTGCTCGCCTTTACCCTGTCGCTCGACGACTTCGTGATCACCTTCTTCACCTCCGGGCCCGACACCGTGACCTTCCCGATCAAGGTCTATTCGATGGTCCGCTTCTCCGTCACGCCGGAGGTCAATGCCGCCTCGACCGTTCTCATCGTGATCACCATCGCGCTGACCGTGACGGCCATGTGGCTGCAGAACCGCACCAACAAGCGTAATAACTAAGGGCTTGGCCGCCATGGAAGATCGCCGGTCGATCATCAGCATCCGCAATGTCACCAAGCGCTTCGGTAGCGCCGTCACCGCGGTCGACAACGTGGCGCTCGACATCCGCGAGGGCGAGTTCTTCGCGCTGCTCGGACCGTCGGGCTGCGGCAAAACCACCTTGTTGCGCATGATCGCCGGCATCGAGGTGCCGACCGAGGGCGAAGTGCTGATCGACGGTCAGGACATGTCGCACGTGCAGCCGAACCACCGGCCGGTCAACATGGTGTTCCAGTCCTATGCAGTCTTCCCGCACATGTCGATCTTCGACAACGTGGCCTACGGACTGAAGGTGACCGGTGTGGCCAAGGACGAAATCAAGGTGCGGGTCGAGGAGGCGCTGGAGCTGGTCAAGCTCGGCGGCTACGGTGCGCGTCGGCCCGATCAGCTCTCCGGCGGCCAACGGCAGCGCGTGGCGCTTGCCCGGGCCCTGGTCAAGCGCCCCAAGGTGCTGCTGTTGGACGAGCCGCTCTCGGCGCTCGACGCCAAGCTGCGCGAGGCCATGCAGCTCGAGCTGGTGCGCCTGCAGCACGCCGTTGGGATCACCTTCGTGATCGTCACCCACGACCAGAACGAGGCGCTCTCCATGGCCAACCGCATCGCGGTCATGGAGTCCGGCAAGGTGCGCCAGATCGCCGCGCCGGCCGAGCTTTACGAGTTCCCGAACAGCCGCTTCGTTGCCGATTTCATCGGCAAGATGAACCTCTTCGAAGGCCGCATGAGTGGGCTCCACGGCAACCAGGTGGTGATCGAAGTCGAGGGTCTGGGCCGCCTTGCGCTACCGGCTGGCGAGGAGTCGGTCGCCAGCGGCGGCGAAGTCGGTATCGCCGTGCGGCCGGAAAAGGTCCGCCTCGAACCCTCGCAGCCGGGCGGCGACCGGGTCGCCCTGCACGGCAAGGTGAGCGAGGTCGCCTACTACGGCGACACTTCCTTCGTCTTCGTGACCGACGATGCTGGACGCAGCATCTCCGTCACCCTGCAGAATGAGGCCCGCCACACCAATGCCTCGGTCGGCATCGGCGACGAACTCTGGTGCTCCTGGGACCCGGGCGACACCTTGCTGCTGACCCGCTGATCGACGTTTTGCGCTTCCCACCATTCGCGCCGTTGCGAAGGGCACCGCAAGCAGGCAAAGTCGCCGCAGCCGCCGGCGGGGCTAACCCCCCATAAGAGCGTAAAACGGGCCGAACAGGGACATGGACATGCTCAACCGCCAAATCTTGCCGTGGGTCGCCGGCGCTTTCTGCTGGCTTGTTCTTGGCCTCGCCGTGGCCGACGAGACGCGAGCGCAGCAAAGCCTCTCGATCGACGCCTTCGTCGGCCAATGGCAGGGCATGGGCGTGGCCTCGGGGGAGAGCGGCTATTTCCTCGACGAGACGGTGCGCGATCTGGACGTGACGATCCGCGGCGACAACAGCGGTTTTACCGTCGATTGGACCACCGTGGTCCGCAAGGGCCCGGTCGGCGATCGCAAGGTGGAGCGCAAGGAGACCTCGGTTACCTTCCAGCCCTCGCCGCAGCCGAACGTCTTTCAGTCGACCGATAGCGGTGACCTCTTCGCCGGTGAGAGCCTGACCTGGGCGCGCCTCGACCGGCAGACCCTGGTGGTCTACCACCTGGTGCTCAACGAGGAGGGCGCGATGGAGCTCAGCCGCTACAGCCGCACCCTGCTGGGCGGCGGGATGGAGCTGGAGTTCACCCGCCTGCGCGACGGCGAGCCGGTGCGCAGCGTCGAGGGGCAGCTCATCAAGGTGGCGCAATAGCGCGATTTCCGCCGTCGATGCTGTCAGGCTTGTCGCCTCTTCTCGGCCGCATAAAGCAACCCATAGATGCTCGCAACGACGAGGCCGAGCGTCACCACCTGATAGACCGCCACCCCCTCTCCCAGGAGGGGAACGGCCAGGACCATCGTCAACGCCGGCCAGGGAGCGGTGATCGAGCTTGCCATCGAGACATCGATCTGTCGGACGGCATAAAACCAGAAGATGAGCTCGAGGTAGTAGACCAGGCCCATGATCAAGGCGAATTTCTGAAAGTCGAAGCTGCTTAGGTCTTCAGCGATCTCGCGCGGACTCGAGACGGCCGTCAAGACGACGCCGAGAAAAACCGCCGACACGAGCACCCGAAAGAACGTCACCTGAGCGGGCGTGATCGGTGTTCGGTCCAGCACTTCCTTGATGACGACGTGGGCGACGCTCCACAGAAACGGGATGCCCAGCGCAAAGGCGAACCAAGTGGAAAAACCCTCGATCCGCCAGGTCCCGCCGGTGGCGAGGTAGTACAGCGCCATCAGTAGCAGCAGTGTGAAAAACAGTTCCGGAAGGGATTTGCTTCGCCGGAGGAAAAGCGACTCCCAGAGGATCGCGAACAAGGGGTAGGCCTGAATCGCGATTGCAGCGCTCACGGCGCCGGCCTTTTCGACGGCCAGCACATAGACGTAAGTCGACAAGCCGAAGATCGCGCCCGTCAGCAGGATGACCGCGATGGTGCGGCGCTTGAAATCCGGCGCCAGATCGGCCTCGAAGATGCCTTTGTTCGCGGAGCCGGCTTCGCGCAGCACCAACGGCAGCGAAAACAGGAGCTGCCAGAGCGACAGGAAAAAGGCGAAGCTCAAGGCCCCGAAGTCGGCGGGCCGGCTGTTCGAGATGATCGGCATCACCGCCAGGATCGTCAGGCAAACGAACGCGAACATGATTCCGATCCTGGGCGCGTTTTGTCTCATCTCGATGCTTCTTCTAAATCAAGGCAATATGCATTGATTGCCTTGATTTAAAAGCTCAATCAATCATAATATTGTTCTATGACAATTTGGCAGCCAAATCTCTCAGGACGAACCGGTCCCAAGTTCAAGCAGATTTCCGATGCCATCGGCGAAAGCGTCGCGAACGGGCGTCTGGCGAAGGGCAGCCGACTCCCGCCGCAACGAGAGCTGGCTTGTGCCTTGGGCGTCTCCTTGAACACCGTCAGTCGAGCCTATGCCGATGCGATAGATCGGGGCTTCGTCAAAGGCGAAGTGGGCAGGGGGACCTACGTGCGCGAAGCCGGGCCGCTGCCAACGGAGATCCCGCACGCCGCGCTCACACGTCCCTCGGCGGGAGCCATCGACTTTTCCCTGAACCTACCGGCGCCGGGTCATGCCGCTGCAGCCCTGGCGCGGTCTTTGGAGGAACTGTCGGGTTCGGCCGCCCTCGCTTCCTTTCTGGACTATCAGAGCGCGGGCGATCAGGGCCACCACGCCGCAGCCGCCGCCAAGTGGCTCGGCAGAATCGGGCTGGACGCAAACCCCGATGACATTGTGCTGACCACCGGCGCGCAGCACGGGATCATGGTGGCGCTCCTGGCGACGATGCGGCCGGGCGACGTCTTGCTGAGCGAGGCGCTGACCTACGCGCCGATGACGGCCATGGCGCACCACCTTGGGCTCAAGGTCGTGCCGGTAAAGAGTGAGGATGGCCTGCTGGACCCAGACGCGTTGGACGCGACCTGCGACCGGGTGGCGAGCAAGGTGCTCTATTGCCTGCCGACCCTGCACACGCCGACAACCGCGACGATGGATGTGGAGCGTCGATCCGCCATTGCCGCCATCGCACGCAAGCGCGGCCTGACCTTGATCGAGGACGATGTCTTCGGGCACCTGCCGCCGGCCCGTCCGCGCCCTTTGGCCTGTTTCGCGCCGGAGCGTACGATTTACATTACAAGCACCTCGAAAAGTCTCGCGCCTGGACTGCGCGTCGGCTACCTGCATGCGCCGGCGGAGCGGGCGCCGGCCCATCGAAACGCGGTCAGGCTGTCGAGCTGGATGCCGCCCCCGTTGATGGCGGAAATCGCCAGCCGCTGGATCGAAGATGGAACCGCGGACAAGCTGAACGCCTTCCAGCGGGAAGAAGCCGCGGCGCGCCAGTCCATGGCAAGGGATCTGATCCCGAACCGCTATATCCGCGCCGATGCCCATGGTTTCCATCTCTGGCTGACCCTGCCGCCGAATTGGCACCCCGATGTATTCCGCATGGAGGCGCAGAACCGAGGCGTCAGAGTCGTTGTCGGCGGCGCCTTTGCCGTCAATCCGGCCGATAGTCCCAATGCAATCCGCCTCTGTTTGAGCCACGAAAGCACGCGGGCGCGGGTCCACGCGGGTCTGGTCGCAATCGCGGAGCTTCTGCAGAGCACGGGCCAGAGAGGGTCCATGATCCTCTAGGGATTGTCGCTGTTCGCTTCGTCTTGGCAGCTTGGCCGGCGCCTCGAGATCAAACGTCGTGGCGTGTTCGCCGGAATCGGCGACTTTTTCACCGCGTAATCCGGGAAAATCACGCCTTCGTGATCGCTGTCACTTGGCAGCGCTTGCCGATTGCCCAATTATCGGGCGAGCGAAGATGACGCCGGCGAGCCAATCGAGACAGGGTCTGCGGGCGTCGCTATTCGAAGGGAGAGACTTCGTCGCTTAGAGTTTCGCGGACGCCGTTAGGGCTTCGCACAACTGACTAGCCGTTAGAGCGCCGAAAGGTCCAGCAACGATCGCGGTAGCTACCGCGAGCGAGGGGGAGGCCTTGCCCCGGATCGACGGGGCGTGGCGACTGTGTCTTCGCAGCGGTGGAAACTGGGGGCCGCGCCCACGCGGACTTCCGCCGCTGACTGGGGGGACGGGGCGCGGCAGGAGAGCCGCGCCCCGATCCCTGCCCCGACACCTTCCTGAGCCGCTACCCCGGCGATTTTGCCTAACGGGCGAAGGCGTCCGATGTTCGGGCCGGTCGTGTTAGGATGGTGCATCCTGTCGCGTCCTGCATTAGGTCACCCGCCATGCCCGAGTCACCCGCCCCGTCATCCGCACCGTCATTTGGCCAAGCTCCCGCCCTGACCATCCGCTTGAACACGGCCGACAACGTGGTGGTCGCGCGCGCCGAAATTCTGCCCGGCACCGAAATCCCCGGCGAAGGCGTCGCCGCGGCCGATCACATCCCGGCCGGGCATAAGATCGCGACGGTCGCCATCGAGGCCGGGGCGCCACTGCGCAAGTACAACCAGATCATCGGTTTCGCCACGGGGGAGATAGCCCCCGGCGAGCACGTACACGTGCACAACGTGGCGATGCAGGACTTCGACCGCGACTATGCGGCCTGCACCGAGGCACGGCCGACTCCTTACTTCAACGACGCGGAGCAGGCGACCTTCCAGGGCATCTTGCGGGCGAACGGCCGGGTGGCGACGCGCAACTACCTGGGCATCCTAACCTCGGTGAACTGCTCGGCCACGGTGGCGCGCTACATCGCCGAGAGCTTCGACCGCGGAGCCTTGGCCCACTACCCGAACGTCGACGGTATCGTCGCCATGGTGCACGGCACCGGCTGCGGCATGGCCGATACGGGCGAGGGCTATGCCAACCTGCAGCGCACGCTCTGGGGCTTCGCCCAGCATGCCAACTTCGGCGGCATCCTGATGGTTGGGCTCGGCTGCGAGGTGAACCAGATCGACTTCCTGCTGGAGGCCTACGGACTCGAGCGTGGGCCGCACTTCCAGACCATGACGATCCAGGAGACCGGCGGCACTCGGCGCACGGTAGAACGCGGCATGGGTCTGCTGCGCGACATGCTGCCGGAGGTCAACAAGGTGGCGCGGCAACCGCTGCCGGCCAGCCACCTGACCCTGGCCCTGCAGTGCGGCGGCTCGGATGCCTATTCCGGCATCACTGCCAATCCGGCGCTCGGCGCGGCGGCCGACCTGCTGGTGCGCCATGGTGGGACCGCCATCCTCAGCGAGACGCCTGAGATCTACGGCGCCGAACACCTGCTGACCCGCCGCGCGGTCTCCGAAGCGGTCGCCGACAAGCTGATCGAGCGCATCGCCTGGTGGGAGGACTATGCGGCGCGCAACGGCGGCCAGATGAACAACAATCCTACGCCCGGCAACAAGGCGGGCGGCCTCACCACGATCCTGGAGAAGTCCCTGGGTGCGGTTGCCAAGGGCGGGACCACGAATCTCTGTAGCGTCTACCGCTATGCCGAGCCGATCGACAGCAAGGGTTTCGTCTTCATGGATTCACCGGGCTACGATCCCTGCTCGATCACCGGCCAGGTGGCGAGCGGCGCCAACGTGGTCTGCTTTACCACCGGGCGCGGCTCGGTCTACGGCTGCAAGCCGGCTCCCTCCCTCAAGCTCGCCACCAACACGCCGATGTACCGCCGCATGGACGAGGACATGGACATCAACTGCGGCGCCGTGTTGGACGAGGGCATCGGCATCCCGGAGATGGGCGAGCGCATTTTCCGCCGCATCCTCGAGGTCGCCTCCGGCGATCGCACCAAGAGCGAAGCCCTCGGTTTCGGCGACGACGAATTCGTCCCCTGGCAGATTGGGGCCGTGATGTAGGCAGCTGAAACGGCCGAGCCCTCCCCGAAGACGGGGAGGGCTGTTTGCCTTCTAATCGGTGATTGTGTGCTTACCGGTGGTTCGATCAGGTCGCGTCACGGTCGAGGCCGATGTCGCGCAGGGTCTGTCGGTCGAGGTGGGCCAGGTCGCGGCGGATCGCCCGCTCGCGGTAGAGGCTCCGGGCTGCCTTGTCCGCCTGGGTGCCGGCGTTAACGACACTCGCCTGGATCGCCTGCACGGCGCGCTCGACCAGGTCTCGGCCGCTCAGGCCGGGAATCGTCGGGTCGACGAAGTGAATGGCCAGTTGCGTCATGATCTGTCTCCTTGGCGAAAAGGGCTATTATTCCTTTAGGCTAGATAAACTTGCCTGCTGCGCGATTCCGCCTCGGCACTCTCTAACCTTGCGTTCAGCTTAATTTAAGAGCAGTCTAGCTCCTTCCCTAGTGAGATTTCACATGGCTAAGCTTTAGAAAATCTAAAAATCAACTATGCAGCGCCTACCCTCACTCAATGCCCTGCGCGCCTTCGAGGCGGCCGCCCGTCACCGCAGCCTGACCAAGGCGGCGACCGAGCTGCACGTCACGCCGGCGGCCATCAGTCATCAGATCAAGGCCCTGGAGGCCGATCTCGGCGTCGCCCTGATGCGCCGGGTCAAGAACGAGTTCGTGCTGACGGCGGCGGCCGAAGGAGCCCTGCCGGCCCTGCGCGCCGGCTTCGATCAGATCGCCGAGGCGGCACGGCGGCTGCGCGAAGACGATACCCGTCATCTGCTGACGATCAGCGTCGGGCCGACCTTCGCCGCCACCTGGCTGGTGCGGCGGCTGCGTGACTTGAAGGCGCTGTTCCCGGATCTCGACGTGCGGCTCGCCACCACAGACCGCCTGGCCGACTTCGCGCGCGACGGTGTGGACGTGGCGATTCGCTTCGGCAGCGGCGACTACCCGGGCCTGGAGTCCTTCCGCCTGTTCGACGAGGCGGTCTTTCCCGTTTGCAGTCCTGAGCTCCTGCGGCAGGGCCCGCCGATCAAGGCCCCGTCCGATCTGGCCGCCCACACCCTCCTGCACACGGAATGGACCCCGAACACGGGCGAGACCTACGACTGGCAGACCTGGCTGCGTGCCGCCGGTGCCCAGCGGGTCGACTACACCCGCGGGCCGCGCTTCACCCATGCCAAGATCGCGCTCGAGGCGGCCATGGATGGGCAGGGTATCGCGCTCGGCAGCGAGTCGCTGGCGCGCGACGACATCGAGGCCGGCCACTTGGTGCGGCTGTTCGACTTCGCGCTGCCGATGAACTTCGCCTATCACCTGGTCTACCCGCGCGCTGCCGCGGCGCTGCCCAAGGTCGCGGCCTTCCGCAAATGGATCCTGGCCGAGACCGCCGCCGCTAGCCTCAAGCAAAAGGCCGCGGAGTAGCCGGGCGGTTCAGGCGAGGGCCGACGGCGAATCGATGTCGAGGCGTCGGGCGAGGCCGGCGAAGGCCTCCCAGACCGCCGGGTCGATCGGGACTCCTAATTGGCTGCGTTTGGCCTCGATCGCCCATTCGCGATCGCCCGGTGCCATAACGGTCTTGCCGGGCTTGGCCGGCTGGCTGCGCAGGTCGGCCAGGTATGCGGTGATCCGCGCCTCGTAGTCGGTCTGCGGCAGGAAGGCCGAGGGCTTCATGACCAGGAAGACCTGACCGAGGCCGCGCGGTGCGGCGAAAGCCGACTCGCCTTCGTCTTCCTCTGGCACGGAATGGCTGAAGCCCACACCGGTCAGAGCGCCGCACAGCAGCTCAACCATGCTGGCCAGGGCCGCGCCCTTGTAGCCGTAGGTCGAACCACCGAGCGGCAGCAGGGCGGTGGCGATGCCGGCGTCCTGGGTCGGTGTTGCCGCCGCGTCGACCACCACCTCCGGCGGCAGCGGCTGGCCGAGGGCGCCGAACTGCAGCACCCGGTTCCAGGGAATGGCGCTGGTCGCCATGTCGATCAGGTAGGGCCGCTCGCCCGGCACCGGTGCAGCGAGGCTCATGGGGTTGGTGCCGTGAAAGGCCCGTTCGCCGTCGAACGGCAGCACGATCTTGTCGGTGTTGCAGAAGGCGAGTGCGATGTAGCCGCGCTCGGCCGCCTCCAGGGGATAGGCGCCGGCCGGTCCGAAGTGGGTCGAGCGGCCGACCGTGACGGCGGCGATTCCGGTCTCCTCGGCGAGCGCAATGCCGTGCTCGATGGCGCGGTAGCCGACCGGGTGGCCGAGCCCATTGTCGCCGTCCAGGTAACCGATTCCCGGAGCGCGCCGTTCGAAGGTCATGCGCGGCGCGCCGTTCACACGACTGTCGGCCAATACGTTCACGTAGTCCGGCAAGAGCCGCACGCCATGACTGTCGACCCCGCGGAGCGAGGCGCCGACCAGCGCGCGCTTAACTGCCTCGGCCGAAGCCGTGTCGCCACCGGCCCGGCGGATCGCGGCGGTAACGAAGCGCGCGAGCTCTTCCCTGGCGACCCGGGCGGCTATCCGGTCGGGCACGCCGCTGCCGGCGCTTGAAGCGGGCCTACTCCGCCGCCTCTCGATAGGCGTCCATGGGCGGACAGCTGCAGATCAGGTGGCGGTCGCCGTGGACGTTGTCGACGCGTCCGACCGGCGGCCAGTACTTGTCCTCGCGCAGGGCCGCCAGCGGGAAGTAGGCCTCCTCCTTGGAGTAGGGCTTCGACCAGGTGCCCTCGAGCAGCAGGTGGTGCGTGTGCGGCGCGTTGTGCAGCAGGTTGTCCTTGGCGTCCGCCGCGCCCGATTCGATCGCTGCGATCTCCTTGCGGATCTGGATCATGGCATCGCAGAAGCGGTCGAGCTCGCGCTTGGCCTCGCTCTCGGTCGGCTCGATCATCAGGGTATCGGCCACCGGGAAGGACATGGTCGGCGCGTGGTAGCCGTAATCGACCAGACGCTTGGCCACGTCCTCGTTGGTGATACCGCAGGACTCCTTGATCGGCCTGAGATCGATGATGCACTCGTGCGCCACCATGCCGTTCTTGCCCGTGTAGAGCACCGGGTAGTGCGGCGCCAGGCGTTGGGCAATGTAGTTGGCGTTGAAGATCGCCAGCTGCGTCGCGCGCTTGAGGCCGGGGCCGCCCATCATGCGGATGTAGGCCCAGGAAATCGGCAGGATGGAGGAGGAGCCCCAGGGCGCCGCCGAGACGGCGCCGACCGTCCCCTCCGGGCCCGCCGCGGGGTTCACGCCCTCGACTAGCGGATGGTCCGGCAGGTAGGGCGCCAGGTGAGTGACGCAGCCGATCGGCCCAACGCCCGGCCCGCCGCCGCCGTGCGGAATGCAGAAGGTCTTGTGCAGGTTCATGTGCATTATGTCGGCGCCGATCTCGGCCGGGCGCGCCAGACCGAGCAGGGCGTTGAGGTTCGCCCCGTCCATGTAGACTTGGCCGCCGTGGGCGTGGATGGTCTGGCAAATCTCGCGGATCGCCTCCTCGAAGACGCCGTGGGTCGAGGGGTAGGTGATCATCAGGGCGGCGAGATCGTCGGCATGCTCGGTCGCCTTGGCCTTCAGGTCGTCGACATCGACGTTGCCGTGATCGTCGCAGGCGACGACCACCACGCGCAGGCCCGCCAGGTGCGCAGAGGCCGGGTTGGTGCCGTGCGACGAGGCCGGGATCAAGCAGACGTCGCGATGCCCCTCGCCGCGCGACTCGTGGTACTTGCGGATGCAGAGCAGGCCGCTGTATTCGCCCTGCGAGCCGGCGTTGGGCTGCAGCGAGACGGCATCGAAGCCGGTCACCTCGCAGAGCATCTCTTCCAGTTCCTCGAAGAGCTGCTGATAGCCCTGGGTCTGGTCGAGCGGCGCGAAGGGATGGATGGCGCTGAACTGGCGCCAGGTGATCGGAATCATCTCGGTGGTGGCGTTCAGCTTCATGGTGCAGGAGCCGAGCGCGATCATTGAGCGGTCGAGCGAGACGTCCTTGGCGACCAGCCAGCGCAGGTAGCGCAGCATCTCGGTCTCGGCGTGATAGAGCTGGAACACCGGATGGCTGAGGAATTCGCTGGTCCGGCGCAGCGGCTCGGGGATGCACTCGTTCACCTCGCCGTCGAGCTGCTCGATATCGAGCAGCCGGTCCGCCTTGGTCGCGAAGACTCGCCAGAGCGCCTCCAGGTTCTCGCGCCGCGTGGTCTCGTCAAAGGAGATGCCGAGGTGATCGGCGTCGACGACGCGCAGGTTGATGCGCGACTCGCGCGCCTTGGCGGCGATGCGTGCGGCAAGGCCCGGCACGCGCACGGTGATGGTGTCGAAGAAGGCTTCGTTCACCACCTGGAAGCCGAGCCGCTTCAGTCCCTCGGCCAGGATCTGGGTCATGCGGTGGACCCGGCCGGCGATCAGCTTGAGGCCGTCGGGGCCGTGGTAGACCGCGTAGAGCGCGGCGATCACCGCCAGCAGGACCTGGGCAGTGCAGATGTTGCTGGTCGCCTTCTCGCGGCGGATGTGCTGCTCGCGGGTCTGCAGGGCCATGCGCAGGGCAGGCTTGCCCTGGGCATCGAGCGAGACGCCGATGATGCGGCCCGGCGTGGCCCGCTTGTAGGCCTCGCGGGTGGCGAAGAAGGCGGCGTGCGGTCCGCCGTAGCCCATCGGCACGCCGAAGCGCTGGGCGCTGCCGACCACGATGTCGGCGCCCATCTCACCCGGCGGGGTCAGCAGGCAGAGACTTAGCAGGTCGCTCGCCACGGTAACCAGGGCGTTCTGGGCATGCGCCGTCGCGACCACCGGGGCGATGTCGTGCAGCGCGCCGCTGGAGCCGGGGTACTGCACCAACACGCCGAAGACCTCACGGCCCTCCAGGTCGGTCCAGGGATCGCCGACCACAACCTCGAAGCCCAGGGTGCGGGCGCGGGTCTCGATCACCGCCAGGGTTTGCGGATGGCAGTCGCGGTCGACCAGGAAGGTGTTCGCCTTGCTCTTGGCGACGCGCTTCGACATGGCCATGGCCTCGGCCGCCGCGGTGGCCTCGTCGAGCAGCGAAGCGTTGGCCAGCTCCATCCCGGTCAGGTCCATCACCATCTGCTGGAAGTTGAGCAGCACTTCCAGCCGGCCCTGGCTGACCTCGGCCTGATAGGGCGTATACGCAGTGTACCAGCCCGGGTTCTCCAGCACGTTGCGCAGGATCACGCCGGGCAGGGTGGTGCCGTAGTAGCCCATTCCGATCATCGAGATGAAGACCCGGTTGCGGTTCGACATCTTGCGCAAGTAGGAGAGGGTCTCCCGCTCGCTCATCGGCTCGGCCAGGTTGAGCGGGTCGTCCGAAAGGATCTGCGACGGCACGGTCTTGTCGACCAGCTCGTCCAGGGAGCCGAGCTCCAGGTCCGCCAGCATCTCGTCGATTTGTGGCTCGCCCGGACCGATGTGGCGGCGCACGAAATCGCCGCGCATCTCCAACTCCGTCAAGCTCCGCCTGCTCTCCGCCATGTCTTTCTCTCCAACGTCACGAAGTTAAACAGCTGTCCCACCGACCATGTCGTCGCAGGAAATCACTCCAATCCCTCGACGAAGCTCTTGTAGGCCGCTTCGTCCATCAGGCCGTCCAGCTCGCTGGCATCGGCGATGGTCATTTTGAAGAACCAGCCGGCGCCCATGGGGTCGCTGTTGACCTGCGCCGGCTCGTCGGCCAGCGCCTCGTTCGCCTCGGTGACCTCGCCCGAGATCGGTGCGTAGAGCTCGCTGGCCGCCTTGACCGATTCGATCACCACGGCCTCGTCGCCCTTGGCGAGCGACTTGCCCACCTCCGGCAGCTCGACGAAGACGAGGTCGCCCAACTGTTCTTGCGCATAGTCGGTGATGCCGACGGTCCCGTTGTTGCCCTCGATGCGGATCCACTCGTGGTCTTCGGAGTACTTGGTCTCGCTCATAGTTTCTTCCCCTTGGTTCAGCCTCGATAGTAGTTTTGTTGAACGAACGGCAGCTTGGCGACAGTGACCGGCTGCGGCTTGCCGCGCACGACGGCCTGCAGTGCGGTATCCGCTTTCGCAAGCCCAGTTTCCACGATGCCCATGGCGACGGGCCCGCCGAAGGTCGGCCCGAACCCGCCGCTGGTAACCTTGCCGACCACGCGGCCGTCCGTATCGGTCAGCTCGCAGCCTTCCCGCACCGGCGCGCGGCCTTCCGGTCGGATGCCGACGCGCCGCCGCGGCGCGCCCTCCTCGAGCTGACGCAGGATCGTCTCGGCGCCGGGATAGCCGCCCTCGCGTTCGCCGCCCTTGCGGCGTACCTTGGAGAGCGCCCAGGTCAGGCTGCCCTCGACCGGCGTAGTCGTCTCATCGATGTCGTGGCCGTAGAGGCACAGCCCGGCCTCCAGGCGCAGCGAATCGCGCGCGCCGAGGCCGATGGCCTCGACCTCGGGCTGCTCCAGCAAAGCCCGCGCCAGTGCCTCGGCGCTTTCGGCCGGCACGGAGATCTCGAAGCCGTCTTCCCCACTATAGCCGGAGCGGGTGACGAAGCAGTCGGCGCCGACGATGGTGACGGCCGCGGCGGTCATGAAGGTGAGCTTGGCGACCTCGGGCGCGAGCCGTTCCAGGGCCGCGGCCGCGGCCGGCCCCTGCAGCGCCAGCAGGCCCCGATCCTCGAGCGCCTCGACCTTGCAACGGCCGGAGAGGTGCTCGATCATGCGAGCCGTGTCCTGCACCTTGCAGGCCGCATTGACCACGACGAAGAGGTGATCGCCGGCATTGGTGATCATCAGGTCGTCGAGGATGCCGCCGGCCTCGTTGGTGAAGAGCGCATAGCGTTGGCGGCCGGCGCCGAGCCCGATCACATCGACCGGGACTAGGCTTTCCAGGGCCGCCGCGGCGTCCGCCCCGACCAGTCGGACCTGGCCCATGTGGGAGACGTCGAAGAGGCCGGCCTGGCTGCGTGTGTGGTTGTGTTCCTTGAGGATGCCGGCGGGATACTGCACCGGCATCTCGTAGCCGGCAAAGGGCACCATCTTGCCGCCGAGCTCCAGGTGGAGCGCGTGCAGCGGAGTCTTTGCCAGGGTCGTTTGTGCGTCTGCCATTCTCTCAGGTCGCTTTCAACGCGCTCGGGTTTCCGACCGCCCACCCGGCGGCCAGCCCCCTCTGTCGTCGTACCTGAGAGATTCGCGTCCTGCCGCTAATCGCCTGCTGCAGCCGCTTACCCCTTCGGTGGGGCCGGCGTCCTTCGCTCGGGCGCCGTGCCCACTTTCCAGAGGTGCCTATCCCGGGCGGTCCTTCTGCCTGAGAGTTTGCGGGGTTGTTGCTCCTTCGGCGCCGGGTTGAACGCTTCGTCCCGGTCTCTCCCGCCAGGGATCATTGGCATGAATTCTATGGAGCGTCCGACGAACCGGACGATCCTGGGTGCAAGGCTAGAACCTCCCTCGCGAATGTCAACTAATGGCCCGTCAAAGCTCCGTGACTACGGTGCCGGCGCGATATCGGCACGGTCCGGTGCCCGTTCGGACTAAAGGCATCATGGGCGGACCGAAGGCGTCACGAGCGGACCACCAGAACCGAGGTCTGCGCATGGCGCACCACGCGGGCCGCATTGGGGCCGAGGAGGTAGTCCTTGAGCTCGGGCCGGTGCGACGCCATGACGATCAGGTCGGCGCCGACCGACTCCGCCTCAGCCAGGATCTCGCGGTAGACCGCTCCCTGCCGGACCTTCTGGGAAACCGAGACGCCGTCGGAGACCTGCTCCTTCACGAGCTTGTCCAATTGCTCGGTTGCGTGGGAAACCATGCCGCTGCCGTAGTCCGCCGGCAGGTTCGGCAGGCCCAGAACCTCGGGTACGACGGTCACGATATGGAGCGCCGCGCCCGCCTGCTGCGCCTGCTCGAGAGCTACCGGCAGCGCCTGTTGCCAGGAGCTGGCGTCGGCGTGATCGACTGGCAGCAATACTTTCTTGAACATCGCCTCTTCCTTTCGCTTTGCGCCTCGCCGCTGTCCTTGTTCGGGCGAGACCGGGTCGCGCTCGGCCGCCGAGGGCACGACCCGGGAGGGTTCCGTCTGGAACCGCTGCCGCCGGCATCACGGCCGGTCCGGCGGCAGCGGGGCGAGGAAGCCTTGGAGGACTATCCTCGCCGGGAGGATTGCGCCTATTCCGCCGCGGCCCCTTCGGTTGCGCCACCCGCGGCAAAGTACTCCCGCGTGAGCTGGAAGATGATCGGGCTAAGCAGCAGCAGGGCGATCAGGTTGGGCAGGGCCATCATGGCGTTCAAGGTGTCGGCCAGCAGCCAGACGAAGCCCAGGTCGATGGTGGCACCGATCGGCACGGCCACGATCCAAAGCAGGCGGAAGGGCGTGATGATCTTTACGCCGAAGAGATATTCGACACATTTCTCGCCGTAGAAGCTCCAGCCCAAGATCGTGGTGAAGGCGAAGATGGCGAGCGCGATGGTCACCATGTAGCCGCCGACGCCGGGAAACGACGATTCGAAGGCCGCCGAGGTCAAGGCCGCACCGGTCTCTCCCGAGGTCCAGGCGCCGCTGGCGATAATGGACAGGCCGGTGATGCTGCAGACGATGAGGGTATCGATGAAGGTCCCCAGCATGGCGACCAGTCCCTGCCGCACGGGGCTCTTGGTGGTCGCTGCGGCGTGCGCGATCGGCGCCGAGCCGAGCCCGGCCTCATTCGAGAAGATGCCGCGGGCCACGCCGAATCGGATCGCCGCCCAGACCGCGGCGCCGGCAAACCCGCCTTCCGCGGCGGTCGGCGTGAAAGCGTGGGTGAAGATCAGGCCGATGGCATGGGGAATTGCACCGGCGTTGATGATCAGGATGATCAATCCGCAGGCGATGTAGCCGATCGCCATGAAGGGCACCAGGGCGCCCGCAACCTGGGCGATCCGCTTGATGCCGCCGAGCAGCACGGCGCCGACCAGAACCATGAGGACCAGGCCGGTGAGCCAGGTCGGGATGCCGAACGACGATTCGACGACCGCGGCGACCGAGTTGGCCTGCACCGTGTTGCCGATGCCGAAGCCGGCGATGCCGCCGAAGATGGCGAAGGTCGGCGCGAGCCAGAGCCACTTCTTCGAGAGCCCGTTTTTGATGTAGTACATCGGGCCGCCGACGTGGTTGCCGAGTTCGTCGACTTCGCGGTAGCGCACGGCGCAGACCGCCTCGGCGTACTTTGTCGCCATGCCGACGAGGGCCGTGCACCACATCCAGAAGAGCGCGCCGGGACCGCCAAGAAAGATGGCCGTGGCCACGCCGGCGATGTTGCCGGTGCCGATGGTGGCCGACAGCGAGGTCATCAGGGCGTTGAAGGGGCTGATCTCGCCGGTCTCGGCATCGCCCGTCTCGCGGCCCTTCCAGAGCAGGCTGAAGCCGGTGCCCAGCCTCAGGATCGGCATCAGCTTGAGCCCGGCCATGAGGAAAAAGCCGGTGCCCAGGATGGCGACCAGCATCGGTGGCCCCCAGACGATCCCGTTTATCTCTCCAACAATCGAAGACAAGACTTCCATTGGGTCTCCTCCCTTTCCTGCCGCTTTTCCGTAAGGCTCCGGCTGTACCGAGGCCTGCGCTGTCTCGAGCGCCCGTCATCCCGGGCGTCACCACGCCAAAGACCGGAGACCCGACTCCGGCCTCCAAAGCAGCACAATCTAGACAAAAGTTTCTTATAGGAAACTTTATGACATATTCGGGAAAATCATACAAGTGAGAAAATTTCGCGGACGCTATGAGGAAGTTTGGGGCTTGACCCCCCCCCCCTCGGGCGTCGACCGGCCCATAGCTGGGGATGTCCCTGCGGCCTGAACAAAGGGCGCATCCGGTGGACGCCGCGTTGCAAGGGAGGGAGTGCTCGCCGGGGGATTTACCGGGTGTGTGCTAGGAGGTTCCCCGGAGGTTCGAATAGGGATTTGCCGGCGCGACGCTGGCGTTTCGCGGCTCAGGCGGCGGTAACCCAGAGTATCAGGGCATCGTCTCGGCTGCGCGAGACCACGGCGTGACCCATGCCGCTGTCGTAATAGACGCTGTCGCCGACCTCGAGATCGAGCGGCTCGTAGAACTCGGTGAGGAGCGTGATCGCCCCCTCGAGAACCAGCAGGAACTCCTCTCCGCCGTGCCGCACCCAGCCGTCGAAATCGGCGAAGCTCCTCGCCCGCACACGGCTCTTGAAGGGAATCATCTTTTTGTGCGCGAGCTCGGTGCAGAGCAGTTCGTGCTCGTAGGTCGCGGTGGGGTGGGCCCGTCCCTCGCCGTCGCGGGTCGCTGCCCGTCGGCCGGAAGACCGCCGTTCGCCGGACGGTACGAAGAGCTGCGGCACGTCGATACCCAGGCCGGCGGCCAGCTTCTGCACCGCTTCGAAGGTCGGGGAAATCTGCTCGTTCTCGATCTTGGAGAGGGTTGAGCGGGCCAGCCCGGTCCGCTTGCTGGCCTCTTCGAGCGTCCAGTTGTGGCTGCGTCGGATTTCCCGCACGCGGGCGCCCAGCTTCATGGGTTCGATGGCCGCCTCAGCGACGCCTGAGGCTTTCCGAACCGCTAAGGCAGGGGACTCCGCAGGGAATTCCGAGGATGGCATCCGTTTCCTCTGGACGATCAAAGTTTGCCGATAGTGTCGACCGAAGGCCCCAATCCGCGATGCGCCACGGATCGGGTCATCAAGCGAGCGAGTTTCCCAATGTAGACGGAATTCCCTGATTAGGGAATAGCAATGATGCGTTCCGTGGGCGAAGGCCCCGGACTCAGCGATAGGAGACTCAGCGATAGGAGACTCAGCGGTTAGCCCGGTTGTACTCGAGCTCGGCGGGGGTCAGGACCAGGCCGACGAAAACCTTGTATTCGCTACCATCCTGCCCCGGTTTCAAGGGAATGCGCGGTGTCAACTCCTCGACGGCAGCCAACTGGGTGCGGTTGCCCTCGAAGGGGATGCTGAGGTCGAACTCCTCGCGCGCCACCACCTGCCGGCTGTTGGTGGCAATCGCGACGAAATAACGGAAGCTGGCGAGCCGCTCGCTGTCGGCCGGCCCACGCGCGGCCAGAATGGTAACCTTCAGGGCGGCCTCGATCTCGTTTTCGTCGTCGTCGTAGCTGCAGCCCATCTCGACATCCTGCAGCCGCGCCTCGAAAAGCACGTCGGTCAGGTCGCGCCCTGCGCCGTCGAACCTCACTAGGCGGGCAGCATCTTGAACCTGGGCAAAATCGGGACAGAAGATGCCGGCGGCTTCCGGATCGCTGGGTGCGCAGGACGCCAGCAACAGGCCGAGCGGGAGCAACAGTGCCGCCAGCAGCGTTTCCAGCTTTCTGTTGCGAACTCTTTCCGGAAAGCGATGGGACATCGTCGTTGGCCTCGCCGCTGCTGCTGGGTCTAGGGCCTGTTGAGATTCAGGATTCCCTTTTGGGTTTGTTTGTGATTCAAGCTCGGGATGGAACGCTTTGTGCTGACAGACGCCCAATGGGCGAAGATTGAGCCGCACTGCCTGGGCAAACCGACGG
>Ga0209458_1000081_pt1 | contig 56073 bp, 60 predicted proteins | sample WorMetLIZAISLAND_FD_187411 | JGI IMG/M metagenome (GOLD analysis project Ga0209458, IMG submission 187411) | Marine gutless worms symbiont microbial communities from Max Planck institute for Marine Microbiology, Germany - Inanidrilus manae... ...
GCTCTCCACCGCGGCAACAACACGCTCACGCAAATCCAGCGAATAAGGTCGAGGCATGCATGCTGGCCTCCTCCTCCAGCCAGCATCTTGAATCACATCAAACGCCTCAGGGGAATCCCCCTGTTGATTCAAACAAGCACGGACATGCTCTAGGAACGATGCGTTCTTACGCACTGCGGGAACCGACATGGCGGACACCGGGGTGGCACCCGTACTCGAAACCGCGCGCCTCGTGCTCAGGCCGCACCGGCGCGAAGATTTTGCCGACAGTGCTGCGATGTGGGCGGACATCGACGTCGTCCGGCACATCACCGGCACGCCGTCGTCGGCCGAGGCGTCATGGTCGCGGCTGCTGCGCTATGCCGGTCACTGGTCACTGCTCGGCTTTGGCTACTGGGTCGTCGAAGCAAAGCAGGATGCCCGATTTGTCGGCGAGGTCGGCTTTGCCGACTACCGTCGCGACATCGTGCCATCGCTTGACGGCCGGCCCGAGGCCGGCTGGGTCCTCAGAACCAGCGAGCACGGCAAGGGGTTTGCGACGGAAGCCCTGACCCGCGCCGTCGAATGGGCCGACGGGGCGCTGGCCAGCGACGAGACCGTTTGCATCTTCGATCCAGAACACACGCCGTCCATCAGGGTGGCGCAAAAGGCCGGCTACGACCATGCCATGGACGCCGTCTATCACGGCGAGCCGACGCTGGTGATGGCACGGCGCCGACCGGAAAGGCAGCCATGATCGTCGACTGTCACGTCAATCTGTGGAACCCCGAGCACTTCACGCCGCTCTATGCCGAGCAGATGCGCCGCGTGCGGGCCGACGGCGGCTACGGCCTGGTCGCCGATGCCGATACCATCCACGCCGAGATGGCGGCGGTCGACAAGGCGATCCTGTTCTCGCCGCGCTATCGCGATTCCGCCGGCGTCGATGGCGACGACCAGGCGGTGGCCGATGCCGTCGCCCGCTATCCGGACAAGTTCGTCGGCTTTGCCTATGTCGACCCGCGCGAACCCGACTACATGGAACGGCTGATCCACAGCATCGAAGGCCTGGGCCTCAGGGGAGTGAAGTACGGGCCGATCTACAACGGCGTGGCCCTTTCAGACCCACGGATGGCACCGGTCTACGACTACTGCGTGCGCCGCGATCTGCCGCTCACCCTGCACATGGGCACCACCTTCGCCGAGCACGCGCCAGTCGACCTGGGCCGGGCGATCCACGTCGATCCGCTGGCCGAACGCTGGCCGGAACTGCGTATCGTCTGCGCCCACATGGGCCATCCCTGGTACGAGGACTGCATTGCCGTGGTGCGCAAGCGGCCCAACGTGTTCTGCGAGATCGCCGCGATCTTCTACAGGCCCTGGCAGTTCTGGAACATCCTCATCGCCTGTCAGGAGTATGCCATCACCGACAAGATCTTCTTCGGTACCGACTTCCCGTTCAGCCGGGTCGACGAGAGCCTGGCCGGCCTGCGCGGGGTGAACCAGGTGGTCGAAGGCAGCCATCTGCCCCGGGTCAGCGATGAGACCATCGAACGCATCGTCCATGCCGACCCGTTCGCCCGCTGGTGGCGTAACTTCGGCTGACGGGTCGGTCAGGTCGGAGGCTGACGCAGGTCAGACCGCGCTGTAGCCGCCGTCGACGGGTATGGTCACGCCGGTGACGAATCCGGCCGCGTCGGACGAGGCCAGGAACAGTGCCGTACCGGCCATCTCCGCCGGCTGGCCCCAGCGGCCCAGCGGCGTGCGCTCGATGATCGGCCGGTTGAGCTGTTCGGTCTCGCGCACCGGTACCGTCAGCTTGGTCTCGATCCAGCCCGGCGCGATCGCGTTGACCCGGATGCCGTCGGCGGCATAGAGCGCCGCCAGGCTCTTGGTCAGCTGCAGCACCGCCGCCTTGGAGGCGCCATAGCCCGGCACCCGCGGCGAGCCGAAGTAGCTGGTCATCGAGGCGATGTTGATGATCGCGCCGTCGCTGGCCTGCAACAGTGGCCGCAGGCGTTGGCACAGCCGGTAGACCGCGTTCAGGTTGACGTCGATCACCGTTTCGAAGTTCTCCGGCACCAGCGCCTCGGCAGCGCGATAGGTCATGCCGGCGTTGTTGACCAGCACGTCGAGACGGTCGAACGACGCCGCCAGGGCATCGACCGCAGCGGGCTCGCGCAAATCGACACCATGGTAGGCAAAGCCGGACAGGTCATCGGGATAGTCCGCCGCCGCGGCCCTGGTGCCGGTGACGGTGACACTCGCCCCGGCGCTGCGAAAGCCCTCGGCGATCGCCAGGCTGATACCGCTGGAAGCGCCGGTAACCAGCACCGCCTTGCCGGAGAAGTCGAATGTGGCCGTCATGCTCTGCCTCCGTCCGCCGACATGCCGGCCAGAACGGCGGCCGGCTGCGCCAAGGGTTGCCCGCGCCGCCGGCTCACGAACACTTGGAGTAGGCGCAGGAGACGCAGGTATCGCAGCCTTCCTGGCGGATCAGGCTGGGCGCGCCGCACTTGGGGCAGCTGCGCATGCGCGCCTCGCCGCCGCCACCGGCTTCGCTCAAGGCCACCACCTTGCCCTCGGCCGGACCGTCATCGTGCAGGCGCGAGGCGATGAAGCCGATATCGACCATGTGCCGCTCGATGACCTCGCCGATCGCCGCCAGCAGCGAGGGCACGTAGTGGCCGTGCATCCACTGGCCGCCGCGCGGGTCGAACACCGCCTTGAGCTCTTCGACCACGAAAGAGACGTCGCCGCCACGGCGGAATACGGCCGAGATCATCCGCGTCAACGCCACCGTCCAGGCGTAGTGCTCCATGTTCTTGGAGTTGATGAAGACCTCGAACGGCCGCCGGCGACCGTCCTGAACGACATCGTTGAGGGTGATGTAGATGGCATGGTCGCTGTCCGGCCAGCCCAGCTTGTAGGTGTTGCCCGGCAGCGCCTGTGGCCGGTCCAGCGGCTGGGTCATGTAGACCACGCCGCCGGCATCGAGCTCGTCGCGCGGCCGCGATTCCGGCTGGACCAGCGGCAGCTCGGGCTCCGCCGCGGCGGGTGCGGCCTGGGCATCGGGTTCGGCCTGCAGCACCGCGCCGGTCACCGGGTTTGGCCGGTAGGTGGTGCAGCCCTTGCAGCCGCTGTCGTAGGCCTGCATGTAGACGTCCTTGAAGGCATCGAAAGAGATGTCTTCGGGCACGTTGATGGTCTTGGAAATCGAGGAATCGATGTAGGCCTGAACCGCGGCCTGCATGCGCACGTGGTCCGACGGCGCCAGCGACTGGGCATCGACGAAGTAGTCCGGCAGCTGGGCCGTCTGCCCGAAGCGCTCGCGGAACACCCGGTAGGCGTAGTCGCTGACCTGCTCCTCGCGCCGGCTGTCGTCGGGCATCAGCACGAAGCGGTTGTAGCTGAAGGCGAACACCGGCTCGAGGCCGCTGGAGACGTTGTCGGCGAACAGCGAGGTCGTGCCCGTCGGCGCAACCGAGGTCAGCAGCGCATTGCGGATGCCGTGCGCAGCAATGGCCTCGCGTACGTCTTCGTCCAGCTCGGCCACCGTTTCCCCGGCCAGGAACGGCTCCCGGTCGTAGAGCGGAAATGCGCCCTTCTCGCGTGCCAGCTCGGTGCTGGCCAGATAGGCCAGGCGACGGATTTCGCGCAGCCACTGGCCCGTCAGCTCGAGCGCCCGGGGCGAACCGTAGCGCGCCTTGCAGAACAGCAGGGCGTCCGCCAGGCCGGTGACGCCCAGGCCGATGCGCCGCTTGCCCTGGGCCTCCTGCTGCTGTTGCTCCAGCGGAAAGCCGGAAACGTCGATCACGTTGTCCATCATCCGCACCGCCAGCGGCACCAGGCGGGCCAGTTCCTCAAGGTCCAGTTCGGGTGCGGGGCCGAACGGGTCCGTGACCAGCCGGGCCAGGTTGATGGAGCCGAGCAGGCAGGCGCCATACGGCGGCAGCGGCTGCTCGCCACAGGGATTGGTGGCGGCGATGGTCTCGCAATAATGCAGGTTGTTGCGGGCGTTGATGCGGTCGATGAAGATCACGCCCGGTTCCGCATAGGCATAGGTCGCGCGCATCACCTGGTCCCACAGCTCGCGCGCCTGCACCGTCTTGTAGGTACGGCCCTCGAACACCAGGTCCCACGGCCGGTCGTGCTTCACCGCAGCCATGAAATCGTCGCTGACCAGCACCGACAGGTTGAACATGCGCAGGCGCCCGGGGTCCTGCTTGGCTTCGATGAAGGCCTCGATGTCGGGATGGTCGCAGCGCATAGTTCCCATCATGGCGCCACGGCGGAACCCGGCCGACATGATGGTGCGGCACATGGCGTCCCAGACGTCCATGAAGGTCAGCGGCCCCGAGGCATCCGCCCCGACGCCTTTCACCGGCGCGCCCTTGGGCCGCAGGGACGAGAAGTCGTAGCCGATGCCGCCGCCCTGCTGCATGGTCAGGGCGGCCTCTTTCAGATGCTCGAAGATCCCGGCCATGTCGTCCGGGATGGTGCCCATGACGAAGCAGTTGAACAGGGTCACCCGGCGGCCGGTGCCGGCACCGGCCAGGATCCGCCCGGCGGGCAGGAACTTGAAATCGGCCAGGGCCTGATAGAACGGTTCTTCCCAGGCGTCGGGATCGGCTTCGACCGCCGCCACCGCCCGGGCCACGCGGCGCCAGCTGTCTTCGATGGTATCGTCGACGGGCGTGCCATCCGGTCCCTTGAACCGGTACTTCATGTCCCAGATCTGCTGCGAGATCGGCGCAACCGTCGGCATCGGCTTATGTCCGTTGTTGCGTGAAACGATTTCGGCGGTTGCCGCCGCGACAAACCACGCGCGGTCGGAGACGATACCTCATGGCCGGCTTGCAGGCAATTTCGCGTTCCCGTTCCGTACCACGTCCATGAATACGTCTAATATGTTGTTTTTTCGACGTTTTTCAAGTTTCCGGCAGATTGGCAGCGCTGACCGCGAAGCCACGACGCGCGGCATCTGCAGGCATGATCAGGCCGCTGCCGCCGGTTTTTCTGCCCGCATCGCACGCGCCTCCGCCTCCAGCTGCGCCGTCGCCGCCTCGATTCGCTCGGCGAGGCGTGCCTCGAAGGCGCGACGCGTCAGTCCGGGCGCGATCGGCTCCAGGAACTCCAGTACGACGGTGCCGGGGTAGCGACGGAAGTCGCGTCGCGGCCAGAACAGCCCGGAGTTCAGCGCCACCGGCACCACCGGCACGTCAAGGCCGCGATAAAGCGCCGCGACACCCGGCTGGTAGGGCACCTGCTCCGCCGTCGTGCCCGGGGCCGTGCGCGTGCCCTGCGGGAAGATCACGATCGGCCGGCCCAGCGATACCGCCTGCCGGGCCAGCGTCAGCATCGCCTTTAAGGCACCGGTCCCGGCCTTGCGGTCGACGGGGATCATCCGCGTCTTCATGCACATCCAGCCGTAGATCGGAATCCATAAGAGCTCGCGCTTCATGACGATCGCCGGATCGTCGAGGATGTCGTGCCAGACCAGGGTGTCCCACGCGGACTGGTGCTTGGCGGCGACGATGCAGCCGCCGGCCGGCAGGTGCTGGCGGCCACGTACCTCGACCGCGATCCCGGCGGTGTGGCGCATCAGCCAGTTCACGCCGCGTGCCCAGCAGCGCTGGCCCCAGACGGTGACCTGATAGGGCAGCAGCAGGGCCGGCGCGAAAGCCACCACCATGGCTACCGACCAGACATAGAAGGAAACGTTGAACAGCAGCGCGCGCAGCATGGCGGCTACACCACGAGTTCGGGGTCGGTCAGCCGCACGCCGATCAGGCTGACCAGATACTTGGAGAATTCGGTCGCCAGCAGACGCGCGGAACCGGGGTACAGCCACCAGCGATCGACCTTCACGTGGCTGGGAAAGACCGGATTGGCGACCAGCCGCACCTGCGGCAACAGGCGCCGGAACAGCAACAGCGTTCGGGGCATGTGGTAGTTGGCGGTGACCACCCGCAGGCTGCGATAGCCGTCGCGGCGCACCCACATCGCCGTCTCCAACGCGTTGCCGGGTGTATCACGTGCCTGGTGTCCGAGTTCGACACAGCAGGTGAACAGACCGGGCGCCAGCTCGCTGCGCGCCTGCAATGCCTCGGCCGTGGTCGCCGGGTCGACACCACTGATCAGAAGCTTGCCGGCCTGGCCAGCCAGCAGCAGCTGCAGGCCGGCATTCAGGCGCTCGGCGCCGCCGGTCAACACGACGATGGCATCGGTCCGGCCGCCCGGCTCCTCGACCTCGGTCGGCAAGGCGACGACGAACTGCAGGAAGCCGCCGAACCAGACCGCCGCCAGCACGACGGCGACCCGGAGCAGCCAGCCCCAGGGCGAGCGGCCACCGCCGTCGTCGTCCCGTTTACGTACTTCCAGCCAGTGAGTCACCGCCCCCCTATCCCCTGCAGACGCGCCCTGCGACAGAGTTTAGCGCGGAACCGTCGGCGCGTCGGGACCAGGCGTGCCGTCATGGCAGGCGAGTCAGCGCCCGCATGACCGTAAGCCGCGCCGTGATCGCAGCCAGCGCCGCCGCCGGCAGTGGCAACAGGGCCAGCACCGCGACCTGGCGTGGCGGCAGGAGCAGCGCCGACAGCAACGGCATCTGCAGGTCCCAGAGCAGGAACAACAGTACCGCCATGACCAGTGCCGATACCGCCACGCCGATCATGCCGCCGCGGAAGGTCAGCCAAAGGGCGTGATTCTGGAACCGGGCCGCGATCGTGCGGTCGTAGGCCCCCATCAAATGCAGCAACCGGATGACATCGCCGTGTGCCGCCAGGGCCGCCCGGGTGCTGAAGATCACGATCAGGCAGAGCGCCGCGGCGGCCAGGGCCACGGTCGCGGCCGATATCCAGCCGACCGCGTCGACCAGGCGCAACAGGCGGCCGAGCCCGCGGGCATGATCCTCGATGCGTGCGCCCGGTGCCGCCTGTTGGACGACCTGTGACAGGCGTTCCATCGGCGCCGCCGCGCCGGCCGCCAGCCGGACGTCGACCAACTTCGGCAGCGGCAGCGTCGCCGCGACCTCGGCGTCGCCCAGCCAGGGCGCCAGGAGGGCTGCGATCTCGTCCTGTTCCAGCGCACGCGCCGTGATCACGCCATCTTCCGCCCGCAGCGCTGTTGCCACCGCCTGTGCCTGGCTCTGCGCCGCCGCGCCAGGCGGCACCTCCACCGTCAGCGTGCCGGCCAGTTCGCCGGTCCAGGTCGCCGCCGCTGCGTTCAGGGCCAGACCGGCCGCCATCGCCAACTGGGTGGTGAACATCATGATCGCCAGCACCCACGGCAGGTAGCGGTCAGCGCCCTCGTCGTCGGGGATGACCTGCTGCAGCCGCTGCATACTCAGCCGCGGTCCGCGGGCTGCGGTGCCAGGGTATGCTGGCGCAGGTGCAGGCAGGGATAGTCGAAACGATTGACCAGGCGGTCGTTGTGCGTGGCGACGACGACCGAGGTGCCGGTCTTGTGCAGTTCCTGAAACAGCCGCAACAGCCGGTCGGCCATGCGGTCGTCGACGTTGCCGGTCGGTTCGTCAGCGAGCAGCAGGCTCGGCTTGGTGATCACGGCACGGGCAATCGCCACCCGCTGCTTTTCGCCGCCGGACAGAACCCGCGGACTGTCGTCCAGGCGGGCGCCGAGGCCGACCCAGTCGAGCAGTTCGCCGACGTTGCTGCGGGTGCGCGGCTCCGGCTGCTCGGCGATGCGCAACGGCAGGGCGACGTTGTCGAACACCGACAGATGGTCGAGCAGGCGGAAGTCCTGAAAGACCACGCCGATTCGTCGCCGCAAGCCCGGCAGCCGCCGCCTGGAGATCCGGCGCAGGTTCTCGCCGAACAGCTCGACCCTGCCGCGCGTCGGCTGCAGCGCCAGGTACATCAGTTTCAGCAGCGACGACTTGCCAGCACCCGACGGGCCGGTCAGGAAGTGAAAGCTGCCCGGCGCGATGTGAAAGGAGATGTCCTGCAGTACTTCCGGCCCGCTGCCGTAGCGCAGGCCGACATTTTCAAAGCGCACCACGCGGCCGCACCCTCATTCCGCCAGCCGGCGCACAATGCCATGACCCCGGTATGTCGTCCAGCGACCGTGCCGATGGCGCCAGCTTGTCAGGTCAGGGCGGAATTCCTATAAGACTTCCGCTTGTTATCCGGACGGTTGCATGATCATCACCTGCCCGGCCTGTTCAACGCGCTATCGGGTGTCGGATACCTCGATCGGGACCGACGGCCGCACCGTTAAGTGCGCGCGCTGTGGCCATCGCTGGCATCAGGAGACACCACCGGCCGAGGTCGCCGAGCCGGAACCGGCCGTCACCGCCGCGGAAGCCGAGGCGCCGGCGGCCGCGGAGACCGACGCGGTCGCCGCAGCCGAGGTCGACGCCGCAGACGAACCCGTCGCCACCACCGGTGCCGAGACGGCCACGGCGGAAACACCAGCACGGCCGCGGCCACGCAGCCGTCCGCCGCGTGCCGCGCAGGCAGCACAAGCGCGGCCGAGGCGCGGCGGCGGCTGGCTGGCCCTGGCCGTGGTGCTGCTGGTCGTGGTCGGCGGCGGTTATCTGTTCCGCGCCAACATCGTCCAGTTCTGGCCTCCGGCCGGCCAGCTCTACCGCAGCCTCGGCGTGGCCATGCCGAAGGTGCCGCTGGGACTGGATCTGCGCAACGTCGCCTCGACCCGCGAAATCCAGGGAGGTCAACGCATCCTGGTGGTGACCGGCGAGGTCTGGAACATCGCCGACGTGGTCAAGGAGGTACCGCAGTTGCGCGTCTCGCTGGGTGACGAGGACAACAACGAGCTGCACCAATGGACGGTCACGACCAGCGCCAGTCAGCTGCAGCCCGGCGAATCGGTCGGTTTCACCACCCGGCTGGCCGATCCGCCCGATGCCGCGCGACGGCTCGCGGTTACCTTCCAGGTCGAAGGCTGACCACCGTGACGACCGCGTCGACACCGCCTGAGCCGGCCGTGACGGTGCTGCATTCCGCCGCCGAGGTCGAGCACCGCGTTGGCGAGCTGGCGGCGCAGATCGCCGACAGCATGGGTGAAGAGCTGCTGCTGGTCTGCATCCTCAAGGGCAGTTTCATGTTTACTGCCGACCTGATGCGCGCGCTGCACCATCAGGGCGTGCGCCCGCGCGTCGACTTCCTCACCGTGTCGAGCTATGGCGCCGGCACCACCAGTTCGGGCACGCTTGAACTGCTGCGCGACATCGACGAGGACGTGCGCGGCCAGAAGGTGCTGCTGGTCGACGACGTGCTCGATACCGGCCGCACCCTGCGCTACGCCCGCGACACCATGCTGGACCGCGGCGCCGCCGAAGTCCGCAGCTGCGTCCTGCTCGACAAGCCGGCCCGGCGGGCAGTTACCATGACCGCCGATTTCACCGGCTTCCACATCCCGGACGTGTTCGTCGTCGGCTACGGCCTCGACTACGCACACCGCTTTCGCGAGCTGCCGTACATCGGCCAGTTGCCGGGGGATGCGGGATGACGACGGCGCGCATCCTCGTGGCCGACGACGAGGACGCGGTACGCCGCCTGGTGGTGCGGGCACTGCAACTGCACGGCTACGACGCCACCGCCGTTGCCGACGGCGCCGCGGCGCTGGAGGCGCTGGTCGCCGCCGAGGAACCCTACGACCTGCTGCTGACCGACATCGTCATGCCGGTGATGGACGGTATCGCGCTGGCGCTCAAGGTGTCGCGCGACTATCCCGATCTGCGGATCCTGATGATGACCGGCTATGCCGAGGAGAAGCGCCGGGCACACAACCTGGAAGTGCTGATCCACGACGTGATCTCCAAGCCGTTCGGCATCGACGAGCTGCTGGCGGCGGTGCAAGTGGCGTTGGAGAAGACGGGTTAGCAGCGCCGGAACGTGTGAAACCGCCGTACGTTGAGCCCGGCTTTCGCCGGAGATTCACCTATTCAAGGAACCGAAACGCCGGCGAACGCCGGCGTCCACGGGTGCGCAACTCCACCCGGTCCGGAACCGCGCCTGCCCGGCCGGGTCCAGCTCAGAACTGCCGCAGCAGCCGTTCGATGTAGGAACGCTCGCCGCTCGGCCGATTGCGCTCACCGGCCCGGCGTCGCAGTTCCTCGAGGATCCGCCGGGCCTGCTGCAGGTCCCAGTCGTCGGGGATCTGCACCCGGCCGGTGTCCATGCCGCCGTCCTGCAACGGCCGGCCGAGCGGGTCCAGCTCGCCGGTCTGGTTCGGGTCGCCGCGCTGGTTGCCCGGCTGTGCCTGCTGCATCATCTGCTCGGCCAGCGCCTGCAGCCCCTCGGCCAGCTGATCGATCGCCTCGGTCTGCGACTCTACCGCACGCTCGCCACGGCCCTGCTGAAGGGCTTGGCGGGAGTCGCGCATGAAGCGCTCGGCCCGGCCGAGGGCGCCGGGGATGTCGCCCATGCTCTCGCCCAACTGGCGCATCACCTCGCCGAGCTGGCGGCGCAGGGCCTCCTGTTCGCCCGACAGGCCGCGCAGCCCGCTCTGCTCCTGGCCGCGGCCGGCTTCGCCTTCCTGCTGCTGCTGGCCCGGCCGCTGGCCGCGTCGCTGGCCCTGGGCCTGCGGTGTCTGGCGGAAGGTGCGGTCGAGCAGGCGCTGCTGCCCCTGCATCAGGTTGCCCAGTTCGCGCAGGCTGCGCTGGCCCTGCTGCATGCCCTCCGGCATCGCCTGCATCGTGCCGCTCTGCAGGTTCTCCAGCATCTCCTGCAGCTGCCGCAGCATCTCGCGGGCCGCATCGCGCGCGCCCAGGCGGCTCAGCTCGCGGGCCCGCTCGAGCATTTCCTTCAGGTCCTCGGCCTCGACCATGCGCGCGTCTGGGTCGATCTGCTGCGGTGGCTGGTTCTGCTGCGCCAGCTGCTGGCTGCGTTCGGCCAGGGCCTGCAGGTAGCGGTCCATCGCCTGTGACAGCTCGTCCATCAGGCGCTCGATCTCACGGTCGTCGGCATCGCGCGACAGCGCATCCATCAGCGCCTGCTGGGCCTCGCGCAGCTCACGTTCGGCCAGCGACAACTCGCCATCCTCGATCCTGAGCGCGGTGTCCCACAGCAACTCGACCATCTCGTGCCGGGTCTCGGCATCGCCGTACTCCCGCAGGCGCTGGGCGGCGGTGCGCAGGGCCAGGAAGGCGACGACGTCGTCGTTGTAGGTCTCGGGCGCCGAGCCGATGGCGGACAGGGCCAATGCCACCAGTTGGCGCTGCTCGGGCGAGCGCACGAGGATCTTGCGCTGCTCGATGATCGCCTTGGCAACCGGATGCTGGAAGTCGCGTTCCGGCAGCACGAGGCGCAACTCCTGGCTATAGCCCTCCTGCCCGGCGGCATCGCGGGCGACCAGCCAGAGCACCACCGGCAACCCGGCCCACGGGTGCGGTGTGAGGTCGTGATAGGCGACGTCGCGGGCCTCGCGCAGGCCTGGCGGTGACAGTGGCAACGGCAGCTCGGTCAGTTCCTCATCGCCGCCGGCGTCGGCATCCGCAAGGCGCAGTTGGGCGGCCACCTCGACCAGGCCATAGTCGTCTTCCGCCTGGTACTCGATGCGCAGAGCATTGCGCAGGGTCACCTGCGGGCCGTCGACCAATTCCACCAGGGGCGACAGGTCGGGGACGATGGCGATGGCCCAGGCGGCCACTTCCCGGCCGTCCTGCAGCACGGCGAGCCGGTCGCCGGCATCAAGCGTATGCTGCAGCTGCTGGTTGCGCGGATCGATCTGCTCGAACGGAACCTGCTGGTCGTCAAGCCGGTCGCCGGCGATGACCAGTTGAGCCGCCTCGCGGCCGCCGAACAGGCGACCGAGGAACTCGCTGCCGACCGGAATGTTCAGCGGCTGCGGCACCGCGGCGGTCAGCTTCACCGGCGCCACGCCGGTGTAAGCCGGCGGGTTGATCCAGGCGTTGAGCTCGGCCGCCGGCGGTGGCGGCCCGGCCAGATCGGGGCTGACCGCGCGGGCCAGCCGCGCCGGGGAGTCTCGGCCGCCGACCACGGCGCCGATCGCCAGCAGCAGGAACACCACGGCGCGCAACACCCACGGATCGAGCCGCGGGGTGCCGGGGCGCGGCAGGCCGACGCGGAGGCGGCCAAGCTGCGCCATCGCGCGCCGCCGGTGCGCCTGCCAGAGCTGGCGCGCGGCGACGTCGCCGGTGTCGGCCAGATGGTCCTCGAGGACCTGCAGCGGCCGGTGCGACAGGCCGCTGGACTGCTCGAGGCGGCGCCGGGCCGCCGGCCGGTCGGGCAGACGCAGCCGGCGCAGGCCGCGCCAGGCCAGCAGCACGAAGGCGACGGCGAAGCCCACAAGCAGCAGCAGGTGCAGCCAACCCGGCAGGCGCGGCGCCAGGTCCATCAGGGCGAAGCTGAGGAACAGCCCGGCGACGCAGAGCGCCGGCAGCACCGCCGGCCACAGCCGTTCCCAGGCCAGGGCCAGCCAAGCCAGGCCGCGGCGCGAGGCGATCTGGCAGTCGCTCGTCACTCCGCCGCGCCCCGCTGCGCCGACAGCCAGGGCGGCAGCCGGTCGAGGGCGATCAGCTGCGCCGTGCTCTGGCGCGGCCGCACCTCGGCGAATTGCCCGCCGTTGACCAGCACCTCGGCCAGCAGCGGACGACTGTTGTAGGTCGAGGCCATAACCGCACCGTACGCCCCTGCGGTGCGCACGGCTATCAAATCATCGGGAGCGAGCGGCGGCATGTCACGGCCGCGGGCCAGGAAGTCGCCGCTCTCGCAGACCGGACCGACCAGGTCGGCCGGGGTCGTCGCAGCCCCCGGCGCCGGTTCCCGCACGGCCACCACGTCATGCCAGCCACCGTACAGCGATGGCCGGATCAGGTCGTTCATCGCCGCATCGACAATGACGAAGCGCCGGCCTTCGTGCTTCTCGTAGATCACCCGGCTGACCAGGATGCCGGCGTTGCCGACCAGCATGCGGCCGGGCTCAAGCGCCAGCTGCAGGTCCATGCCGGCGATCAGCCGCTTGATCAGCGCCGCATATTCCTGCGGCGACGGCGGCGTCTCGTCGGCATAGCGGATGCCCAGACCGCCACCCGCATTGAACCGGCGAATGTCGTGGCCGGCCGCGCGCAGCTCCCGGATCAGCTCGAGGGCCCGGCTGAAGGCGGCCTCGAATGGCGCCAGCCTGGTTACCTGCGAGCCGATGTGCAGCGCGACGCCGACCATGTCGAGCCCGGGCAGTGACCGCCCCAGGTCGTAGATCGCCGGCGCCCGGTCGAGCGGAATACCGAACTTGTCCTCGCGCCGGCCGGTGCTGATCTTCTCATGCGTGCCCGCATCGACGTCCGGGTTGACCCGCACGGCAACCCGCGCCGTCAGGCCCTTGGCCGCGGCGACGACGCTCAGCGCCCGCAGCTCGGGCTCGCTCTCGACGTTGATCTGGTGAATGCCGATGTCCAGTGCCGCGGCGAGCTCTTCGCGGGTCTTGCCGGGACCGGCGAAGACGATGCGCTCGGGCGGGCAGCCTGCCGCCAGCGCGCGCTGCAGCTCGCCGGCCGAGATCACGTCGCAACCGGCACCCTGGTCGACCAGGGTGCCGATCACCGCCTGGTTCGAGTTGGCCTTCACGGCGTAGCACAGCAGCACGTCCATTTCGGCGAAGGCGTCGAGCAACACGCCATAGTGGCGCACCATGGTGGCGGTCGAATAGCAGTAGAACGGCGTGCCGACCGCTGCAGCGATCGCCGGCAGCGGCACTTCTTCTGCGTGCAGGACGCCGTCGCGATAGTGAAAATGGTCCATCGCCGCTATTCCTTGGCCTTCTTCTTCTCGTCCGCCCCGCCCGGCTTCTCCGGCGGCCCCTTGCGTCCGCAGCCGGCCAGCGTCGTCGCCAGCAGACCGAGCCCGCCTGCCAGCAGCCCACGCCGGCTCACAACCAGCGCTCCCGCGCCGCCGCTGCCGCCGCGGCAACGTTGGCCGGAGCCGTCCCGCCCAAAGAGGTGCGGCTGCGCACCGAATTGTCAACGCCGAGCACCTCGAAAACCGCTTCGCTGATGCCGGCCTCCTCGGCCTGCATCTCCGCCAGGCTGAGGCCGTCGAGATCGACACCGCGTTCCTCGGCCCGCCGGACCAGCCGGCCGGTCACGTGATGGGCCTGGCGGAACGGCAGACCGAGCGCGCGCACCAGCCAGTCGGCAAGGTCGGTGGCAGTGGCATAGCCGACCCCGGCGGCGGCCCGCATCGCCGCCTCGCGGACGGCGAAGTCGCGCACCATGCCGGCCATCGCCGGCACCGTCAGGGCCAGGGTGTCGGCGGCTTCGAACACCGGCTCCTTGTCTTCCTGCATGTCCTTGGAATAGGTCAGCGGCAGCCCCTTCATGACCACCAGCAGGGCATTGAGGTCGCCGATCACCCGCCCGCTCTTGCCCCGTACCAGTTCTGCCGCATCGGGATTGCGTTTCTGCGGCATGATCGACGAGCCGGTGGAGAAAGCATCGCTCAGCTCGATGAAGGCGAACTGGGCCGAGGCCCAGAGCACCAGCTCCTCGGCCAGGCGCGAGAGATGGGTCGACAGGATCGCCGCCGCGGCCAGGTACTCCAACGCGAAGTCGCGCGCCGAAACGGCATCGAGCGAGTTCGCCATCGGCCGGTCGAAGCCGAGCGCCTGCGCCGTCGCCGCGCGGTCGATCGGAAACGACGTGCCGGCCAGCGCGGCGGCGCCGAGCGGGCTCTCGTTCAGCCGTGTGCGGCCATCGGCGAAGCGCCCGCGATCACGACCGATCATCTCGACATAGGCCAGCAGGTGATGGCCCAGGGTCACCGGCTGGGCTGCCTGCAGATGGGTGAAGCCCGGCATGACCGTGGCGGCATGCTGCTCGGCCCGCTCGATCAGGGCCGCCTGCAGGTCGGCCAGAGCCGGGTCGAGGGCGTCTATGTGGTCGCGCAGCCAAAGCCGGAAATCGGTGGCGATCTGGTCGTTGCGCGAGCGTGCGGTATGCAGCCGGCCGGCCGGCGCACCGATCAACTCGGCCAGCCGCGCTTCGACATGCATATGGATGTCCTCGCGGGCCGGGTCGTAGGCGAACGCGCCGGCCTCGATCTCCTGCTCGACCTGGTCAAGCCCCTTCAAGATCGCGCGACCGTCGGCCTGGTCGATGATGCCCTGCGCCATCAGCATGTTACAATGCGCCCGGCTGCCGGCCAGGTCCTGGCGATACAGCCGCTTGTCGAAATCAATCGAGGCGTTGATCCGTTGCATGATGTCCGCGGCGCCGGTATCGAACCGGCCACCCCACATCAGGTTGGCGGCGGCGCTGCCGGTTTGCTCGTCGGCCATGCTAGATCACCACTCTCAAAGGGCTGGGACGTGAGGAATATGCCGTTGCTTCGATCCGCTGTCGCGGTGGTGCTCACGGCCCTGCTGCTGACGGCTGCAGCCGGCCGGGCCGCGTCCGGCGCGGCGGATTTCGCGGTCGGTGCGATGGCCAACTTTACCGTTCTCGCCACGCCCGCGCCAGTGCCCGACACCCGCTTCGTCGACGCCGCTGGCGAGCAGGTCAGTCTGGCGGATTTCCGCGGCAAACTGGTGCTACTCAACTTCTGGGCCACCTGGTGCGCACCGTGCCGGCGGGAGATGCCCGACCTGGACCGCCTGCAGGCCGAACTGGGCGGCGACGACTTTCAGGTTCTCGCCCTGTCCTCCGACCGCCAGGGCCTGGACGTGGTCGAGGACTTCTACGCCGAGTTGGGGCTGGAGACGCTGGCCATCTACAACGACAAGACGATGAAGACCCAGCGCGCCTTCCGTGCCTTTGGCCTGCCGACCACGGTGCTGATCAGTGCCGATGGCCAGGAACTGGGCCGCCTCGTCGGGCCGGCCCACTGGGCAAGCGATGAGGCGCTGGCGTTGCTCCGCCACTACCTGGCGGCTGGCAGCTGAAGAGGCGATCGCGGCGCTAGCGCGTCGGCACGGGCTTGTCGCCGCGGTAGTCGTAGAAACCGCGGCCGGTCTTGCGGCCGAGCCAGCCGGCCTCGACGTATTTCACCAGCAGCGGACAGGGCCGGTACTTGCTGTCGGCCAGGCCCTCGTACAGCACCTGCATGATCGCCAGACAGGTGTCCAGACCGATGAAGTCGGCCAGCTCGAGCGGACCCATGCGGTGGTTGGCACCCAGCCGCATCGCCATGTCGATCCCTTCCACCGTGCCGACGCCTTCGTACAGCGTATAGATCGCCTCGTTGACCATCGGCATGAGAATGCGATTGACGATGAAGGCGGGAAAATCCTCGGCGTTGACCGTGGTCTTGCCGAGCCCGACCACCAGTTCGCGGATCGCCTCGAAAGTAGCATCTTCCGTGGCGATGCCACGGATCAGCTCGACCAGCTCCATCACCGGCACCGGGTTCATGAAGTGCACGCCCATGAACTTCTCGGGCCGGTCGCTGGCCGCAGCCAGGCGGGTAATCGAAAGTGACGAGCTGTTGGTGCCGATCAGCGCCTCGGGCTTCAGGATCGGGCAGAGCTCGGCGAGGATCTGGCGCTTGACGTCCTCGTCCTCGACCGCCGCCTCGAACGCCAGGTCGACCTCGGCCAGATCGCGGATGCCCGCGACGGGCCGGATCTTGGTCAGCGCCGTCGCCTTCTGCTCGGCCGTGATCAGGCCGCGCGTGGCCTGGCGGTCCATGTTGCGCTCGATCGTCTGCAGAGCGCGCCCGGCCTGCGCCTCCGAGACATCGCAGATCAGCACGTCATAGCCGGCCAGCGAGCAGACATGGGCAATGCCATTGCCCATCTGCCCGGCACCGATGATGCCGATGGTCTCAATCATGCCCCAACGTCCGCCCGCAAACTGTCTGTCCGCAAACTGTCCGGCTGCCGGCTCAGGCCGGCGGCAGCTTGGCCAGCTCTTCCTCGAGTTCCGGCAACGCCTTGAACAGATCGGCGACCAGGCCGAAATCGGCGACCTGGAAGATCGGCGCCTCTTCGTCCTTGTTGATGGCGACGATGACCTTGCTGTCCTTCATGCCGGCCAGGTGCTGGATCGCCCCGGAGATGCCCACGGCGACGTACAGCTCCGGCGCCACCACCTTGCCGGTCTGGCCGACCTGGTAGTCGTTGGGCACGAAGCCGGCATCGACGGCGGCCCGGCTGGCGCCCACCGCGGCACCCAGCTTGTCGGCGACCGCCTCGATCAGGCTGAAATTGTCGCCTGAACCCATGCCGCGGCCGCCGGAGACGATGACCCGGGCCGCGGTCAGCTCCGGCCGCTCGGACTTGCTCAGCTCCTCGCCGACGAAGCTCGACAGCGCCGGGTCTTCCGTCGCGTCGACCGCCTCGATGGCGGCGCTGCCGCCCTCGGCTTCGGCCTTGGGAAAGGCCGTAGTACGCACGGTGATGACCTTGATCGCGTCGGCCGACTGCACCGTCGCCATGGCGTTGCCGGCATAGATCGGGCGCACGAAGGTGTCGGCCGTTTCCACGCCGGAGATGTCCGAGATCTGCGACACATCGAGCAGCGCGGCGACGCGGGGCATGAAGTTCTTGCCGGCCGTGTTGGCGACTGCCAGCAGGGCGCCGTAACTCGGCGCCAGGCCGGTGAGCAGCACCGCCATCGGCTCGGCCAGCATGTTGGCGTAGTGCGGCGCGTCGGCGACCAGCACTTTGGAAACACCGGCGACCTTGGCCGCCGCCTCGCCCACGCCGGCGCAGCCGCTGCCTGCAATCAGGATATGCACGTCGTCGTCGAGCGCCTTGGCCGCGGTGACCGCGCTCAGCGTGCCGGGCTTGAGCTCGGCATTGTCATGATCGGCAACAACCAGCGCGCTCATCAGACCACTCCCGCTTCGTTGCGCAGCTTGTCGACCAGCTCCGCCACCGTTTCCACCTTGACCCCGGCCTCGCGCTTGGGCGGCTCTTCCACCTTCAGCACGGTCAGCCGCGGTGCCACGTCGACCCCCAGCTCCTCGGGCGTCTTCTCGTCAATCGGCTTCTTCTTGGCCTTCATGATGTTCGGCAGCGAGGCGTAGCGCGGCTCGTTCAGGCGCAGGTCGGTGGTCACCACGGCCGGCATGTTCAATGCCACGGTCTGCAGCCCGCCATCGATCTCGCGGGTCACGCTGAGCTTGCCGTCGGCCAGTGCGACCTCGGAGGCGAAGGTGCCTTGCGGCCAGCCCATCAGTGCCGCCAGCATCTGTCCGGTCTGGTTGCAGTCGTCGTCAATCGCCTGCTTGCCGAGGATCACCAGGTCGGGCTGCTCGGCCTCGATCACCGCCTTGAGCACCTTGGCGACATGCAGCGGCTCGAGCGCATCGTCGGTCTTGACCAGGATGCCGCGGTCGGCGCCCATGGCCAGCGCCGTACGGATCGTCTCCTGGCACTGCTGTACACCGATCGAGATCGCGATCACCTCGTCGGCGCTGCCCGCTTCTTTCAGCCGGATCGCCTCTTCGACGGCGATCTCGTCGAACGGGTTCATGGATATCTTGACGTTGTTCAGGTCGACGCCGGTGCCGTCCGCCTTGACGCGGATCTTGACGTTGTAGTCGACCACTCGCTTGACGGCGACGAGGACTTTCATGGTCTGCCTCTATTCCATGGTCGGTAGCAGGGGCCGAAGCGCGCGTCGCAGGTGACGCGGCAATGGCAACGGCCGGACAGGCGGATTACTTGCCGCGGCGCAACATAGTGCTGCCCCTGGGGGGAGTCAACGAAGCCGCTTGCGACGCACAGCCGCGGGTTTCAGTCCTGCGCGCGGTTGGCACCGGGCTGCCACAGCACGTCGCCGGCGCCGTTGTCGTTAAGCCGCCGGGCCAGCACGAACAGGTGGTCGGACAGCCGATTTATGTACTTCAACGCCTCGTCGTTGACCTCGGCCTCGGCTGCCAGCGCGACCATGCAGCGCTCCGCCCGCCGCGTGACCGTGCGCGCCAGGTGCAGCTGCGCCGAGGCCGGCGAGCCGCCCGGCAGGACGAAAGACGACAGTGGCGCCAGCTCTGCGTTCATGGCGTCGATCTCGGCTTCGAGCCGCGCGACCTGTGCCGCCACCATCCGCAACGGGGGATGCTTGTAGCTGTCGGCATGCGGCGTCGCCAGGTCGGCGCCGAGGTCGAACATGTCGTTCTGGATCCGCGCCAGCATGGCGTCGGCCTCGCCGTCGGTCATCAGGCGGGCCAGGCCGATCACCGCGTTGGCTTCATCGACGCTGCCGTAGGCGGCGAGGCGCAGGTCGGTCTTGGCGACACGGCTGCCGTCGGCCAGCCCGGTTTCACCGCCGTCGCCGCCGCGCGTATAGATCTTCGTCAGCCGCACCATTGTCGGTCAGGCTCAGCCCTGGTTGACGAAGAAGATCAGGGCGATCACCACCACCGCGGCGCCCTGCAGGATCAGCCGCCAACGCATCAGCTTGTTGCCGTAGCGGCGGTTGAAGTCGCCGCCACGCGACATCGCGGCGATGCCGGTGAACAGCACGCCGGTGATCGCCACCAGCAGCAGCGCCAGAAGGACCGAGAGAAAGCCTGACATGGCGAGCAATATAGTGGACACACCGGGCCACGGGTAGGGTGGGCCCGGCAGTGGTGGGCAGGGAAGGCGCAAACGGGCATGGTAGTTGGGTCCAAGGGCGGGGCGCTGACGTTGCTCGCCATATGCGAAGTGGCGGCGTTGGGCCTATGGTTCTCGGCCTCGGCGGTGGTGCCGTCGCTGAAGGCGGAGTTCGGCCTCAGCGACGCCGAGGTGTCGCCGTTGACGTCGGCGGTGCAGATCGGCTTTGTCGCCGGCACCCTCATCAGCGCCGTGCTCGGCCTCGCCGATCGGCTCGATCCGCGGCGTTTCTTCATGGTCTCGGCCCTGATCGCCGCCGCTGCCAACGCCCTGATTCTGGCCTTCGAGCCGACTGCCACGGCCGTGCTGGTGCTGCGCTTCGTCACCGGGGCATGTATGGCCGGGGTCTATCCCGTCGGCATGAAGATGGCGACGACCTGGGCCAGTGGCGGCAACGGCGCCCGCGGCGACATGGGCCTGCTGGTCGGGGCGCTGACCCTGGGCTCGGCCGCACCGCACCTGGTCAACGCCTTCGGTGGCAGCGACTGGCGCTTTACCATCGCCGCCGCCTCGGCCCTGGCCCTGCTGGCGGCACTGCTGATCAACCTGGTCGGGCTTGGCGCCCGCCTCGGCGCGAGCCCGCCGTTCCGGCCGGCCGCGGCCCTGGAGGCCTGGCGCCGGCCGGCGCTGCGCTATGCCAACGGTGGCTATCTTGGCCACATGTGGGAGCTTTACGCCATGTGGGCCTGGCTGGTGGTGTTCCTCGACGCCAGCTTCCGGCTGTCGATGGATCCGGCGGCGGCCGCGTGGTGGTCGCGCCTGGCGACCTTTGTCGCGATGGGCGTCGGCGGCGGCGCCGGCTGCCTGCTGGGCGGCCTGCTCGCCGACCGCTATGGCCGGACCACGCTGACCATGGGGGCGATGGCGGCCAGCGGCGGCTGTGCCGTCGTCATCGGCTTCCTGTTCGCGGGCCCGCCCTGGCTGCTGTTCTGCGTTGCCCTCGTCTGGGGCATCACTGTGGTCGCCGATTCGGCGCAGTTCTCGGCCTCGATCGCCGAGCTGGCCGATCCCGACTATGTCGGCACCATGTTGACGGTGCAGACCTGCCTTGGCTTCCTGCTTACCCTGGTGACGGTGCAGCTGCTGCCGCCGCTGGTCGACGGCGTCGGCTGGACTTATGCTTTCGCCGTGCTGGCGATCGGGCCGTTTTTGGGCGTCTGGTCCATGGCGCGGCTGCGCCGCCACCCCGATGCCGCCCGCCTGGCCGGCGGACGGCGCTGAACCAGATTGCGAAGAAGAGGGAAGAAGAGGACTGAGGCGATGTCCGAGCCGACTACCCCGTTGTTCGCCGGTGCCGAACCGTGGCGGGTCACCGTGGCCGAGGCCAAGGCGGCGGAGCCGCCGGAAGGCGCGCGTTCGGCCCTACTGATGCGCCACGGCAGCATGAGCCTGCGCTACTATTCGCCCAGCGCCCAGGACCTGCAGCAGCCGCACAACCAGGACGAGATCTACGTCGTCATCGCCGGCAGCGGCACGTTCGTCAACGACGACGACCGGGTGCCGTTCGGCCCCGGCGACGTGCTGTTCTCGGGGGCCGGCCAGGTTCACCGCTTCGAGGACTTCACCGACGACTTCGAGACCTGGGTCGTGTTCTACGGCCCGGATGGCGGCGAAGGCGCCGGCTGAGCGCCGGCGGCGCAACCGGAGCGGACCGACGCCATGCTGATCTTCTACGACGTGGCACTGTCGCCCTTCGCCCAGAAGGTGAAGATCGCGCTGAAGGAGAAGCAGCTGCCCTACGAGACCCGGCTGCCGCAGCTGGGACAGAACGATGCCGAGCTGCTGCGGGCCAATCCACGTGGTGAGGTGCCGGCCCTGATCGACGGCGACGTCGTCGTCTTCGATTCCTCGATCATGCTCGACTACCTGGAAGACAAGTGGCCCGAGCCGGCGCTGCGCCCGGACAGTGCGGCCGGGCGCGCGCGGGCGCGCATGATCGAGGAGATCTGCGACAGCCAGTTCGAGGCCATTATCTGGGGCCTCAACGAGGTCGTCTCGTTCAAGCGGGCCGAAGGTCGCGAGGCCGAGCGGATCATCGCCTTCGCCGGCGAGGAGATCGGCCGCATCCGCGACTGGCTGACCAGCGAGCTGGGCGAGCAGGACTGGTTCAACGGCGCATCCTGCGGCCTCGGCGATATCGCCGTGCTGCCCTACATGGTGACGGCGCGGCTGTTCGGCTTCGGCCCGGCCGAGGGCTCGCCCCTGGCGCTGTGGCTCACGCGCATGTTGGCCCGGCGCAGCGTGCACGAGACCCTGGCGGAAGCGAAAGCGGCGCTGCCGGCGTTCCGCGAACTGGGGGCGAAATTCGTCAGCGGCGAGGCGCAGCGACAGTACCGCGACCACCGGCTGGAGTTCATGCTCCGCGCCGGCGGCCTGGAGATCGTCCGCCGCGGCCTGGACCAGGGCACGATCAGGTTCTCGACCCTGCCGGGCTGATCACTGCGGCCGGAAACGCCGCTCCAGCAGCACGATCAGCACCGTCAGCACCAGCGCCCCGGCAAGCAGCGCCAGCGCCGTCGCCAGGTTGTCCAGGCCCTGCGGGTAGAGCAGCAGCGTCAGGCCCAAGCCCAGCATCATCAGCCCCGACATCAGCTTCAGCCGCCGCCCTTCGGCCTCGCTCAAGCGCCGCTGGCCCAGACTCCAGGTGAAGGCCAGCACGATCGCCAGCAGCGGCAGCACATAGACCAGGTTGTAGGCGGCCAGCCAGGCGTAGTAGTGCGCCGTCGGCAGCGCCGCCAGGGTCAGCACGCGCGTGTAGAGCAGCGGCAGACCGCTGGTGCACAGCAGCTCATAGGCATTGGCCGTGAGGGCCAGCGCGACCGTCCCTGTGATCAGCGCCGGCAACTTGTCGGCATTCAGCAGCCCACGCATGCGTGCGAACAGGTCCGGCCGGGCGGCCGCCGGGATCGCCAGCGACGGCCCGGCTTGCACGGCGAAGAAGTCCTTGATGTTGAGCACCGCGACCAGCACGGCGACGGCGACGGCAACGCGGGTGACCCAGCCGATGCCCTCGAGCACCAGGAACAGGTTGAGCCAGGCCGCCATGAAAGCGAAGTAGACCAGCCCGGAGCAGGCCACGAAAACGCCGCCGATCAGCAGCATGCGGGCGCGGCTGCGGGCATGCACCAGCAGGCTGAGCAGGAACAGCAGGACGAAGAAGGCGCAGGGATTGAAGGCATCCAGGCCGCCCAGCAACACCGTCAGCAGCGGCAGCGACAGCGCCGCCGCATCGAGCACACCCACCAGCGGCAGCGAGACCGTGGTCGCCGGCGTTGCCGCGGCGGCCGGAAACGGCGGGCCTGCGCCGGCGGCCGCGGCGATCAGCTGCTGCCGGCACCGCGCCAGCTCGGCTTCGAGGATCGCCCCCATGTGCGCGGCATCGTCGAAGCCGACGAGCATGCGGCCGCAGAAAAAGAAGCTGGGAACGCCCTCGATCTGCCGGCCGACCGCGGCCGCGGTCAGGGCAAACAGCTCCTGCGCGGCGGCGGAACTGGTGACGTCGTAGCTGTGCAGCTGCAGCCAGGGCCGCTCGCGCGCCAACGCGGCAACAAACGGCCGGGCCGTGGCGCAGTGCGGACAACTGCGGGTCCAGAAGAAGTGCAGTTTGACCTGCAGGGTCTCGGCGCTTTCGCCGTCCTGCCACAGCGACGGCGGCGTGGGGGCAGCGCCGGCGCGATCGACCAGCAGGATCGCCAGCACGAAGACAAGGGCGATCCGGAGCATCGGCCGCCTCAACCGCGGCGCAGCTCGTCCCGCAGGAGCGCCGTGCCGGCGCCCAGCGCCTCAAGCTTGCCCACGGCGACGGCGCGCGGCAGTGGCGCCATGCCGCAGTTGGTGCAGGGCAGGATCCGAGCCGCATCGGCATGCTGCATGGCCGCACGCAAGGTCGCGGCGACCTGTTCCGGGCTTTCGACCTCGTGCGTTGCGACATCGATCGCGCCGACCAGCAGTTCCTTGTCCTCGAGCAGCGACAGCAGTGACATCGGCACCTTGGAGCCGGCGCATTCCAGCGACACCTGGTCGATGCGGCTGGCGTTGAGGGCAGGAAAGGTCTCCTCGTACTGGCGCCATTCCGAACCGAGCGTCTGCTTCCATTGCAGGTTGGCCTCGATGCCATAGCCGTAGCAGATATGCACCGCGGTCTTGCACTTAAGCCCCACGGCCGCGCGCTCCAGCGCGGCGATGCCCCACTCGCGCACATCGTCCATGAATACGTTGAAGGCCGGCTCGTCGAACTGGATCACATCGACGCCGAGATCCGCCAGCTCGCGCGCTTCGTCGTTCAGCAGCTCGGCCAAGGCCATGGCCATGTCGGCACGGCGGCCATAGTGGGCATCGGCGATGGTGTCGCAGATCGTCATCGGGCCCGGCAGGGTGAACTTCATGCCGCCGCGGTGATGGGCACGGGCGAAAACGGCTTCGGCCGCATGCACCGCGTCCTTGCGGGCGACTGGTGCGGTCACCGTCGGCACCTCGACCACATAGCGGTCGTTGCGGATGCCCATCTTGGTCATCCGCTGCCAGTCGATACCGTCAATGTGCTCCAGAAAGCCGTGCACGAAATGGATTCGCGACTGCTCGCCATCGGAAACGATGTCGATGCCGGCGTCTTCCTGTTGTTTCAGCCAGACCAGGGTGGCGTCCTGCTTGGCGGCGACGAGCTCGGCTCCCTCGGCGCGCCAGGCGCCCCAGAGCTTCTCGGGCTCGGCCAGCCAGGAAGGTTTCGGCAGGCTGCCGGCGACGGTGCACGGAAGCAGGCTCTCGGGTGCCATGACGTCCCTCTCCACGCGGTTGTCCGCGTCTTAAGCATAAGCCCTGCTGCGCCCCTGGGCATTGATTTGCCCCCTAAAGCTGGGGATTGTGAAACACCGATGACGGCAGGGGACGACGATGGACGGGCCGGTGCTGATCCGCGATGCAACGACGGATGACCTCACGGCGATCACAGCGATCTATGCGCAGCAGGTACGCGACGGCACTGCGTCGTTCGAGCTGACGCCACCCGACGAGGTCGAGATGGCGCGCCGATGCCAGGCCGTGCTCGCCGCCGGCCTGCCCTATCTGGTGGCCGAGGCCGACAGTCGGATCGCCGGCTATGCCTATGCCAGCCCCTACCGGGCGCGGCCGGCTTACGTCCACAGCGTCGAAAACTCGGTCTACATCGCCGACTGGGCCCGCGGCCGCGGCCTTGGCGGCCAGCTCGTCGAGGCGGTGATCGAACGCTGCATCGCCGTCGGCAAGCGGCAGATGATCGCCATCGTCGGCGACCCGGCCAACAACAGCTCGGTCCGCATGCACGAAAAGATCGGCTTTCGGGTGGTCGGCACGCTCCAGGGCGTCGGCTTTAAGCACGGCCGCTGGCTCGACACCGTGATCCTGCAACGCGCGCTCGGTCCGGGCGCGTCCACGCCACCGGACGGCTGACGCCGCCGGACGCGATCAGTTGCGCTGCTCCAACAGGCGGCGGGCGATCACCTCGGCCTGGATCTCGCCAGCGCCCTCGAAGATGTTGAGGATGCGGGCATCGCACAGGACGCGGCTGACCGGATACTCAATCGCGAAGCCGTTGCCGCCGTGCACCTGCACGGCGTTGTCCGCTGCCGACCAGGCCGCCCGCGCCGCCAGCAGCTTGGCCATGCCGGCCTCCAGGTCGCAGCGCCGGCCCTCGTCCTTGGTCCGGGCGGCGAAATAGGTCAGCTGCCGCGCCATCATCGTCTCCACCGCCATCCAGGCCAGCTTGCCGTTGACCCGCGGGAACTGGAAGATCGCGCCGCCGAACTGCTGACGCTCGTTGGCGTAGGCGAGGGCCAGCTCGAGGGCACACTGGGCGACGCCCACAGCCCGCGCGGCGGTCTGGATCCGGGCCGCCTCAAAGGTCGCCATCAGCTGCTTGAAGCCGTTGCCTTCGGTCTCGCCCAGCAGCGCCGAGGCCGGCACCTCGAAACCGTCGAACGCGAGCTCATATTCCTTCATTCCCCGGTAGCCGAGCACGCCGATCTCGCCGCCGCTGAGGCCGTCGACCGGGAACGGCTCAGCGTCGCTGCCACGCGGCTTGGGGGCCAGCAGCATGGACAGGCCGCGGTAGCCCGGCTCGTCCGGATCGGTCCGCACCAGCAGCGTCATCAGGTCGGCGCGCGCCGCGTGGGTGATCCAGGTCTTGTTGCCGGTGACCCGGTAGACATCGCCGTCGCGCTGCGCACGGGTCCGCAGGCTGGCCAGGTCGGAGCCGACGTTGGGCTCGGTGAACACGGCGGTCGGCAGGATCTCGCCCGAGGCGATCTTCGGCAGCCAATGCCGTTTCTGCGCCTCGGTGCCGCCGTGCAGGATCAGCTCGGCGGCGATTTCAGAACGGGTCCCCAGCGAGCCGACGCCGATATAGCCCCGGCACAGCTCTTCCGAGACCACGCACATTGCCGTCTTGCCCAAGCCGTGACCGCCGTAGGCCTCCGGAATGGTCAGCCCGAATACCCCCATCTCGGCCATCTGCTCGATCAGCGGCAGCGGGATCAACCGGTCCTCGACGTGCCAGTCATGCGCGTGCGGAGCGACATGTTCCGCGCTGAAGCGGCGGAACTGCTGGCGCACCATTTCCGTGGTCTCGTCCAGCCCCAGAGCACCGAAATGGCCGCTGTCGGCCCCGTCGCGGATCAACTCGGCGATGCGGGTCCGCACGGCCTGACTGTTGCCGCCGGCGATCAGCGTTGCCGCCGCCCCCCGGCGCAGCGGCGCCAAGTCCGCCTCGTCGAGCCCCAGGTCCGCCGGTCGCACGCTTTCGCCCTGGCTCATTGCCAGGCCACCGGTCAGGTCCGCCAGATAGCCGGCAAATCCGGCCTGCAGCAGCAACACCTCCAGCTCGCCCAGTTCCCCTGCCTGTTCCAACCGCCGGGCCCAGTTCAGGCTTTGCCGCAGGGCCTCGACGTAGGTGGCGTACCAGGCCAGGCCGTGCGCCGCGAACTGGTGCGACTGCAGACCTTCGGCGTCGCCCCGGCCGTCCGGGCTGACAGCCCTGGAGAGGTTCGCGCGGGCACGGTGCAACAACTGTTCCGCCGCCGCCAGGGCCTCGCCGCACAAGGGTAACAGCGCCGGCAGCGACAACCCGGCAGGATCGCTTGATGGGGTGGCAAGAGACATGGCGCCTGCTGAAACCGGTAAGGTTGCGTAAAGGTTTTATTAACCCTCGAGTGATATCTTTCACTTGCGTTAGGGGCAATAGTTCCCCGATCGCACCGTGGACCTCAATATCGTCGTCGGCCGCCTCCTCAGCGGCCACCGTGAGTACCCTCAAACTAGGCGTTTGCCACAGGCGGCCGGGCTGTTGTCCCGGCCGCTGCTGTGTGTCGTTCCGCAGCGCCAGGCTCGACACGGCCGCCTCGAGGGATTACCATCACGGCCATGGTTACCACCGGCAACCTCCGTCGGCGCGTGCGCGCCGTCATCGGGCGAATTACTGGCCCGGCCATCCTGGATGGCCGGGACGGTGTTTTTGCGTCCGAAGACCCGACGATGGAGTTTGCCGATGTTGCCCCTTCCCACCGCTGACCGACCGACCGCCCTGCAGCCCGCGGCGGCCCCGGCTGCCGCCCTTGAGCTGTGGCGTTATCGCGTCGCCGCTGTGCTCGAGCCGTCCGTGCTGCCACGCGTGCTGGAACTTTTCACCCTGCGCGACCTGCTGCCGACCGAGGTCAACTGCCGCCAGGTCATGGCGACCGAGCCGGAGCTGCGGATCGACGTGGCCGTGATCGGCCTAGACGCCCAGCACGCCGAGCACCTGGCCCAGCGCATGCGCACGATGATGCCGGTGACCAGCGTGCTACTGCAACGCAGCGCGGGCTGAGTACCCGCCGCGGTTTCAACCGAAGCCCAGGTCTCGGCGCACCTCGGCGGCGCTGACGCCCTGTTCACGCAGGTCGCGCAGGGTCGGGGTGCGGCCCCGTTTAGCCAGGCGCAGGCCGTCTGCGTCCGTGATCAGCCGGTGATGGTGGTACGCCGGCGTATCGTAGCCCAGCAGCGCCTGCAGCAACCGGTGCACGTGCGTGGCGGCGAACAGGTCCGCGCCCCGGGTGACCAGGGTCACCCCCTGCAGGGCATCGTCGACGGTGACCGCGAGGTGATAGCTGGTCGGCGTGTCCTTGCGCGCCAGCACGACGTCTCCGTGCCCTGCCGGCGCGGCCTGCTGCCGGCCCTGCGCGCGGTCGACCCAGGCAAGGGCGGCCGGCACGTGATCCAGGGCCGCGGCGACGTCGAGGCGGATGGCATAGGCCGCCCCGGCAGCGATGCGCGCCGACCGCTCGGCGACGCTCAGGTGCCGGCAGGTCCCGGGGTAGATGGGCCCGTCCGGGCCGTGCGGCGCCGACGGGCTGCAGGCGATTTCCCGGGCGATCTGCCGCCGGGTGCAAAAGCACGGATAGGTCACGTCCATCGCCGCCAATCGCGTCAGGGCGGCCGCGTAGTCGTCCAGGTGTTCGGACTGGCGACGCACCGGCTGCGTCCAGTCGAGCCCCAGCCAGGCCAGGTCTTCGAGCAGTGCCGCCTCGAATTCGGACCGGCACCGGCCGCGGTCGATATCCTCGATGCGCAGCAACATGCGGCCGCCGGCGTCGACCGCGGCGGCGTGGGTGAACAGGGCCGAATAGGCATTGCCCAGGTGCATCAGCCCAGTGGGACTGGGGGCGAAACGGGTGACGACGGTCGGGGCGGACATCGACGAAGCCTGCCGGCTGACAACAATCGGGAGCCATTCCTGGAAGCGTTGGTATAGCCTGTCAATCACCCAGATGACGCGAGGAGGTGTCGATGCCGGACGAACAGGTGCAGGTGCTGGTGGCCGGATCCGGGGTCATGGGCCGGGGCATCGCCGCCTCGTTCGCCGACGCTGGCGTGCCGACGGCAATCCTGAGCCGCGATCCGGCGCGGGTAACGGACGTCGATACCCGGGTCCGGGTCGTCGCCGAGTTGCCGGCCAGGGCGCCGGCGCTGATCATCGAGTCGGTGCCCGAGATCATCGAGCTGAAGGTCGCCTTCAACGCCCGTGTCGAGGCCGCCTATGGCGATACTGCCGTGCTCGGCTCCAACACCTCGTCGCTGCCGCTGCAGGCGATGGCCGACCACCTCGAGCATCCGGATCGCTACTGCGGCATCCATTACTTCCAGCCGGCCGACATCGCCCCGGTGGTAGAACTGGCCCGGGTGCGCCAGAGCAGCACCGACACCATCGCCACGGCCGAGCGGTTTCTGGAACAGAGCGGCAAGTTCGTCGTCATGCTGGCCGAACCGGTCGACGGGCTGCTGATCAACCGCCTGCAGCATGCCATCCTGCACGAGGCCTACGGCCTCATCGAACGCGGCATCTGCACCGCCGCGGACGTCGACGAGGCGGCCCGCCGGCTGCTCGGGCCGCGCATGAGCGTGACCGGGCTGATCGAACAGAAGGACCTGTCGGGCCTCGACACCCATGCCCTGGCGCAAAAGCAGCTGGTCCCGGCACTCGATCACGGCGCCCAGGCGCACGACGTGGTGCAGCGCAAATACGCCACCGGCCAACTCGGCGTAAAGACCGGCCTGGGGTTCTATGACTGGCGCAACGTCGACGTCCCGGGCTACCGGGCGCAGACGGCCGGCCTGCTGCGGCGGCTGCTCGAGGTCCTGGAGCACGACCGGCCGACACCGCCGCCACTGGCGCCAGATGATGGCTGACCCGGCGGTCGAGCCCGGCCTGACCGCCGTCGCCGCGCTCGACGGCGATCTCGCCGACGTGCTGCAACGCCACGGCCCGCCGCCGCCGCGCACCCGCCCGCCCGGCTTTGCCACCCTGCTCAACATCGTCGTCCAGCAGCAGGTGTCCCTGGCTTCGGCCCGGGCCATCTGGGGCCGGCTGGAAGCCGGCCTGGACAGCGTCGAGCCGGCGCGCGTCCTGGACTTTGGCATCGAAGATCTGCGCGCGATGGGCCTGTCGCTGCCGAAGGCGCGCTATGCCATCGCCCTGGCCGAAGCCGTCGCCAGCGGTGAGCTGGACTTCGACGGCCTGGCCGGGCACGACGACGAGGCGGCGATCGCGGCGCTGACCCGGGTCAAGGGTATCGGCCGATGGACGGCCGAGATCTATCTGCTGTCGGCGCTGCAGCGGCCGGACGTGTGGCCGGCCGCTGACCTGGCCCTGATGGTCGCGGCACAGGACCTGAAAGGACTGCCCAAGCGGCCGGACGCGGCGGAAATGGCCGAACTGGCAGCCCGATGGCAGCCCTGGCGCACCTTCGCCGCCCGCCTGCTCTGGCATCATTACCGCCACGCCCGCGGTCGCGACACGGCGCTATAATGATCGCAGCGTCGGCCAGGCCGGCGCGGCGGCGGCGTGATCACAGGTGCGGGGATGCAGATGACCGAGCTTGACGGCCCCAGACAGCCGCCGGCCTCTGGCCGCCCGGCACGACAGCTCGTTGTCCTGGTGCACGGCTACGGCGCCGATGGCCAGGATCTGATCGGTCTGGCGCCCTACTTCGCGCGGCTGCTGCCGGATGCCTATTTCGTCGCCCCCAACGCACCGGAACCGTGCGAGATGGCCCCTGTCGGCTATCAGTGGTTCCCGATCGGCAACTTCGACGAGGGCGAACGGGTGCGGGGCGTGGAAAGCGCCGCGCCGCTGCTCGACACCTTCATCGACCGGGAACTGGCCCGTCATGCCCTGGACGAGAGGCAACTGGTCCTGTTCGGCTTCAGCCAGGGCACGATGATGTCGCTGCATGTCGGCCTCCGGCGGGAACGGGCGCCGGCAGCGATCGTCGGCTGTTCGGGCATGCTGGTAGCACCGGACCGCTTGCCCACAGAGCGCCGCTCCGACCCGCCGATCCTGCTCGTGCACGGCGACCAGGACGAACTGTTGCCGGTCAGCCACATGTTCGACGCGGCCCAGGGTCTTGGCGCGGCGGGCCTGACGGCGCTGTGGCATGTCAGCCAGGGAGTCGGCCATGGCATCGCCGAAGACGCCCTGGTGCTCGCCGGGGAATTCCTGACGCAGGCCCTCGACGGGCAGCTAGCCGGGAGAGACAACGAAATTTAGTAGTGAAACGCTTTTGTCACACCGCATTTTGTATTCTCCGGGCTGGTCAAGCCCGCGAGGAGTTGCCAAAATCCGGTCATGACTGGTTTCATCCGCCAGCCGGCTGTATGCGTGCGTGCCGATGCAACCGACGCTTGATAGCAGTCCGGCGTTGGTGCTGAACGCCGACTATCGGCCGCTCAGCTATTTCCCGCTGTCCGTCTGGTCCTGGCAGGACGTGGTCAAGGCCGTGTTCCTGGACCGCGTCAACGTGCTGTCCGAGTATGACCGGAAGGTTCGTTCGCCGGGCTTCGAGATGCCGCTGCCGAGCGTGGTTTCGCTCAAGCGCTACGTGCATCCGGCCAAGTTCCCGGCCTTTACCCGGTTCAACCTGTTCCTGCGAGACAAGTTCGCCTGCCAGTACTGCGGCGACGAGACCGACCTGACCTTCGATCACCTGATCCCGCGGTCGCGCGGCGGGCGGACGACCTGGAACAACGTGATCACGGCCTGCGCGCCGTGCAACCTGCGCAAGGGCCAGAAACTGCCGCATGAGTGCGGCATGCCGCCACGTCGCCAGCCCTACCGGCCGACGGTGATGGAATTGCACAACAACGGTCGCGCCTTCCCGCCCAATTACCTGCACGAATCCTGGAGCGACTATCTGTACTGGGACGCGGTGCTGGAGGAATAGCGGCGACGGCCGGTCACGCGCACGGCACACACCGTGCCCGGCGGCGGTTTTGCTGCTGCGGTCAGATTGCTTGGGCGCGCGGCGCGATGGCCGCAGCGGGGTCAGATCCGGCCGGCTTCACGGTCGATCCGCTCACGCTCCTTGAACCAGCCGCGGAACACGAACACCATGCCGATCATCACCACAATGGTGAAGATCATCATCGCGGCCAGCAGGAAAAGGTCGGACATAACGTGCCTCGAAATCGCTCGAACGATGGCGCGCAGTATAGCCGAAGCCCGCTGCGGCGAAACAGCCGATGCGACATGGCTGGCAGAATGACCCTGCGGCGCGTGGCCGCAGCGCGCTAGAGGCGTTCGGCCGCCGAGGCCAGCTGCTCGATCCCGCCCAGACGCAACAAGGCCAGGGCGCACGCCAGCTCACCATCGTCGATCTCAGTTTCCAAGAGCGCCTGGCAGCGTTCGGCGCTGATCGTCGGGACCTGGTCCACCGTCTCGTCGGCCTCACCGGGATTGGCCAGGGCGTGGGTCAGGTTCTCCTCACGCCGCGGCCGCCGGGCCTTGCGCGGGTCGTCCTCGGGCAATTCGATGCGCAGGTCGGGCTGCACGCCGCGCGCCTGGATCGCCCGGCCCGACGGCGTGTAGTAGAGCGCCGTGGTCAAGCGCATGGCGCCGTAGTGGCCCATCGACAGGATCGTCTGTACCGAGCCTTTGCCGAACGAGCGCGACCCGATCACCGTCGCGCGGCCATGGTCCTGCAGCGCACCGGCGACGATCTCCGAGGCCGATGCCGAGCCGGCATTGACCAGCACGACCAGGCGACTGCCGTCGGAAACATCGCCGTCGACCGCGTCGTAACGGGCATTGTCGGCATCCATGCGGCCACGCACCGAAACCACGTTGCCGTCGTCGAGGAAGGCATCGGCGACCCGGACCGCCTGGTCGAGCAGGCCGCCAGGGTTGTTGCGCAGATCGATGACGTAGCCCCTGAGCTCGCCGCCGGCGTCGTCGCGCAGTGCATCGACCGCCTCCTCGATGCCCGATTGCGCCTTTTCGCTGAACGCGCTCAGGCGGATATAGCCGACGTCGGCCTCGCGGCGATAACGCACCGGCCGGATCCGGATGATGTCGCGGACGATGCTGACCTGGAGCGGCGCATCGGCCCCGTCGCGCTCCACCGTCAGGCGCACGCTGGTGCCGACGTTGCCACGCATCAGCATCACCGCCTCGCGCAGGCTCATGCCCTTGACCGGGGCGTCGTCGACGTGAGTGATCAGGTCACCTGCCCGCATGCCGGCACGCTGCGCCGGCGTCTCGTCGATCGGCGAGACCACCCGCACCGCATCCGCGTCCGCGTCCATCGTCACCTCGAGGCCGAGGCCGCCGAACTCGCCGCGCGTGCGGACCTGCATTTCGCGATAGGCGCTTGGCGTCAGGTAGGCGGTGTGGGCGTCAAGGCCGCGCAGTGCAATGTTCAGCGCTTCGTCCATCCGCGCCAGGCGGTCCGGTACCGCGCGCGGCGCGGACTCCTCGACGGGCACACCTTCCTCGGTGCGGTCGGCCTGCTCTGCGAGGGCCATCATCACCTCCTGAAGGACATGCTGGGCGCCGATCTCGTTCAGGTAACGCTCCTCCACCAGCTGCAGGGCCTTTCGCAGCAGCTTGCGCTCGTCGTTGCGCAGGGTGACGCCGGCGCTGTGCGCATTGGCGTCAATCAGGCCATCGATACTGCGGCCAACGGCCTGACCACCACCAAACCAGCCGGGTGCGGTGACCGGCAGGACGATCATCGCTACCAGCAGCACCCGCCGCAGCATCCGGCCGCGCGTTGTTGAACTTGCTCGCATGTCTTGCTTCCGTTCTTCCGTCCCCGTCTTCAGACCCGCTCGGACAGCCAGATTGCAGCCCGCGTCCCGGCCTTGATCCCGCCAGCTAACAGCCGATATCCCGGGGTCGCTTCCGCGCCGTGCTGTAGTCCTACGTCGCGGTGGTGGGCCTCGTCGTCCCGGTAGCGTTCGATGGTCTGCCGCAACGCCGGCTCCTCCTCGCCAAGCTGGTCCACCTGCTTCTGGTAATGCTCCTCGATCACTTCTTCAACCGCGACAGTGCAGGCCATCGCGGCACGCTCGCTGAGCAGCGCCGTACCCGCGCCGAGGGCGAAGCCGGCAACCCGCCACAACGGCGTCAGCGCCGTGGGGCGAACCCGCCGCTCCACCAGCAGGCGATCGAAGGTTTCGAGGTGCTCGCGCTCCTGATCGGCCATTTCCTGCACCGCGGCTTCGCTGGGCGTGCCGGCGAGGACCGCGAGCTGGCCACGGTAGATCTGCATTGCGCCGAACTCACCGGCCTGGTCTACCCGGATCATGCGTTCGACCAGCGCCGCACCGGTCGGCTCGCCCGGCAGGCTGGCGCGCCGGCGGCCGCCGGAGGCGCGTTTTTTGTTGCTCATGGGCGGGCACCCTTGGACGGCGAGCGCAACATGACCGTGATCGTGAAAAGACATAAGAGGCAAGCGTAAAGGAAGTTGTAACCTGCCATCGACACCCCGAACAGCGAGAAGGCGACATCGTCGCAGCGGACCAGCGGGGCCGACAGCACCTGGGCCTTGAGATCAGCCAGATTCTGCGGCGTCCCCGCCCCCCCGGTGCAGCCGGCAGTGCCCGCCCACCAGCCCTGCTCGACGCCGACATGATAGCCGGCGATGCCGGCATCGACGGCCAGGGCCAGGCCCGCACCGGCCAGTGCGAGCCAGCGCCAGCGACCGCGCAGCAGCAGCGCCAGGAGAGCCAAGAGGCCGGCCGCGACGTAGGGCCAGCGCTGGTAGATGCACAACACACAGGGCTTCAACCCGAAGCCGTACTCCGCCAGCAGGGCCATGCCGAGCGCGGCCGCGCTGGCCAGCAGGACGATCAACGCCGCGCGCGACTGATCCAGCAAATACATCATGGCATAGATATAGCGCCCGGCCGGCGACGGGAGAAGATGCGCTCAGATCACATACCTGACAATCACGAAGCCACCCAGCAGCGAAGCCACGAACAGGGTGAACAGCCACGGCAGGTAGCGTTCGATGAAGGCGCGGATCGGTTCGCCGAACGCCCACAGCAGGCCGGCGACGATGAAGAAGCGCAGCCCGCGCGCCAGCACCGAGGCGACGGTGAAGACCAGCAGGTCGAGGCCAGCAACGCCACTGGCAATGGTGATGACCTTGTAAGGGAACGGGGTGATGCCGGCGATGAAGACGATCCAGGCGCCCCATTCGTTGTAGCGGGCCTGGAAGTCGCCGAACCGGTCAGCGTAGCCGTAGAACTCGAGTATCGGCAGGCCGACGGCCTCGAACAGGAAATAGCCGACCGCATAGCCGAGCATGCCGCCCAGCACCGACGACACCGTGCAGTTGAGCGCCAGGATGAAGGCACGGGCGCGGCGTGCCAGCACCATCGGGATCAACAGCACGTCCGGCGGAATGGGAAAGACCGAGCTCTCGATGAAGGAAACGAACGCCAGCACCCGGTCGGCGTTGTGATGCGCCGCCAGGCGCATCGTCCAGTCGTAGAGTCCGCGGATCATGGGCCTGGAGTCGGGCAGCGCGCAGGGTCGGAAAGGATGGCGGCGCATGCTTAACAGTGCCTGACGGCGTCGGCAACGGCGAAGATCCGGCGCCGGGTTCGCCCGACCCGGCGCCGCATGTTGCCGCGAACTTTGCCTATTCGGCGGCGATGGTCAGCGGCGTGCCGCCGCCGATCTCCTGGCCCACGCTCTCGGCCTTCAGACGCGGCAGCACCTGCGCGGCGAACGTCCTCATGTTCTGCCTGGCCAGGTCATGGGGCATGCCGCCGTAGCTGAACACGCCGATGAACCCGGCGCAGTCGGTCCTGGTCTGATAGTCCTTCAGCCGCTCGAACACCTGGTCCGGCGTGCCCCAGACCTGCAGGTCGGCGAGGAAGTCGACGAAGGCATCGATGCCATGCTTGTTGATGTTCCGCGACAGGCCGCCGTAGTACTCGTAGCCCTTGATGTCGGCCAGTCCTTCGTTGTGGAACTCGTAGTGGTCCAGGGCCGAGCGCGAGTAGCCGCGAATGTACTTCCGGTGCATCTCGTTCGCCGTCGCCTCGTCCTCGTGACAGGCAATGAAGCAGACCATCAGCGGCTTCGGCGGTTCCGCGCCCTGGTTCAGTTCGCGGTAGATCTCGCGGTACATGTCGAGCTCGGCCAGGGTCTTGTCCCACGGCTTCTGGGCGATGATCATCACCCCGATGCCGAGCCGTGCCATGATCCGTGACGATTCCGGCGACACCGCCGACGCATAGACCCGGCCCTTGAAGCTCTGGAACGGCAGCGGGCGGATCTGCGTCCGCGGCTGGCGGTAGAACTTGCCGTCATACTCGATATGGCCGGTTTCCAGCGCGTCCAGGATCGCCTCGGCATACTCGACGAAACGCTCGCGCGACTCGCCCATGTTGCGGCGGAAGCCTTCGAACTCGATCCGCCCCAGGCCGCGGCCCATGCCCAGCACGGCGCGGCCGCCGGAGACCTGGTCCAGTACCGAGACCTCTTCGGTCAGGCGCACCGGGTCGTGCCATGGCAGCACCATCACCATCGAACCGAGCTTCACCCGCTCGGTGCGCCCGGCCATGTAGGTGAGGAACTGGGCCACGTTCGGGCACATGGTGTAGTTGTCGAAATGGTGCTCGGCCGACCAGATGGATTCGAACCCCAGCGGTTCGGCCATGTCGGCCATCGCCAGTTCGTGCTGGTAGACCTCGCGGTCGCTCAAGCCACTGAGGTTCTGGAAGAACGTGCTCATCCCGACGTGCATGACCTCTCCTCCCCGTCAGCACAAATGCAGCGTCACCAACCCAGGTCCCGGCGAAGTCTCAATCGTCCTTGCCGAGCAGCCTGCCGATGCCTTTGCCGATCCCCTTGATCACACCCTTGGCGGCGTCGCCAGCAGCGCCCACGGCGGAGTCCACCGGCGCGCGATGGATTTTGGTCCGCACCTTCGCCGCTTCCTCGCCACCGGCGGCGAGCTGCACGCAGTAGTTCTCGTCGCCGCCGAGGTCGATCAGCGAGGCCATCGCGGTGGCGGCAAAGCCAGTGCCGGTCAGCAGCCCGCCGATACGCAGCGCCGTCGCCATCCCATCCGGCACGAACCTGGGGTTGGTCATGGTGCCGCGAACCTTCACCGGCACGGTGACCGTGATCGTCGGCACCTTGGAATGGGCCGAGACGATCAGATCAAGCCGCTCTTTCGCAAGGTCGATCTCGCCCTCGCCAGCGAGCATCGTGAACTCAGTATCGATCAGCATGACTTCGTTGGTCGCCAGGCCCTGCACGATCGAGAACCGGCTGGCGGCGCAGTTCAGGATCGTCCATTCCGGTCGATCAGCAAACATGGTGCCGAGCGCCGAGGTCAGCCCGCCGACCAGCGTCGCGCCCTCCGTCGTCCTGTAGCGGCCTTGACCAACGACCAGGTTGCTGTTGCCTTCCAGGGTGGCCGCAATCGCAGCGGCGGAACGGCCACGCCCGGTAACGTCCAGCGACCATCTGCCCTTGGCCTCGATGCCGTCATCGCCCGTGAGCTCTCCGTACAGCCTCCCTACATCCATGGGATCGGCATCCGCCTTGAGGCTGAACAAGGGTTCGGGCCGGCTGGCATCGAACCGCAGCCCGGCGCTGAACTGGCCGCCGGCAAGACCCAGCCGGAGCGGCTCGACGACGAGCAGGCCATCCTGCAGGGTTCCGTCCAACACCAGATCCGAGAACCTCAATGTCCGGCCCTGCAGGGCGCCAAGCTTCAGGCTGAGTCGGCCATCGACCCGCTTCAGCGCATCCACCGGCAACGGCGTTTCGGAAAACAGACGCCCCTCGCCGGGTTCCTCGGCCGCGGCCGGTTCGGCCTTTGTCGGTTTGTCGGCCGCGGCGGCAGGCGCGCGCGTGAACGCTGCCTGCAGTTCCGCCAGGTCGATGTGCTCGCCGCTCAGGATGGCTTCGACGTAGGGCCGCGGTCCCGACAGCGTGAGCGAGAGGTTGCCCGTCAGGTCCGATGCGCCGAGCTTGAGTGCCACAGCGTCGAGTAGGTAATGCAGCCCGGAACCCGAAAGCGCCGCCGACAACGTCATCGGCAGTCCGTCAAGGCGACCGGCCAACGCCAGCCTCAGCGGCGCCGGCGGGTCCGCGTCGTCGCCCTGCAGCGCGTCCATTTCCAAGACATGCTCGCTGCCGTCGCCGGAACGGAAGGTCAGTCGCCCGCCCTGGACGCGCAACCGGTCGATCTGCGGCAGCACGAACGGTTCGCTATCCTTTGGCACCACGGTCACGGCCTTTGGTGCCTCCGGCTGCGATGCCACGGGTTCAAAGTGCCAGTTGGCCCTACCCTCGCCGTCGCCCTCCAGCAGGATCCAGGGTTCCTGCACATCGAGCCGCTTGATGCGGATCTCGCCGAAGGCCAGCGGCAACAGGCGCAACACGATCTCGAACCGCTTCACCCGCAGCATCTCGGGTTCGCTGCCCCAGCTGGCGTTGGCGAGACGCACGTCGTGCACGACCACGCGTGGGCCCGGCAGGACGGCGAAGTCGATCGGGCCGTCGATGGACATCTCCCGCCCGGTGGCGTCCTTCGCCGCCTGGATGATCGGGGCGCGGAACTGCTCCGGGTCGAGGGCGCTGACGTAGGCCAGTGCCCCACCCAGCAACAGCAACGGCACCAGGACAATGCCGCCGACAACCAGCCAACGCTTTCTCAGCTTCATCGACAAGCCTCGCGCATCAGCCAAGTATCTCCGGCCCGGAAGGCCGAGCCGCCCGCGTCACGCGGCGTTTGTTCCCTGGCCCGACAGATTGAAGAACGAGCCCTGGTGATCGAGCGCCGGCAGCTCGACATCGCTCTTGGTCAGCCGCGCGCGCCGCGCCGCGCGGCCGGCCACGATGCGGCCCTCGAACCGGTTCGGCAGCGGAGAGGGACAGAGCATCCAGGCATCCGCCGCGGTATAGACGGAAATCAGCAGCGCCCGCCGACGGGCCGATCGGTTCGGCTCGGAACCGTGCACCAGGCTGGTGTGCATCAGGCAGACGTCGCCGGCGCGGCCGGTGACGGGCCGCAGGCGCGGGGCAAGAGCAGCCGCGGCCTCGGCCGATACCTGGCCGGTAAAGGCGTCGTCCTGCCACAGCGAAACCTGGCCTTCGCGATGGCTGCCGGGCGCCACCATCAGCGGCCCGTTCTCCAGCGTCACGTCATCGAGCATCAGCAGCGCCGTGACGATGTCGTCGTTGGTATGCGGCGTGTAGGAGAAATCCTGGTGCAGACCGACCCGCGAGCGGGTCTGCGGCAGCTTCACGTTGATCTTGCCGTGGTGGAACTTGACGTCCGGACCGATCAGCGCGGCGATGATCGCGGCCATGGCAGGCCCGAAGGTGGCACGCTCGTAGGCCGGCGAGATCTCGGCGGGGTTGTTGACCCGTCGCAGGCGCGGCGCATCCGCTGTGTGCCCGGCTTCCAGGTCGAAGCGCGGAAAGCCGTGGCCGGTGTCGCCCCAGGGCCGGTCGTGCGTGCGACTGAGCCCGATCCACGCCTCCAACTCATCCCGCAACGCCGCCAGTTCCTCGCCCGGGACCGCCTGCTCAACCAGCAGACAGCCGTCCTCGCGGAAATCGCCGATCTGCGCCGATGTCAGTGTGACCATGCCGCCCGTCCCGGTGTCGGGCAGCAAGCATAGCGCCGGCGCGGCGTCGCTGTCAGCCGGGTTCGGGCAGGCCGCTCACCCCGCCCGGGCGGCGCGCCGGGCGCCTGCCGGCAACGGACCGGTGTAACGCGACGCCGGGCGGATGATCCGCCCCGCGGCCAGTTGCTCGAACACATGCGCCGTCCAGCCGAGCACCCGCCCCATGGCAAAAGCCGGCGTGAACAGCGGCCGCGGCAGGCCGACGGCTTCCAGCAGCAATGCGGTGTAGAACTCGACGTTGGTGTCCAAGGGCCGATCCGGGTGGCGCTGCGCCAGCGCCGCCTTGGCGGCCTGCTCGACCCGCTCGGCGAAGGCGATCCGGTTGGCGCCGCCACGCAGCCCGGCGACCAGCTCTTTCAACACGTCGGCACGGGGGTCGCGGGTGCGATAGATGCGGTGGCCGAAACCCATCAGCCGCGCCCCGCCGTCCAGCTGGGCGGCGATCCAGGCCTGGATCCGCGCCTCGTCGCCGATCTCGTCCAGCATGTCGAGCACCGGCCCCGGCGCACCGCCGTGCAGCGGCCCCTTGAGGGCGCATAAGGCAGCGACCACGCTGGAGACCACACCGGCATGCGTCGACGCCACCACCCGGGCGGTGAAGGTCGAGGCGTTCATGCCGTGGTCGGCCACCGTCACCAGGTAGGCCTCGAGGGCGCGGCACTGGCCGGCGTCGACCTCGCCACCGTGCAGCATGGCCAGGAAATCCTCGACCTGGCCGCGGGCCGGGTCGGGCGCAATCGCCGCCGCACCCTGCTGGGCCCGCCACAAGGCGGCGACGAACACCGGGATCGCAGCGGTAACGGCGATATGGTCGCCAGCGGGGTTGTCGTCCGCCAGCAGGGCCAGGCCGGCACGCAGACCCTCGACCGGCGACAGCTGCCGCGCCGCCGGCAGCAGGGCGGGCACCAGCGCGGCGGCCTGAAGCCGGGCCTGGCCCAACGCCGCGGCGATCGCCTCAGGCGACTCCGTCGTCGGTGCCAGATCGTGCCAGAGCAGCGCCGCGGTCTCGGCATAGTCGTGGCGTGCCGCCAGCTCTTCCACCGTAAGGCCGCGTACGATCAGGCGTCCCTGGATCCCGTCGACCTCGCTGAGCGCCGTTTCCGCCGCAATCACCCCGTCCAAGCCCGCGTTCATCGCTGTCTCCTGTTCGGTTCGTCCCTCGACTCTGGCTCGATATCTGATACTTGACTGATCTCGTCAATATTGATTCAATCAATCAATGTCAGTACGACAGGACGATCGGCCGTTTCTCACGGCACGCGAAGCCGCGGCGGAACTGAATGTCTCCCGGGCCACGCTTTACGCCTACGTCAGCCGCGGCTTGATCCGATCAGAGCCCGTGCAGGGCAGCCGCGGGCGACGCTATCGGGCCGACGACGTACGCTCGCTTCGCCGGCGGAAGACACCGCATCCGCCCGGCGAAGCCGGCAACGTGCTCGGCGGCGCGCGGGTGCTCGATTCCCGGCTGACGCTGATCGCCGATGGCGCCCTCTACTATCGCGGCAGGGACGCCGCGGCGCTGGCCGACGCGGCCACGCTGGAAAGCACCGCCGGTCTGTTGTGGCGCTGCGGCGACCGCGATCCCTTCGCCACACCGCCACCGGCGCAGTTGCCGCTGCCGGAACTGCCCGCCGGGATCGAGGCCTGCCAGGCGCAACTGGCGCTGGCCGCCCATGACGACCCCCGAGCCTACAATCTCGAGCCGCCCGGGCTTGCGCGCACGGGCGCCCGCCTGGTGCGACTGCTGACGGCCTGCTTCACCGGCGCGCCGCCGTCAGCCGATCCGGTCCACCTGCAGCTCGCCCGCGCCTGGGGCGGCGATGCGGCAGCGACGGAACTGATCCGTGCCGCCCTGGTGCTCTGCGCCGACCACGAACTCAACGCCTCCACCTTCACGGTACGCGTAGTGGCGTCGACCCGAGCGACGCCCTATGCCGCCGTCGTCGCCGGCCTGGCGGCACTGCAGGGTCCGCGGCACGGTGGCATGACGGCCCGCGTCGCGGCCCTGTGCGACGAAGTCGCCGCACAGGGCAACCCGCGGACTGCGGTCGCCGCACGCCTGCGGCGGGGCGATCGTCTGCCGGGCTTCGGCCATCCGCTCTATCCCAATGGCGATCCACGTCACGTGGCACTGGAACGCCAGTTCGACCGCCACGGGATCGACAACCACGAGCGGCAGCGCCTGCAGCACCTGGCTGCCGCCGTCGCGGAGGCGACGGAACTGCGCCCAAACATCGATTTCTCGCTGGTCGGCCTGCAGCGCTGCTTCGGCTTGCCGCCGGGCGCGCCGATCGCCCTGTTCGCGATCGGCCGCTGCGTCGGCTGGCTGGCGCACGCCCAGGAACAGTACGCCCGGCCAGAGCTGATCCGACCCCGCGCCCGCTATATCGGCGAACAGCCGCAGCCGGCCCACCGACCGGCGTGAGCCGGAGCGGCCGGGTCAGTTCTGCACGATGGCCCCGCTTGCCTTCAGCGCGGCGATATCGTCGCCGGAAAAGCCCCAGTCCTGCAGCCCCTGCTCGGTATGCTCGCCCAACCGGGGCGGATCGCGTTGGATCTCGGGCCGGGTGCGCGAGAACTTCGGGGCCGGACCCGGTTGCGTCACGCCGGCGAGGTCGACGAAACTGCCGCGCGCTGCGTTCTGCGGGTGGTTGGGCACCTCCGCCATCGACAGCACAGGCGCGAAGCAGATGTCGCTGCCCTCCATGATGGCGCACCATTCATCGCGCGTCTTCTGCTTGAACACCTCGGCGAAGGCCTGGGTCATCTGCGGCCACTTGTCGCGGTCGTTCTGCGCCGGCAGGTCGGCGTCGGCAAGGCCGGACTTCTCCAGCAGCTCTTCGTAGAACTTCGGCTCGATCGAGCCGATGGAGACCCATTTGCCGTCACTGGTCTCGTACACGTTGTAGTACGGGGCGCCGGTGTCGAGCACGTTCTCGCCCCGCTTGTCGACCCAGTATCCGGCAGCGTGCATGCCGTAGATCGCCGCCTGCAGGTAGGCCGAGCCCTCGACCATCGATACGTCGACGACCTGGCCCTGGCCCGAGCGCTGCGCCTCCCAGATCGCCGCCAGCAGACCGAAGGCCAGGAACATCGCCCCGCCGCCGAAGTCACCGGTCAGGTTGAGCGGCGGCACCGGGCCCGAGTCCCGTGTGCCGATGGCATGCAGCACGCCCGACAGGGCGATGTAGTTGATGTCATGGCCCGCGGCGAGACTGATCGGCCCATCCTGACCCCAACCGGTCATCCGTCCGAACACCAGCTTGGCATTGCGCCCCTGGCACGCCTCGGGGCCGATACCCAGACGCTCGGCGACGCCGGGGCGAAAACCTTCCATGATCGCGTCGGCCTGCTCGCACAGGCGCAGCACGGTTTCGACCCCGTCCGGATGCTTGAGGTCGACGGAGATCGAGCGGCGGCCGCGGCCGAGCACCTCAAAGCGGGTCTCGCGCTGGCCGATACCGAGGCCGGACGCCGCCATGCGGTCGATGCGCAGGACGTCGGCGCCCATGTCCGACAACAGCATGCCGCAGAACGGCACCGGTCCGATGGCGCCGACTTCGATGATCTTCAATCCGTTCAGCGGACCCATGGCTTCCTCCCGTTTCTGATTGCCGGTTATCCCGGTCGACCGGCCGGTCCGGCGTCACTGAGCGGCAAGATAGCGCATTGTCCACGCGCACGAAATCGCGCCGCCTGCAGACACGCGGCGGCACGATCGTCGCGCTGCGAAAGGTCAGCGCCGGTCAGGCGGCGCAGAGCACCCGTGGCACCTTGGCTGCCAGTTCGTAGAGCAGATAGTCGGCGCCGACGACATCATGGCTCCAGCGCTGCAGCTGACGGACTTCGGCCGAGACCCCGCGCAGGCCGGGCTCCTGGACCAGCACTTCGAGATTGCGGACCAGTCGCGCCAGCGGATTGCTGTTGCCGGCGCCGTCGGTGCCGATGAACAGCATCAGATAGCGGCAGGCGCCGGTCTGCCGCCACAACGCGGACGGCCCGGCCATGTCTTTGGCCACGGTCCGCGCCGCTCCCGGCAGCAGCCCTTCCAGTTCGACCTGATACAGACGCAGCTCGACGTTGGTCGAACCGATGCGCGCCAGCATCTCGTCGATTTCCAGTGAGAAGTCGGCGGTTACAGGATCCTGCCGGTCATCCAGCAGGGGGCGGGCGATGGAGGTAAAGGCGCCGTGTTGGCGATTGGCGATGCGAGCCCTCTTCGCAAGTCCCATGGTCAGCCCTCCACTCTTTACATGGCGGACGCTTGCCGCCGTGATAGTCGCTTCCTCCTCTTCCCCGTACTTGTCAGCAATGCTGCCATGCTGGCCAGGGCAATAGTTGGGCAAAGCTGTGACAAAAGCTGGACCGCCCGAACTGCCGCCGGCAGCACGGCCATCATTCGCGCCACCGATAGCCGAACCCGGGGTAGTTCTCGATGGCGTCGAATCTGGGGTCGACATCGCGGAATTTGCGCCGGATTCGCTTGATGAACGCCCGGACATTGACCCGGTAGCCGTCCTCGCCGGCACCTGCCCGGAAACCGCGGCCGCGGACCACGTCGTAGAGCGCCCGATAGGTGACATCGCGGTCGCCGGCGCTGGCCAGCCGTTCGACGATGGCATATTCGCCAAGTGTGAGCGGCACCTCCGCACCGCGCCAGCGGGCACGGCGGATGTCCGCGTCGAGACGCAGTTGTCCACGCAAGATGAGTCGCTCCTCCATCGCCTGTCTCCAGACGCGCTGCTCCCATCGAATGAGTCTGGCGCGGGATTACTGGCGAGTGGGCGTTCTGCGCCCTGCCTTGGCGTTATGCACGATCGGAATTAGTTAATATGATTGGCCGAAAAGCTTAACGAAGCGTAAACGGCGGTCTTGCCGCCGCCGCCGGAGGCCGTGATGCCGCCCCGTTCGAACCAGTTGAAGCTCAACAAGCTTCAGCTTAAGACTTTGACATTGCTGCAGGAACTGGCGCGATCGCCGCGCACGTCAACGCCGCGCGAGGATGGCGAGGTGATGATCACCATGCTGCCGGCGCTGCATGGCAACCACGTGCATATCGGCGATCGAATCGCCATGGCGCGAGATGCCTCCGGCCTCGGCAACCAGTCCGTGTGGCACGCGCTGGAGCGCAAGGGACTGATCCGTGGCGACTTCCCGGTGATGGTGACCCTGACCGCCGAGGGCATGGCGTACGAGACCGGCCTGCGCGAACGGATCCTGATCGGCTCGGATCACTGAACGGCGCGGCCGCCGCCACCCGCCGGCGTCACCCGTCAGCCTTCTTCTTCGGCTTGCGGTAGGCCTGATGGCAGCCCTTGCATGTCTTGCCCGTGGCTTGCAGCGCCGCCGCAACCGCGCCGGCATCGCCATCCGCCGCGGCACTGCGCAGATCTGCCGCCGCGCGCCGAAATGCGTCGTTTTTGGCGGCGAACCCGGCCCAGTCGCTCCAGATCTCAGCTTTGGCGCGGCTGTGGTGGCCGCCCGAACCGGCCGGGAACAGTGCCAGCAGGCGCTCGCCGGTGGCAGCGATACGGCCGGCCGCGGCCGCGGTATCGGCGTCGAGCTGGCCGGCTTTCAACTGGCCTGCGATCGCCTTCATGTCCTTGCCCAAACCGGTCATGGCAATGTGGCGAGGATCCTTCTCATCGTGCGCCAGAGCAGCCGCCGCCGCAGCGATGCCCGCGACCAGCGTCAGCGCAATCAAATTCCACTGGTTCATGTCCGGTCCCCAAGCTAAATCGAACAAAGCGTCACGTGCGCGGCTTCGACCGAGTTTGCGCATGCCAGCGACGCCATGGTCAAGTTCGCAGCCACGTTGTTGCAGGTCCGCAGTGAAATCCGCATGGTGCCGACGATGGAAACGCCCCGGCTGATCGACCGGTTTCTACCCAAGACCTGGCGCGACCGCGGCCCCCTGGTGGCGGTGGTGCGCCTGTACGGCGTCATCGCCCCGACCGGCACGCCGTTGCGCGCCGCCCTCAACCTGGCGGAGACCGCAGGTGCGATCGAACAGGCGTTCAAGCTGCGCGGGGTCAAGGCCATCGCCCTGGCGGTCAACTCGCCGGGCGGCTCGCCGGTGCAGGCGGCGCTGATCCACGACCGCATCCGCCTTCTGGCCGATGAGAAAGAGCTGCCGGTTCACGTCTTCTGCGAGGACGTCGCGGCGTCGGGTGGCTATTGGATCGCCTGCGCCGGCGACGACATCTACGCCGACGCCAGTTCCATCATCGGCTCGATCGGCGTGATCTCGGCCGGCTTCGGCTTCGAGGACCTGATCCGCAAGCTGGGCATCGAACGCCGCCTGCATACGTCGGGCGAGCGCAAGAGCTTCCTGGATCCGTTCGCCCCCGAAAGCGAGCAGGACCTGAAGCGGCTGACCGCGCTGCAGAAAGAGATCCACAACGACTTCAAGCAGCACGTGCGGACGCGTCGCGGCGACCGCCTGAACGGCGCCGAACGCAAGCTCTTCTCCGGCGAGTTCTGGACCGGCCGCAGCGCCCGTGAGCTGGGGCTGATCGACGGCCTCGGCGACCTGAAGTCGGTGCTGCGGCAGAAATACGGCGACAAGGTACGGTTGAAGCTGGTCGGCGCCCGCCGCAGCTGGCTGCGCCGCCGCCTCGGCTTGACCGAGAGCGGCGCGACCCTGGCCGAAGGCGCCGGTCGTGGCCTGCTGGCAGCCGTCGAGGAGCGCGCGCACTGGCAACGCTACGGCCTGTGATCGTGCTCACCGACCGCGGCTGTCGGCCCATTGCATCAGCCAGACGCCGGCCAGCACCAGACCACCGCCGAGAAACTGCACTGGCGTCAGGATCTCGCCGAACAGCAGCAGGGCGGCCAGGATCGAAACCAGCGGCTGCAGGTTGGTGATCACGCCCGACTTGAGGGCACCGATGCGGACCAGGGAGAGGAAATAGAGCGGCACCGACGACGCCTGCAGCACGACCACGCCGATCAGGCCGAGCCAACCTTGCGCGCTGTGTGGCCAGACGACGAAACCGCCCGCCAGCGCCAGCGCAAGCAGCAGCAGCGCCGCCACGAACGCCATGTGAAACGTGACGACGAAGGTGTCGAGCTGGCCCGCGCGTCGGGCAAGCCAGACAGCATTCCACGCGGTCGCCACGGCGGCGCCCAGGGCCAGGGCCACGCCGCGCGCGTCGACCGAACGCACCGACACGCCGAGCATCAGCGCCAGGCCGGCGAAGGCGATCGCCACCGCCGCCAGCTTCGGCGCCGACAACGGCTCGCGCACGACCAGTACGTTGATCACCGCGATCATCGGCGGATAGGTGAAGAACAGCAGCGCCGCCAGGCCGACGGGGATGAACTCCACGGCACCGACGTTGCCGTAGAACATCATCGCCGTCAGCGCCCCCAGACCGGCGCAGGGCAGCCACTGCCGCAGCGGCAGCCGCAGGGAACGGCCGCTCAAGGTGCAGAACAGTGCCAGGCCGATGGTCATGACCACGGCCCGGGTGGTCGCCACGGTGACGCCGTTGGTGCCACCGTCATAGGCATAGCGGGACACGGCAACGGCGAGCCCGAGGCCGGTGGCCGCAAGCAGGCCGAGCAGGACGCCGACGTCCAGGGGCGGCGAAGCCGCGCCGCCGGGAGCCGGCCGTCGCATCCGTTCAGGGCCCCGGCGCGTTGCAGGTGCCGGCGCCCAGGATCCAGCCTTCCTCGGCCTCAACCAGGCGACGCTCTGCGGGACCGAGGTCCTCAGGGCCGGCCAGGTCGAGCGCCAGCAGGCCCTGGGCGTCCCGCTCGGCCAACCGCCGGGCGGTGTTTTCGACCTGCCAACGGTCGCGCGCCTGACGCGGTCCGACGCCGAACAACGAGGGATAGACCTCCGCCAACAGCACCCGCACACAGGGATGCGGCACCGTCAGACCGGTCTCAAAGGGCCAGACCCGGGTCGTTTCAGCAAGCGCGGGGTCGTCGCGCAGCGCCCGCTGCACCGGGATGCCCAGCAGCGTCTGGCTGCCCACGCCACCATTGTAGGCAAGTTGCCAGCAGGTCTTGGCCTTCGGCACATGGGCTTCGCACAGCCGTCGTGTCGGCAGGCCGACGCTTTCGGCCGGCGCCACCGGTCTCGGTTGCAGGTCGTCGTAGCGGTGCTGATGCGGATGACCCCAGAAGGGCACGGCGCCGCCCGAGATCCGCCGGTTCAAGGCGGCGGCGGCATGAAACCGGTTGTTCTTGTTGTCCGGCCCGTCTTCGATCAGCGCCGCCAGACCGTCCCAGACCGCGCGCCACGGTGGGCCGGCGTCGTCGCTGGCGGCGAACCCGGCCCGGGCGGCAAAGCCGCGCGGGTAGCCATTGGGGAAATCGAACCCGGCCAGGACACGGTAGCCGGCGCCCGCGAGGTCAGCCAGCAATGCCCGCAGGCGAACCAGCGCCAGAGCACGCAGCGGCGGGTTCTCCAGGGCAGTGACCTCAAGCCGGTCGGCGTGGCGCTGCAGCAGACAGAACCAGATGCTGTCCTTGCCCGTGTTGCGCCCGCTGGCGGCGCTCCAGTCGACGATCAGGTAGCTGTCGAACAACGCTGCGGCGGCGTGGCGCGCGCCGCGCCGTGGAGATGGCGCATGGCCCGCAATCTTCAGCAGCTCGTCGGCCGGCAGGTGGCGGGCCAGGTGTGTGGCCCAGTCGTCCAGCACGGTCTCCACGGCCGCAGCATGGCGCGTTGCGGCGATGCGGTCCGCCCTGAACCTCTGCAGAAACGCGTGGCGGAAGCCGTCCGCCGAGAACAGCCCGTGCAGATAGCAGCCCATGACCCGGCCATCGGGCGAAACCGCACCGTCCGGTCGGCCGGCGAGCTGCAGCATCGGCCGCGCCAGTGCGGTGCCGCGGCTGCGTCCCACGTGCATCTCATAGCCGCGCACGGCGGCGCCACTGTGCAGCTCGATCCCCTCAACGTTGGCCAGCCGCTTATCCGCCGTTAGCTCGGTCTCCAGCTCCAGCAGCCCCAGGCCCGGCTGGCTGTCCGACAGACCTTCGATGCCGCCCGGATCGGCGATGCCACGGCCCAGCATCTGCAATCCGGCGCAGAGGCCCAGCACATGCCCGCCCTGGCGCACGTGAGCGCGCAGGTCGACGTCCCATTCCTGCTCACGCAGGAATGCCAGATCGGCCAGCGTCGCCTTGGAACCGGGCAGGATCACCAGGTCCGTATCGGCCGGCAGCGGGCTGCCGGGACGGACGATCCGCAGGTCCACGTCGGGCTCGGCCGCAAGCGGGTCCAGGTCGTCAAAATTGGCGATGTACGGCAAGCCCGGCACGGCTATACGAATGCCGTCGCCGTCCGCCGGCGAGCGCAAACGTTCGAAGCCGACGGCGTCTTCGCCCGGCAATCAGTCAAGCCCGGCGAACCAGGGCACGACCCCAATGGCCGGCCAACCGGTTCGCCTGGCGATATCTACCGCGCCGTCTGCGAACAGGGCCGGGTCACCACGGAACTTGTTGACCACGAAGCCGCGCACCCGACGCCGTTCGCCCGCATCGAACAGCAGATGGGTACCAAGCAGGCTGGCGAACACACCGCCACGGTCGATGTCGGCAACGACGACGACGGGCAGGTCGGCCGCCGCCGCAAAGCCCATGTTGGCCACGTTGCCCGTGCGCAGGTTGGGCTCGATGGCGGCGCCCGCGCCTTCCACCAGGACCAGTTCGGCATCGCCGCAGACCAGGCGATAGCTCTCGATCACCTTGGCCTGGTGGTCCTGACGTTCGCGGTTCGCCGTGCCCGTCGTACCAACGACCTGGCCCTGCACCACGACCTGTGCGCCGCCGCCAGCCTGCGGTTTCAACAGCAGCGGGTTGAAATGCACGCTGGCCGGGCGGCCGGCAGCCAACGCCTGCAGCGCCTGCGAGCGGCCGATCTCGCCGCCGTCCGCCGCGACCGCGGCGTTGTTCGACATGTTCAGCGGCTTGAACGGCGCCACGCGCAGACCGCGCCGGGCGAACAGCCGGCACAGGCCGGCGACGAGCAGCGACTTGCCGACATCGGACGCCGTACCCTGGATCATCAATGCGGCCGTCATGGCACCGCCTCGCCGACGGTCCGGAAGCGGTCGCCGCGGCGGAACTAGAACGCGGCGACGCGCTGGAAGTTCTGCCCGGCCCGGGTCACGCCCTCTTCACTGACGGCGATGCCGCGCTTGACCACAAGGCGATGGTTGTCGCGCCGCGAGGCATGTTTGATGTCTTCCACCGGATTGCCGTCCACCAGCAGGAAGTCGGCCGCCTTGCCCTCGGCAATTCGACCGGCGTCAGGCAGGTCGACCAGGTCCGCGGCGCTGGAGGTTCCCGCGCGCAGCGCGTCGAGCGGCTTCAGGCCGTAGTCGACCATGAACTCAAGCTCCATCGCGTTGTCGCCGTGGGCGTTGAACGGTGTGCCGGCATCGGTGCCCATGGCGATCTTGCCGCCGGCCTCGTAGTACATCTTGATCGAGCGGCGGTGGTGTTCCATCACCCTCAAGGTCTTTTCCACCGCGTAGTCGGGAATGCCGCGATCCTTGTGGGCGATGATGTTCGTCAGGGCCGCACAGGTCGGCACCACCCAGGTGCCACGCTCCAGCATCTCCTGCACGCAGCGTTCGTTCATGAAGATGGCATGTTCGATGGAGTCGATGCCGCCGCGCACGGCGTTGAGGATGCCCTCGGCGCCCTGGGCGTGACTGGCGGTGCGCTTGTGGAAGCGCTTCGCCTCGCCGATCCCGGCGGCCATTTCCCGGGCACTGTAGTGCGCGTCTTCCGGGTTGACGCCGGGCGTCATCACCCCGCCGGTGGCCATGATCTTGATCAGGTCGCTGCCGGCATGGACCTGCTCGCGCACCGCCTTGATCACCTCGTCGACCCCGTCGGCGACCCGGCCCCACTGATTGCCGTGACCGCCCGTCATGCAGATCATCCGGCCCGAAGCACGCACCGTCGGCCCCATCTGCCGGCCCTGATTACACGCATCGCGGACCGCGAATTCCAGGTAGTCACGGCCGCCGCAATCGCGCACGGCCGTGGTTCCGCCCAACAGCGCGGCCTGGGCATTGTCGAGCGCCCGCATCACCATTTGGCCGGGCAGCAGTTTCGCCGCCGCACTGCCGGGGTCGCCCTCGGCACCGAGGCAAAGATGCACGTGACAGTCGATCAGCCCCGGCATCAGCGTACCGCCAGCGGTGTCGACCTCGGACCCGGCAAAGCCGTCGAACTCGGCCGCCGGCGCCAGCCGGGACACCCGGCCGTCTTCGACCAGAACGGCGTGATCGGCCACCGGCTGCTCTTCACCGTCGAACAACAGGCCTCCGCGATATAGCGTCTGCATGGCGTCTGTTCCTTTTCTTGTCGTCGCGCCGACGGGCGGACGTGCGGGCCTCAATAGTCCGTCGTTGCGCCTGGCGCCAGCCCGGCGTGCGGGCTGCAAGAGCGCAACCGCTCGACGCCGCGCCGCTGACGGCGGCAACGGACCGGGCAGGCACGTAGCTTGGATTTAAGAGTCTAGACCAGTGCCGGAGGCGCGGCCAGGGCGCGCGGCTGGCGGTAATGCGGCGCCCGCGTGGGGCACGGCGACGTGGCGGGTTCCGGTTCCTGGGCAGCGGGCCAGACCAGGAAGGCCTGCACCCTGGCAAGGTAGGCGGGATCGCGCTGCGCGCGCTCCAGATCGAGTTCGCCGACGATCATCGCCTTTTCGTGCTCCACCGCCCGTTTGTTGTGGCCGTCGCGGGTGGCCTAGGCCGCCGCGGTCCCGGAGGGGGAAAGGATGGTGGGACCGCGACGACCCGGCCAGGAGGCCCAGCGTGCAAGATATGGCGGTCGATTGCGGCCGACCCTGGGCCGGACAGAGGCAATTTTGCGGCACCGCAGCGCGCTTGCGCCGGCGGTCGCGAACACGATAATCGGCCGCCATGAGCGTCTTCCTCGCCCGCCGGGTTCTCAGTTTCATGCTGACCATCTGGGGCGCTTCCGTCGTCGTCTTCCTGACGCTGGAAGTGCTGCCCGGCGATCCGGCGCTGACCATATTGGGGATCGACGCCAGCGAGAGCGCCGTTGCCGCGCTGCGCCAGGACCTCGGTCTCGATCGCCCGGCGGTGACGCGCTACCTGGACTGGATCGGCGGCCTGATGCGCGGCGAGATGGGCGACTCCTATACCTACAAGGTGCCGGTGACGGAGCTGATCGGCCAGCGCCTCGACGTTACCCTGCCGCTGGCGCTGGGTGCGATGCTGCTGGCCACCGTGGTGGCCCTGAGCCTGGGCATTTTTGCCGCGGCCAACCATAACCGCCTGGGCGACTACGGGGTCATGGCGTTCAGCCAGATGGGCCTCGCGATCCCCAACTTCTGGTTCGGCATCCTGCTGATCGTGGTGTTCGCACTGCCGCCGCTGAGCTGGTTCTCGGCCGGTGGCTTCCCGGGCTGGGACGAAGGCTTCTGGATCTCGGTCAAGGCCCTGGTGCTGCCCGTCTGCACCCTGGCGCTGGCCCTGTCGGCAATCCTCGTCCGCATCACCCGCTCGGCCGTGCTCGAGGTGATGCGCGAGGACTTCATCCGAACCGCCAGGGCCAAGGGCCTCAGCCGTCGGGCGACACTATGGCGGCACGTGCTGCGCAATGCCCTGATCCCTGTGGTGACTATCATGGGCCTGCTGTTCGCCGACGTGATGGCCGGCACCATCGTGATCGAGAACGTGTTCTCGCTGCCCGGTGTCGGCAAGCTGATCTTCGGTGCGATCACCAACCGCGACCTGGTGGTGGTGAAAAACATGGTGCTGCTGCTGGCGACACTGGTGGTGGTGGTGAACTTCCTGGTCGACCTGCTCTATGCGGTGATCGACCCGCGCATCCGACTGCACGACTGACGCCCATGGCCAACTTGCAGACACTGGAGACAGCAGAGGCGACGACGGCGCCGGTGCAATCGTTCTGGCAGCGCGCCCGGCGCCACCGCGCCTTCATGATCGGCAGCGGGCTGTCGGGGGCGATGATGTTCGCGGCACTGCTGTCGTTGCTCTGGACGCCGCATTCGCCGACCGAGATCGTCATTGCCAACAGACTGCAGCCGCCGTCCTGGTCACACTGGATGGGCACCGACCAGTTCGGCCGCGACATCCTGTCGATGCTGATGGCGGGCGCACAGACCTCGATCGCCGTCGGCGTCGTCGTGGTCTCGCTCGGCGCGACGGTCGGCGTGTCGCTCGGCCTGCTGGCAGCAGCCCGGCGCGGCTGGGTCGAGGACCTGGTGATGCGCCTCAACGACTTGAGCTTCGCCTTCCCGGTACTGTTGATCGCTATCCTGATCACGGCCGGCTGGGGTCCGGGCATCCTCAACGCGATCATCGCCATCGGCATCTATTTCATCCCGGTGTTCGCCCGCCTGTCGCGCGGCGCGGCCCAGGCGGTCTGGGCGCGCGAGTTCGTGCTCGCCGCGCGTGCCGCCGGCAAGGGACGTTTTCGTATCACCGTCGAGCACGTGCTGCCCAACATCGTCTCGGTCATCGTGGTCCAGGCGACCATTTCATTCGCCATCGCCATCCTGGCGGAGGCCGCCCTGAGCTATCTCGGCGTCGGTTCCCAGCCACCGGAACCGAGCTGGGGTCGCATGCTGAGCGAAAGCCAGACGTTCATCTTCTTCAAGCCGCTGATGGCGCTGTGGCCCGGCCTGGCAATCGCCCTGTCCGTGCTCGGCCTCAACCTCATGGGCGACGGCCTGCGCGATCTGCTCGACCCGCGGCTGGCGCGGCAGCGATAGGGGCACGCATGGCGCTGCTCGAGGTCGACAACCTGACGGTCCAGCTGAAGACCGCCCGCGGCCCGGCCCGGGCCGTGCGCGGATTGTCGCTGCAGCTCGAGCGCGGGCAGTCATTGGGCATCGTCGGCGAATCCGGCTGCGGCAAGTCGGTCAGCGCGCTGGCGATGATGCGGTTGCTGCCCGAGGACGCCCTGATCGGTGGCACTGTTCGGCTCGGCGGCCGTGAGTTGCAGACGCTGGACGAGGACGCCATGTGCCGGGTCCGCGGCGACCGCATGGCCATGATCTTCCAGGAGCCGATGACCTCGCTCAACCCGGTGCACCGGATCGGCCGGCAGATCGCCGAGGCCCTGCGCCTGCACCGCGGCATGGCCGAGCGGGCGGCCCGGCAGGAAGCGTTGCGGTTGCTCGAACGGGTCGGCCTGCCCAACCCGGAGCGCCGCATCGACGCCTATCCGCACCAGCTGTCCGGCGGTCAGCGGCAGCGGGTGATGATCGCCATGGCGCTTAGCTGCGAACCGGACATCCTGATCGCCGACGAACCGACCACGGCCCTGGACGTCACCATCCAGGGACAGATCCTGGACCTGATCAACGAGCTCGTCGACGATACCGGCATGGCCCTGATCCTGATCAGCCATGATCTCGGCGTGGTCGCGGAGACCTGTGATCAGGTGCTGGTGATGTACGGCGGCATGGTCGCCGAACAGGGGCCGACGGGGCAGGTGTTCGAGCATCTGGCGCACCCCTACAGTCAGGGGCTGTTCGCCGCCATGCCGCAGATCGGCCGCGGCCGCAGCGGCCGGCTGGCGACCATCGCCGGCACCGTGCCCGAGCTGGCCGACCTGCCGGCCGGCTGCGCTTTTGCCGACCGCTGCGAGCTGGCGGACGAGCGTTGTCATCGCGACGTCCCGGCCCTGCAGGCGGTCGCCGCCGATCACCGGGCCGCCTGTCTGCGCCTGGACGAGGCGCGGCAGCGCGGCGCCAGGCTGCTTAATCCGGGGGCGGCCTAGCGCATGGCGATGGACCGGCAGATGCTGAAGGTCGACGCCCTGGTGCGGCACTACCGCCTGCCGCGCAGCAGCCTGCTGCGACCGCGCGAGACCGTCTATGCCCTGAACGGGGTCAGCTTCGCCATCGAGCGGGGCCGCAGCTTCGGCATCGTTGGCGAATCGGGCTGCGGCAAATCGACCCTGGCCCGGTTGGTCATGGCACTGGAGACGCCAACCGAGGGACGCATCGAGCTGCTCGGACAACCGCTGGACGGCCTCGATGCGGCGGCGCTGCAGGATCTGCGGCGCCACTTCCAGATGGTGTTCCAGGATCCCTATGGCTCGCTCAATCCGCGGCATACGGTGGGCCGGATCGTGGCAGAACCGCTGGACGCGCTGGCGGGCGGCCTGTCTGCGGCAGAGCGTCGCGAGCGCGCCGTCGAGGTCCTGCAGACCGTCGGCCTGCGCCGGGGTGACGCTGGCAAGTACCCGCACGAGTTCTCCGGAGGTCAACGACAGCGCATCGCCATTGCCCGGGCGCTGATCACCCAACCCGCGCTGATCGTCGCCGACGAGCCGGTCTCGGCACTGGACGTCTCCGTGCAGGCGCAGATCCTCAACCTGCTGCGCGACCTGCAGGAGCGCCACAACGTCACCTACATGTTGATCAGCCACGATCTGGGCGTCGTCGACTATGTCTGCGACGAAGTCGCGGTGATGTACCTGGGCCGGATCGTCGAGCAGGCGCCGACCGCGGCGCTGTTCCGCCAGCCGGCGCATCCCTACACCCAGGCCTTGCTCGACGCGGTGCCGCAGGTGGGCACCGGTCGCCGGCGCCGGCGGGTCAAGCTCCAGGGCGGGGTGACGACGCAGACCCGACTGCCCACGGGCTGCGCTTTCGCCGCGCGCTGTCCGCGGGTCGAGGCACGCTGCCATCGCGAGGCGCCGGCGCTGCGGACCGTGGGGCCCGGCCACGTTGCCGCCTGCCACTTTGCCTGACCCCGATTCGGTGACAGAATGATGGCAGACAGAAGCGGCGCAGCAACGCAACGCGGGAGCCCATGACCGAGGTTGTCACCTTCGAGCAGGTCCGCCGCCGGGCTCAGCCCTGGCCCGGCGGCGACGATCACAAGGGTCGATCGGAATTCTTCAACCGACACGAACTCAACAGCATTCTCCAGGTCTACAGCCGCCGGGTGATGGCAGGCGATTGGCTTGACTACGCCCTCGGCTGGGACGAGCGCGGCGCCGTCTTCGCCATCTACGGCGCGACCTCGTCGCTACCGGTCTATTCGATCATCAAGCGCGCCCGACAAGCGCGCCGCAACGGCGGGCGCTACCAGGTGGTCGCGCGCGGCCGGGTCCTGAAGACCGACAGTTCGCTTGCCGGCGCGCTCAGCGTGCTCGAGAGCCGGCGGCCGAAACTGGTCGAGGAAGGCTGACGCCGGCGGGGCCATGGCGGAGCCCGCGCGGATTGCCGCCTGTGCCGACTTGCTGGCCGGACTTCGGCACGATCGGCGCCGGCTTGCTGCGCTGCCGGCCGAGTTGAAGCCCCGCGACGAAGTCGAAGCTTATGCGGTCCAGTTGGCCGTGCATCAGCGCTTGAGCGCAGCCGGCCAAGGCCCGCGCGTGGGCTGGAAGATCGGCTGCACCACCCGCGTGATGCGCGACTTCCTGCAGATCGATCAGCCCTGTGCCGGGGGCATTCTGGAGCGCGGCCTGCACGTCAGCCCGGCGGCATTCCGCTTCGCCGACCTGCGCAAGCCCGGGATCGAATGCGAAATCGCGGTGCGCATCGCCAGTGACGTGCCAGCCGACGGGGCGCCCTGTTCACGCGACAGCATCGCCGGCCATGTCGGCGCCGTGATGGCGGCGATCGAGCTTGTCGAGGAGCGCTTCGTCGATTTCCGCGCGCCCGAGGTCGACGCACCGAGCCTGATCGCCGACGATTTCTTCCATGTCGGCGCCATTCTCGGCCCGCCGCAAGTGCCGTCGCCGGACACGGACCTGGCGGCGCTGGCCGGGCAGACATCGATCGACGGGCGGCTGCGCGGCACCGGCAGCGGCGCCGATGTCATGGGTCACCCCTATGCCGCGTTGGCCTGGCTGGCCAACCGGCTCGCCGCTCTCGACCTGACGCTGCGCCGCGACGATGTCGTCCTGACGGGCTCGGTGGTGGTGACCCAGTACCCTGACGGTCCGGCCGAGGTCCGCACCGCAATCGACCAACTCGGCAGCGTCGACCTGCGGTTCGACTAGACTCTGTTCGCTTCAGTTGGAATCAAGTCGTCAGAGCTGGAGCCATTGCTACGACACCCTTCGAGACGGCCGCTAGCGCGGCCTCCTCAGGGTGAGGTCTCTATAGTTCGCTCCTCATCCTGA
>Ga0209458_1000083_pt1 | contig 54695 bp, 49 predicted proteins | sample WorMetLIZAISLAND_FD_187411 | JGI IMG/M metagenome (GOLD analysis project Ga0209458, IMG submission 187411) | Marine gutless worms symbiont microbial communities from Max Planck institute for Marine Microbiology, Germany - Inanidrilus manae... ...
GTGGTGCTATCCTCTTCCATGGTGGCTCCTGGTTCCTCCTCTGGCTCAAAGGTTTCGCGACTTCAAGCCTGAAGGGTTTCGGGGCCACCAACCCCATCCAAATGTGCGAAAGATCTTTTACGTTATCACCCCGATGCCTGTCCTACCCGCGTCTCGATCAAAAATCCGCGCTTCGGGCGACTGAATGGACGCGTCGTCTGGCGCCAGGATGATTTGCTGGGCCTGGCCTTCGTCGAGCCGGCGCAGGCCGTACAGCCGGCCCTGGCTGCGGCCCTCAACGTCGCTAACTAGCCCGGGTTACATGCTCGGCGCCTGCCGCGCCTAGAGCACAGCTCGAGCCATCTCCACGCCGACCGGGCCCTTCAGCATCACGTTGAAGGCGATGCTGATGCGGGCCTCGTTGCTCCGGTTGGTCCTCAACCATGTGCTGCAGCCAAGAGGGAAAAAGTACCAGGCGGCCGGCCTGTGCCTCGATCCTGTGCTCGTTGCTGGTGAAGTTGCTCCGCTCGCTGACGCTGGGCGCCAGCACGTGGGCCTGCGGCCGCGGGTCGCTGAAGACGATGCTGCCGGAGCGCGCCGGGATCCTCACGTAGTAGACGCCGCTCAGCAGGTTGTTGGCGTGGACGTGATCCCGGTGGCTGTAGCCCTGGCGGTTCACGTTGGCCCAGCAGCTGGTGATATAGGCCTCGTCGTAGCGGCACTTGAGAAAGCCGAGCGCGCCCTTGGCGGCAGCCATGGCCAGCTTGCAGAAGTCCTGGAAGGGCGGCTTGAAATGCAGGTCGTCCTTGCTCTGCCAGGCGTTGAGGCCGCCGAAGGGCATCGGTGCTTTCCGCTCCAGCCTTTCGATTTCCGCGGTCAGCTGCAGGTTCAAGCTTTCGGGCTCGGCAACGTCGTGGACCCAGACGCAGGTCGGAAAGAGCTGGAAAACCTCGGCCTTAGCGAACATGGCTACGTCCCGAGCGCTCGCTGCGGACGATCTTGTGTGCCTATTCGGCTGGCTTTGGTGCTGCGACGGCGGGCTTGGCCGTAGCTTCCTCGCGCGGACGCAGATGGCGATGCCACTTGCCTTCCCAGAACTTGAAGCCGCGCGAGATGATGAAGACCAGCAGCATGTAGATGATCGCCGCCGCGATAAAGCCTTCGTAGGCGAGGTAGTACTTCGCGTTCAAGGTCCGGCCCGCGCCCAGCACGTCGACGATGGTGACGGTGCTGGCCACGACCGTGCCGTGCAGCATGAAGATCACCTCGTTGGAGTACATCGGCAGCGCGCGCCGGAAGGCGCTCGGCAGGATGATGCGCCGCATGCGGGTTGTCGGCGACATGCCGCAGGCCTTGGCCGCCTCGATCTCGCCCCAGGGTGTCGATTCGATGACGCCGCGGAAGATCTCCGTCGTATAGGCCGCGGTGTTGAGTATGAAGGCGATCAGCGCGCACCACCAGGCCTCGCGCAGGAAGGGCCAGAGCACGCTTTCCTTGATAAAATCGAACTGCCCCAGGCCGTAGTAGATTAGGTAGGTCTGCACCAGCAGCGGCGTGCCGCGGAAGACGTAGACGTAGCCCCAGATAATCTCGTTCGCGACCGGCGTTTTGTTGGCTCGTGCGATCGCCAGGGGCACTGACAGCGCGCCGCCGATTAGCAACGACAGCACCATCAATAGAACTGTGTTGAAGACGCCCTGCAGGAAGAGGTCGTAGTGCTGGGCGATCAGCACGAAATCGATCGGCGAGCTGTTGCTGCTGAACTCCACGATGGTGTCGAGGATGCCGGCGGGCTGCTCTGCCATGATCTCAGGCCCTCCGCACGCCGGCGCTGTACTTGCGGTCGAGCCAACGCAGCCCGACGTCGGAGATCGCGGTCAGAACCAGATAGACGATGAGAGCGACGAACATGAAGGTGAAGAGCTGCCGCGTCGAACGGCCGGCCGTGAAGGAGTTGTAGACCAGCTCCTGCAGACTCAGGACGGACACCAAGGCGGTGGTCTTGAGCAGCACCAGCCAGTTGTTGCCGAAGCTCGGCAGGGCATAGCGCACGAGCTGCGGCCAGATGATTCGACCGAAGATCTTGGGCGGGCTCATGCCGCAGGCGATGCCGGCCTCCACCTGACCGCGCGGGATCGAAAGATAGGCGCCGCGGAAGGTCTCGGTCATGTAGGCGCCGAAGATGAAACCGATGGTCAGAACGCCAGCGGTGAACTGGTCGATCTCGACGTAGCCCCACCAGCCGGTGTCCCGACCGACTTGGTTGAGCAGCTGCTGACCGCCGAAGAACAGCAGCAGCATCAGCACCAGGTCCGGCACGCCGCGGATCAATGTCGTGTAGGCGAGCCCGACCTTTTGTGCGAGCAGCGATTTCGAGAGCTTGGCCCAGGCGCCGAGGAGGCCGAGAAGAACGCTGATCAACAGGGAGCCGAGCGCGACGGCAACGGTGACAAAGGCTCCGTCGAGGATACTCGGCATATAGGCGATGACTGTGTCCACGTCACCCGATCGCTGGTCAGTCTTGCAAAAGCCCGATCATACAGTTCCGGTCGGGGCGGCGGTCTCTGCCGCCGCCCCCGCCGGTCCCATGATCAGGATGCGCCGGGAAGCTCCTCCCCGTAAATATCGAAGTCGAAGTACTTCTCGTTGATCTTCGAATAGGTGCCGTCCTTGCGGATCGCTTGGATCGCCGAGTTGAACGACTCGACCAGATCTTCTTCGCCCTTGCGGACGGCGATGCCGGCACCCTCGCCGTGGCACTCCAGATCGAACTGGTCGCCGCCGAGGAAGGCGTAGTCCTTGCCCTCGTCTTTGTTGAGGAAACCCTCGAGCGCCTGAATCGAGTCCGAGATCTGCGCATCGATGCGGCCGGAACCGAGGTCGAGGAAGACCTCTTCCTGGGTGCCGTAGAGCTTGAGCTCCGTATCCGGGAACATCTTCTCCATGTAGCACTGGTGGATCGTGCCGCGCTGCACGCCGACGACCTTACCCTTCATGCCCTCGGGCGTCGCCTCGAAGCCGGCATCTTTCGCCGCCACGAACTTGGCCGGCGTGTTGTAGTACTTGTCGGAAAAATCGACCCGTTTCTTGCGCTCTTCGGTGATCGACATGGAGGCGATGATGGCGTCGTACTTCTGCGCCAGCAGCGCCGGAATGATGCCGTCCCAGTCCTGCTCGACCAGCTCGCACTCGCGCCCCATCTTCTCGCAGAGCGCGTTGGCGATATCGATGTCGAAGCCCTTCAAGGTGCCGTCGGCTTCCTTCCAGGAAAACGGCGGGTAGGCACCCTCGACCCCGATCCGCAGGACGTCGCCTGCCTGGGCGGAGGTGCCCAACCCGAACATCACGGCGCTGGCCAGGATCGCGCCAGCTAGACTTTTGAAACGCATGTGTCTTCTCTCCCTATTGTACAACTCTCGTATCACGTGGCGGTTTCCCTCGAATCGGTCGCTCGTGGATCGGTCGCCCGACTATGGCCGCCTCTATTGTCTGCCCCCTGTTCCGGTCGCCTGCCTCTTCGGTCGTGCGACCGCTTCATCAACCCGACGGCCTTAGTCCCGCGTCGTCGCCAGGAACTGGCGGAAGCGCTCCGAGCTCGGATTGCTGAAGACCTGATTCGGTTCGCCGTATTCCTCGATCCGGCCTTCGTGCAGAAACATCACCTGGTTCGAGACATCGCGCGCGAAGCCAATTTCATGCGTGACGACCAGCATGGTGCGGCCTTCGTCGGCCAGGCTGCGCATGACCCGAAGCACCTCGCCGACCAGCTCGGGATCGAGCGCCGAGGTCGGCTCGTCGAACAGCATCACAGCCGGCTCCATGGCGAGCGCGCGGGCGATCGCCGCGCGCTGCTGCTGGCCGCCGGAACAGTGCGCCGGGTAGTAGTCCTTGCGCTCCAGCATGCCGACCCGGTTGAGCACGGCTTCGCCGCGTTCGATCGCCTCTTTGCGCGGCACGTTCAGGACATGGATCGGCGCCTCGATCACGTTTTCCAAAACGGTCATGTGGGACCAGAGGTTGAAGCTCTGGAACACCATGGCGAGCCTGGAACGGATCCGTTCGACCTGCCGTTGGTCGGCCGGGGCCAGGTTGCCGTCGCGGCCCGGCTTCATGCGGATCAGTTCGCCGTGTACCGTGACTTGGCCGGCGGTCGGCATCTCGAGCAGGTTGATGCAGCGCAGGAAGGTGCTCTTGCCCGAGCCGCTGCTACCGAGGATCGAGATGACGTCGTGTTCGTTTGCCGTGAGGGAGATGCCCTTCAGCACCTCCAGCTTGCCGAAGCTCTTATGAATATCGTGAGTAACGAGGGCTGGTTGAGCCCCATTGCCGGCGGTCCCTGCCTCCGCCATTTTAGTTAAGTCTCCCTGTGACCTACCCTGTTCTTGCTTTTGCGAGACGTTAGCCGCCTCGACCGGGGATGCAAAGCAAAAAGCCGCCGAACCTCTTTTGCGGTCGCCAGATCGTCGCGCAAGTCGTTGGTTTGCGTGTATTTTTCGAGCCGGATCGGGCCGAGAAAGAGCCATGACCTGCCTGGTGGCTAGGTTCGGCACAACTGCAACGGGTCCTATGAAGATCGGCTTAGCGGGGAAGTCTGCGGCTAGTTGGTCATGCTCCTCAGGGCCTCGCGTGCCTGCTCCACGGCGCTTCGCTCCGGTGCCTCCGACGGTAGCTGTGCGACCAGGCCGTCGGCCTTGTCGAGCGCATCGTCGGCCTTACCGGTCTCGCCGAGCACGGTGTAGGCGCGGGCCAGCCGCAGCCAGCCGTCCAGATCCTCCGGCTCCTTTTCCAGGCGCGTTGCCAGGCGGTCGACCATGGAGCGGATGAAGGCCATGCGGTCCTCCGGCGCCATCTCGGCAGCCGCTTCCACATCGGCTGCGGTTGGCCCAGGGGCTTGGCTGGGGGCCTGGTTGGCCACCGTTTCCGAGGGCGCATTCGCCATGCTTTGCAAAGCCTGTCGGGCCTGCTCGACGGCGCTGCGCTCTGGCGCCTCCGGCGGCAGCTGCGCGACCAAGCCGTCGGCCCTGTCGAGCGCCTCTCCGGCCTTGCCGGCCTCGCCGAGCACGGAGTAGGAGTGGGCCAAGCGCAGCCAGCCGTTCAGGTCCTCGGGCTCCTGCTCAAGGCGTGCCGCCAGGCGGTCGACCATGGAGCGGATGAAGGCCGTGCGGTCTTCCGGTGTCATCTCGGCAGCGGCTTCCATATCGGCCGCTGAGGGCCCCGGTGCCTGGCTACCGGGTACCGCTTCCTGCGGTGCCGTGCGGGCGATCTGCGGCGGCTCGATGCCGAGCTCGTCGGCGGCCTGTGCAATTCGCTGACGCAGCATGGTTAGCCAGGGCGCGTCCGGGGGACTGGCCTCGGCCAGGGAAATCCAAAGGTCGAGGCCTTCGCGCAGGCGGCCGTCCTGCGCCAGTGCCAGCCCGGCGTAAAAGAGCGCTCGGGCATCGCCGGGGTCGCGCTCCAAGACCCGGGCGAAAGTCGCGCGCGCCTCTGGCACCACGGTGCCGTTGTTGGCCGCCACCAGCATTTCGCCGAAGAAAGCGTGAATCTCCACGTCATCGACGCCTTGCTCGATGGCCTGTCGCGCCGCCTCGGCCGCCTCGCCGTAACGGCCCACTTCGGCATAGGTGCGACCCAGCAGAGCCCATTCACGCGGCTCGCCGCCCTGTTCCGCCAAGCGTCGCGCCATGCGATCGGCGAGGCCGGCGAGGTCGTTCGGATTCTCCGCGTCGCCCTGGCGCTCGGCGAAGGGCACGCCGGGCACGCCCGGCGCGCCGAGCGTTAGATAGAGCGCCAGCGCGGCCGCCGGCAGAAAGAGGGCCAGGCTCGCCGCCAGCAGCCGCGGCACCGGCTTCGGCGCTTCGGCCTTCTGCTGTGCGGCGCGGGCCTTGGCGCTGCGTCGTTTCTTGCCCTTGCCCTTAGCCTTGCCGATGTCCGTTTCGGCCGGGGCGCCAACAGCGGATGCAGCCTCCGCTGCGTTCAGCATGCGGCGTTCGATTTCCAGGCGCGCGGCGGCGGCTTGATCTTCCGTTAACACGCCACGCGTCAGATCGCGCTCGACCTCGGCCAACTGGTCGCGGTAGACGGCCAGGTCGTAGTCGCCGCGCGCGGCGGCGGCCGGCGGCCGGCGTAGCAACGGCGCCAGCAGGGCTGCGATGACGATCACCGTCATCGCGCCGGCGATCAGCCAGAAAGTCATCGTGACTCGCCGTCCTCACTCGCTAGCAGGCGTTCCAGTCGCTCCTGCTCCTCGACGCTGAGCGGCGCGGCGCCCACCGCCTTGGGCTGGCGGCGTTGCCGTGCGAAGTAGACCGCAACGGCGGCGCCCCCGATCAGCAGCAGAACCAGCGGCCCGAACCACAGCAGATAGGTGCCTGGATGCATCGGCGGCTCCAACAGCACAAAGTCGCCATAGCGGGCCACCAGGTAGTCGAGCACGTCCTGATCGCTGTCGCCGGCGACCAACCGCTCGCGCACCAGGATGCGCAGGTCACGTGCCAGATCGGCGTTGGAAGAATCGATCGCCTCGTTCTGACACACCAGGCAGCGGATGATCTTGGACAGCTCGCGCGCGCGCTCTTCCAGCCGCGGATCGTCGAGGATCTCGTCCGGCTCGACGGCAGCGCTCGGTAAGGCCCAGGTCACCGACAGGCATAGCAGGAGGAGGCCCAAGAGCTGCGCCTTGGCTGTCATCCGCCGAGCTCCTCGATCAGCGGCAGGATCTCTTTTTCCAGGATCTCGGGAAAGATCGGCCCGATCTGCTGGTGTCGGATTCCGCCGTTGCCGTCGACGATAAAGGTCTCCGGCACGCCGGAGACACCCCAGTCGATACCGGCCCGGCCGTTCAGGTCGGAGCCGATCTGCGTGTAGGGATTGCCGAGCTCCTCGAGCCATTGCACGGCATCCTCGGGACGGTCCTTGTAGTTGATGCCGACCAGGCGGATCGTGCCCTCCTCGGCGAGCTGCATGAGCAACGGATGCTCGGCCCGGCAGGGCACGCACCAGGAGGCGAAGAAGTTGACCAGGGTCACCTCGCCGCTCGCCAGATCGCTGCTCGACAAGCCCGGCACGCCGGTGCCCTCGACCGGCGCCAGCTCGAACGGCAGGATGTCGTTGCCGACCCGCGCCGAGGGCACCGCGCGTGGGTCGCGGCTGGGATCGGCAAGGCCCCAGAGGAAATAGCCGGCGACTACGGCGAATACGACGACCGGCAGCAGGTAGAGCGCACGCGTCGTCGTCATGCTCCTGGCTTCCATCGGCCTAGGCCCCGGCCGGCGCCGGCTCGGCGGCACGGCTGGCACGGGTGGGCGCGCCGATTCGCAGGCGGCGGTCGCTGAGCGAAACAATGCCGCCGAGGACCATGATCAGGCAGCCAGCCCAGATCCAAGGCACCAGCGGCTCGTGATAGATACGCACGGTCCAGCCGCCGCTCCCGTCGGGATCGCCGATCACCGCGTAGAGGTCGGCGAAGCCCGTTGTGTAGATGCCGGCTTCGGTGGTCGGCATCTGTTGCACTGGGTAGAGCCGCTTCTCGGGCGTCAGGCGGGTGATCACCTCGCCGTCCTTGCGCACCGTGAAGGTTGCGGTGTCGCTGCGGTAGTTCGGCCCCTGATGGCCCTGCACGCCTTCGAGCGTGTAGTTGTAGCCGGCGACATCGACGTTCTCGCCCGGACGCATGATGCGCACTTCCTCACTCTTCCAGGTCGAAGACGCGGTCATGCCGGCGACCGCAATCGCCATGCCGGCATGGGCCAGCGACATGCCGTAGGCCGAACGCGGCAGGTTGAGCGCGCGTGTCAGGCTGTCGCCCAGCGGAATGCGGAACAGCTTGATGCGTTCGGCCCACTCGACCAGCGTGCCGAAGAACAGCCAGGCGGCTAGCCCCATGCCGAAGACGGCGAGCACCGGCCCGCCTTCCGTCAGGTAGTAGACCGCGACGATGGTGATCGCTGTCGCCACGCCGGCGAACTTCAAACGGCCCAGGGCACCCGCCACGTCGGCGCGCTTCCAGGGCAGCAGCGGACCGATCGCCATGACCGCGATCAGCGGCACCATCAGCGGCACGAAAGTCTTGTTGAAGAAGGGCGCGCCGACCGAGACCTTGCCGCCGCCGAAGGCTTCCAGGAAGAGCGGATAGAGCGTTCCCAGGAAGACGGTCGCCGTCGCCGTCGCCAGCAGCAGGTTGTTCAGCACCAAGCCGCCCTCCCGGCTGACCGGAGCGAAGAGACCGCCGGCCTTGAGCGCCGGGGCGCGCATGGCGAAGAGCGTCAGAGAGCCGCCGATGGTGATGCAGAGCAGCAGCAGGATGAAGAGGCCGCGCTCTGGATCGGTCGCAAAGGCGTGCACCGAGGTCAGCAGGCCGGAGCGCACGATGAATGTACCGATCAGCGACAGCGAGAAGGTCAGGATCGCCAGCAGGATGGTCCAGACCTTCAGCGCGTTGCGCTTCTCGACGACGATCGCCGAGTGCAGCAGGGCCGTGCCGAGCAGCCAGGGCATGAAGGAGACGTTCTCGACCGGGTCCCAGAACCACCAGCCGCCCCAGCCGAGCTCGTAGTAGGCCCACCAGCTGCCGAGCGCGATCCCGCCGGTCAGGAAGGCCCAGGCGACCAGAGTCCAGGGCCGCACCCAGCGCGCCCAGGCGGCGTCCACCCGTCCCTCGATCAGGGCGGCGATGGCGAAGGAGAAGGCGATGGAGAAGCCGACGTAGCCGACGTAGAGCATCGGCGGATGGAAGGCCAGGCCGGGGTCCTGTAGCAGCGGGTTCAAATCTCGCCCGTTCGCCGGCGGCGGGAAGACGCGCACGAAGGGGTTCGAGGTGAGGATCGTGAAGGCGAGGAAGCCGATCGCGACCCAGGCCTGTACGCCCAATACCCGGGCCCGCAATGTCGGCGGCAGGTTGCGGCCGAAGACCGCGACCGCGGCGCCGAACAGCGCCAGGATCACGATCCAGAGCAGCATGGAGCCTTCGTGATTGCCCCAAACGCCGGTGATCTTGTAGAGCAGCGGCTTCGCCGAATGGGAGTTCTGCACCACGTTGAGTAGGGTGAAGTCGGAGCTGACATAGGCCTGCATGAGGCAGAGGAAAGCCGTGGCGATCAGTGCCAACTGCAGCAGCGCGGCCGGCCGGCCGACCGCCATCCAGGCGGTGTTGCCGCGCGCCGCGCCGATCATCGGCAGGCTACCCTGAACGATGGCGACCAGCAGAGTTAGAAGCAGGGCGAAGTGGCCGATCTCGGCAATCATTGCGCGTCCCCTTCACTCTCCGGCTTCCATTGGCCGGACTCTTTCAGCGCCTCGGCGACCTCGGGCGGCATGTAGTTCTCGTCGTGCTTGGCCAGCACCTCGCGCGCGACGAAGACGCCGTCCGCGCCCAGCTCGCCTTCGGTCACCACGCCCTGCCCCTCGCGGAACAGGTCGGGCAGGATCCCCTGGTAGGTCACCGGCACGCTATGAGACAGGTCGGTGACCCGGAAGGTGAAGGTGAGGCCGTCTTCGTGCCGCTCGAAGGAGTCTTCTTCGACCAGACCTCCGAGACGGAAGGCGCGACCTGGCGGTGCCTTCTCCGCCGCCAGATCGCTCGGCGAATAGAAGAACACTAGGTTGTCCTCGAAAGCGGTCAGCACCAGCGCGGCGGCGGCGGCCAGCGCCAGCATGCCCGCGCCGATGAAGTAAAGTCGCCTGGTCTTGCGTTTCATTGCGACCCGCGCGCCTGATCGCCACGCCGACGGCGCGCGGGCCGCGCCGCTTCGAACTGCTGTAGCAGCTTTTGCCGCTCGCGCAGTCCACGCACGCTGGCCACTGTCAAACCGATCATAACCAACGCGGTCAAGCCATAGCTCGACCAGACGTAAGTGGCGTAACCGCCCATTTCGAAAAAGCCCATCACTTGTTCCATCGCGTTTCGATCCGCGTTCACGTCTTGCCGGCCGAGGCCGCACCCAGCGCCGCCGACGCGGGGGCCTCCCCGCCGTCGCCCACGGCCGTCATCTGCAGCGCCCGGATACGTGCGGCGATCAGCTCGCTCTGCACCCGGACCAGCAGCAGGCTCACGTAGAATAGCTTGAAGCCGAGCGCCATCAGCAGCAGCGGCCAGAGCATCTCCGGATGGATGCTCGGCCCGTCCATGCGCAGCACGCTGGCGGGCTGGTGCAGGGTGTTCCACCAGTCGACCGAGAACTTGATGATCGGCACGTTGACGAAGCCGACTAGGGCCAACACGGCGGCGGCGCGGCGGCCGCGCTGTGGGTCGTCGAAGGCGTTGAGCAGCGCCATGTGGCCGAGATAGAGAAAGAACAGCACCAGCACCGAGGTCAGCCGCGCGTCCCAGACCCACCAGGCGCCCCACATGGGCTTGCCCCAAAGCGAGCCGGTGGCGAGTGCCAAAAAGGTGAAGCCGGCGCCGATCGGCGAGGAGGCCTTAGCCGCCAGGTCGGCCAGCGGGTGGCGCCAGATCAGGGCCGCGGCGCTGGCCACGGCGACGCAGGTGTAGACGAAGAGCGCCATCCAAGCAGACGGCACATGGACGTACATGATGCGCACGCTTTCGCCCTGCTGGTAGTCGGCCGGCGCCACGAAGAGGCCCAGATAGAGCCCGGCGGCCAGCGACAGCAAGGTTCCGCCGACGCACCACGGCAGCAGGGCGCGCGACAGGCGGGAAAAGCGGGCTGGATTGGCAAAGCGGTGCATGCTGCGCCTTCGCTTGGGTTTGCGGCCACAACATAGGGATTTAGGTGCCCATTCTCCAGGCATCAATCCGTCATGTGCCCCAGGCAAGGGCCGCGCCGCCAAGGGGGAGGATCGGGGGCGAGGTTAGTGAATCGCGGCCTTTTGCGCTGTGATTTCTTTGGGTTCCGGGATGGGCAGTCTTCAGACTTCCGTGAGCGACGAGTGATCGGCAGGCCTATAGCACGGCGGCGGGCAGAGTCGAATTGACCGGGATCAGGCCGGCGGTCGTGCTTACTCCAGGGCCTGGCGCACCGCAGCGGCGGCGGCCAGCGGCGCGAAAGGCAGGGCGGCCAATAGGATAGCGGCCAGGAACAGCAGGTGCGGCCGTGGCGAAAGGCCGGCTAAGGCCGCATCAATGGCGCCGACCCCGAAGATCAGGATCGGGACGTAGAGCGGCAAAACCAGCAGCGGGATCAGCACCCCCCCGCGCCGCGCGCCCAGCGTCAGCGCGGCGCCGATGGCGCCGATCAGGCTGAGGCTCGGCGTGCCGAGCGCCATGGCGGCGAGCAGCACGGGAAAGGCGCTGGCGTCCATGTTGTAGAGCAGGGCGAGTAGCGGCGCGGCGGCCAGCAGCGGCAGGCCGGTGGTCAGCCAATGGGCGATCACCTTGGCCAGCACGGTGAGCGTGAGCGGCGTCGGCGCCAGCGCCATCAGCTCCAGCCCACCATCCTCGTAGTCGCTGAGAAACAGCCGCTCCAGCGACAGCAGCACGGCGAGCAGCGCGGTCACCCAGATCACGCCCGGTGCGATTCGAGCCAGTACGTTCAGCTCCGGCCCGACGCCGAAGGGGAAGAGCGCCGCGGTCAACACGAAGAAAAGCACGACCAGCCCGGCGTCGGAACGCTGACGCAGGGCCAGGCGCAGGTCGCGGCCGACGATCCGCAGCAGCGCGCTCACGGCAAGACCTCCGCCTCGTCCCGCTCCTGCGTGAAATCCTCGATCGCCAGGCTGGTTGCGCCGGGCATGTCGAGCGCGATGTGGGTCGCCACCACCAGGCGCCCGCCCGTTTCGCGGTGCGCCGCGATGGCCTTGTCGAGCCGGGCTACCGAGTCCGCGTCCAAGCCGACCGTTGGTTCGTCGAGCAGCCAGAGCTCGGCCGGGGCGGCCAGCACGCGCGCGAGCGCCAGGCGCCGTTTCTGCCCGGCCGAGAGCATGCGTCCCGGAACCTCGGCGAGAGCGGCCAGGCCGAGACGCTCCAGTGCGCTCTCGGCATCGGCGGGGCTGCCGCCGCGCAGGGCGGCCCAGAAGGTCAGGTTCTCCAGCGCGCTTAGCACCGGCTTCACCGCATCCAGATGGCTCAAGTAGTGCAGTCGTTCGCGGTGCGCCTCCGGGTCCTTGGCGATCGCCGCACCGTCCCAGAGCAGCTCCCCGGCCGCCGGCTTGAGCAAGCCGGCCATGAGGCGCAGCAAGCTCGACTTGCCGCTGCCGTTCGGCCCGGTCAGCACCAGCGCGCCACCGGGCTCCACCGCGAAGGCAAGGTTGGCGAAGACCAGCCGCTCGCCGCGGATGCAGGTGAGCGCCCGACCTTCGAAGAGGTTATCCGCGGAACCGGTCATCGCCCAATGAGCCTCGGTGGGCCGCACCGGTCGGACTGCAAGTCGAACGCTGAAACGCGGCGCACGGCCCCTCCTTCGCGCGCGGAACAAACGGCCGGTGCACGGCGGCCGCACTGGATCGTGCCAACTATGTCCGGGTGGGGGATATCACAGATGAGCCGACGAGAACACTTTGCGCGCCGCGGTGCCATCGGTGCCTTGCTGCTCTTGATCTGGGCTGGATTTAGGAAAGGTTAGGGCGGCCACCGAGGTCGGGATAGGTGGCCGCCCTAGTATCCCAGCCGATTGGGGGGCAAATTGGAGGAGGCCGGCTGGTAGCCTCCGACAGAGAGGGGAAGTCTCCGTACGGTTAGATATGATGAGCGAATGTGGTCGGACTTGGCCCCAATTACGGCGGGAATATGGCATTTTCCTTAATAAATTGTGCGGCGCACAATGACGTTGCGGCATAGACACACATGTAACAAATTGAAGTATAAACGAATTTTCAAATCTTGATCCGGCCTGAGCGGCGTCGCTGGGCGGCGAATTAAGACATCGCCCTTTATCTTCGCACCGCAAAAAAGTGCGACTTGGCTGTTTTGGGCGGGACCGTTCAGAAGGTTTTCATCCGTCTGTCAGCCTGCGTTAATCCGCCTGACGGCTCGATTCCATCCCCGGACACCATCTGATTGCTCAAGGAAGCGGGGTCGCCGTTGCGCGGCGCCGTTAGCGGTCACCTCAGCTCACCTTGCGGCCCGAGCATGGGGCCGCCAGCGAAAACGGTTTGTCCATCGAAGAAGGAGATGACTCCATGAGGTACTTCCGCAGGCTCAAGCGCAACCTAGATGTGCAGCCCTTTCTCGACGAGATCGCGGGCGTGGCTGGCGCCTGGGACCTGAACACCGGGCGTCAGAGGAAGATCGACGTTCAGCGCGAGGCCGAATCGATTCCGCTCCGGGGCCTGGTGAAGTCAAAGATCGGCAATCGCGCCAGGTGGGACGTTCACGAAAGCCGCTACACCACCTGCTCGCGGCGGTTCGTGCTCGCTCGTACTTTCCTGGAGAGCTTCGCCGCCGAACAGAACGCGGAGCTGGGCCGCGCAAAGATCGTTCGTCTGATGCCCGGACGGCGGGTCTATCCGCACATCGATCGCGGCGAGTACTACAAGGTCCGCGATCGTTATCACTTGGTGCTGAAGAGTGCGGCCGGCAGCTACCTCAAGAGCGGCGGTGAAGAAGTCCGCATGCTGGAGGGCGAGCTCTGGTGGTTCGACAACAAGGCCGTGCACGAGGCCTATAACGACGGCGATGCGGAGCGGATCCACATGATCTTCGATCTGCTGCCGAACGCCCTGGTCGCGCAGGTCTACGGCGAGGAGCTGGCGGCCTGACCGACTGCGGCGGCCGTTTCTTCCTTCAAACCTTTGCAGAAAGATAACCACCATGGCATCAGCAGCCCCGGTCGCGGTTGCGGCCCGCACGATCCTCGATCCACCGCCGCGCCCCGCAGCCCATCCGACTGTCACCGGAAGCCGATTCGATCTTCATCTACCGCCGAGCGGGGAGAGCATTCCCTACTACCTCTACGTTCCCAGGCATGTCGATCCCTCGGTCCGACCGCTGGTGTCGGTGCACGGCATTCTGCGTAAGGCGGAAGAGCATATCGCGGCCTTCGCGCCCTGGGCGGAAGACAACGGCCGCATCCTGATCGCACCCCTATTCACCAAGGCCCAGTGCCGGCGCTACCAGAAGGTGGTGCTGGACAAATGCCAGGCGGACCGGGCGCTCATCGCCGCACTCAGCCACGCCGCGGATGCAACCGGGATCGACACGGCGCGTATCGATCTTTTCGGCTTCTCCGGCGGGGGCCAGTTCGCGCATCGTTTCGCCCTGCTTCATCCCGAGCGCGTTGGTCGGCTCGTTGTCTGCTCGGCCGGTTGGTACACTTGGCCTGACCCGTTCGAGGCCTACCCCTATGGTCTGGCACCGGAACCGCGCAGTGCGCGACGCGGCAACCGATCGAACGGTCCGCGCTTTCGGCCGAACCTAAAGGCCTTTCTGGAGATCCCGGCGCTGGTGCTGGTCGGAGAGCGCGATATCGAACGCGACTTGACCCTGCGCAAGGAACCGATGCTCGACCGGCGGCAGGGCCTCAACCGTGTCGAGCGCGCGCAAGGCTGGAGCGACAGCCTGCGTGAGGTGGCAAGGCAAATCGGCGTGACCGCCGATGCCCAGCTTCGGCTCCTGCCGGGCTGCGGCCATTCCTTCGAGGAGTGTGTTCGGCATGGTGGCTTGACCGACGTAGTCGCGTGCTGGCTGGCGCGACCGTAAGACGCAATCCGAAAGGCCGGATTCGCCTGAAACCGGAGGCGGAGCCGCCGCTCGGTCCTAGTCGTAACACCGTTTGTCGTCGATCACCTTGCCGTCGTTCGGCAGGCTGTCGGGGGCGACGATCTCGACCTCGCCCTTCATCTTGCAGACCGCCTGCAGGCTGTCGGCGATGGCTGCGGCCGGCCCGGCAGGCGCGCCCTCGACCTCGCAGAACAGGCGCATGACGTCGCTTTCGTCGGCCCGGTCCACTTCCAGGCGCGCCCTTAGGATCTCGGGATGCCGCTTGACCACTTCAGCCACCTGGCTGGGATGGACGAACATGCCCTTGACCTTGGTGGTCTGGTCGGCGCGGCCGAGCCAGCCCTTGAGCCGCATGTTGGTCCGCCCGCAGGGGCTAGCGCCGGGCAGCACCGCCGAGAGGTCGCCGGTGGCGAAGCGGATCAGCGGATAGTCCGGATTGAAGGCCGTGACGACTACCTCGCCGACCTCGCCTTCGGCGACCGGATCGCCGGTGCCGGGGCGAACGATCTCGATGATGATCTCCTCATCGACGATCATGCCTTCGCGCGCTCCGGACTCGTAGGCGATCAGACCGAGGTCAGCGGTGGCGTAGCACTGCAGCACGGCAACGCCACGCTGCGCGTAGTCGTCGCGCAGCGAGGGAAAGAGAGCGCCGCCGGAGACCAGTGCCTTGTCGATGCTGCTGCAGTCGGCACCGAGTTCCGATGCCTTGTCGAGCAGCACCTTGAGATAGTCGGGCGTGCCGGCGAAGCCGGTCGGGCGCAGATGGGCGATCGCCTCGACCTGCTGCTCGCTGTTGCCGACCCCCGCGGCGAACACGCTGCAGCCCAGGCTGCGCGCACCGTCGTCCATCATCCAGCCGCCGGGTGTCAGGTGATAGGCGAAGCTGTTGTGCACCAGCTCGCCCGCGCGGAACCCGGCGGCGTGAAAGGCGCGGGCCAGGCGCCAGTAATCGCGGCGCTCGGTCGCCGGCTCGAAGATCGGCCCGGGGGAGACGAAGATCCGCGAAACAGCGGCCGGTGCCACCGCGGCCAGGCCGCCGAAGGGCGGCGTCTCGGCCTGCCGCTCGCTCAGGTCCGACTTGCGCGTCACCGGCAGCTGCGCCAGTGCCTCGCGGCTATCGATCTCCTGGGGGCGGACGCCGGCCAGGATCTCGGCAAAAGCCGGCGCCTCGGTCATGGCATGGGCGATGTGTTCCGGCAGGGCCCCCATCTGGGCGGCCTCGCGCTCTGTCGGCTCGCGGGTTTCGAGAGCGTCGTAGAAGTCGTCGGCGCTCGCCATTCTTCCCCACCTCTATGAACAAGATGCTGCTGGCGACCGCGAAACGGACCGCCGAATGGTACGTTACGCCAGCCAGCGCTTGCGGCGCTTGTAGTGCTTGACGTCGCGGTAGCTCTTGCGGCCGCCGGACGAAAGGCCGAGGTAGAACTCCTTGACGTCCTCGTTGCCGGCCAGCGCCTCGGCGTCGCCATCGAGCACGACCCGGCCGTTCTCCAGGATATAGCCGTAGGTGGCGTACTTCAGCGCCATGTTGGTGTTCTGCTCGGCCAGCAGGAAGGACACGCCCTCGGCCTGGTTCAGCCGCTTGACTGTCTCGAAGATGCCTTCGACCAGCTGCGGCGCCAAACCCATGGAGGGCTCGTCGAGCAGAATCATGGTGGGTCGGCTCATCAGCGCGCGGCCGATGGCGCACATCTGCTGCTCGCCGCCGGAGGTGTAGCCGGCCTGGCTGCCGCGCCGCTCCTTCAGGCGCGGAAAGTATCCGTAGACCATCTCCAGGTCCTGGGCGATGGCGGCGCTGCCGTCCTTGCGCGTGTAGGCGCCGGTCAGGAGGTTTTCCTCGATGGTCAGGTGCTCGAAGCAGTGCCGGCCTTCCATCACCTGCACCACGCCACGCCGCACCAAATCGTTCGGCGTCAGCTTCTCGACCTGCTCGCCCTTGAACTCGATCGAGCCCTTGGTGACCTCACCACGCTCGGCGCGCAGCAGGTTGGATATGGCCTTCAGTGTCGTGGTCTTGCCGGCGCCGTTGGCACCCAGCAGGGCAACCACGCCGCCTTGGGGTACCTCCAGGGAGACGCCTTTCAGCACCAGGATCACGTGGTCGTAGATGACCTCGATGTTGTTGACCACGAGCAGACCCGCGGCCGTTTCGGCCGCACTGTCTGTCGGGTTCGCGGTCGCGACTTGCGACATTCTCGCCTTCTTCTGCTTGTCTTTGGCCGCCGTGAAGTCGCCCCCGGTCCGAGACCGGGGGCGGCAACATATCAGCACGAGATTAGTTGCAGGTCCGCGGCGTGATGCTCTTCTCGGCGGCGTAGGCCGCGGCCGCTTCTTCGATCATCGGTCGCAACAGGCCGGCCCGATTGGGCTCGATCCAATCGGAGACCTTCTGCCAGCCCGAACCATCCCACTGCTGGACATAGGCGCGACCGGTGCCCTCGTGATCGGCGCAGGAGACCTCGATCGCCTCCATGAAGCCGGTCAGGCCCATGGCGTCGAGCCGCGCGGAATCGATCTTTAGGTTCTCGAAGCCGTCGCGGATCTGTTCGCCGGTCAGCGGCGTCTCGCCATGCATGCCCTGGGCGGTTTTGATCGCCTCGACGATGATGGCGGCGTTCATGACGCCACGATTGTAGAGCACATGACCGACCTCCTCGCGCGGGCCGGTGCCGTTGCCGGCATCATGCACCTTGGTGAGGATGTCCTGCAGTGCCGGATACTCGGTGCCGGTGCCGTGGAAATTGAGCGACTTGTAACCCTTGGCCTGGTCGCCCGCCGGCGTCACATCCGGCTCCGCGCCCGACCACCAGATGCCGATGAAGCGGTCCATGGGATAGCCGACCGCAGCGGCTTCTTTGATGGCGGTGGAGTTCATCACGCCCCAGCCCCACATGGCCGTCCAATCGGGCCGCACCTGACGGCCGATCTGCAGCCAGGTTGCCTTCTGCTCCAGGCCCGGATGGGCGACCGGGAAGAGATGCAGCTCGAAGCCGTGCTTCTCGGACAGCGCCTCGAGGGTCGCGATCGGCTCCTTGCCGTAGGCCGAGTCGTGGTAGACCAGCGCGATCTTTTTGCCGCTGAGCGCCTCGTAGCCGCCCTCGTTCTGCGAGATGTAGTTGACGATGATGTCGGCGCCGGACCAGTAGGTCGCCGGCAGGGTGAAGACGTAGGGGAACACGGTGCCGTCGGAGCCGGCGGTACGCCCGTATCCCATCGACAGCACGGGGATCTTGTCGGCCGTCGCGCGCTCGATCAGCGCGTAGGTAATGCCGGTCGAGAGCGGCGTGATGGCCGCCGCGCCGGGCCGCTTCAGGCGCTCGTAGCACTCGACGCCACGGTCATTGTTGTAGGCCGTGTCGCACTCCTCGTACTCGACCATGACGCCGTTGATGCCGCCAGTGGCGTTGATCATCTTCAGGTAGTCATGGAAGCCGTTGGCAAAGGGAATGCCGTTCGGCGCGTAGGGGCCGGAGCGGTACATCAGGCCCGGAACGAACTGCTTGTCCTGCGCGGCAGCCGGCAGCGCCGACGCCAGACAGAGCGCAGCAGCACCGGCCGCAGCCAGGCCCAGAGCTTTGAATCGCATGGTTAGTAACCTCCCTAGTGACGGACTGTTTGACGGGTTTTTCCCGTCATTGGCGGTGAGCCTAACACTGTCGCCGGGGCACCGCCACCGCCCCGGCGTGCCGCTCCCTCAATAGGGGAACGGCCAGAGACGCAGCTTCTCCTTGCCGATCTGCCAGAGCCGTGCCAGTCCGTGCGGCTCGACGATCAGGAAGAAAATGATCAGCGCCCCGAAGATCATGAACTCGATGTGCGACACCAGCGCCGTGGAGATCGAGGGGTCGATCGCCAGCATGCCGTTGTTCAGCAGGATCGGCAGCAGCACGATGAAGGCCGCGCCGAGGAAGGAGCCGAGGATCGAGCCGAGCCCGCCGATGATGATCATGAAGAGCACCTGGAAGGAGCGGTCGATCTGGAAGGCCAGCGCCTCGACCGAGCCGGTATAGATGAAGGCCCAGAGCGCACCTGCGATGCCGATGTAGAAGGAGCTGATGGCGAAGGCCGAGAGCTTGGCGTAGAGCGGCCGGATGCCGATGATCTCGGCGGCAATGTCCATGTCGCGGATCGCCATCCAGGAGCGGCCGATGCGGCTGCGCACCAGGTTCTTGGCAACCAGCGCCAGCAGGCCGACGAAGACCACCAGGAAGAGGTACTTGGTCTCCGGCGAGGCCTGAGTGCCGGTCAGGAAGAAGCCAGGCAGCACTTCGCGCGGCGGCGCCGAGATCACGCCCGAGGGGCTGTAGTTCACCCACCAGGGATACTTGTTGAAGACCCAGACCAGGAAGAACTGCGCCGCCAGGGTCGCCACCGCCAGGTAGAAGCCCTTGATCCGGAGAGACGGAATGCCGAAGAGGATGCCGACCGCCGCCGTGCCCAGGCCCGACAGCAGGAAGACGATGACGATGTGCAAGTCGGGAAAGGCAGTCGAGAGCTTGTAGGCGAAAAAGGCGCCGCAGGCCATGAAGCCACCGGTGCCGAGCGACAGCTGCCCGCAGTAGCCGATCAAGAGGTTGAGCCCGATCGCGGCCATCGAGAAGACTAAGAAGGGGATCAGGATGGTGCCGAGCCAGTACTCGTTGGCGACCATAGGTATGGCGACCAGGGCGACCAGTAGGATGAGCGCCATGCCGATGCGGTCCTGCGGGATCGGGAAGATCGCCTGATCGGCTTGATAGCTCGTCTTGAACTGGCCGGCCTCGCGGTACAGCATCGCGCGTCACACCCTCTCGATGATGCGTTCGCCGAACAGGCCCTGCGGCCGGAACAGCAGCACGGCCAGCGCCAGCACGTAGGCGAACCAGTCCTGGATGGCGCCGCCGATGAAATGGCCGAGGAAGATCTCGGCAATCTGCTCACTGGCACCGATGATCAGCCCGCCGACGATGGCGCCGGGGATCGAGGTGAAGCCGCCGAGAATCAGCACGGGCAGCGCCTTGAGGGCGATCAGCGCGAGCGAGAACTGCACGCCCGCCTTGCCGCCCCACATGATGCCGGCGACCAGCGCGACGATGCCGGCGACCGACCAGACGATGGTCCAGATCACCTTCAGCGGAATGCCGACTGAGAGTGCGGCTTGATGGTCGTCGGCCACGGCGCGCAGAGCGCGGCCGGTGCGCGTGTATTGGAAGAAGAGCGCCAGCGCGGCGACCAGCACGCCGCCAGTGACAGCGGCGATCAGGTCGTACTGGTTGACCAGGATGCCGCCCTCGAAGAGGCCGGCCAGAATGAACTCCGGGTTCTTCGGGATGCCGATGTCGAGCACCTTGACGTCGGAACCCCAGAGCGTTTGGCCGAAACCGTCGAGGAAATAGAAGATCCCGATGGTCGCCATGAAGAGGATGATCTGCTCCTGGTTGACCAGCGGCCTGAGCACGATGCGTTCGATGACCAGGGCGACCAGCACCATGATAGCAGCGGTCAGCAGGAAGGCGATCGCCCAATAGAGCCCCGCCTCGATGAAGCCTACCATGGTCAGCGCAGCGAAGAGCACCATGGAGCCCTGGGCGAAGTTGAAGATGCCCGAGGCCTTGAAGATCAGCACGAAGCCGAGCGCCACCAGGGAATACATCACGCCCTGCAGCAGGCCGGCGAGCAGCACCTCGAAGAAATAGCCCCAGGTGAAGAAGAAGCTGGCGTCGAGGCCCGCGACCAGCTGGAAGGCCAGGCCGAGCGCGGCGATCGCGACCGGCGTGGCGATCAGCCAAATGATCAGAGCGAAGGGCACGGCCATACGAAAGTCCTACTCGGTTCCCAAAGCGGTCAGTGACTGACGCCCAGGTAGGCGTCGATCACGTCCTGGTTGCTGCGCACGGCGTCGGGCGGCCCGTCAGCCAGCTTGCGGCCGTAGTCCAGCACCACGACCCGGTCGGAGATGTCCATCACCACGCCCATGTCGTGCTCGATCAGCGCGATGGTGGTGCCGAACTCGTCGTTCACGTCGAGCACGAAGCGGCACATGTCCTCCTTCTCTTCGACGTTCATGCCGGCCATGGGCTCGTCGAGCAGCAGCAGGTCCGGCTCCATGGCCAAGGCCCGGCCGAGCTCTACCCGCTTCTGCAGGCCATAGGGCAGGCGGCCGACCGGCGTCTTGCGGATCGACTGGATCTCCAGGAAGTCGATGATGTTCTCGACGAACTCGCGGTGCTCGATTTCCTCGCGCTGCGCCGGGCCCCAGTAGAGCGCCTGCCAGAGGAAGTTGCGGCGCATCTTCAGGATGCGCCCGGTCATGATGTTGTCGAGCGTCGACATGCCCTTGAAGAGGGCGATGTTCTGGAAGGTGCGGGCGATGCCGGTTTTGGCCGCCTCGTGCGGCCGCATCTGGTGGCGCGCCTTGCCCTTGTAGGTGATGGTGCCTTCCTGCGGGTGATAGAAGCCGTTGATGACGTTCAGCATGGAGCTCTTGCCGGCGCCGTTCGGCCCGATGATTGCCAGGATCTCGTGCTCGCGAATCTCGAAGGAGATGTCGGAGAGCGCCTTGACGCCGCCGAAGGAGAGGTTGACGCCTTCGACCTTCAGCAGCGTTTCGCCGATCTTCTTCTGCAAGGGACTCATTCTTGCGCGTTGCTCATGGGGCGGCGGGGACCTCAGCTCGCCTTCTTGAGCGGGGCGGCCTCCGAGGCAGCCCCGGCGTCGGAGGTGGCCGCCTCGACGATCTTCAGGTCGCCGGCAAGCTTGCCCTTGCGGCCGTCCTCGAAGGTGACCTCGATCTCGATGTGCGCCTGATCGGCATCGGAATAGAGCCCGTCGATCAGCGGCCCGTAGCGCTCGGCGATGATGCGCCGGCGCACCTTGCGGGTGCGGGTCAGCTCGCCGTCGTCGGCATCCAGCTCCTTGTGCAGGATCAGGAAGCGCTTGATCTGCGAGGAGGCGAGATGCGGGTCGCTCGCCAGGTCGCGGTTCACCTGTTCCACGTGGCCCTTGATGATCTCGTAGACCTGCGGCAGGGCTGCCAATTCCTGATAGCTGCCGTAGGCGACGCCGTTGCGCTCCGCCCAGTTGCCCATGGCCGTCAGGTCGATGTTGATGAAGGCCGCGACATGCTCGCGCCGGTCGCCGAAAGCCACGGCCTCCTTGATGTTGGGGAAGAACTTCAGCTTGTTCTCGATGTACTTCGGCGCGAAGAGGCTGCCGTCGGCCAGCTTGCCGACGTCCTTGGCCCGGTCGATGATCTTCAGATGGCCGTTGTCGGCGAAGAAGCCGGCATCGCCGGTATGCACCCAGCCGTCCGGCGTCTTGGTCTCGGCCGTCGCCTCCAGGTTCTTGTAGTACTCGACGAAGACGCCCGGGCTGCGGAACATCACCTCGCCGCTCTCGGCCAGCTGGATCTCCACGCCCGGCGCCGGCGGGCCGACCGTGTCGGCCTCGATCTCGCCATCCGGCTGCATGGTGATGAAGACGCTGGCCTCGGTCGAGCCGTAAAGCTGCTTCAGGTTGATTCCGAGCGAGCGATAGAAGTCGAAGATGTCCGGGCCGATCGCCTCGCCGGCGGTGTAGGCCAGGCGGATGCGGCTGAAGCCCAGGGTGTTCTTCAACGGTCCGTAGACCAGCAGCTCGCCCAGGTGATAGAGCAGCCGGTCGCCAGTGGAAACCGGCTCGCCGTTGAGGATGCGGATGCCACAGCGCTTGGCGATGTCCATGAAAGTCTTGAATAGCCAGCGCTTGATGCGCCCGGCGTCCTCCATGCGGATCATGACCGTGGTCAGGATGTTCTCGAAGATCGCCGGTGGTGCAAAGAAGTAGGTAGGCCCGAGCTCGCGCAGATCGTGCATCACCGTGGCGCTCGATTCCGGGCAGCTCACGCAGAAGCCGGCGCAGTAGCTCTGCCCGTAGGAGAAGATATGGTCGCCGACCCAGGCCATGGGCAGGTAGGCCAGCAGTTCCTCGTCTGCGGTCAGCTTGTCGAAGACGATGGAGTTCTGGGCCGTCGTCAGCACGTTGTCGAAGGAGAGCACAACGCCCTTCGGCTGCCCCGTCGTGCCGGAGGTGTAGAGGAAGATCGAGGTGTCGGAGCCCTTACCGGCGGCGACCGCCTCGTCGTAGAAGCCCGCATTGGCGGCGTCGTGCTCGCGGCCGCTCTGCTGCACCGCCTCGAAGGAATGCAGGAACTCCTGGCTGTAGTGGCGCAGGCCACGCGGGTCGCTGTAAACGATCTGCTCCAGCTTGGGGCAGCGGTCCTTGACCTCCAGCAGCTTGTCGACCTGCTCCTGGTCTTCCGCCATGGCGAAGCGGGCCTCGGCGTGGTCCAGCACGAAGGCCATCTCGTCGGCCACCGAATCCTGATAGACCGGCACCGGGACGGCGCCGATCGCCTGCGCCGCCACCATGGTCCAGTAGAGCCGCGGCCGGTTGTCGCCGACGATGGCGATCTTTTCGCCGCGCTTGAGGCCCATGGCGGCCAGCCCGCAGGCCAGCGCCCGGACCTCCTCGGCCGTCTCGGCCCAGGTCCAGGACTGCCAGATGCCGTAGTCCTTCTCGCGGAAGGCCGGCTGCCCACCGCGCTCGGCGGCATGCTGCAGCAAAAGCTTGGGAAATGTATCCCGGCGCGCCGCGTCGCTCATGCGCTAGCTCCGGCGTGGGAATGGGCCGGCGCGCTTGCGACCGAGGCTTCAAGAGCCTCACGAGGCCGGTCGTCCGCCCTGTCGGCGTCCAATTTCTAAACGGTCAACAGACACTTAGCCGCCCGCTGCCAGGAGCGGGTCAGCGCAACGTCGTTCACGCGAACCTCCCAAGCATTAGTTTTGTTGTTCTTTCGCACAACCTTCTTATAGCGGCCTTGCGTTATGTCAACTGGCGAGACGTTAACCATGCCGCGAGGGGCGTGCTTGGCGGGGCGATCACGTCACCGCTCCTTGGTTGTTGTTGTCGATAGGGCTGAGCCCGAGCGCTTCGAGCTCCCGGTAATCCATGGAGCCGTGGCGACAAACTCTGGATGCCCGGATCAAGTCCGGGCATGACAAGAGGACGCTTGGTTAAGTCACGATATCCGTATGCATCCGCGTTCGTCCGTGTCAAAAGACTCTCCCCGCCAAGCAAGCAACGACACTGCTGCCTAACCTCGTGTCCGCTCCCATCCAATCCGAAGACTTCTCGCTCACTGCCGCCGGACATCGTCTGGCGGCGCGTCGGCTGTGGCCCCAGGCCACCGCCGCCTCCGCCCACACCCTCGTCTTCCTGCACGAGGGCCTTGGGTCCATCGCGCAGTGGCGGGATTTTCCGGCGGCGTTGGTAGCGGCGACGGGGCTGCCGGGGCTGGTCTATGAGCGTTGGGGCTTCGGTGGCTCCGACCCCTTGGTGCTGCTGCGGCCGCGGGATTACCTGCAGGAGGAGGCCGAGGTCGCGCTGCCCGAGGTGCTGGCGGCCTGCGGCATCGAGCGGCCGGTTCTGATCGGCCATTCCGACGGCGGCTCGATCGCGCTGCTCTTCGCCGCCGCCTTTCCCGAGCGGCCGGCGGCCTGCATCACCGAGGCGGCGCACGTCTTCGTCGAGGAGGTCACTCTGGCCGGCATCCGCGAGGCCGCCGCGCTCTGGAAGACGACGGACCTGAGAGAGCGCCTCGCCCGCCACCACGGCGATCAGACCGAGACCGTCTTCCGCGGCTGGACCGAGACCTGGCTCAGGCCCGACTTCCGCGACTGGGCCATGACCGACCGCCTGCCGGCCATCACCTGCCCACTGCTGGTGATCCAGGGCGAGGACGACGAATACGGCACGCCGGCCCAGGTCGAGGCCATCGTCACCGGCAGCCGCGGCCCCGCCGAGGCCTTTCTTGTTCCCGACTGCGGCCACAGCCCGCACGCCCAGCAGTGCGACGCCGTACTGGCGGCGATGACGCGTTTCGTAGGAACGGTCGCAGCACCCGCGTGATGGAAGTCACGCCGCGCCAATCACCCCCTGCTAGACTGGCCGTTCGCGAACGATTGCAACCGGGCGCCGCGAAGAAGCCCCCTCATACTTCGACAAGCTCAGTATGAGGGGGAGCGCCACGGCATAAGCGACCTCACCCTGAGCCTGTCGAAGGGCGAGGGCGCGTGATGCAGAACGAACAAAAAAGGGGGGACATTGCCATGCTGTCTTTAGACAAGCTGAAGCTCGAATTCGTGATCGACGGGCTCGCCGGCCCCACTCGGGTCATCGCGCTCGACGGGCGGGAGGAGATCTCGCGGCCCTTCCTCTTCGACATCCGCGCGGTCTTCGCCGAGCCGGACGGCGGCGTCGCCTGGCTGATCGACCGGCCGGCGCGGCTCACCATCAAGGGGCCGTCCGGCACGCGCCACTTCCACGGCCTGATCGGCCATGCCGAGCGCGGCGCGACGCAGTCCGACGGGATCGAGCACCATCTGAGCCTGGTGCCTAGCCTCTGGCGGCTGGCGCACCGGCAGACCAGCCGCATCTTCCAGGAGCTCACCCTGCCCGAGGTGGTGACCTCTGTGCTGAACGAGGCCGGGCTCGACGGCAGCTTCGGCTTCGCGCTCGACGGGTCCTACGACCCGGAAGAGACCTTGGTGCAGTACCAGGAGAGCGACTTCGACTTCGTCAGCCGCCTGACCGAGGAGGCGGGCCTCTACTACGCTGTCGCCCACCAAGACGGTCAGCACCGCATCGTGTTCGGCGACGGCGAGCTGGGGCGCCTGCCACCGCCGGGCGGCGGCACCCTCGTGGCCCCCTACCGCCTCGGCGGCGGCCAAGCCAGGGAGGAAGTGACCGCCTTCCGCCAGGGCGACGGCCTACGGTCCGGAAAAGTCGCGCTGCGCGAGTTCGACTTCGAGACGCCGGCGTCGTACCTGGATGCCGAGGCCACGGGCGCCCGCTTTGCCGATCTGGCTCACTTTAGCTATCCCGGACGTTTCGAGTCGGAGAACGAGGGTCAGGTCCTCGCCGCGCGCCGGCTCGAGGGTTATGTGGCCGAGGCGCAGGCCCATTTCGGTGAAAGTACGGTCCTGCGCTTGCTACCCGGATCGGTCTTCACCCTGAAGGGCTATCCCCGCCGCGATAGCGCTGGCGATTACCTGGTCGTGCGGGTGGTGCATCGGCTGCGTAGCAAGGGGGCTGAAGAGCCGCTCGGCTACGAGAACAGCTTCGCCTGCTTGCCGGCCGATCTCCCCTTCCGGCCCGAGCGCTCGACCCCGCGACCGGCGGCGCCGGGGCTGCAGTCGGCCACGGTGGTCGGCCAGTCGGGAGAGGAGATCCACGTCGACGAATTCGGACGCATCAAGGTGCAGTTCCATTGGGATCGCCTGGGTACCAATGACGAACATGCCTCGGCCTGGCTGCGGGTCGCCCAGCCCTGGGCCGGTGCCGGCTGGGGCGCGCTCTTCCTGCCGCGCGTTGGGCAGGAGGTGGTGGTCGCTTTTCTGCACGGCGACCTGCGCCGGCCGATCGTTCTCGGTGGGCTCTACAACGAGCGGAACATGCCGCGGTTCGCGCTGCCGGAGCACAGGACGCGCAGCGGCTTCGTGAGCAAGAGCACGCCGAACGGCCGAGGGGGCAACGAACTGATCTTCGAGGACAAGGCCGGTGCGGAAGAGCTGATCCTGCGTGCCCAGAAGGATCTGAACCTGACCGTCGGCAACGACAGCGGAGTCGAGATCGCCAACGACGAGCACCACGGTGTCGGCCACCATCGCAGCCGGACGGTCGGCGTCAGTGAGACCATCCAGGTCGGCGCGGATCAGAGCGTCACTGTGGGGGGTGCCAAGACGGAGAGCGTCGCCGGCAACAGGACCGAGACGGTCGGCATCAACGCCAGCGAGACGGTGGGTGCGGGCATGGAGCTGACGGTTGGCGGGGCTTACAAGGTCACTGTCGGCGCCATGCTCACCCAGCAGATTACCGGAGCCCAGGTCGAGAACGTCGGCAGCAATCGCACGCTTACGGTCGGTGCCGATTTGACGCATCAGATCGGCGGCGACATGACGCAGCAGGCGGCCGGCGACTGGCACTTGAGGGTGGGCAGGGATGCCGACGAAACGGTCGCCAAGAGCTATCGCCTGAGGGCCCGGACCGTCAGTATCGAGGCACAGGACCAGCTCGCCCTCAAGTGCGGCCGGGCGCAGATCGTGCTGAAGAAGAACGGCGACATCGACATCAAGGGCGCCGACATCTCGATCAAGGGAAGCGGCAACGTCACCATCAAGGGCCGCAAAGTAACGACGAACTAGGCGTCAGCCTGGAAAGCAGCTCGCGATCACGCTGCAGGCGAGGCGCGCGATGGCTTGGGCACCGCTGCCGGTTGGGTCCTTCTCGGGCGTGTATTCGACGAAGTTACAGCCGACGATCTTGGCCTTGCCAGCGAGGCCCTGGATCAGGTCGAGCGCCTGCTGGTAGCTCAGGCCGCCGAAGGCCGGCAGGATCACGCCCGGCACCAGGGAGGGGTCGAGCCCGTCCACGTCGATGGCGAGGATCACCTTGGCGCCGTCCGGTACCGCGGCCAATGCCGGACCGAGGCCCTCGGCATGCACGTCCCGCGCAGTGAAGATTTTCGAGCCCCAGGCCCGCGCGTCGTCGAACTCGGCTCGACGGGCGCTGCCTGGCCCGCGCGCGCCGATCTGCACCATGCCGGTCACGTGCGCCATCTCGGAGGCGCGGCGCATGGTGCTGGAGAAGCCGAGGGTGACGCCGTCGACCTCGTGCCGCCAGTCGATGTGCGCGTCGACCTGCACGATCGTGATCTTCTCGTGGCCGGTTTGGCCGAAGGCACTGATGAAGGGGATCGGCACGGAGTCGTCGCCGCCGAGCAGCAGCGGCAGCGCAGCCCGCTCCAGGATCGCCTTGGTCGCCGCGGCGATGGCCGTGCGGTTTTTGGCGCCGTCGCGCAGGTCGCCTGGCACGTCGCCGCAATCGACCACGCGGGCCGTGCCCATGACGGGCGTCAGGCTGTCGAAATCGAACTGCTCGCGGTCGGTCGCGTACCAGGCGAGCGCCTCGCGCACCGCCTTGGCGCCGCCAGCCGCGTGGCTCGCCTCGCCTGGCCGATAGGGTGTGCCGTGCGGCGCGCCCAGCACCGCGACATCGGCCTCGAGTGCACGAACGTCCTCGCAGACGGGGACGTGGCAGAAGGTTGTCTCGGGTTTCAGCATTCTGGATGAGATGCTTAGCTCGATTGCAGTAGGAGCGGCAAAGCTATGACAGAGCCATCGCCCAGGCTATCGATTTCATAGTTGCCAGGGGTGCTGCAGATCTGGACTTCCCGGCCCATATGACTATGGTAGCGGCGCCTGCCGCGGGGCGCTCCCCCGGCCAGGGGTGCATGGGAATATGAAGGGCTGACGCGCGCTTGTTTCGCGGGCTTCGCCGGACGCTGCTTTTGGCGGCGACCGGCGCCTCGACGGAGCGAGCGACGGAGGCCGCTGGCCGCGCCGCCACAAAAAGGGGCGGCCGCACCTTTGGACCCGTAACGAGCGGCGCCAAGCCGCGAAACGGAGGAGAGAGACCGTGAGCGCAGGACAAGACAGCCTGAAAACCCGCCGCAGCCTCGATGTGGGCGGCACCAGCTACGACTACTACTCGCTGCCCGCCGCGGCCGAGGCCGGGATCGGCGCCGGGGCTGGAGACGTCGCGCGCCTGCCCTACTCGCTGAAGGTCCTGCTGGAGAACCTGTTGCGCTACGAGGACGGCAACACGGTCACGGTGGATGACATCAAGGCAGTCGGCGAATGGCTCAAGGATCGCCGCTCCGACCGAGAGATCGCCTACCGCCCGGCGCGCGTGCTGATGCAGGACTTCACCGGCGTGCCGGCGGTGGTCGACCTGGCCGCCATGCGCGAGGCCATGACCAAGCTGGGCGGCGATCCGGAGAAGATCAATCCGCTCTCGCCGGTCGACTTGGTGATCGATCACTCGGTCATGGTCGATGCCTTCGGCGGTCCGGATGCCTTCCAGAAGAACGTGGACATGGAGTTCGAGCGCAACGGCGAGCGTTACGCCTTCTTGCGCTGGGGCCAGAGTGCCTTCCGCAACTTTCGCGTGGTGCCGCCGGGCACCGGCATCTGCCATCAGGTCAACCTGGAGAACCTGGCCCAGGTGGTCTGGACCAAGGAGGAGGACGGCGTCACCGTCGCCTATCCCGATACCCTGGTCGGCACCGACAGCCACACCACCATGGTGAACGGCCTGGCCGTGCTCGGCTGGGGCGTCGGCGGCATCGAAGCCGAGGCAGCCATGCTGGGCCAGCCGGTCTCCATGCTGATCCCCGAGGTGATCGGCATGAAGCTGACCGGCCGCCTGAAGGAGGGCGCGACCGCCACCGACCTGGTGCTGACCGTGACGCAGATGCTGCGCGCCAAGGGTGTGGTCGGCAAGTTCGTGGAATTCTACGGGCCCGGCCTGGATCACCTGACCCTGGCCGATCAGGCGACTATCGCCAACATGGCGCCGGAGTACGGCGCGACCTGCGGCTTCTTCCCGATCGATGCGGAGACCATCCGCTACCTGGAGTTCACGGGCCGCGATCCGGAGCGCATCGCCCTAGTCGAGGCCTATGCCAAGGCGCAAGGCCTGTGGCGCGACAGCGACACGCCCGATCCGGTCTTCACCGATACCCTCGAGCTCGACCTGAACACGGTCGAGCCGAGCCTGGCCGGCCCCAAGCGGCCGCAGGACCGGGTGCCGCTCTCGAAGCTGGCGGCCGACGCGAAGGAGACCATCAGCAAGGAAAGCGACGGCGACTTCGCCAAGGAGGCGCCGGTCGAAGGCGCCAATTACGCGCTCAAGCACGGCGCCGTGGTGATCGCCGCCATCACCTCCTGCACCAACACCTCGAACCCCAGCGTGCTGGTCGGCGCCGGGCTGGTCGCCCGCAAGGCGCGCGAGAAGGGCCTGACGGTCAAGCCCTGGGTCAAGACCTCGCTGGCGCCGGGCTCCCAGGTGGTGACGGACTATCTGGAGGCGGCCGGCCTGCAGGACGATCTGAACGCGCTCGGCTTCGATCTGGTGGGCTACGGCTGCACCACCTGCATCGGCAACTCCGGCCCGCTGCCCGAGCCGATTTCCGCGGCGATCGACGCGGGCGAGCTGCACGTCGCCGCCGTGCTCTCCGGCAACCGCAACTTCGAGGGGCGGGTGAATCCGCAAACGCGGCTCAACTACCTGGCCTCGCCGCCGTTGGTGGTGGCCTACGCGCTGGCCGGCAACGCGACGATCGACCTGACGAGCGAGCCGCTCGGCAACGGCAGCGACGGCCAGCCGGTCTACCTGCGCGACATCTGGCCGAGCAATCAGGAGATCCAGGCGATCGTCGATCAGGTGGTGACGGCGGAGATGTACCGCACGCGCTACAGCAACGTCTTCGAGGGCCCGCCCCAGTGGAAGGAGATCGAGACCAGCGCCGGCAAGACCTACGGCTGGCAGCCGGGTAGCACTTACGTGCGCTACCCACCCTTCTTCGAGGACATGGCGGCCGAGCCCGGCGCGATCAACGACATATCGGGTGCGCGCGTCCTTGCGCTGCTCGCCGACTCGGTGACCACCGATCACATCTCGCCGGCCGGCGCCATCAAGCAGGATAGCCCGGGCGGCCACTACCTGCTCGGCCATCAGGTCGGTGTGCGCGACTTCAATTCCTACGGCTCGCGCCGTGGCAACCACGAGGTCATGATGCGCGGCACTTTCGCCAACATCCGCATCAGGAACGAGATGATGCCCGGCGTCGAGGGCGGTTTCACCAAGCACCTGCCGGTCGGCGAGGTCATGCCGATTTATGACGCCGCCATGAAGTACCAAGAAGAGGGCGTGCCGCTGGTCGTGGTGGCTGGCAAGGAGTACGGCACCGGCTCGTCGCGCGATTGGGCGGCCAAGGGCACGCGGCTCTTGGGCGTGAAGGCGGTGATTGTCGAATCATTCGAGCGCATCCACCGCTCCAATCTGGTCGGTATGGGCGTGCTGCCGCTGCAGTTCCTGGAAGGGCAGGATCGCAAGTCGCTCGGTCTGACCGGCGAGGAGATTTTCGACATCACCGGCATTGCGGACGGGATTACCCCGCGCATGGAAGTCGCCTGCCGCATCCAACGGCCGGACGGCGGCAGCGACGACATTAAGCTGCTCTGCCGCATCGATACGGCCGATGAGGTGGAGTACTACCGCCACGGCGGCATCCTGCACTACGTGCTGAGGAACCTGAACAAAGCGGCCTAGCAAAACGATCGGGACGAACGCGGTCTTTCTGGCGGCCCGCGTTCGTCCCCCAGCGGTTTTGCTGAACGGGCTGGCCGGCGCGAGGGTGTCGTTGCGGCGTGGCTACGCCGCTTCCAACCCCAGCCTGCCCTCGCAGCGCGCGATCCAGGCGCGGAGCTTCGCTCGAGGCGCCAGGTCGAAGCCTCCTTCGTGGGCGAGGCGGCTGTAGGCGAGCAGCGCGATGTCGGCGACGGTCAGGTCCGCGCCGACCAGCCAGTCACGTCCCTTCAGCAGTGTCTCCATCAGATCGAGGGCCTGCTCACCACGTTCCACTCGCCAGGCCTCGCGGGCTTCCTTCGGCTTGCCGAGATAGCGCATCTGGAAGCGGCAGACGGCGACGTAGGGCTCGTGGCTGTACTGCTCCCAGAACAAAAGCTCCGCGACCTTGGCCCGTGCGTAGGCATCGCTCGGCAGCAGGGCGGAGCCTTCCGCCAGGTAGAGCAGGATGGCGTTCGACTGCGCCAGGGCGCGCCCGTCGTCGAGCGCCACGGTCGGCACCTGGCCCAAGGGATTGATCGCCAGGAAGTCAGGTGTACGGCTCTCGCCCTTTAGGATGTCGACCGGCTGCCAGTCATAGGTCAGGCCCAGATGGTCGGCCAGGTACTTCACCTTGAGGCAGTTGCCGGAGACGAGATCGCCGTAGATCTTCATGCTGCTTTCCCTCACTTTGCGTCAGGAAGCGTCCACGCTAGCCCGCGGTGTCACCGGCTCAAGCGACAAATTCTTATCTTCGCATTAGCCACCGATGCGCTCGATGCGGCCGTCTCGGAGTCTGAACAGCGTCGATTGCGGCTCGTCCAGCGTAAAGATCGTCTCAGGCGGTAGGCCGCCATAGAGGCCGCGCAGGACGCGCCCCAGCAGGCCGTGGCAGACGACGATGCGGGTGCGGCTATCGTCCTGCTCCTCGAGCCAGGATCGGGCCCGTGCGGCCACATCGGCGTAGCTTTCGCCGCCGGGCGGCCGTGCGGTCCACTTGTCGGCTTCGCGCCGCGCCCAGTCCTCGGGATGGGCGGCGGCGACCTCTTCGAAGGTCATGCCGGTCCAGCCGCCGAAGTCCAGTTCCTTCAGTCGCGCGTCGAAGGCGATCGCCTGCGGATCGCGGCCCAGCACCTCGGCGACGATGGTAGCCGTCTGCCAAGCGCGGCCCTGCGGGCTGCTAATCATCTTGGCAGTACCGTTTATCAGGGCCTCGCGCAGCAGGATCTCGCGCGACAAGATTTCACCGAGTGCGCGGGCCTGTTCGATACCGCGCCAGGTGAGCGGCGAGTCGCTCTGGCCCTGCAGGCGGCCGGCGGCGTTCCACAGGGTTTCGCCATGGCGCAGCAGGTAGATCATCGGCCCTCCTTAACGCCCCGTCTTAACGCCACGGTAACCCTCGCGTCCTAAGCCCAGTGCGGCACGGGATCAGGCCCGGAATTTGCCTCAACGGACGCGGCGCCGCAGACCTTGCCGCGCCTGCGGAACAACGCCAGATATAGCCACCCAGAAAAATCGCCATGGACGCAGCCATCCGATACACTCCGGGTCTTCCCCTAGCCATCTCTGCCGAATCGCAGCCCTGGCAAGATCCCATGCCGCGCCTGATCGTTCAGCATCTCACGGTCTACCGCTACCACCGCCCGGTCCGCTTTGGCGAGCACCGGCTGATGTTCCGGCCGCGCGACAGCCACGATCTGCGGCTGATCGACAGCGCGCTGACGATCACGCCGGCCGCGCGGGTGCGCTGGCTGCACGACGTCTTCTCGAACTCCATCGCCATCGCCTCCTTTACCGAGAGCGCGGCCGAGCTGCGCTTCGAAAGCCGGATCGAGATCGAGCACTATGGGCTCTCGGATCCGGACTTCCCGGTGGAGGACTACGCCAGCACCTATCCTTTCCACTACGCCAGCGACGAGATCCCCGACCTGACCCGTTCGATCGAGCGCCACTATCCGGACACCGCACGCGAGGTCGATGCCTGGGCCAAGCGCTTTCTCAACGGGCGGGGGACGGTCGAGACGCAGGACCTGCTGGCCCGGATCAACCAGGCGATCCACGAGGATTTCCAGTACGAGACGCGCTTTGCAGTGGGCGTGCAGAGCCCGGTCGAAACCCTGGCGCTCGGTCGTGGCACCTGCCGCGACCTGGCGCTTTTCATGATGGAAGCGGTGCGCTCCCTCGGCCTCGCCGCCCGCTTCGTCTCCGGCTATCTCTACGACCCGGCTCTCGACCAGGCCCAGGAGCAAGCCGACGAGCCAGCCCTCGATCATGCTGGAGCCGCTGCTCCGTTCCAGGCGGATATCCGTGGCGCAGGGAACACCCACGCCTGGGTACAGGTCTTCCTGCCTGGCGCCGGCTGGGTCGAGTTCGACCCGACCAACGGCCTGACGGGGGGTGCTAACCTGATCCGGGTTGCGGTGGCCCGCGACCCGGCGCAAGCCATTCCCCTGCAGGGCAGCTATTTCGGCGGCGGCGACGACTTCATCGACATAAAGGTCGAGGTGAGCGTGACAAAAGAAGAATTTTCATGAATTAATAGTGTGTTACGTGAACTCTTGGAACTTTTTCACCCGAAAGTGATTCGCCAGTGATAGGCCGCTCGACTAGGTTCCTGGCATGCAAACGACGCTGAATTTCTACGCGGCCCGCGCTGCGATCTTCGCCGCGGCCTTGCTGACCACCGCCGTTGGACACCCCATCTCGGAGGCGGCGGCGCAATCCCCGGACGCCTCTGGCGCGTCCCCTGTGGTGGTCGAACTCTTCACCTCGCAGGGCTGCAGCTCCTGTCCGCCGGCCGATGCCTTTCTCGGCGAACTGGCCGAACAGCCGGGGGTCATCGCGCTTTCGATGCATGTCGACTATTGGGACTACATCGGGTGGGCGGATCCCTTCGCCGATCCCAAAATGACCGAACGGCAGCGCGACTACTCACGCGCACTCTCCAGCCGCTACGTCTATACGCCGCAGATGGTGATCGACGGCCAGCACGACGTGGTAGGCTCGCACAAGGATGATGTGCGTGGCCGGATCGAAGAGGCGGCAGCGCAGAAGAAGCCGCTTGAGCTGCGCTTTCTGCCGGAGGATGGCGGCAAGGTGGTAATCCCGGCCGGCCACGCGCCGGATGGCGGTGCGCCGATCTGGCTTGCAGTCTATGACGATGCACATGAGACCGAAATCCTGCGCGGCGAGAACCGGGGCAAGACCCTGCGCTACAGCCACGTCGTGCGCGAGCTTGAGCAGATCGGCACCTGGAACGGTGCGGCGATGGAGATTCCGCTGGATTTGCCCGCCGCCGCGCAGCGCGGCCGCGACGGCTGCGCGATCATCGTGCAGGCGGGCCGCGGCGGGCCGGTGTTGGGTGCGGTCGCCATGGATCTGGCCAGCGACGGCTAAGCGTCGGGCGGCCGCCGCGTAGCCGTCCTTTCTTCTAAGGGACGTTCCTGATCGGACTGGCCGTGTTCAGCCGCTAGAAGGTGCGCCTAATCCCTTCTCCACAAAGGTCGCGACGCGGCGGGCGAAGGCGGCCGGATCGGGTAGGCTTTCGCCTTCCATGATTCGGGCCTGATCGAGCAGCAGCCGCGCCACTTCTTCCAGCTCGCCGCCCGCGCCCTCCTCGCCGATCCGCGCGCAGAGCCGTTGGATCAGGGGATGGCCGGGATTGATCTCGAGCACCCGCACCGCAGTCTCCTCGAGCTGGCGGTGCTGCTTCAGCAGCCGCTCCAGATGCATGTCCATGTCGCCCTCGTCGGCGACCAGGCAGACCGGGCTTTCGGTTAGCCGCTCGGAGGCACGCACGTCCTTGACCGCGTCCTTCAGGGTCAGGCGCAAGAAGGCGAGCAGGGCGTCGACCTCGGCGCCCTCGTCCTCCGCTTTCCCTTCGCTCTCGGGTTCGCTCGTTTCGCCCTTGATCTTGCCGAGGTCGGCGCCGCCGCGGGTCACCGACTTGAAGGGCTTGTCGGCGAAGCTGCCGATCGTGGAAATCCAGAAGTCGTCCACCGGATCGGTCAGCAGCAGGACCTCGACACCCTTGGCGGCGAAGCCTTCGAGCTGCGGGCTCTTGGCTACCGCCTCTGCGTCGTCGCCGCTGATGTAGAAGATCGCCTCCTGCCCCTCCTTCATGCGGCCGACGTAGTCCTCCAGGCTCACCAGATCGGCGTCGGCCGTGGAGCGGAAGCGGCTCAGCGCCAACAGAGGCTCGCGCTGCTCCTGGTCCTCATAGAGGCCTTCCTTCAGGACCGCACCGAAGTTGTCCCAGAAGGTTCGATACTCCTCCGGCGCCTTCTCCGCCTTCTTCTTCAGCGCGTCGAGCACGCGCTTGACCACGGCGCCGCGGATCTTGGCCAGCATGGGATTTCGCTGCAGCAGCTCGCGGCTGATGTTGAGCGGCAGGTCCTCGGTGTCGATCACGCCGCGCAGGAAGCGCAGGTAGGGCGGCACCAGGTCCTCGCACTCGTCGGTGATGAAGACCCGCTTCACATAGAGTTTCAGCCGGTTCTTGCGGTCCGGATGGAACAGGTCGAAAGGCTTGCTGGACGGCAGGAACAGCAGGGCGGTGTATTCGATGCGCCCCTCGGCCTTGAAATGCAGATGCATCCAGGGATCGTCGAAGGCGTGTCCGACGTGGTGATAGAACTCCTTGTACTGCTCCTCGGAGATCTCCGATTTCGGGCGGGTCCAGATCGCCGAGGCGGCGTTCAGCGTCTCGCTTTCCCCGTCTTCTCCCCCGCCGAAGACGATCGGAATGGCGATGTGGTCGGAATAGGTCTTGACGATCTGGCGCAGCCGGCTGGCCTCCAGATAGTCGTCCTCGCCCTTCTTGAGGTGCAGGGTGATGCGGGTGCCGCGCGTGGGTGCTTCCTCGTCCTCGCCTACCGCGAAGGCCCCCTTGCCGTCCGAGCTCCAGCGCCAGCCCTGCGTCTCTCCCGCGCGACGACTGGCCACCTCGACCTTGTCCGCGACCATAAAGGCGGAATAGAAGCCTACGCCGAACTGGCCGATCTGCGTAACGTCGGCGTCCTTGGCCTCAAGCTGCTGCACGAAGGCCGCGGTGCCGGAGCGGGCGATGGTGCCGAGGTTCTCAACCAGCTCTTCCCGGTTCATGCCGATGCCGTTGTCGGTGATGGTCAGGCTGCGCGCGGTCTTGTCGGCGCTCAGCAGGATCTTGAAGTCGGGGTCCTCTGCGGCGAGCTCGGGCTGCGTCAGAGCCGCGTAGCGCAGTCGGTCGCAGGCATCCGAGGCATTCGAGATCAGCTCGCGCAGAAAGATTTCCTTGTTGGAATAGAGCGCGTTGGCGACGATGTCGAGGAGCCGACTGACTTCCGCCTGAAAGGGGAGCGTCTGTCCGAAGTTTACTGTCTCATCCGTCATGCTGGCCTCGTTCGCGCGGGCATGCTGTTAAGGGCAAGATGGGATTGGCACCGGGCCTGTTTCCGCGGTGTTGGCTGCAGGAAGCCGTGTTTCATATGTGCTAGGAATTGAATTGCTGCAAGACCCTTTGAGGTGAGAGGCGTGGAGAGAGAGCCGCCGAGTGGAGCGGACTACGACCCGACCGCCGAAGCGCGGACGGAGATGATCGCCGAGATCAATGCCGAGGTGGCGCTGACCAGCCGTTGGCTCGGCAAGGAGTCGCTCGATCCGGCGGTGATTGCCGCCATGGCCCATGTCCCGCGGCACGACTTCGTGCCGCCGCGGGCCCGCGCCGCAGCCTACGAGAATCAGCCGCTCTCGATCGGTTACGGTCAGACCATCTCACAACCCTACATGGTGGCGGTCATGACCGATCTGGCCGCCATCGGTCCGGGCGACCGGGTGCTGGAGGTCGGCACCGGCTGCGGCTATCAGGCGGCCGTGCTGGCCGAGCTGGCCGACCGGGTCTTCTCGATCGAGACCGTGCCGGAGCTGGCCGATCAGGCCGCCGCGCGGCTGCAGGGGCTTGGCTACGACAAGATCGAGGTGCACGTCGGCGACGGCTCCCTCGGCTGGCCCGAGGAGGCTCCCTTCGACGCCATCGTGGTCACCGCCGCGGCGCAGCAGCGCGTGCCACAGGCGCTGGTCGAACAGCTGGCGCCCGGCGGACGGCTGGTCATCCCGGTGCAGCGCGGTACCTCGCGCCTGCCCTTTTTTGCGCAGCCGGAACAGGAGCTGCTGCTGCTGACCAAGAACATGGCCGGCAAGGTGACCCAGAAGACTGTGCTGCCGGTCGCCTTCGTTCCCCTGGTCGAGGCGCCGCCGGGCGGCACCGCCGACTGAGCCCTCCCGAGAGCGGGCCAGCCATCCGCCCCTGGCCATCTGCGGACCTGCAACCCCAAGCTTGCAACGGGGGCCCATCGGCCCGATTCTGTAAGTCATGAGTTTTGCCGCCGAAAGCCGCGTGACGGCGGTCCTGGGGCCGACCAACACCGGCAAGACCTACCTCGCGATCGAGCGGATGCTGGGCTACCGCAGCGGAATTATCGGCTTTCCGCTGCGCCTCCTGGCCCGCGAGAACTACGACCGGGCCCTGAAAATCAAGGGCCCGCGCCAGGTCGCTTTGGTGACCGGCGAGGAAAAGATCGTGCCGCCGGGCGCGCGCTATTTCTTCTGCACGGCGGAATCCATGCCCCTCGATCGCCCGGTCGAGTTCCTGGCGGTCGACGAGATCCAGCTCTGCGCCGACGCCGAGCGCGGCCACGTCTTCACCGACCGCCTGCTGCACATGCGCGGCACGGAAGAGACCATGCTGCTCGGCGCCGACACCATCCGTCCGGTGCTTCAGACCCTGGTGCCGGAGGCCGAGTACATCTCGCGGCCGCGCTTCTCGACCTTGAGCTACGCCGGGTACAAGAAGATCACGCGCCTGCCGCCGCGTTCGGCGGTGATCGCCTTCTCCGCCGCCCAGGTCTACGCGCTGGCCGAGCTGATGCGTCGGCAGCGCGGCGGTACGGCGGTGGTGCTGGGGGCGCTTAGCCCGCGCACGCGCAACGCCCAGGTCGCCATGTTCGAAGCCGGCGAGGTCGACTACCTGGTCGCGACCGATGCCATTGGCATGGGCCTGAATCTCAGTCTCGATCACGTGGCCTTCGCCAAGCTGGGCAAGTTCGATGGCCTCGGTTCGCGCCGCCTGACGCCGGCCGAGGCGGCGCAAATCGCCGGCCGCGTCGGACGCCACATGAACGATGGCACGTTCGGCACGACCGACCGGCTCAGCGGCATGGACGAGGCCCTTGTGCAGGCGATCGAGGACCATCGTTTCGACCCGCTGCGCTTTGCCCATTGGCGCAGCCGCGCCCTCGACTTTTCCTCCACAGAGCTCCTGTTGCGCAGCCTGGAGCAGCGCCCGCCGCGGCGCGAGCTGCTGCGGGTGCGCGACGGCGAGGACCATCAGGCGCTTGCCACGCTCATCCGAGACAAGGAGATTGACGGGCTGACCAGCAGTCCGGAAGCCGTACGCTTGCTGTGGGATGTCTGCCAGGTGCCGGATTTCCAGAAGATCCTGACCGACCAGCATGCCCGCCTGCTCGGCCGCGTTTACCGCTTTCTCCGGCAGGGCACGCAGCGCCTGCCGGAAGACTGGGTCGCCCGGCAGATCGCTCGCATCGACCGCACCGACGGCGATATCGACTCCCTGGTGGCGCGCATCGCGCACATCCGCACCTGGACCTATATCGCCTATCGCAGCGATTGGCTGGCAGATCCGCTGCACTGGCAGGAGCGCGCGCGGCTGACCGAGGACAAGCTCTCCGACAGCCTGCACGATCGCTTGACGCAGCGCTTCGTCGACCGCCGGGCGGCGATGCTGGTGCGGCGCCTCAAGGCGGGCGAGGAGCTGCTGGCCGCCGTGCGGGCCAACGGTGAGGTCTTGGTTGAGGGCGAGTACGTCGGCCGCCTGGAGGGCTTCCGCTTTCAGCCCGACCGGCCGGAGAACGGCGACAGCGACAAGCCGCTGCTAGCCGCGGCGCGGCGCGTGCTGGCCTCCGAGATCCCCGCTCGCGTGGCGCGTCTGGAAGGCGAGGACGACAAGGCTTTTGCCTTGCACGACGACGGGGCCATCGCCTGGCGCGGCGCAACGGTGGGGCGGCTGGTGGCCGGACCCAGCGCGCTGGCGCCGGGCGTCGAGATCATGTCCAGTGACTTCCTTGACGGGCCGCAGCGCGAGCGCCTGCGTCGTCGCCTGGCGGGTTGGCTCGCCGCCCATCTGCGGCGCAAGCTGCCGGTCCTCTTCCGTGCCGCCGAGGCCGGGCTGTCGGGCGCGGCGCGCGGCCTGCTGTTCCAGCTCGTCGAGGCCTTGGGCACCCTGCCGCGCGGCGCGTTGGCGGAGCAGATCGGCGGCCTCGGCAAGGCCGACCGTAAGGCGCTGGCCGAACTCGGATTGCGCCTCGGGGCCGCCAGCGTGTTTTTCCCCTCCCTGTTGCGGCCGCAGGCGGCCCGTCTGCGGGGAATGCTTTGGGCGGTACACAGGGGCTCCAAACCGCTCGTCCTGCCGGATTTCTCCGCCGCCTCCTTCAGTCCGGCCGCAGACCGGCGTGACGAGGGCGGCCATTTAGCGCTCGGCTACCGCCTCTTTGCCCGGCGAGAGGCAGTCATCGCCGTTCGCGCCGACGCCCTGGAGCGGCTCGGGCGGGAGGCTTACAAGCTCGGACGTCAGGGCAGCTTCGCCGCGACACCGGCCTTGGCACGGCTGATCGGCTGCGATGAGGAGGGCCTAATCCCCGTCCTGGTCGGCCTAGGCTTTCGGTTGCGTTCGGAACCAGCGGGGCTGGTCTTCGTGCCGCGCGGGCTCGCGCGAAAGGAGGCAAAGAACGGCGCCGGTGCGCCGGGCGCCGCCAAGTCGAAGGCCGCCAAGTCGAAGGCCAGTGGCAAGCGCCGCAGGAAGGCGCCGAAACGCAAAAAGGCGGTGGCGTCGCCGGATTCACCCTTCGCCAAGCTGCGTGACCTCAAAATGGCGCCATGAGTGAGGACAGTGTGCGCCTCGACAAGTGGTTGTGGTATGCGCGCTTCTTCAAGACGCGCAGCCTGGCAGCCAAGGTCTGCAATTCCGGTAAGCTGCGGCTCGGCGGCACGCTGATCAACAAGGCGCACCACAAGCTCAAGCCCGGCGACGTGCTGACCTTCCCTCAGGGTAACCACATTCGCGTGGTTCGCGTGTTGGCGCTGGCCGAGCGGCGCGGCCCGGCATCAGAGGCCCAGACGCTTTACGAGGATCTCAAGCCGCCGGAGCCGGCCAACCGCCTGCCACGGCAGCCGGGGACCGCAGAGCGTGACCGCGGCGCCGGCCGCCCGACCAAGCGCGAGCGGCGCGCTCTGGAGCGGCTGAAGAACGAGACCTAAGTTTTGGCGAAGACCACTGAAAGGTTGTTGGCCGGCATCTCCACGACCTCGCGCAGGGCGAAGCCTTCGGTCTCGGCCAGCGCGACCACCTCGTCCAGATCGCGGACGCCCCAGGCCGGGTCTCGGGTGTGGAGCGAGTCGTCGAAGGCCGCGTTGCTCGGCGCCGTGTGCTGCCCGCCGCGCTTGTAGGGGCCATAGAGAAAGAGCACCCCACCTCGCGGCAGAACGCGGGCGCAACCGCCGAACAGCCCCTCGGCGGCGCTCCAGGGTGCGATGTGCAGTAGGTTGATGCAGACGGCGGCCTCGGCCCCAGCGATCGGCCAGGCCTCACTGGTCACGTCGAGCGCGATCGGCGATAGCAGCGTTGGGCAATCCGCGCCAGCCGCGTGGGCGGCGATGCTCTGACGCATCGCCGGGTCGGCATCACTCAGTTGCCAGCGAAGCGGCCGCAGGTGCTGCGCGAACCAGACCGCGTGTTCGCCCGTGCCGCTAGCGATCTCGAGGACCGTACCGTCGCCCGGCAGAGCGCGCGAAAGCTCGTTCAGTATGACCTGCCGATTGCGCTGCGTCGCCGGCGCGAAAAGTCGCGCGTCGGGTTGCGATGACCAGTCTTTTGGCGATGTTTCGGCCCCAACCATGGTCGCTAGTTAGGGAGTCTCAGGCCGCTCCGCAAGCCAGCAAAAGCCGCAAAAGACCTGGGGTTGCCTGTGCCGGGGCCGGCGTGATAGGCAAAGCTGTGTTGAACCGAATCAAGGCTCTGTTCGGCGATCCCGATGGGTCGACTGGCGATGCGGCCGGCGGCGAGGATAGCTTGCAGTTGGCCGCTGCGGCACTGCTGGTCGAAGCGGCGCAGATGGACGACCATTTTGAGGAGCGTGAGCGGGCCAAGATCTTGCAGTTGGTAAGGGACCGCTTCGCACTCAGTGAGGAGGAGGCAGCGACCCTCCTCGAATCTGCCTCGCTGCGGGTCGCGGACTCGAGCCAATTGTTCGGTTTCACGCGGGTGGTGAACGACCGTTTTTCCTTCGACGAGCGGATCGAATTGATGGAAATGCTCTGGCAGGTCGTTTATGTCGATGGCGCGTTGCACGACTATGAGGCCAATCTGATGCGGCGCATTGCCGGCTTGATCCATGTGACGGATCGTGAGAACGGCGAGGCACGAAAACGAGCCCTTTCGCGCCTCGATCTCGAGGGGTGAGGCAGGGCTGAACCAAATGGGCCGCGAAGGCCTGGGAAAAGGCGGCGCCGGATAAGGAGAGTCGAGCGATGACTTATGTCGTCACGGAAGCGTGCATCAGGTGCAAGTACATGGATTGCGTGGAAGTCTGCCCGGTGGACTGCTTCTACGAGGGCGAGAACATGCTGGTCATCCACCCCGACGAGTGCATCGACTGCGGCGTCTGCGAGCCGGAGTGTCCGCCCGAGGCGATCGTCCCGGATACCGATCCGCAGGCGGAGGCCTGGCTCGAGCTCAATCGGGCGCAGAGCGAGACCTGGCCGAACATCACCCGCAAGGGCGAGGCGCCGGACGACGCGGACGAGTACAGGGACATGAAGGGCAAGTACGAGAAGTTCTACTCGGCCAATCCCGGCAACACAGACGCGAGCTGATTAACCGCTACGGCCCAGGCCTCCCGCCGCGTCGGCGAGGGCCACTGTTGCTGCATTGCAGCAGTTGTTGCAAATTTAGCTGTAATGCTGTATAAACAATATCTTAATGCGCGACAGATCGCGGTCGGTCGAAGAGGCGCGGCAGGCGGTCGCTCAGCCCCAAATGGCTGAAATAAATAGCGCTCAGGGGCCCTCGACAGGGCCCCGAGCGTGTAAATGGGGTTCGATCAAGCCCCAAGGGATGCGGACGCAGGCTGGGTGCGCGACACCAGGAACGGTCAACTAGTGAAACGAGAGTGCAGCGAATGGCCAAAGCGAAGAAAAGTGAGTATGCCGCGGGTGATTTCGTCGTCTACCCAACCCACGGTGTTGGTAAGGTTTTGGGGGTCGAGTCGCAGGAAATTTCCGGCCTGACGCTCGATCTGATCATCATCCGTTTCGATAAGGACCGTATGACGCTTCGCGTACCGGTCGACAAGGCCGAGAATTCCGGCCTGCGCAAGCTGTCCACCCGCAAGGTCATGGATTCCGCTTTGGCCACGCTGAAGGGGCGCAGCCGGGTCAAGCGCACGATGTGGAGCCGCCGGGCGCAGGAGTACGAGGCCAAGATTAACTCCGGGGATCCGGTTTCCATCGCCGAGGTGGTGCGCGATCTGCACCGCGGCGCCGACCAGCCGGATCAGTCCTATAGTGAACGGCAAATGTATCAAGCGGCGCTCGATCGCCTGGCCCGCGAGGTCGCGGCGCTGGAGCGCATCGACGAAGCCGCTGCCGCCGAGAAATTGGAACAACTTCTGCAAGCTGCATAGTCTGGCACGTCACGAGTCACGTCGTCGTTCGGGTCTCGTCCGGCTCCGGCCGGTGTGATCCGCGGGGGTATCACGGCAAGCCGCACAGCGACCGCACTGGCCGGCCGTCGATAGGCCTCGCCGGTGCGCCGCGTTCGGGACCGGGCGGGGCCAGCGAAGGGAAGCCCGCCGGGGTCATGCCGGACCGCAAGACATTCGCCACTCTCCGCGCCGCGCGCCGTGTCTGGGCGATCGGCTCGATCCATGGCGAGGCGGGCCGGCTGGAGCGACTGCATCGGGCCCTCTGGTCGCGTCTGCAGCCGCGTGATCGGATCGTCTATCTCGGCAACATGATCGGCCGCGGCCCGGCCGTGCACGAAACCCTGGACGGCCTACTGCGCTTCCGCGGCGAGGCGCTGGCTCGCCCGCGCAGCTTTGCCTGCGACCTCGTTTACCTGCGCGGCAGTCAGGAAGAGATGTGGCAGAAGCTGCTGCAGCTGCAGTTCGCCACGGCGCCGCGCGATGTCCTGGGCTGGATGATCGATCAGGGCGTGGGTGCCACCCTGGCGGCCTATGGTGGCAGCGTCGAGGATGCCCAGCGCGCCGCTTCGGCCGGCGCGCTGGCGCTCACCCGTTGGACTGGCGCGCTGCGGGCGGCGATGCAGAACCGGCCGGGCCACTATCAGATCGTCAGCCAGTTGCGCCGGGCCGCCTTCACGGCCGACGGGCGTCTGCTCCTGGTCAACGCCGGGCTCGACCCGACCCGCCCGTTGGAGGCGCAAAGCGACAGCTTCTGGTGGAGTACCGCCGCCTTCGCCGGCATTACCGCGCCCTACTCCGGCTTTCATAGGGTGATCCGCGGCTTCGATCCGCGTCATCCCGGGATCGATTTGGGCGACTACACGGCCACCATTGACGGCGGCTGCGGCTTCGGGGGGCCGCTGCTGGCAGGCTGTTTTGCGCTGGACGGCGAACTGGTCGACAGCCTGGAGGCCTAGGCGCCTTCCCACCAGAGCCGGCGATCTTTGGGTCCATGCGGATCGCCGAGGACTCATCGTTTTTTTTAGCCGCCCGGGGATCCGTCGCGGCTGGCCTGCGTATATTAGAATGTTTCCAAAGAAATATGTTAGCGTGCTTTCAAAGAGAGAGGTGCTTGCATGGCCATGGCAGCAGCGTCACGCGCGACCTGGACGGGGCGGGATCTGATCCGCCGCGCCATGAACGCGCCGCTTTTAACGCGCGAGCGGGAGTTCGCGCTTGCGCGGGCCTGGCGCGACGAGGCCGACGAAGCTGCTTTGCATGAATTGGTCGAGAGCTACACCCGCTTGGTGGTGTCGATCGCGACCAGGTTTCGTCACTACGGATTGCCGCTCAGCGACTTGACCCAGGAGGGCGCGGTCGGCCTGCTGGAGGCGGCAACGCGCTTCGACCCGGCGCGTCAGGTGCGCTTTTCCACCTATGCCTCCTGGTGGATCCGGGCCGCGATGCAGGATTACGTGCTGCGCAACTGGTCGATCGTCCGTACCGGGACGACGGCGGCGCAGAAGTCCCTCTTCTTCAACTTCCGGCGCCTGCGCGCGCGCATCGAGGAGCAGACCGGACAGCCACTGGACCAGGTGGGGCGCGAGACCATTGCCGAAACCCTCACGGTTGGCCTCGGCGAGGTAGAGTTCATGGAATGGCGGCTCGGCGGCGGCGATCAGTCCTTGAACGCACCGCTCGGCGAGGATGGCGACGAGGATTGGCAGTCGATGCTGGCCGACGATCGCCCCGGTCCCGAGCACACGGTGATCGGCAATCGCGATGCACAAACCCGCTTGTGCTGGATTGCCGAGGCGCTCGATAGCCTGTCGGAGCGCGAGCAGATCATCATCCGCGCCCGGCGTCTGAAGGAGCAGGGCGCCACCCTGGAGGAACTCGGACGCAGACTCGGGGTCAGCAAAGAGCGGGTTCGCCAGCTCGAAAGCCGCGCGCTCGGCAAGCTGCGCGACTTGATTCTCGATCGGGTCGATCGGCCGGCCGACCTCCTGATCGAGGCCTAAATCCGCGAACCGGCGCAGCGTCGAGGTGTGGTGCGCGCCGCGCGACCTCCGCTTACCAAGCACATCGTCTAGCAAGCGCATCCGACTGTAGTACAATCGGCGGCAGGCGAAGCGCGCCCGCTTTGACCGTTCGCTTGGATGGTCAGGACTCGGACGATGTCCGCCCTGGCGGCGAAGCAGAAGAAGCAAAACGATGCGAAACACGATCGGTTTCGTGACCGGCGCCATGGCCCTGTTCGCGGCCAGCAGCGCGGCGGCAGGCTTCGGCCCCGCTGCTGCAGGCAACCAGGTCACTTTTGACGTCGATCAAGCGACAGCGGTGCGTCTGGCCGCAGATGTCGACGAGACCGGTTCGGAAGACGGCAGGGCGGCAGACGGGCTCGCCCCGGAAGGGAACGCCGAAACGCCGGAGGAAGACGCGCCCTTGCGGCAGCAGATCAACGATGCCTTGGACGAGATCAAGGACGACGGCACGCTCGACGAGTTGAACAAGAAGTACTTCCCGTCCTCGGAGCAGCCCGGCGATTAGAGCGACTTCAGGCCGAGATGAACAGAGCCGACTCAAGCCCTCGCGTCCCTTTGAACCCGAACTTCGATGCATCGAATTGCGGGTTCAAAGGGACACTGACTCTAAGAGTCTAGTGTGATTCAGCCTCCGAAATTCGTCACACATTATGTGACGAACTTCGGAACCATCACACTAGGGATCGAATTGACCTGGCAGAGCGGCAGCGGAAGCCGATTTTTTGCCTTCAATCCTGGTAGGCCGGGCGGAGTTCCTCGCTTTGGCCGCTCCGCTCGACGCGCTGGGTTTTGGGCGGCTTTCTCGGCAGACGGACGCTGAAGGCGGTTCCCTTGCCCGGCTCGCTTTCGACCTCGATCGTGCCGCCATGCAGGCCGACCACGTGCTTCACCAAGTGTAGGCCGATGCCGGTTCCGGCAACACCGATGGAGGTGCTCGCCCGGAAGAAGCGCTCGAACAGCCGGCCCAGTTCCTCTTGCGGGATCCCCACACCCTGATCGCGCACTGTGATGACGAAATAGTCGTCAGCCTGGGACGCGGTGACCTGGATACTGGTTCCTTCCGGCGAGTACTTGATGGCATTGGAGATCAGGTTCGAGAAGGCTTGCCGCAGCAACCTCGTGTCGCCCTCGATCTGCGCGGGCATGTCATCGAGGTCTACCATTAGGCGATGGTCGGCGTTGATCTGTTGATAGTCGTCGCAGAGTTCGGTGATCACCTCGGCTAGATTGCAGGCCGTCGGTTCGAACTCGATGCTTCCCTCGTCCAATCGCGCAGCGCTGAGGACCCCGTCCATCAAGTCCGTCAAGCGCATGATCGCGTTGCGGATCTTGTGCATGGCACGAACAAGGCGGTCCGGTGTGACCTTGTCGCCGCTCCGAACCACGCGTTGGGCATTCATGTCGATAATCGCCAGCGGTGTGCGGAACTCGTGCGACACCAGCGATATGAACTGACGCTGCAGGCCGTTCAGCTCTTTCTCCCGCTCCAAGGCCTTGCTCAGGCGATGGGCTTGAACGCCTCCAAAGACCACTCCCAGAGCGAGAAGAACGATCAGCGCGATGTCCTCCATGACGAGGGCGTCCTCGCGGATGGCCTCTGCGGTCGCCAGCAGATCGTGGGCAAGTCGCTTCTCCAGGGTACGGTACAGCTCGACCTTTTTCGCCATGGCGTCGAACCAGTGCGGCCCGGCGATACCTTGAAGGTCACCGTCGAAGACGCTGTCGGCCGCAACCGCGCGCATCCGTTCGATCTCCTCGACAGCCGCGCCCCGGAACGTCCGTTCGTAGAAAGCGACCTGATCCGCCGAGGCGTTGGCTTTGAACACCACCACGAAGGCTCTCTGCTGGCCCTGCAGATCGATGAAGCGGCGGTAGATTTCGGGTGAAAAGGCACCGCTGCCGAAACCGGTGGTACCCATGGCCCGTTCGAGGCCGGCACGCTCCTTGGCTTGCAGCAGGGCGGCGTAGGCGGTGATCGTTCTGCTGACCGCATGTCGCCTGCCGACTCTTCCCATTTGCTCGACCAAACCCAAGAGCCTGGCGATCGTGTCGCTGTAATAGGCGGCCATGTCGCCGAGCGCCAGCTCGCCGCTGCTGACGGCCTGCCGTTTCGCTGGCAGCCCGTCGAGCGCAGCGCGAATGGCCCGAACGTCGTCCACCAGGCCTTCCCCGAAAGAGACGGGGTCGAGCGCTTCGAGTTCCCGGATCAGTGTGCTGCCAGCCTCGTCGGTGGCCCGCCTTTGCAGAATCAAACGATACCGGAACGCGCCGCTGTTCGCGCCGCCGTCCGCACTGCCGATGAGGCCGGCGGAAAGTCCGCGTTCGGTCTGCAGTTCGTGAACCAAGTTGCCAAGCTCCGGGGCAACTTCGCCGAGGCTGGCCAGGTGGCTCATATCGGATGCGGTTTGCCAGCGCGCGGCCAGCATCGACCCCCCAAGACCGACGATGACGGCAACTAGAAAGCCGCTCATCAGCAATAGGCGCGCGCGCAGGTTTAATAGACTCGACATGCTTGATTTCCAGAGCGCCAGGCAGCGGCGAATATACGCGCGATATACTAACTATGGGTAAGCAAATTGCGCGAGGTATCTATGCCAAATTGCTACGACCTTATCCTCTCCAGATAGCGGCGCGCCCTGCCACGGCCCATAGAGTGACGATCTCGACCCTGTGGCCCGCCCACGGGGTGCGGGCTGATCCGAGGGGGCAACCTTAGATGTGGTCGTCGTGCTCGTGACCGGCCAATCCGCCGGAAATCTCCTCTGTCTGCTCGTCGGCCAGTTCTTCCGGCAGGACCAGATTTAGGATGATCGCCAAGAACGCGGCCGGAAGCAGCCCAGAGGTCAGCAGCACCTTGGCCGTCGGCGGCAGGTGCTGAAGCGCGTCGGGAACCAGTTGCAGCCCCAGTCCGATCGAGAGCGACACGGCGAAGATCACCATATTGCGACGATTCCAGTCGACGTCCGACAGCATCGAGACACCGGCCGCGACGACCATGCCGAACATGACGATGACGCCGCCGCCCAGAACCTCGATCGGGATGGTGGAGATCATCGCGCCGATCTTCGGGACCAGCCCGGCGACGATCAGGAATACGGCGCCGATGGTCACGACATGGCGGCTCATGACGCCCGTCATCGCAATCAGACCGACGTTTTGCGAGAATGAAGTATTGGGCAGGGCACCGAAGACGCCGGCCAGGGCGGTTCCGAGGCCGTCGGCATAGGTGGCCCCTTTGATCTCGTTGCCGCTTGCTTCTCGTCCGGCACCGCCCTTGGTGATACCCGACACGTCGCCGACGGTCTCGACGGCCGATATGATTCCCATCAGGCAAAAGCCAAGGACGGCCGCGACGCTGAACTCAACGCCGAAATGCAGCGGATCGGGCAACGCGAAGACGGCCGCCTTGCCGACGTTGCCGAAGGCTACCATGCCCATGAAATAGGCGACGACGTAACCGACGATCAATCCGATCAGGACCGCGGACACCGACATCATGCCCCGGGCAAAGAACTTGAAGCCCAGCGTCGTGACGATCACTACCAGCGCAACGAACCAGTTCTGCAGGCTCCCAAATTCCGGCGTGCCGATCGCCGGCACGCCGCCGGCCGCGTACTGAATGCCGACTTTTACCAGCGCCAGGCCGATCATGGTGACGACGAGCCCCGTCACCAAGGGGGGAAGCGCAAAGCGAATGCGCCCGATGATCGGCGCCAGGCAGGCATGGAAGAGGCCGCCGACGATGATTCCCCCGGTCACCATCGCCATGGCATCGACGCCTTTGCCCGCAACCAGCGGAATCATGATGGGAATGAACGCAAAGCTCATCCCCTGCACGATGGGCAGGCGCGCACCAACCGGGCCGAGACCGATGGTCTGAAACAGGGTCGCCACGCCGGCAAACAACATGGCCATCTGGATCATGTAAATCATTTGCGGAAAGTCCGGCGAGTTCGAGCCGAAGCCGAAGCCGGCGGCGCCGGCTATGATAATTGCCGGCGTCACATTGCTGATGAACATGGCCAAGACATGCTGGATACCCAGCGGCACGGCCGACGCCAGTGGCGGTGTGTAGTTGGGATCTCTGAGCTGCTCGGGCGTGCCGAGCGATGAAGCATGAATTGCCACAGTCCCCTCCCTGTACCTGCAATAGCCTGCACTACAGCGGGTCGCAGTCTTTGAAGTCGCGAAACTTACGAGTATTAGGTGGATTCGGCTCCTAGTCCCTCCTGCTTGCATCGTTTCTGGCAGTAGCCCCTAAAGGAGCGAAAGCCCACCTTCGGCGGTAACGTAACCACCGGTTCCCTAGTCGGTGACGATCTTGACTGTCTGTCCCGCCCTTAGGGCGCTCGCACTGGACAGGCCGTTCAGCACCAGGAAGCGTTCCAGGCGGTAGTCGTCGAAGGGCATTCGTTTGGCTATCGCCGCCGCCGTGTCGCCCTGGCGGACCTTGGCAAGGCGCAGGCGCAATGGCGGGTAGGCCTTGGCCTCGGCTTCACCCAAACGCCGGAAACTATAGGTCGTATCGCGCAGGCCGCGCGACAGACCGGCTGTCAAGTTCGGCGGCGTGATGAAAATGAAGCGGTAGATGCTCTCGGCATCGAAGTCAAAGGCCACCAGACGGACGTCGAAGCGGCCGCGCCGGGTGTCGACCTGCGCTCTCCCCGTAGCGGCCTCGAGGCCGTTGATCCGCAAAGTCTCGACGTCACGCAGCGCGAGCGACTTGCCCCAGCTCTCGGTCAGGTAGGCTCGTATCGGGCCACTTCCCTTCTTGCGAACGCCGTCGAACAGGATGGCTGCGCCCTCAGGCCCGCGTGCGATGACGGCCTTGGCGCTGTTGATCAGGCGGAAGCCCTCCGGCACGTCGAAGACGAAGCCGAGCTTGGGATGGGCGAAGCGGCGGCCGCGGATCATGCCGTGCTCGGGGTTGTCGCCGTAGAGCATGCCGTCGATCTTGCGTAGGTAGATGTCGCGCGCGACCACGGGATCGCGCACCTGCCGCGTCGCCGCCTGTCGAATCGCCTGCTCAACCCGGTCCGCGGTGCGCGGGTGGGTCTGCAGCAGGCTGAACTCGTCGGCCGCACCGGGCCGCCCGGCGAGTGTCGCCTGCAGGCGGCTGTGCGCCTGCAGCTTGCTGAGGAAGGTCGCCATGGCCTTTGGGTCGTGCCCCGTGCGCGAGAGGTAGCGCACGCCCAGCGTATCGGCCTCGAACTCCTGATCGCGCGAGAAGCCGCGCAGCACGATCTGCGACAGGCCGCTGGTGGCGTGCGCCGCTTGCCCACCGAGCAGTATGGCGACGCCGAGGTTGAGGGCAGTCGCCGTCACCGCGTCACCGTACCGCTCGGCGGCATGACGCGCCGTGACGTGACCGATCTCGTGCGCTAGGACCCCGGCCACCTCGGCCTCGTTCTCGGCCAGCGCCAGCAGGCCCCGGGTGACGTAGACATAGCCGCCGGGCAGGGCGAAGGCGTTGACCGTCGGCGTGTCGAGCACGGTGAAGGTGAACTCGCGGTCGGCCAACTCCGAGGTTTTGGCGAGGAGCCGGCCCAGGCTGCCGATGTAGGCGGCTAGCGCCGGGTCGTCGTAGGCGCCGCCGAACTGCTTGAGGATCTTGTCATGTTCCTTGCGGCCGAGCTCGGCCTCGGCTTCCTCGTTCAGGCCGCCGGTGAAGATGGTCTTGCCGGTGGCCGGCGCGGTGGCGCAGCCGCCGAGCAAGGGCAGTGCCAGCAGCGCGACGCCGATCAGCAGGCGCTTGAAGACAGTGGAGTTCATTCCTGCAGTACCTCTATCTGCTCCGGATGCGTCGCCTCGATCATTGGTCCGTTGAAGGATTTCAGCCAGCCACGAACCCGCACCGGGCGGTCCTCGTAGTCATTCGGATCCACACCCTCGCGCGCGAAGCGCCGCAGCACCTCGGGCGCCAGACTCACGGTGAAATCGCTGCGCCAGTCCTCGCCGAAATTCAGGTAGGCGCGGCCGCGCACGATGGCGACGGCGCGCACCCGGCCTTCGACCAGCTGGAAGCTGTCGATATGCTCCTCGGTTTCGAAGGGCGTGCGGATCGCGTAGTAGGGCTCGCCCCAGATGCCGCGACGGGCGGCGCGGGCCGCGCGCTCCAGGTCCAGCATCTCGGCGACCAGCGCCCGGTTGTCGGCGAAGCTGTAGACCCGCGCCATGCCGGCCTCCAGCAGGGCACCCTGAACCCAGAGGCCATCGTCTCGGTAGAGGTGGGCTAGATGGCGGCCGTGTCGGTCTATGCATCGCCCGCCGTAACGCAGGCTCAGCCGTTGCTCGGAGGCAACGCGCTCCAGCGCCTCCTTGGCCTCGTTGGACAGGGGCCAGGCCTCGAAGCCGCGGCGGCCGAGTGGCAGTTTGGGGGCCTGCAGGCCGACCAGCCGCACCTCGCGGCCGTCGTCCAACAGCAGGGTATCGCCATCGACGACCTCGACCGTCGTAGCGCTGCCGCCGTCCGCCAGATCGCCGGCCTCGGCCGCCAGAACGTCCGGTAGGGCGCCCAGCGGGAAGACGAGCATCAGGCAAAACAGAGTGACAAGCAGGCGCGAAAAACGGCTCACGGTTCTCTCGCAGTCAGGCGGCATTGGCCGCGGCGGTCCGATACTGTATAGCGGACTGCGCTCGAATTCGCCGCAAGCGTTGCCGCAACGAGGAGGCAAGGTGCCCGCCCACGATCTCTATCCTGCCATCGAACCCTACGAGACCGGATACCTCGCCCTGGACGGGCGGCATGAGATCTATTGGGAGCAATGCGGCAAGGCAAGCGGCCAGCCGGTGGTTTTCCTGCATGGCGGGCCGGGCGCCGGGGCCTCGGCCGACCACCGTCGCTTTTTCGACCCGCAGCACTATCGCATCGTCGTCCTCGACCAGCGTGGGGCCGGCCGCTCCAAGCCGCTTGGCGAGCTGACCGACAACTCGACGCAGCATCTGGTGGCCGATCTGGAGAGGCTGCGTGGCCACCTCGGCATCGAACGCTGGATCGTCTTCGGCGGCTCCTGGGGCAGCACCCTGGCACTAGCCTACGCGCAGGCCCATCCGGGCGCGGTGACGGCGCTAGTGCTGCGCGGCATCTTTCTCTGCCGTCGCGCCGAGATCGACTGGTTCCTCTACGGCATGCGCACGATCTATCCGGAGCGCTGGGCCGACTTTGCAGGCTTCTTGCCGGAGGCGGAGCGCGAGGATCTGCTCGGCGCCTACCACCGGCGCTTGATCGACCCCGACCCGGCGGTGCACTTGCCCGCTGCGCGGGCCTGGAGCACCTACGAGGGCGCCTGTTCCACCCTGCTGCCCAGCCCCGAGACTGTGGCCGCCTTCGGCGCCGACGGCATCGCGCTCGGCTTGGCGCGAATCGAGGCACACTACTTTGCCAACGACATCTTCCTACCGGAGAACGCACTCCTGCAGGGGGTCGGTGTCATCCGCGACATTCCTGCCGTCATCGTTCAGGGGCGCTACGACGTGGTCTGCCCGATCGTCACCGCCGATGCCCTACACCAGGCCTGGCCGGAGGCCGACTATCAGGTGATTCCCGATGCGGGACACTCGGCGATGGAACCGGGCATCCGCCGCGCGCTGGTTGCCGCCATGGAGGGCTTCAAGTCGCCCTAGCGGGCCGCGCGCGGGGACTTACGGCGCCGGAGAGTACAGCCTGAACGTTGCGCTGCTGGGGCGATGCCGTATGATGCATTGCAAGACAGAAGGGGGAAGCGTGCAGATGGTTGGGCCTGTTACCAGACTCTGGCCAGTCGTCGGACTCGGGGGACTCATCGCCTCGTTTTGGCTCGTTGCGGCCGTGATGCTCGCCGGTCCGGCTGTGGCGCAGGGTGTGGGCGTCAACGACGACCCGGCCTTCCTTTCGTTGGGCCTCGGCTACTACGATGTGAACGAGCAGGAAGAGGATGCCGCCGACTTCCGTCTCGAGTATCGGCACGGCGAGAAGCTTTGGATCTTCAAGCCCTGGGCCGGGATCGAGGCGACCACCGACGGTGCCCTCTACGGCGTCGGCGGCATTCTGGTCGATATCTTCTTCGGGCGCCGCGTCGTGGTGACGCCCAGCTTCGGGGCCGGCGCGTACTACGAGGGCGACGGCAAGGACCTGGGCAGCACAATCGAGTTTCGCTCCCAGCTGGAGGTCGCCTACCGTTTCAACGACCGCTCGCGTCTCGGCGTCGCCATCTCGCATATCTCGAACGCGGGCATCGGCGACGACAATCCCGGCACCGAGATCCTCACCGTCTACTACTCGATTCCCTTCGGCAAGATTTTCCCCGGCAGCAACTGACGGGCGCAAACGCCGCTCGGCGGCATTGGCGTAGCCGGTTGGGTGCAGGTAGCGGTGTTGGGGCCGTCCAGCCTGTCGCGTCAGGATGCGGCGCTGGCCGCCGGCGGCTCCGCCAAGTCGATCTCATCGGCGTCGGTCGTTTCGGCCGCCGCGGAGTCCAGTTCGCCCAGGTCGGTTTCGCCGCTCTCGCTTTCCGCCATCTCGGTTTCCGTCGCTTCGGGCGTGCACTGCGTTGAGCTGTCGTCGGGACCGCCTTCGGCCTCGCCGCCTCCGTTGTTGATGACTTCTGCCATCTCATCGGCCAGGCGGCTGACGCGCTCTATGATTTCCTTGACCCGGGTGGGATCGCCGCTCAAGGACTCCTCGTCCGCTTCGTCATTCGGCTCGCTGGCGGCATCGGGAACGGCCAGGCCATCATCAGCCGACGCATCATCCAAGGCGGCCAGGGGCTCCTCCGCCATGCCCTCTTCGGCCAAGGCACCCTCTTCGGCAGGCTCGGCCGAGGCCTCCGCCGGATCGTCCATATGCAGCTCGCCCATGACGGTCTCTGGTTCATCGGCGTCCTCTGGGGCGGCGTCTTCTGTGTCCGCGTCTTCTGGGGCAGCGCCCTCCACAGGTTCGCCTAGTAGCTCCGCCACTGCGTCGGCGCTCAGCTCGTCGGCCGCGTCGTCGGTCGCGCAGTCTTCGGCACCGTCGTCCTCGGCCGGGCCGTCGTCGACGTTGAGTAGTTCGGCCAAGTCTTCGGGCGGTGCGTCGACGTCGGCGGACTCCTCGGCCAGGTCTTCCCCTGCTGCGGCGTCTTCGGCCACGACCTCATCCTCGACTGCCGGTGCCTCGTTCTCGGACTCGAGGATTGCCTCGGCCTCGCTCTCTGTCGGTGCTTCGGCTTCGGCCGTCGCCGGCTCGGATGGCGCTGCCGCGGCAGCGCCGATCAGGGCGGCGCCACCGGCCAAGGCGGCGAAGGTACTGTCGAGGTTCTGCATGGCCTCGCTCAGGCGGTCCGTGCCGGTCCCCTCGATGACTGCCAGCAAGCCCTCGAGCAGGCCGCGCAGCTGCTCGTTCTTCTGCTCCAGCGCCTGGATGCGGCTGTTGTAGTCTTCGATCTCGGACTGCTTGGCCGCCAGGGTCTTCTCGACGGAATCGATCAGTTCGGCCAGGCGGGCGCTCTGCTCGTGGCGATATTCGTGGGCCTGGCCCAGTTGCGCCTGTGCCGCCGCGACGCGGGCTTGCAGGGCCTCGATTTCGCTCATGGCGTTCTCCCAGTGGGGGATCCAGGTGGGGCGTTCGCAGCGGCGCGTTCACCCGGTATCGGCTGCTGGCCGCCCTTAGGAGTCGCACGGATTCATTGTCAATCTCTTAACCAATTGGCCCACAACGCCTTACCCCGCGCCGAGGCCTGGCTGCCGGCGCGGGACGTCTGGCCGCTGGCGCGCGGCCAGTACCTTTGCTATTCCTGCTGCCTCCCGCGAGAGCGCGGCGCCCGTAGCTCAGCTGGATAGAGCACCTGATTCCTAATCAGGGGGTCGCAGGTTCGAGTCCTGCCGGGCGCACCAACCCTTCAGGTGTCCATACCGGAGACATGGGTAACAGATTGTTCCTAAGAGACGGGTGACACCCTTGTGCCGAAGGGGTTGTCGAGGGTTTGCAGGGTTCTCTGTTCCAGGTCGATGTATCCCAAGTCGTAGGTCATGAAGCTGACGAGCCAGATGGCGTCGTCGACTTCCTTGATGCCGAGACGCTGTCCGGCCATGACGGTGGATATGTTGATCTTTTTTCTGTGCATGCAGATACGGCCGCAGGCGGTGACGAGGATGTCGCGGTCG
>Ga0209458_1000084_pt1 | contig 54083 bp, 54 predicted proteins | sample WorMetLIZAISLAND_FD_187411 | JGI IMG/M metagenome (GOLD analysis project Ga0209458, IMG submission 187411) | Marine gutless worms symbiont microbial communities from Max Planck institute for Marine Microbiology, Germany - Inanidrilus manae... ...
CACCACAGATGAAGTTGCCGAGCGCATCGGTCAGCTCCTCGACGCCTTCACGCCGCACGAATGCGCCAACTACTTCCGAAATGCAGGATACGCTTCAAACTAAGGCAGACACGCTCTAGTAGCCGCGCGCCAGGTCGAGGACGTCGGCTGGCATGCCGCCGGCCATGTGGGTGCGGATGTTGCGGGCGACGGTCTTGGCGCAGGACCGCGGCACCAGTTCGCCGGCGACGTGCGGCGTGGTCCAGACCTTGGGATGCGACCAGAAGGGGTGATCGGCCGGCAGTGGCTCGGTGTTGAAGACATCGAGAAAGGCGCCGGCGATGTGGTCCGTATCCAGCGCCGCCAGCAGGTCGGCATCGACGACATGGCCGCCGCGGGCAATGTTGACCAGATAGCTGCCCTGCGGCATCGCCGCCAGGGTGCTTGCGTTGATGATGCCGCGTGTCTCGTCGGTCAGCGGCAGCACGCAGACCACGAAACGGCAGTGGCCCAGCAGCGCCCGCAGGCCGTCCTCGCCGGCATAGGTGTCGAGCCCGTCGATCTGTTTGGCGCTGCGCGACCAGCCGTGTACGCGGAAGCCCAGGGCCTGCAGTTTGCGGGCGACGTCCAGGCCGATGGCACCGATACCAAGCACGCCGACGTCGGTCTCCGGCGTGTAGGCCGGCCAACGCCGGTTCCAGGTGTGGCGCAGCTGTTCGTCACGGTAGTCCGGGAAGTCGCGGTGGAAATGCAGCACCGCGTAGACCGCGTACTCGCTCATCATCGCCCGCAGGTAGTCGTCGACCATGCGCACGATCGGCAACCCCGGCGGCAGCGTCGGGTCGGCCAGGATATGGTCGCAGCCGGCGGCGATGGAGTGGATCAGCCTCAGGTTCGGCAGGCCGGCCAGCAGGCCGTGCGGCGGCTTGTAGACCAGGGCATAGTCGATCTCGGCCGGATCGCCGACGTCCGGATGGATCCGCAGCTCGACTTCCGGCAGGCTCTCGCGCAGCGCCGGCGCCCACAGGTCGACCGGATCCTCCGGCGAGGCAAACAGCAGCGTCGGCATGGTCCTTCCCCATAAAGACGGCAGAACCTGCTGCTTAGACCAGCGCCCGCCGTTTTGGCAACCGGAACGGGCCTATGCCGCCCGGAAGACGAACAGGTCGATCGCCTGGCGCACCGGCCGGTCCGGTTCGGGCACGGCGCCCGGTGCCGCCATCGCCTGCAGACCGGCCGCGAACTCGGCGTCGGAAATGCTGGCCAGGATCGAGTCGGCCCGGTGGCGCTGCCGGTCGACGAACGCCGGCCAATCGGGCGCCAGTTCCGACATCACCACCTCGTGGTGGACCAACGCCAGGCCCTGCCCGATGCAAGCCTCGCGTATCGCCGCCCGCGGCGGCATGCGGGCGTGCAGGATCGATTCCGTCGACGGGAAGAACCGCAGGTAGGGATAGGACGGGATCTCCTCCGCCGTCGGCGTGCGAAGGGCGAGATGGCCGCCCGGACGCAGCACCCGGCGGCACTCGCCCACGGCACCGGCGCGATCGCGCAGGTGATGGAACACCAGCGACATGAACACCAGGTCGATGCAGGCATCGGCCACCGGCATCCGTTCGGCGCCGGCGCGGACGAACCGTACCCACGGGCCAAGGTCCTTGGCCCGGGCCTCGGCCAGCATCTTCGCCGACGGCTCCAGCCCCAGCACCTCGGCATCGAAATACCCGGCCAGCGCGGCCGCGTAGCGCCCGGTGCCACAGCCCAGGTCGAGCACGCGCGCGACTGCAGCACCGCCGAGCCGGTCGCCGATCCGCCGCATCCAATCGGCCTGCACCGCCGCCGGTTGGCTGCGCCCGGCGTCGTAACTTCCGGGCATCTGCGTGCGGTCATAGTCCATGCGTATGGTGTTCCCGGATCGATGCCGGATCGCCGTCAGGGGCCAACGGCGTCGCCGTCGACCGCCTCCAGATCGAAGGCGGCAGCCATCAGGGCGCGGGTGTAGGCGGTGCGCGGGCGCTCGAAGATGTCGTCGGCCGGGCCCTGCTCCATCACCTTGCCGTCCTTCAGCACGATGACCTCGTCGGCCAGGGCGCGGACCACGCGCAGATCGTGGCTGATGAACATGTAGGCCAGGCTGTGGCGCTGCTGCAGGTCGCGCAGCAGATCGACGATCTGCGCCTGCACCGAGACGTCCAGCGCCGAGGTCGGCTCGTCGAGGACGACGAAGCGCGGCGTCAGCACCATGGCCCGGGCAATGGCGATGCGCTGGCGCTGGCCGCCGGAGAACTCGTGCGGATAGCGGTCCATGGCGTCCGGGTCGAGGCCGACCTCGCTCAGCGCCCGGGCGATCAGCGCCCGGCGCTCGTCGTAGCTGCCGCCCAGGCCGTGCACCAGCAGGCCCTCCTCGACGATCTGCGCCACCGACATGCGCGGGCTCAAACTTGAGAACGGGTCCTGGAACACCACCTGCATTTCGCGGCGCAGCGGCCTGAGCGCCTTCGAGCGCAAGGCCTGCAGGTCGCGGCCGTCGAAGCGGATGGCGCCGTCACTGGAGATCAGCCGCAGCAGCGCCAGCCCCAGCGTGGTCTTGCCAGAGCCGGACTCGCCGACGACGCCGACGGTATGGCCTTGGCGCACCTCGAGGTCGATCTCGTCGACCGCGCGCACGTGATCGACGGTGCGACGCAGGACGCCAGCCTTGATCGGGAACCAGACCTTGAGCTGCTCCGCCGTCATCACCACCGGCGCGCCCGGACGGGCCGGTGCCGGCCGGCCCTTGGGCTCGGCCGCCAGCAGGTGGCGGGTGTAGGGATGCTGCGGGTCCTCGAACAGCGGCGCCACCGGACCCTGCTCGACGATCTCGCCGTCGGTCATCACCGCCACCTCATCGGCCATCTTGCGGACGATGCCGAGGTCGTGGGTGATCAGCAGCATGGCCATGCCGAGGCGCTGCTGCAGGTCCTTCAACAGCTGCAGGATCTGCGCCTGGATGGTGACGTCGAGCGCCGTGGTCGGCTCGTCGGCGATCAGCAGGTCGGGCTCGTTGGCCAGTGCCATGGCGATCATCATGCGCTGGCGCTGGCCGCCGGACAGCTGGTGCGGATAGGCGCCCAGGCGCCGCTCCGGCTGCTGGATGCCGACCAGATGCAACAGCTCCAGGGTGCGGGCGCGGGCCGCCTCCGGGCGCATGCCGCGATGCACCAGCAGCACCTCGTTGATCTGCTTCTCCACCGTGTGCAGCGGGTTGAGCGAGGTCATCGGCTCCTGGAACACCATGGAGATCTGGTTGCCACGGACCTCGCACAGCGCTTGCGCGGAGGCGCCGAGCAGCTCCTCGCCGCGATAGCAGATCGAGCCCGAGGGATGGCTCGCCGTCGGATAGGGCAGCAGCTGCAGCACCGACAGCGCCGTCACTGACTTGCCCGAGCCACTCTCGCCAACCAGCGCGGTGGTGCGCCCGGCCTCGATGTCGAAAGAGACGTGACGGACCGCCGCGACCGGACCGCCGGGTCCCTGGAAGGTGACCGAGAGGTCGCGCACCTCGAGCAGCGCCGGGCTCATTCGGCGGGCTCCCCAGCCGGCCGTGGCGCGCTGCTCGGCGCCGTCTTCTCCGCCGCCACCGGTCCGCTGGCAATGCCTTTGCGCGGATCGAAGGCATCGCGCACCGCCTCGAAAGTGAAGATCAGCAGCGTCAGCATCACCGCCAGGACGACGAAGGCGGTGATCCCGAGCCAGGGCGCCTGCAGGTTGGATTTGCCCTGCTGCAGCATCTCGCCGAGCGACGGCGAGCCGGGCGGCAGGCCGAAGCCGAGGAAGTCGAGCGCCGTCAACGTCGTGATCGAGCCCGAGAGGATGAACGGCAGGAAGGTCAGTGAGGCCACCATGGCGTTCGGCAGCACGTGACGGTACATGATCACGGCGTTGGAGACGCCGAGCGCGCGGGCGGCGCGGACGTAGTCGAAGTTGCGGGCGCGCAGGAACTCCGCCCGCACCACGCCGACCAGCGACATCCAGGAGAACAGCAGCATGATGCCCAAGAGCCACCAGAAGCTTGGCTCGACGAAGCTGGCCAGGATGATCAGCAGATAGAGCGTCGGCAGGCCGGACCAGACCTCCATGAAGCGCTGGAACAGCAGGTCGGTCCAGCCGCCGAAGTAGCCCTGCACCGCCCCGGCGGTGACTCCGATGACGGACGAGATCAGCGTCAGCACCAGGCCGAACAGCACTGAGATACGGAAGCCGTAGATCAGCCGTGCGGTGACGTCGCGGCCCTGGTCGTCGGTACCGAGCCAGTTCACCGCCGACGGCGGCGCCGGTGCCGGCACCGGCAGGTCGTAGTTGATGGTGCGGTAGCTGAACGGGATCAGCGGCCAGATCATCCAGCCCTTCTCAACGATCAGGTCCTGCACGAACGGATCGCGGTAGTCGGCCTCGGTCTCGAACTCGCCGCCGAAGGCGGTTTCCGGATAGGCCACGGCCACCGGCACGTAGAAGCTGCCGTCGAAGCGTACCAGCAGCGGCTTGTCGTTGGCGATCAGCTCGGCGAACAGGCTGAGCCCGAACAGCACCAGAAAGATCCACATCGACCAGAAGCCGCGCGCATTGGCGCGGAAGTTCTGCAGCCGGCGCCGGGTGATCGGCGTGATCCTCATGCCGATGAAGCGGTCGGGCTGCGGCGCGGCGACCACGGCTCAGACCTCCCGGCTCTCGAAGTCGATGCGCGGATCGACCACGACATAGGTCAGATCGCCGATCAGGTTGAGGATCAGGCCCAGCAGGGTGAACACGTAGAGCGTGCCCAGCACGACGGGATAGTCCCGGTTCAGCGCCGACTCGAAGCCCAGCAGGCCGAGCCCGTCGAGCGAGAAGATCACCTCGATCAGCAGCGAGCCGGTGAACAGGATGCCGATGAAGGCCGAGGGGAAGCCGGCGATGACGATCAGCATGGCGTTGCGGAACACGTGGCCGTACAGCACCCTTTTCTCGGTCAGCCCTTTGGCCCGCGCGGTGACGACGTATTGCTTGTGGATCTCGTCCAGGAATGAGTTCTTGGTCAGCATGGTCAGGGCCGCGAAGCCGCCGATCGCCATGGCCAGCACCGGCAGGGCAATGTGCCAGAAATAGTCGAGGATGCGCGCCGGCCAGCTCAGCTGCTCCCAGTTCTCCGAGGTCAGGCCGCGCAGCGGGAACCAGTCGAGAAAGGAACCGCCGGCAAACAGCACGATCAGCAGCACCGCGAACAGGAAGCTGGGGATGGCATAGCCGATGACGATGACGCTGCTCGACCAGATGTCGAAGCGGCTGCCGTCGCGCACCGCCTTTGCGATGCCCAGCGGGATGCAGACCAGGTAGGTCAGCAGCGTCGTCCACAGGCCCAGCGAGATCGATACCGGCAGCTTGTCGGCGACCAGTTCCAGCACGGCGCGGTCGCGGAAGAAGCTCTCCCCGAAGTCGAACTTCAGGTAGTTGACGACCATGGTGGCGAAGCGCTCGTGCGCCGGCTTGTCCAGGCCGAACTGGCGTTCCAGATCACGGATCAGCTCCGGATCCAGGCCCTGGGCGCCGCGGTACTTGCTGGTCACCGCGGTATCGCCGGCCTGGCCGACAGTCGCCTGCGCCTCGCCGCCGACCTCGCCGCCGCCGGCGCCGGAGACCCGTGCCGTCGCCTCTACCGCGGTGCCGGTCAGCTCGGCGATCACCTGCTCGACCGGGCCACCCGGCATGAACTGCAGGACGACGAAGTTGACCAGCAGGATCCCGAACAGAGTCGGGATCATCAGCAGCAGGCGGCGGATGATGTAGGCCAGCATCAGCCGCCCCGACCCAGCGCCCGTGCCTTGTCCGCATCGACCCACCAGGTGTCGATGAAGCCCAGTTCATAGTTGGGCTTCTTCACCGGCCGGCCGAACATGTCCCAGTAGGCGATGGTATGCGAGGCCTTGTACCACTGCGGGATGAAGTGATGGCTGGCCATGATCACGCGGTCGAGCGCCGCCGTCGCCGTGCGCAGCTGCGGCCGGGTGCGGGCGGCGATCACCTTCTCGATCAGGTCGTCGACGGCCGGCTCCTTGAGGCCGGTATAGTTGCGTCCGCCGACCACGTCGGCCGCCTGCGAGCCCCAGCGTTCACGTAAGGAGAGACCCGGGGTCAGCGACAGCGACACGCGGAAGGTCGTGATGTCGTAGTCGAACTCCAGCATCCGGTTCTGGTACTGCGCCGGTTCGACCAGGCGAAAGCGCCCGCTGATGCCCAGCCGCTCCAGGTTGCGGATGTAGGGCATGACGATGCGTTCCGATGAGCGGCCAAAGGACAGGAACTCGACCTCGAACAGCTCGCCCGCGGCGTTTCGCAGAGCGCCGTCACGGACCCGCCAACCGGCCTGGCTCAGCAGTCGCGCGGCCTGGCGCAACTGGGCGCGGATGTTGCCGGAGCCGTCGGTACGCGGCGGCTGATAGGCGGCGCCGAACACCTCTGCCGGCAGTTGCGCACGCCAGGGTTCGAGCAGGGCCAGTTCCGCCGCCGATGGCGTGCCGGCGGCCTCCAGGTCCGAGTTCTGAAAGGCGCTGTGACTGCGCTTGTAGAGGCCGTAGAACAGATTCCGGTTGGTCCACTCGAAATCGAACACCAGGCCGATCGCCTGCCGGACCCGACGATCGCGGAATTTCTCCCGACGGCTGTTGAGATAGAACGCCTGGAACCCCGAAGGCCGCTCGTCGGGCAGCGTCTCGCGCTTCAGCCGGCCGTCCTGCACCGCCGGCACCGAGTCGTACTTGGTCGCCCAGTTGCGCGAGGTGTAGTCCTCGCGGAAATCGATCTTGCCGGCGAACAGCGCCTCCAGGGCGATGTCGCGGTCGCGGTAATAGTCATAAGTGATGCGGTCGAAGTTCCAGCGCCCGCGGTAGACGCCCAGGTCCCGGCCCCAGTGTCCGGCGACGCGCTGGTAGGTGATGGCCCGGCCCTCGTCGACCCGGCTGACCTCGTAGGGGCCGCTGCCCAGCGGCGGCTCGAGCGTGGTTTCGGCAAAGCTGCGGTCGGCGTAGTAGCTCTTCGAAACGACCGGCATCTCCGCCACCACGGCGGGCAGGTCACGCGTCTCGGCGCCGGCTGCGAATTCGAAACGAACCTTGTGCGGCCCCAGGGCCGTGGCAGCGCTGATGTCCTGGAACAGCACCCTGAACGCAGGATGCCCCTCGCGCTGCAGGATCTCGAAAGAGAACACCACGTCGTCGGCGGTGATCGTGCTGCCGTCGTGCCAGCGGGCCTGCGGCCGCAGCGTGAAGGTGATCGACTGGCGATCGTCAGGCAGCTCGACGCTCTCGGCGATCAGGCCGTAGTAGGAATCCGGCTCGTCCATCGCCTGCAGCATGAGGGACTCGAACGTCAGGGCCCGGCCGTCGACGCCGAACAGGTTGCTGCCGGCGGCCGCGTTGCCCTTGCGGATGAACGGGTTGAGGTTGTCGTAGCTGCCGAAATACCACAGGCGGACGCGGCCGCCCTTGGGCGCCGCCGGATCGGCATAGTCGAAGTGGCTGAAGCCGGCCGGATACTTCAACGTGCCCAGGACGGCGAAGCCGTGCGCCGGTTCCGCCTCGCCCGCCGTCGTACCGGCCGCCAGTAGGGCTAGCGCGCAACAGGCCGCCTTTAGCGGAAGAGCGATATCGGGGCGTTTCAGAATGGCCGCCCGTCCCGTCAGTTGGCGCGACTGGCGCGCAGCCGGTCATAGCCGTCGGCGTCGATCCACCAGCTGCCGGGGAAGCCGGTGCTGTAGCGCGGCTTGCGTTCGGGATAGCTGAAGATGTTCCAATAGGCGAGCCAGGCCTCGTCGTTGTGGAACTGCGGCACCGCGGCAAACTCCCACAGCAGCACCCGGTCGAGTGCCCGCGTCGTGGCTTTCAGCTGGTCCAGGTCGCGGGCATTGATGATCCGCTCGATCAGGACGTCGGCGACCGGGCTCTCGATCCCGGCCAGGTTGGCCGAACCGCGCACCCCGGCGGCGGCCGAGCCGAAGTAGGAGCGCAGCTCAGGCCCCGGCGGCGGGAAGAAGTTCAGCGCCAGCGGCACCATGTCGAAATCGAAATCGTCGAGCCGCACCTCGTACTGCGCCGTGTCGACCACCCGATAGCGGGCATCGATGCCGGCGCGGCGCAGGTTCTGGGCGAACGGCTCGGTCAGCTTCTCCATCGTCGGTGTGGCCAGCATGATCTCCAGGGTGAACGGTTCGCCGGACTTGGCGTCGACCAGCTTGCCGCCCCTGATCTCCCAGCCCGCCGCCTCGAACAGCTGTTTCGCCTTGCGCAGGTTGCGGCGGATGCGGCCGCTGCCGTCGGTCTTCGACGGCTCGAAGGCCTGGTCGATGACGCCGGGGCGCAACTGGTCCTTGAACTCTTCCAGAACCGCCACCTCGTCGTCCTTGGGCGGACCGGAGACGCCGAAATCGGAGTTGGGGAAGAAGCTCTTGGTCCGGGTGTACTGGCCGTACAGCAGCAGCCGCTGCGTCGTTTCGAAGTCAAACAGCAGGCTGATCGCCTCGCGCACGCGGATGTCCTGAAGGTGCGGCCGCCGCGTATTGAAGAAGTATCCCTGCAGGCCGCGCGGCGTCTCCGAAGGAACCGCACGCCGCACCACCCGGCCCTCCTTCACCGCCGTGAAATCATAGCCGGTGGCCCACAGCTGGGCCCGGTTCTCCTGGCGGAAGTCGATCTCGCCGGCCTTGAAGGCCTCGAACTGGGCGGTCTGGTCGCGATAGTAGTCAAAGCGGATGCGGTCGAAGTTGTTCAGGCCGCGGTTGACCGGCAGGTCGGCGGCCCAGTAGTCCTCGACCCGGGCATAGGTGATGGAACGGCCGGCGACGACCTCGTCGATGCGGTAGGCGCCGCTGCCCAGCGGCGGCTCCAGCGTGGTCTTGCTGATGTCACGTGTCGCCCAGTAGTGCCGCGGCAACGGCGCCATGCCGGCAACGATGATCAGCGGCTTCATGTTATCGGTGGTGGCGAAGCTGAACTTCAGCTTGTGGTCCGACAACGCCTCGGCCGTGTTTACGTCCTTGTAGAAGGACTTGAGGAACGGCCGGCCGTGTTCCCGGATCGCCTCGAAGGCATGGACGAAGTCCTGCGCCGTGATCGGCACGCCGTCGTGGTAGCGCGCCTCCGGCCGCAGGTTGAAAATCATCCAGCTCTTGTCCGCCGGGTACTCCGCGCTCTCGGCGATCAGGCCATAGGCGCTCGACAGTTCATCGCCGCTGCCGGTCATCAGCGTATCGCTGATCAGGCCGATGCTGCGCGCCCAGTCGCCCTTGAGGATGTATGGATTGAGGCTGTCGAAGGAACCGAAGGCGCCGAGCACGACCGTGCCGCCCTTCGGCGCGTCTGGATTGACGTAGGGCCAGTGCGTGAAGCCGTCCTTGTAGAGCGGCTCGCCGAACTCGGCGATGGCGGTGGTACGGATCACCCCGTCCTCGCCCGCGGCGGCACGGGGCAGCACCGTTGCCGCCAGCAAGGCGACGGCGAGCGGCATGACCGACAGGACGACACCGCGAACAAGCGTGCGAATCATGGCGTCGACAGTAGCAAATGCTGTCATGAAGGCGAGTCTCATCGCTGTAATGTCCCTAAACCGGCGGCTCACCGCCGGCGCCGCAGGGCGGCGTCCTTCTCGGCATCCAGCCACCAGGTGCTGGAAACGCCAAGGCCGTATTTGGGCAGCACCGCCGGGCGGCCGAAGCGGTTCCAGTAGGCGATGCGGTGGCTGGCCAGGTGATAGTTGGGGATCAGCAGATGCTGCCACAGCAGCACCCGGTCCAGGGCCCGGGTGGCGGCGACCAGCTCGGCCCGGCTGCCGGCAAAGATCACCCGGTCGATCAGGGCGTCGACGGCCGGGTCGCGCAGGCCCATGCGGTTGCGGCTGCCGGGACGGTCCGCGGCGTCGGAACCCCAATAGGTTCGCTGTTCGTTGCCCGGCGACAGCGACTGCGGGAACGAGGCGCTGATCATGTCGAAGTCGAAGTTCCGCACCCGGTTGATGTACTGCGAGCTGTCGATCACCCGCAGCGTCGCGGTGATGCCGAGGCGCTCCATGTTGCGCAGCATCGGTGCCACCACGCGCTCGCTGGCCGCCTGCACGACCAGGAATTCGATCGCCATCGGCTTGCCCGTGGCAGTGTTGACCAGGCGCTGGTCGCGCACCTCCCACCCGGCCTCGCGCAGCAGCCGGCTGGCCCGGCGCAGGTTGCCGCGCAGGCCACCGGGGCCGTCGGTGCGCGGCGCCGCATAGGCCTTGGTAAAGACCTCGTCGGGGATCTGCCCGCGCAACGGCTCCAGCAGCGCCAGTTCGGCTGCGTCCGGCAGGCCCGAGGCGGCCAGTTCGGAGTTGGAAAAGAAGCTCTCGGTGCGCACGTACTGGTCGAAGAACAGGTTGGCGTTCGACCATTCGAAGTCGAAGGTGTAGTTCAACGCCTCGCGCACCCGCCGGTCCTGAAACATGGGCCGGCGCAGGTTGAAGACGAAGCCCTGCATGCCCTGCGGCGTGTCGTCGGGCAGGGTTTCCTTGATCACTGCACCGTCACGCACTGCCTGGAAGTCATACTGCGTAGCCCAGACCTTGGCCGCGTTCTCGCTGCGGAAGTCGATCAGGTCGGCCTTGAAAGCCTCCAGCGACACGGTGCGGTCGCGGTAGTACTCGATGGCGAAGCGGTCGAAGTTGTAGCGACCGCGGTTCACCGGCAGATCGCGGCCCCAGTAGTCGACCACCCGCTCATAGCTGATCGAACGGCCCGGCTTGACCTCGCCGATCCGGTACGGCCCGCTGCCCAGCGGCGGCTCCAGCGTGGTCGCATCGAAGGCGCGGTCCCGCCAGTAGTGCCGCGGCAGCGCCGGTAGCTGGGCGACGATTGTCGGCAGCTCACGGTTGCGCGGGCCGGTGAAGGCGAACCGGACCCGGTGCGGGCCTTCGGCGACCGCGCTCGCCACGTTGGCATAATAGTGCCGGTAGAGCGGCCGGCCCTGCGCCTTCAAGGTGTCGAAGGCAAAGACCACGTCGTCCGCCGTCAGCGGCTGGCCGTCGTGCCAGCGTGCCTGCGGCCGCAGGTTGAAGGCGACCCAGGACAGATCGTCGGGGACCTCGACGCTTTCGGCCAGCAGGCCATAGTCGCTCGACGCCTCGTCGCGTGAGCCCTCCATCAGGCTGTCATAGATCAGCCCGCTGCCGGCAGCGGCGGTGCCCTTGATGACGAAGGGGTTCAGGGTGTCGAAGCTGCCGATGCCTTCCAGCCGCAGTTGCCCGCCCTTGGGCGCGGCCGGATTGACATAGTCGAAATGCGTGAAATCCGCCGGGTACTTGAGGTCATCGAACAAAGACAGGCCATGCAGCACCCCGCTCTGCTTGGCCACGGCCGGCAGCGCCGCGGCCAGCAGCACGATCGTGACCAGCACCTGCACCCGACGCATCGCCGTCCCTTCGCCTCGTTCCGTGTGACAGACGATGGCGACGGCGGGGGGCGAGATCAAGGCCGCGCCGTTCAGTTTCCCGTGCGTGAGGACGGCGGTGCGGGCATTGCCCGCTCAGTCGTTCAGGATTGCCATCGCCTGGGCATGCACGGCGGCGTCACCGGCCGCCAGCACCGAGGGCACCAGCTTTGCCCCGGTGAAGCGCAGCGGCGCGCCCTGCCAGTCGGTGATCACGCCACCGGCGTTCTCGATGATCGGCACCAGGGCAGCGACATCGTGCTCGTTGACGTCGGCTTCGGTGACCAGGTCAATCTGCCCGGCCGCCAGCATGCCGAAGGCATAGGCGTCAGTGCCGTAGCGGGTCAGCCCGACCCGCGCCGACAGTCGGCGGAACGCCGCCGCTTTGTCCGGGCTGTAGTAGTCGGTGCCGGTGGTGAACAGCTTGGCCTGGTTCAGCCCGGCACACGGCGAGACCGAGATCGGCTGCCCGTTCAGGCTGGCCGTGCCGTCGATGCCGGCAAACCAGCGTTCTTTGGTGATCGGCTGGTCGAACACGCCGAGCACCGCGACACCGTCGCGCACCAGGCCAATGAGGGTGCCGAACAGGGGGATGCCGCAGATGAACGACTTGGTGCCGTCGATCGGATCGAGGTACCAGACCCACTCGCCGTCGCCTTCGGTCCAGGGAAACTCTTCGCCGCGGACGCCATGTTCGGGCACTTCGGCGGTCAGCACTTCACGCATCGCCTGTTCCGCCGCCCGGTCGGCGATGGTCACCGGCGAGGCGTCGGCCTTGGCCTCGACGGCAACGCCGGCACGAAAATGCGGCCGGATCGCCGTGCCGGCGGCATCCGCCAGGCGCCCGGCGAGGGCCTGCAAGGTCGGCGCGTCGGTCGCCATCGCGGCCACCTCGGATCGCGGTTTCAGGTCACTCCGTCGGCAGCGGCAGCGGCGTGTCGGCCTGCTCGCGCATGTAGGCCAGCAGATCGGCCCGGTCCTTTGGCTTCTTCAGGCCGGCGAAGGACATCTTCGTACCCGGCGCGTACCCCCTGGGATTGGCCAGGAAGGCGTCGAGATTGGCAAAGCTCCACTCACCGCCTGACTCGATCAGCGCCGAGGAATAAGAGAAGCCGTCCACTGACGCCTTGCCGCTGCCGACGATGCCGTAGAGCGCCGGACCGATCCTGTTCTTGCCGCCGGCCTCGAAGGTGTGGCAGGCGGTGCACTTGCGTGCCACCCTGGCGCCCTTTTCGGCATCGGCCGAGGCCAGCAACGTAGCCAGCGACGGCATGTCCGCCGGCGCCGCGGCGGCCGTGGCGGTGTCCTCCTCGCCGTCCGTTTCGATCGCCAGCACGGGCGCGTCCAGCGCCTTCGGGTTTACCAGGGTGTTGCCGATCTCGTTGACGATCATCAGCAACAGCAATGATCCGAGCACGGCGCCGGCGATCTTGTTGAGTTCGTACGCGTTCATGCCAATGCTTCCGGTCCCTCGTCCCGCGCGGGCCCGGCGTTGGCAAGGCGCACGGCGGCAGCTGGTGTGGCTAAGACCCCGGAACGGGAAGGCTTTCCCCGCCGGGCGGTAGTCCGTATAACACCGCCGCCGCGGTCTGGCTAGGCCCGACACCGGCGCCGGGTCCCCCTGCGACAGTCGAACGCATGCGGCGCGGCGGCGCGGTGCCGCAGCGGTCTGGCCGGCCCGCCGGAGGGAGCAGGATGAACGCACGCCGACAAGCCCTGGTGGCGATTCCCGCGCGGATGGCCTCGAACCGCCTACCCGGAAAGCCGCTGGCAGAGATCGCCGGCGAACCGATGATCGTTCACGTCTGGCGACGCGCCTGCGAGGCCGAGGTCGGCCCGGTTCTGGTCGCCTGCGCCGAACCGGAGATCGCCGACGCGGTCCATCGGGCTGGCGGTGAGGCGGTGCTGACCGATCCGGACCATCCCTCGGGCTCGGACCGGATCCACGAAGCGGTCAGTGCGTTCGACCCGGAGGCGCGCTATCCGGTGGTGATCAATCTGCAGGGCGACCTGCCGACGATCGAGCCGGCGGCGATCCGCCTGACCCTGGAGCTGCTCGACGACCCCGCCGTCGACATCTCCACCCTGGCGGCGGAGATCCGCGAGGACTACGAGCGCGACGCACCCAGCGTCGTCAAGGCGGTGATCTCGCTGCCACCCGGCGGCGACCGCGGCCGCGCGCTCTACTTCACCCGGGTCACGGCGCCATCGGGCGACGGCCCGCTGTTTCACCACATCGGCATCTACGGCTATCGTCGGGCGGCACTGGACCGGTTCGTGCGCCTGCCGCCCGGCCACCTGGAGCAACGCGAGCGGCTGGAGCAGCTGCGCGCGCTGGAAGACGGTATGCGGATCGACGTTGGCGTGGTCGCCGAGGTGCCGTTTGGCGTCGACACGCCGGACGACCTTGAACGCGCGCGCCGACGCCTGGCCGCATCGAGCGACGGAGAGCAGCCATGAGCGAGACCACAGCGCAACCCGCCGATCCCCGCCGCACCGTCGCCTTCCAGGGGCAGATCGGCGCCTATTCGCACATGGCCTGCCTGGCCGCCATGCCGGACTACACGCCGCTGCCGTCGATCTCCTTCGACGACGCCTTCGCCGCCGTACAGGAGGGCCGCGCGGCGCGGGCAATGATCCCGATAGAGAACTCCTTGGCCGGCCGTGTCGCCGACATTCATCACCTGTTGCCGCGCTCCGAGCTCTACATCATCGACGAGCACTTCCAGCCGGTGAACCACAACCTGATGGCACCGCCCGAGGCCAGCCTGGCCGGCCTCAAGGAGGTGCACAGCCACATCCAGGCGCTCTCGCAGTGCCGCGATACCCTGCGCGGGCTCGGCCTGAACCCGGTACCGCACGCCGACACCGCCGGCGCCTGCCAGATGGTCGGCGAACTGAACGACCCCACGGTCGCCGCCATCGGTTCGGCCCTGGCGGCCGAAACCTATGGCCTGAAGGTGCTGCGCGAGAGCGTCGAGGACCATCCCGGCAACGTCACCCGTTTCGTCATCCTGGCACGCGAACGGATCACCCCCCATCCCAAGGATGGCGCCTGCATGACCAGCTTCATCTTCGAGGTGAAGAGCGTGCCGGCGGCGCTGTACAAGTCGCTCGGCGGCTTCGCCACCACCGGCGTCAACATCACCAAGCTGGAGAGCTACATCGAGCCGGGCTCGTTCGAGCAGGCCCAGTTCTATGCCGACATCGAGGGCCACCCGGACGACGAGAAGGTCGCCTGGGCACTTGAGGAACTGCAGTTCTTCTGCACCCGGCTACAGATCCTCGGGACCTATCCCCGGCATCCCTTCCGCAAACGCAAGCCGTCGCACTACGAGGCGCCGCACGTCCGCCATTGAGGGCTGTTCGTCCTGACGCCCGCGCCGTCGCCACGCTATAACGACGCGGGGGCGACGAAGGAGACCGGCATGCGCGCGGACCGCAGCATCACCGTCGTCGGCTGCCACGCCGAGGGCGAGGTCGGCCGGGTGATCACCGGCGGCGTGCTGCCGCCGCCCGGCGACAGCCTGTTCGCGCAGAAGACCTGGCTCGAACAGGACGACAGCTTGCGCAAGTTCCTGCTCTACGAACCGCGCGGCGGCGCCTTCGTCCATGCCAACCTGGTGGTCCCGGCGAAGCACCCGCGCGCCGATGCCGGCTTCATCATCATGGAGCCGACCGACTATCCGCCGATGTCCGGCTCCAACGCCATCTGCGTTGCCACGGTGCTGCTGGAAACCGGCATGCTGGCGATGCAGGAGCCGGAAACTCGGCTGACCCTGGAAACACCGGGCGGCCTGGTCGAGGCTGTCGCCAGCTGCCGCAACGGCCGCTGCGAGGCGGTGCGGATCACCAACGTGCCCAGCTTCGTCGCTGCCCTCGACGCCGCCGTCGAGGTCGATGGCCTGGGCACGCTCAGTGTCGACATCGCTTATGGCGGTGCCTTCTTCGCCATCGTCGACGCCGCCGCCCTGGGCTTTGACCTGGTCGCCGACGAGGCCCGGGCGCTGGTCGAGACGGGCGAGCGGATCAAGGCCGCGGTTGCGGCGCAGCATCCGGTCGTCCACCCCGAGAACGCCGGGATCCGCGACGTCACCTTCACCCAGTTCACCCTGCCCGTGCGCGCCGGCGCCGACGGGGTGAAGGCCGGGCGCAACGCCGTGGTGATCTCACCGGGCAAGATCGACCGCTCGCCCTGCGGCACCGGCAGCTCGGCCCGGCTGGCGGTCGTTCACGCCCGCGGCGAGGTTGCCGTCGGCGAGCCGTTCGTCTCGCGCTCGATCATCGACAGCCGCTTCGACTGCGCCATCGTCGGGACCGGCGAGGTCGCCGGCGTTCCGGCGATCATTCCCAGCCTGCGCGGCCGCGCCTGGATTACCGGCCTGCACCACTACACCCTCGATCCCGACGACCCCTTCCCCCAGGGCTACACCCTGTCCGATACCTGGTATCGGGCGCTTTGATCCACGACGCCAGCCGCCCCATAATCCAGGCGCAGGTTCGACCGGGCGCCTGCGCCACCCCGCGCCCCCACCCGGCCACCCACGGGAGCATCCTTGATGGGTGGCCGGGTGGGGGCGCGGGGTGGCCTAGGTGCTTGCACGGTTGCCTGGAACAGGCAACGAAGGAGAGACCCAGATGAATGTCACGCCGGAGATCCGCTACAGCGCCTGTCCGCACGACTGTCCCTCGACCTGCGCGCTGGAGGTGGAGAGGCTGGACGCGCGGACCATCGGCCGCGTCCGCGGCGCCGAAGACAATCTCTATACCGCCGGCGTGATCTGCGCCAAGGTCGCCCGCTATGCCGAGCGGATCCATCATCCCGACCGCCTGACCCAGCCGCTCAGGCGCACCGGCGCCAAGGGCAGCGGCAGCTTCGCGCCGATTTCCTGGGACGACGCGCTGGACGAGGTGGCGGAAGCCTTCATCAGGGCCGAACAGCAGCACGGCAGTGAGAGCGTCTGGCCCTACTTCTACGCCGGCACCATGGGTTTCGTGATGCGCGACGGCATCCACCGCCTGCGGCACGCGAAGAAATACTCCGGCCAGCATTCCACCATCTGCGTGATGTCGGCCTGGAACGGCTTCATCGCCGGCACCGGGCGGCTCGCCGGCGCGGATCCGCGCGAGATGGCCCAGTCGGACTGCGTGGTGATCTGGGGCACCAACCCGGTGCACACCCAGGTCAACGTGATGACCCATGCCATCCGGGCACGCAAGGAACGCGGCGCCAAGATCGTCCATGTCGACGTCTACCGCAACGCCACCAGCGAGCAGGCTGACATGGCAATCATCCTGCGCCCCGGCACCGACGGCGCCTTCGCCTGTGCCGTCATGCACGTGCTGTTCCGCGACGGCTATGCCGACCGCGAGTACCTGCGCGGCTATACCGATTGCCCGGATGAGCTGGAAGCGCACCTCAAGGACAAGACGCCGGCCTGGGCCGCGGCAATCACCGGCGTGCCGTCCGAGGAGATCGAGGGCTTCGCCAAGCTGGTCGGCACCACGCCGAAGACCTACTTCCGTCTCGGCTATGGCTTCTCGCGCCAGCGCAACGGCGTGACCAACATGCATGCCGCCCTGTGCATCCCCGCGGTGACCGGCGCCTGGCTGCACGAGGGCGGCGGCGCCTTCCATAACAACGGCGCCATCTACCATTGGGACAAGCAGATGATCGAAGGGCTCGACGTCGTCGACCCGGCGATCCGGCTGCTCGACCAGTCGCGCATCGGCCCGGTCCTGACCGGCGACGCCGAGGCGCTGCACGGCGGCCCGCCGGTGACGGCGATGCTGATCCAGAACACCAACCCGATGATGGTGGCGCCGGAGTTGAACCTGGTACACGCCGGCTTCGCCCGCGAGGACCTGTTCGCCTGCGTGCACGAGCAGTTCATGACGGAAACCGCGCAGATGGCCGACATCGTGCTGCCGGCGACCATGTTCCTGGAGCACGACGACATCTACCAGGGCGGCGGCCACCAATACATCGTCCTGGGTCCGCAGGTGGTCGAGCCGCCCGAGGGCTGCCGCTCCAACCACGAAGTGATCTGCGCCCTGGCCGAGCGGCTGGGTGCCGAGCATCCGGGCTTCGCCATGAGCCCCTGGGAGCTGATCGAGCACACGGTGAAGGCGTCCGGCTGGGGCGATGCCGCGGCCTTGCGCGAGCAGCGCTGGATCGACTGCCAGCCGCCGTTCGAGAAGGCGCACTATCTCGACGGCTTCGCCTGGCCGGACAAGAAGTTCCGCTTCGCTCCCGACTGGGCGGCGATCCAGCCGCACGGCTTCGGCCCGGCCGGCGCGCCGGAGAACGTGCCGCGCCTGCCCGACCACTATGCGGTGATCGAGGAAGCCACCGAGGAGATGCCGTTCCGCCTGGTGACTGCGCCGGCACGCAACTACCTGAACTCCTCCTTCACCGAGACCCCGACCTCGATCAAGCGCGAGCGCCGGCCCGAGGTGATGATCCACCCCGACGATGCCGGGCCGATGGGTATCGGCGCGGGCGACAAGGTGCGCCTGGGCAATACCCGCGGCAGCGTCCTGATCCATGCCCGGCTGTTCGACGGCGTCCGCCGCGGCGTCGTCATCGTCGAGAGCATCTGGCCCAACCACGCCTTCGAGGAAGGCATCGGCATCAACGCCCTGACCGGCAGCGACCCGGTCGCGCCGTCCGGCGGTGCCGCCTTCCACGACAACCGCATCTGGATCCGGGCCGCCTGACCGCGGACCCCGGCAAGGGGAGCCGACCATGTCCGACGCCGCCAGCCAAACCGACCTATCGCCCTTCGCCGATGGTGCTGCCTTCATCGACGGCGACTACGTGCCGATCGGTGAGGCCCGAATCCCGATCCTGGACTGGGGTTTCGTCCGCTCAGACGTCACCTACGACGTGGTCGCGGTCTGGCACGGCCGGTTCTTCCGCCTCGACGCCCATCTCGACCGCTTCGAACGCAGCATCGGCCGACTGCACATGGTGGCACCCTACGACCGTGAACAGATCACCGAGATCCTCAGCGAGTGCGTCCGCCTCGCCGGCCTGCGCGAGGCCTATGTCGAGATGATCCTGACCCGCGGCATCCCGCCCCAGGGCAGCCGCGACCCGCGGCTGTGCGATAACCGCTTCTACGCCTTCGCCATCCCTTACGTCTGGATCGCCAAGCCGGAACAGCAGGCCACGGGCCTGAACCTGGTGGTCGCCAGTGTGCCGCGGATCCCGCCGGAATCGGTCGACCCCACGGTCAAGAACTTCCACTGGGGCGACATGGTTCAGGGCCTGTTCGAAGCCTATGCGCGCGGCGGTGAGAGCGTGGTGTTGACCGACGGCAGCGGCAACATCACCGAAGGCCCCGGCTTCAACCTGTTCTGTGTGCGCGACGGCGAGGTGCTCACACCCGAACGCGGCGTGCTCGAGGGCATCACCCGCAAGACGGTGATCGAGCTGGCGGAATCGCTCAATGCCAAGGTCACCGTCGGCCTGCTGCCCGAGGCGACCCTGCGCGCGGCCGACGAGGTGTTCATTTCCTCGACCGCCGGCGGGGTGATGCCGGTCACCCGGCTCGACGGCGTGGCGATCGGCGACGGCGCGCCCGGGCCACTGACGCAGCGCATCCGACAGCTCTACTGGGACGCCCACGAGGACCCCAAGTACACCTTCGCCATCGACTACCGCCACGCCTAAGCCGGCCCGGGACGGCAGCCATGGCGGTCGAGATCGCCCGGCTCGGCGAGCATCGTGACGACCTCGGCGAGGGGCCGCTGTGGGACGTCGCCGAACAGGCGCTCTACTGGGTCGACTCGCTGGCCTGCGTGCTGCACCGCCTCGACCCGGCCAGCGGCGCGCGGCGCGACTGGCTGGTGCCCGGGATGGTCGGCTCCCTGGCGTTGCGGCAGGCCGGCGGCGCCGTGCTGGCATTGCAGTCCGGCTTTCACCTGTTCGACTTCGCCACCGGAATTGCCACGCCGCTCATGGATCCCGAGGCCGGCGATCAACGCACGCGCTTGAACGACGGCAAGGTCGACCGCCAGGGCCGCTTCCTGTGCGGCTCCATGGGACGCACCATCCGCAACCCGCCGCTGGGCACGCTCTACCGCCTCGATCCCGACCACCGCGTCAGTGTGCTGCACGAGGACATCGGCGTCTCCAACGGCCCCTGCTTCTCGCCCGACGGCCGCACCTTCTATTTCGCCGACAGTGCCGCCCGCACCATTCATGCCTGGGACTATCACTCCGACAGCGGCACCATCGCCAACCGGCGGCTGTTCGCCGATCTTGGCACCCTCGACACCGCGCCCGACGGCTGCACCGTCGATGCCGACGGGCGGCTGTGGTCGGCACTGGTGCGTTCCGGCCAGATCGGATGCTTTGCCCCTGACGGCCGGCTCGAGCGACGCATCGACATGCCCTGCAGCCGGCCGTCGAGCGTCATGTTCGGCGGCCCGGACCTGGACGTGCTCTATGTCACCTCGATCTCGCGCTCTGAGAACAGCCGCAGCGAGGGCCCGCACGACGGCGGACTGTTCATGGTCACCGGCCTGAACGCGACCGGCCTGCCGGAACCGCGGTTTGCGGGCTGACGCGGCCAAAGCCGCTCTCGCCCGGGCTGCGCCGGGTGCGATTTGCGGGTTAAACTAGGGCCGACGCCGGAAGCCAGCGAAGGGGGGGGGACCGCCATGGCACCGCGCATCGGCTATCTGCTGCCCACGCGCGAGCAGATCATGCAGGGCCGGCCGGAGGCCCTGCCGTTGCTGGAGCTGGCGCAGGGCGCCGAGGCCCTGGGCTACGACTCGCTGTGGGTCGGCGACTCGCTGCTGGCCCGCCCCCGACACGAGCCCCTGACCCTGCTTGCCGCCGTCGCCGGCCGCACCCTGCGGGTCCGGCTGGGCACCGCGGTGCTGCTGCCGGCCCTGCGCAATCCAGTGCTGTTGGCCCACCAGGCCGCCACCGTCGACCAGATCAGCGAAGGCCGGCTGATCCTGGGCGTCGGCATCGCCGCCGACGTGCCCAACATCCGCGCCGAGTTCACCGCAGCCGGGGTACCGTTCGACAAGCGGGTCGGCCGCATGCTGGAAGGCCTGCGTTTGTGTCGCGCCTTGTGGCGCGGCGAGCCGGTCGACTGGGACGGCCGCTGGCAGGTGAGCGGCGGCGTGCTCGGACCGACCCCCGCCCAGCCCGGCGGCCCGCCGATCTGGGGTGGCGGCAACGTGCAGGCCAGCCTGGAGCGGGCGGCACGCCACTTTGACGGCTGGTTCCCGACCGGACCCGACGCCGCAGGCTGGGGCGCGCAATGGTCCGAACTCCAGGACATCGCCCATGCCGCCGGGCGCAATCCCGGCGCGATCACCGGCGCGGTCTACCTGACCTTGGCGATTGACGATGACGCGGCCCGCGCCTCGCAGGTGATCGACGACTATCTCGAGGCCTACTACGGCGTGCACGCATCCGTGATGCATGCCCACCAGGCCTGTTTTGCCGGCTCCGCCGCCGAGGCCGCCGCCTGGCTTAAAGGCTACGCCGATGCCGGCGCCGGCCACCTGGTGCTGCGCTTCGCCGGCGACCACCAGCGCCACCTGGAGACCGTTGCCAACCTGCGCCGCGACCTGGGTTGGTAGGCGTTCGGTTGCAACCATGGGCGGGTCTGAGACCCGCCCGTACAGGGCACGAATTAGCAGGTAGGGGCGGGTCTCAGACCCGCCCGACGCTGTCCCGTGCCGCGATGATCGCCTGTACCGACATATCGATGTCGTCGTCCGTGGTCGCCCAGGAGCTGACGCTGATCCGCATCGCCGGGCGGCCGCGCCAGGTCGTGCCGCCGCACCAGCAGGTGCCGTCCGCCTGCACCGCATCGACCGCCGCCTGGGTCGTTGCCGCGTCGCCGAAAGCGACGACGACCTGGTTGAGGCAAACCTCGTTCAACACCTCGATCCCGGCCGCCGCCAGTCCACCGGCCAAATGCCGCGCCTGACGGCAGTTGCGCTCGACCAGGTCGCTCAGGCCGTGACGGCCGAGCGACTTCAGCGCCGCCCAGACCTCGATCGCCCGCGCCCGGCGCGAGCTGTCGGGGGTGTAGTCGATGGCATCGCGCCGTTCGCTCGGCAGCAGGTAGGCGCCGCTGATCGCCATCGCCCCGCGCAGCGCCTGCGGGTCGCGGACGATGGCGATGCCGCTGTCGTAGGGCACGTTCAACCACTTGTGCGCATCGAGCGCCCAGGAATCGGCTTGCGTGTAGCCGGCACACAGGTGGGCATAGCTCTGGGTCGCCGCCGTCCAATAGCCGAAGGCGCCGTCGACGTGGACCCAGGCGCCGGCGGCCCGGGCCGCCGGGATGACTTCGGCTGCGGGATCGAAGGCGCCGGAGTTCACGTTGCCGGCCTGCAGGCAGACGATCGTCGGCCCCGCGATCGCCGGCAGTGCCTCGGCCCGCATCCGGCCCTGCGCGTCGACCGGCACGCGCACGACGCGGTCGCGGCCGAGGCCGAGCAGGGCCAGTACCTTGACCAGCGAGGCATGCACCTCGGCGCCGACGACGACGGTAATCGCCGGCGCCCCGAACAGGCCGTCGCTCTCGACGTCCCAGTCGACCGCCCGCAGCACCGCGTGCCGGGCGGCCGCCAGGGCGGTGAAGTTGGCCATCGTCGCCCCCGTCACCAGGGCGCCGCCGGCCTCTTCCGGCAGGTGCAGGGCCTGCTTGACCCAGCGCAGCGCGGCCTCTTCGAACAGCGCCGCCGCCGGCGAGCTGATGAAGCTGAAGCCGTTCTGGTCCCACGCCCCGGCCAGCCAGTTCGCCGCCAGCGACGCTGGCAGGCTGCCGCCGGTGACGAAGCCGAAGTAGCGCCCGCCGGCGTTGGCCACCGTGGCCGGGCTGCCGGCGCGGTCCAGGAACGCCAGCACCTCGGCTGCCGCCGTCGGGCCGGCGGGCAGGTCACCGTCGAGCGCCGCCAGCAGGTCGTCGACCGCCGCCGGCGCCGGCGCCACGCCTCGCGCATCGAGACCTTCGAGATAGCCGGCGGCACGCTCCGCCGCCTCGCGCAGCAGCGCCCGGACATCGTTCCCGTCGTCAGCTGTGTTGGCCATGGCCGCAGTATAGCGTCGCCGGCGGCCTACCAGTGCGCCCCGGCCGGCCGCTTGATCTGAGCGATCATCGCCATCAGCCGGGCATGCATCGCCGGCCCGGCGGTGACCAGCGAGCGGTGGCGGGTGTGCCGGCGGTTGTAGACGAAGCCTTCGCCATGCGAGTCGGTGACCAGGCCGCCGGCCTCGCTCACCACCAGCTCGGCCGCAGCCAGGTCCCAGTCGCTCTTGCCGTTCAGCGAGACGCAGCCGTCGTAGCGGCCGCAGGCAACCAAGCACATGCGATAGGCGATGGAATTGACCGTGGCGAAGCGCAGGTCCGGCGGCATCGTCGTGCCGGCACGCTCGAACATGCGCCGGCCGGCCAGCAGTTGGGCGCCGTCGAAGCGGTCGCGCTCGCTGACAGCGATTGCCGTGCCGTTGAGCCGGGCACCGCCGCCGCGCACGGCGTCGAACAGCTCGTCCGTGGCCGGGTTGAACACGGCGGCCGCCACCGGCCGGCCGTCGTCGACGAGACCGGCGCAGATGGTGAACTGCGGCTCGTCGCGCAGGAACGCCCGGGTGCCGTCGATCGGGTCGACCACCCACACCCGCTGGCGCTGCAGCCGCGTCAGGTCGTCCTCGGTTTCCTCGGACAGCCAGCCATAGTCGGGTCGCGCCGCCGTCAGGCGCTCGTGCAGCAGGGCGTCGATGGCATGGTCGGCTTCCGATACCGGGTCGTCGGGGCCCTTGTGCCAGCTCTCGACCTCGCCGTGAAAGTAATGCAGCGCCAGCGGCCCGGCCTCGCGCACCGCCTGGATCAGCCGTTCGTGGTCGTCGCGCAGCCGGCTCAAGTGCCGGCTACCGTCATGCCGTCCACCCGCAACGTCGGCGCGTTGCTGCCATAGCGGAACACCAGGTCGTCGGCCGGCGTCAGCTCGCGGAACATCTGCTTCAGGTTACCGGCAATGGTCAGCTCCGAGACCGGATAGGCGAGCTTGCCCTTCTCGATCCAAAACCCGGCAGCACCGCGGCTGTAGTCGCCGGTCACGCCGTTGACGCCGAAGCCGATCAGCTCGGTGACGTAGAAGCCGTCGTCGATGGCGCCGATCAGCGCCTCGGGCGTCAGGCCGCCGGGCTGCATATAGAGGTTGCTGGTCGACGGCGACGGCGGCCCCGAGGTGCCGCGCGCGGCATGGCCGGTGGTCTCGAGGCCGAGCTGCCGGGCGGCGCTGGAATCCAGCAGCCAGGTCTGCAGCCGGCCGTCGTCGACCAGTGTCCATTTGCCGTTGCGCACGCCTTCGCCGTCGAACGGCTTGGACGCCAGTCCGCGCGGACGGTGCGGGTCGTCGATTACCGCGATGCCGTCGGCGAACACCGCCTCGCCCATGCTGTCCTTCAAGAAGCTGGTGCCGCGGGCGACCGCCTGGCCCGAGATCGCGCCGGCGAAATGACCCAGCAGCGAGCGTGAGACCCGCGGGTCATAGACCACCGGTACCTGCGTGCTCGCCACCTTGCGCGGATTGAGCCGGCCCACGGCCCGCTCGCCCGCGGCCTTGCCGATCGCCTCTGCCGCCTCCAGGTCCGTGCCATGCCGGGCGGACGAGAAATCGTAGTCACGCTCCATCCCGGTGCCTTCGCCGGCCAGCACCGAGGCGTGCACGCTGTGGCTGCTGGCGGCATAACCGCCGGCGAAGCCGCCGCTGGTCGCCAGCGCCACCGACGTGCGGCCCCAGCCGGCCCCGGCGCCCTCGGAATTGCTCACGCCGTCCACCGCCAGCGCCGCGGCTTCAGCCCGGGCGGCCATGTCGTAGAGCTGCTCCGGCGTCGGTTCGGCGGGATCAGCCAAGTCCAGGTCGGCCGGCGCGGTGCACAAGCGCGACGGGTCGGCGAGGCCGCAGTAGGGATCCTCCGGCGCGATCCTGGCCATGGCCACGGCGCGCTCGACCAGCTCGTCCAGCGTCGCCTGTGCCAGGTCCGTCGATGAGACGATGGCCTGGCGCTGGCCGACGAACACGCGCAGGCCCAGATCGCGGCTCTCCGAGCGTTCCAGGTCCTCGGGCTCGCCCAGGCGGTAGGACACCTCCAGGGCCTGCGACTCGAACAGCACCGCATCGGCGCTGTCGGCGCCGGCGCGCTGCGCTGCCGTCAGCAGCCCTGTCAGCAGGTCGAGGTCGTTGGCCGCTTCCGCCGCGCTTTCGCTCATGCGGGCCCTCCTGAGAACTGTCCGGGTCGGTTATCGCGCCGCAGTGGTTAACCGTTCGTGGCGCCTGTCGGTCCGTCGCTGGCGACTTATAGCAAAGCTGGACGCCAACGGCTGCTGCAAACCACCCCGGCACAAAGAAAAGGGCGCGCCCGAAGGCGCGCCCCGCAGCACTTGGTTAGCGTGAACCGCTTACCACATGGCGATCGGCACGCCGATCGACCCCGTGGCGCCCTTGATCGGCACCGGGGTGTAGACGTAGGCGAACAGATAGACACCGGCGTCAGCCAGTTCCTTCAGCTTCATGTTCTCCTGGTTGACGATGCCGTGGCGCGTCTGCAGGAAGGTGTGCACGCAGAACACGCAGCCGGGCGGCACTTCGCACTTGGTGCCCTGGCCGCAGACGGCGTCGAGCGGCCAGGTGTCGCCGCCGGTCACGCCGGCCTTCACGTCCTCGGCGAGCCAGCGGGCCACTTCCATGCCGATGCCGGGGACGCCGTTGTTGTAGGTGGCGTTGTCGACGATCCAGTACTTCTCCCAGCCGGTGCGGAACACGACCGCGTCGCCTTCCATGAACTGGAAGCCTTCCATGCCCTGACGCTTCAGCGCGTTGTTCACGTCGACCATGGTGATGACTTCGCCGGCTTCCATCGACTCGACGCCACGGGCGGCGGCAATGTCGAGCATGATGCCGCGGGCGATGATCGGATGCAGCTTCTCGGTGCCGAGCTTCATCAACCCGTAGGGCGAGCCCATTTCGGCGGCGGTGAAGCCGTTGTACCAGCGCAGGCTGTTCTTATCCTGGGTGTCGCCGACGGCAACGCCGATGTGGCCAAGGCCGTCGAACTGCGTGCCGACCTGGCCGATTTCGGTGGCCAGGAACTCGTCGTTGTACATCAGCTGCGTGGCGCCGAACGGCCCGCCGGTGGGCGTCCCGGGGATGCGCAGCGAGAACTTGCGGGCACCGAACAGCGGCATGCCGGCTTCGTACTGATGGCCGATCTTCATCACGTTGCCCTGTTTGACCAAGGCAAGCGCGCGCATCACCACCTCGGGCTTGGTGTACCAGTTGGTCGAGCCGGCTTCGTCGCCCTCGCCCCAGATCGGGTGCGGCCACCACTTGGAGCCGAGCGGGGTTTCCATCACCTTACCGTCGACCCAGGGCTGGCCTGCGCAGTCCTTCCAGTTGTCCGCACAAGCTGCCTGTGCCGGCGCCGACAGCGCCATCGCGCCGCCGACCACGCCGGCCGCAGCCCAAGCATGTAGAGCTTTCATTGTCTGTCCTCCCGATTGACGGCGCCTAGCCTCCAACCGGCGCCAGGTTCATCGTGTGTCAATACGAAAGCTTTTGCAAACCGCCGCCACCCAGGAAAAGGGGACGCGCCGCGGCGCGTCCCCCGTCAGAGGCCATTCTGTCGACATTGGCACCACATGGCGACGGGATTGATGATCATCTGCATTGCGCGCGGACGCGGGCAGAATCGTGCCTGCGATTGCCGCGCTGGACAAGCGACCGGGTGAACGGGGAGAGTTGCGAAACGACAGCGTGGGAGGACGACATGGAAGCGAGGATGGATGGCCGCATCGCCCTGATCACGGGCGGCAGCGAAGGCCTGGGCCGGGCCATGGCGGCAACCTTTGCCGCCGCCGGCGCAGACGTGGCGATCGCCGCCCGCCGCCGTGATGTCCTGACACAGGCGGCGGAAGACATCGCCGCCGAAACCGGCCAGCGGGTGATCGGCTATCCGGCCGACGTCGCCGACGCCGACGAGGTGCAGGCATTGTGGCGCGCCGTCGAAGAGGACTTCGGCCGTGTCGACGTCCTGGTCAACAACGCCGGAACATCGCAGACCGGCGCCTTCGAGGAGATCACCGACGAGGTCTGGCAGCAGGACCTGGACCTCAAGCTGTTCGCCGCAATCCGTCTGTGCCGCCTCGCCCTGCCGGGCATGAAGGTGCGCCGCTGGGGCCGCATCATCAACATCCTCAACACCGCCGCCAAGGCGCCGCGCGCCGGCAGCGCCCCGACCGCGGTCAGCCGCGCCGCCGGCATGGCCCTGACCAAGGTGCTGGCCGGCGAAGGCGCGCCCTACAACGTCCTGGTCAACGGCCTGTGCACCGGCATCATCGAGAGCGAGCAGTGGACCCGCCGGCACCAGAAGCTGGCGCCGGAGCAATCGCGCGCGGACTTCCTGGCGAGCATGGCGACAGAGCGCGGCCTGCCCATGGGCCGCCTGGGCACGGCCCAGGAATACGCCAACATGGCCTGCTTCCTGGCCTCCGACGCCGGCTCCTACATCTCCGGCACCGCCATCAACATCGACGGCAACCTGTCGCCGGTGGTGTAAGCGCCTCGATGCGGGCGGGTCTGACACCCGCCCCTACGGCACCCGCGCCATTGGGTAGGGGCGGGTCTCAGACCCGCCCGTCACGCAACCTCGCCGCCGCCTACCGCTTGAACTGCTTGGCCAGGGCCAGGCCCTGGCGTTGGTAGGTCGAGCCGATGTCCTGGCCATAGAGCCGGTCGGGCTGGTCGGTCAGGCGCTCGTAGACCAGGCGCCCCACCGTCTGCCCGTGTTCGAGCAGGAACGGCACGTCGTGGCTGCGCACCTCCAGCACGGCGCGCGAGCCGGCACCGCCGGCCTCGGCCCAGCCGAAGCCGGGGTCGAAGAAGCCGGCATAGTGCACCCGGAACTCGCCCATCAGGGTGTCATAGGCGACCATCTCGGCGGCATGGTCGGGCGGCACGGTGACCGCCTCGCGCGAGGCGAGGATGTAGAAGTCGTCGGGATTCAGGATCAGCCCCTCGCCCATGCGCGGGCGGATCGGCTCCCAGAACTCCGCCGCGTCGTAGTGGCCGGTGCGCTGCACGTCGATCAGCGCGCTGTGATGACGCGCCTTGTAGCCGATGATGCCGTCGTCGGCGCCCTCCAGGTCGACGGTGACGGCAACGCCGCCGTCGCCGACCAGGGCGTCGGCGCCGGCGCCGTGCACCAGCGGTGTATGGGCATGCAGCCGCTTGAGTTCGGCATCGTTGTAGCCATGCTGACCGCGACGCAGGCGCAGCTGGTTCAGCCGCGTGCCCCGGCGCACCAGGGTCGAGAAGGTCCGCGGCGCGATCTCGGCGAACAACGGGCCGTGATAGCCGGCCGGGACCTTGTCGAACGCGGTCGCGTGGTCGGTGATCAGGCGGGTGAACACGTCGAGCCGGCCGGTCGAGCTCTTCGGGTTGGCCAGGCCGGAGATCCGCTCCGGCAGGGCCAGGCTCTCCAGCAGCGGGACGATGTAGACACAGCCGCGTTCCAGCACGGCACCGTCGGCGAGATCGATGGCATGCATGGTGAAGCGGTCGATCTTCTCGTCGACGGTGACCTCGTGGCCCGGCAGGAAGCTCGCCCGCACCCGGTAGGCGACATCGCCCAGCCGCAGATCCAGGCTGGCCGGCTGCACCTGCCCGGCTGCCAGGGCCATGCCCGGGTCGATGGCGCCGTCGCGCAGCAGCGCCTCCAGGGCCTGGCACGGCAGGATGCCGGTGTCGAAACGGGCGGCAGCACCTGCCCGCTCGCCATTGCCGTCGATCGTTTCCGCCTCCAGTGCCATCCCGTCGCCGCGCCCCGCCGGTTCTGCTTGCCACCGGCACGGTATCGAAATTATCATTTTGTTACAATGACTTAAACGTCCACCGCCGGTCCCGGATTGGTGCACGCGGCGACGTCCGGGCAAGTCCCTGTCCGCGTTGCCGGTTCGCCGCCGATCCCCGCTTTTCACAGGCCCGGCCGGCGGTCGGCGACGGCCGGGAGGAATGTGCCATGATCATCCGCGACCTGCGTGTCACGCTGCTGCGCACGCCGTTCACCGATCCGCCCCGCTGGGCGCAGGGCTATCGCCGCCCGCGCGAGCTGGTGGTCGTCGAGCTGGAGACCCAAAGCGGCATCACCGGCATGGGCTACCTGATGCCGCTGTTCGGCGGGTTGGCCACGATCAAGACCTGCCTGGAGGAGATGATCGCGCCGCTGGTGATCGGCCGCGCCATCACCGAGGTCGAAGGGATCTGGCAGGACCTGTGGCGGGCGACCTACGGCATCGGCCGCATGGGCGTCACCGTGTTCGCCATGTCGGCCGTCGACATCGCCCTGTGGGACGCCCTCGGCCGGCGCGCCGGGCTGCCGCTGCACCGGTTGTGGGGCCATGTCCGGTCTGAGGTTCCGGCCTACGGCTCCGGCTGCTGGCGCGGCCTCGGCGGCGACGGCATGGTCGACAAGGCCCGGCGCTACGCCGAGGCCGGATTCGGCGCCATCAAGATGCAGGTCGGCCACATGTACGACGCCGATACCGACGTCGCCCATGTCGCGGCGATGCGCGCGGCACTGGGCGACGGCATCGAGATCATGGTCGACGTCAACATGGCCTGGCACGCCGACCAGGCGATCACCGTCGGCCGCCGGCTTGACGAGCACGGCATCTATTGGCTCGAGGAACCGGTGGTGGCCGAGGACTACGCCGGCTACTTCCGCATCGCCGATGCCCTCGAGACCCGCGTGGTCGGCGGCGAGAGCCATTTCACCCGCCATGACCTGCGGCCGTTCTTCGATTCGGGCAAGATCCCGATCCTGCAGCCCGACGTGATGCGCGGCGGCCTCAGCGAACTGCGCAAGATCGCCGTCGAGGCCGACAGCCGCGGCCTGTTGATCGCCCCGCACCTGTTCCCCGAGCTGATGGTGCAGTTGATGGCGTCGATTCCCCAACGGCCACATGTTGGAGTATGTCGACTTCCTCGATGACCTCTGGGTCGATCCGGTGCTGCCGGAAAACGGGTTGATTCATGCCCCGGAGCGGCCGGGCCACGGCCTCGCCTTCAAGCCCGAGGTGCTTAAGGACTGCGCCGTGACGGCGTAGCCGACGGACGCTGTACGCCGCGTTCATGGGTGCGGATGATGCTGTCGACGGTGCGCAGCACCTCGGCATCGTCAAGCGGCGGCCGGCAACGCACCCGGTTCCAGCACAGCAGCAGCTCGCTGATCACCTCGTGATCGACGCCATGGAACAGCAGGTGGCCGGCCAGCGAAGCGATGGTGTTGTTGCGCCCGCCTTCGCCGACGCCGTGGCGTACCAGCTCGCGCCACCAGGTCAGCGGATGCCCGCGCAGCGCCGTGCGACGGCCGAGCAGGTGCAGCAGCCAGGCCGGGGGCGGCGCCAGCGCCAGCGTCTTCGGATCGTGCCCCTCGACCCAGGCATAGCGCCGGCCGGAGGGATGCAGCGACGGCGGCGCCACGACCATGCCACCGTCCCCGCGCAGATCGATGCCGGGGGCGATGGCGACCCGGTTGCGCAGTTCGCCGCCGGGGTGGGCGAAGTAGTAGTGGCGGCCGCCACCACCCGTTGCCGCGGCGATCGTTTCGGGCAGCGGGCCATGGCGGTCGGCCCACTGCGCCAGGCTGTCGTTGCCGCCATGGCCGGGATCGATGTCCAGCACCAGCAGGTTTGAGACCGCGCCGGTGATCACGCCGACATTGGCGTCGGGCCATTGCCGGTACCAGTCGCGCACCTCCGTCAGCGTGGCGCGGCGGTCCTGCAACGCGGTCCAGGCGATCAGCGGCCGCTTCTGTCGCGCCCACACCGGCAGCACCGACCAGCCCAGCTCGGCATAGAACAGGGCTGCCGCGCGACAGGGGTTGCGGCGCGTTCGCTGTTGCCCCGGATTCGCCATGCTGCCTCCTCCGCTGGTCCGGCCAGCATAGCGCAGGCCCCGTGCCGTCTGGGCAGGCGGCCCGCCGCTGCGTAGGCTTGCTGCTGAACAACGGGAGGACGGGGATGAGCTTCAAGCTGCTGCTGCTGAAGACCGGGCTCGGCAATGGTGTCGCCCGCATGGTCGACGGCTTCCCGGCACTGCTGGCCGACCGGCTGCCGGAGGTCGAAGTACACCTCGCCGCCGACGACGACGCGGCCGGCGCGGTGATCGCCGACGTCGATGCCGCCTTCGGTGTGCTCGGAGCCGAACTGTTCGCCAAGGCAGAGCGGCTGCGCTGGATCCAGTCGCCGCAGGCCGGGCCGGATCCCGCCTACTGGCATCCGGCGCTGGTCGCCAGCGACGTCGTCGTCACCAACATGCGCGGTGTCTACTCCGACCACATTGGCGCCCACGTCATGGGCCTGCTGCTGAGTTTCGCGCGCGGCCTGCACATCTACCGCGACCAACAGCGCGAGCGGCGCTGGGCATCGGGGATACCGACCGTGCACCTGCCCGAGGCGACGGCGCTGATCGTCGGCATCGGCGGGATCGGTGCCGAATGCGCCCGCCTGTGCCACGCCTTCGGCCTGACCGTGCTGGCGACCGACCCGCGGGTCGGTGATGCCCCGCCCGGGGTCGACGAACTGGCCGGACCCGAGGCCCTGGACGAGATGTTGTCACGGGCCGATTTCGTCATCGTCACCGCACCGGAGACACCGGCGACGCAGGGCCTGTTCGACGCCGGCCGGTTCGCGCGGATGCGCCCGGACGCCGTCTTCATCAACATCGGCCGCGGTCCGGTGGTGGTCCTGGATGACCTCAACGCCGCGCTGCGTGCCGGTACCATCGCGGGCGCCGCCCTCGATGTGTTCGAGATCGAGCCGCTGCCGGCCGAGCACCCGCTGTGGGACGCACCGGGCATGCTGATCACCCCGCACGTCGCCACCGCCGGCCCCTATCTGAGCGAGCGCTGGACGGAGGTGTTCCTGGACAACTGCGCGCGGTTCGCCCAGGGCGAGGCGCTGAACAACGTGGTCGACAAGGCCAACTGGTTCTGAGCCGCCCCCGGCGGTAGATGCGCCGATCGTGCGGGCAGCCCCTGGGTCCCCGCGTCAAGCGCGGGGACGACGCTGGATGTCATCCCGTCATCCCCGCGAAAGCGGGGATCCAGGGCGACCCGTTAAATCGCCCGGGGGTGATCAAGTTCCGCAGAAAACCGGTCTTCGTATCGCCCGAATTCACCGCTTGATATTTCGACATTTCTAGATATATAGTGACATCAGGAGGCACCGATGCACGAGAAACAGGCAGCCGACGGGCTCGCGGCCCTGGGCAACATCACCCGCCTGAAGCTGTTCCGCCTGCTGGTCCAGGCCGGCGCGGACGGCCTGAACATGGGCGAGATGCAGCGCCTGCTCGGCATTCCCGGCTCCACCCTCAATCACCATTCCGGCGTCCTCTGCCGGGCCGGGCTGGTCCAGCCGGCCAAGCGCGGTCGCGAGGTGGTCTGCACCGCCAACTACACGGCCATTCAACAGTTGAGCGGTTTTCTGCTCGACAATTGCTGTGGCGGCATTGCCGCCGACGGCGACAGCGAACACGCCGCCTGAGCGCGACCCTAAGGAGACCAATGTCATGTCCGTCAGCGAACTGACACAGGAACTGCGCGGCCGCTTTGCCGGCGGCGTGTTCGGCCGCATCGACCGGGTCTGGCTGACGATCGCGGCGGTCATGGCGCTGATCGCGATCCTGGCCCCCGAACAGTTCATGCCCTCGCTGGGCTTCACCGTCGACGCCCTGGTCCAGACCGCACCGTTCCTGCTGCTGGCCATCGCGCTGGCTGCCTACGCCAAGGCCAGCGGCTCCGACAACATCATCGCCACCGCCTTTCAGGGCTCCATGGGGCGGATGATCGTGCTGGCGGCGCTGATCGGCGGGCTGTCGCCGTTCTGTTCCTGCGGCGTGATCCCGCTGATCGCCGCACTTCTGTCCATGGGCGTGCCGCTGGCTCCGGTGATGGCGTTCTGGCTCGCCTCGCCGGTGATGGACCCGTCCATGTTCATGCTGACCACCGCCACGCTCGGCCTGCCGTTCGCCATCGGCAAGACCGTCGCGGCGGTCGGCCTCGGCCTGCTCGGCGGTTTCGGCACCTTGGCCATCACCCGCATGGGCGGCTTTGCCGACGTGCTGCGTCCGGGCATCGGCGACGGCGGCTGCGGTGCCCGCGCCGTGCGCGAGCCCAAGCCGGTGCGCTGGGCGTTCTGGGACGAGGGCGAGCGGCGCCGGGCCTTCCGTGACGATGCCGGCAAGAACCTCCTGTTCCTGGGCAAATGGCTGACCCTGGCGTTCGTGCTCGAAAGCCTGATGCTGACCTACGTGCCGGCCGAGGCGATCGCCGGCCTGGTCGGCGGCAACGGCATCGTTCCCGTCGCCATCGCCACCGTGGTCGGCGTGCCCGCCTACCTCAACGGCTATGCCGCGCTGCCCGTCGTCGCCGGACTGATGCAGCAGGGCATGTCGGCGGGTGCCGCGATGGCCTTCCTGATCGCCGGCGGCGTCTCCAGCTTGCCGGCAGCGATCGCCGTCTTCGCCCTGGTCCGTCAGCAGGTGTTCGTGACCTACCTGGGCTTCGCCCTGGCCGGCTCGATGATCGCCGGCCTGCTGTGGATGGCCGTGGCAGGCAGCTTCGGCTGACGGGCGTCCGGCTTCAGCGCGCCGCCTGCAACGCGTCGAGCCAGTCCTTGACCCGGCCCTCGTTGACGCCGAAGTCGTAGTAGCCGGTGTTCGAGCGGCTGTAGATTGCCAGCGTCGAGGTCGCTGGATCGACCTCGATGAGCCGGATGTCGATCACGTCGACGAAGCGGAATATGGCGCTCTTCTGTTCGACGACGACATGAGTCGGCGTGTCGTGCACGACCGTGACCCGCGGCGCCGGCGCCAGCAGGCGATCGAGCCGTGCACGCAGCGCGGCCACCGGTACCTCGAAGCGCGGCGACAGCTGATAGGATCCGGCCTCGCGGCAATAGTCGGCCGGGCACACCAGGAAGTCGTTCGGCGACTCGCGCGGCACCACGCGCTCGAAATCGACTGGCACGGCACCCGCCGGCGCCTCGTCGGCGGCCACGGCCGGCGCGGATATGAGCGCAAAGCAGATGCCCGCCAGCAGCACCAGGCAGCGGATCATGGCACCAACCTCGTCTTGTCCGCCGATCCACTTTCTCCGCGATCGATGGCCTGGAAGAACGCGTTGCCCAGCGGCGACAACGGTGCCGCCGGCGCCAGCGTGACGCCGCAATGCCGCTCGCTCAACGACACCAGCAGGCGGCCGTATCCCTGCCGCCGAAAGGCCGGATTGACGAAGACGTAGTCGATCGTCCGCGTCACTGGTGAGAACCTCGCATAACCTATCGTCGTATTCGCGTTCGACAGGATGACCGTGTCGTCGGTGACCTGCTGCTTCACCTCTACATGCCTGTTCATCTCGCTCCTGCCAAGTGATGCCGGACACCGGCGCGATGTCGTTTTGGCAAGGCCGGCGACAGCGTTCGCCACACGGTCAGCGCTGACCGGCGATCTGAGGGGCGCATACGGGCGACGTTGGGCCCGCCAACGGCCCGGAGGCCCCCCGGGAGGAAGGAAGGGCGGCCATCGGCGGACCCGGCAGTGATACGGGGACTACCGTACGTTGGATCTCTGCACGGGATCTCTGCACGGGATCTCTGCACCCCTGGGGCATGCCGCCCGTATGATCCGCGGCTGCGCGAAGATCGTAGCCATTGTCGTCGACGCTCCAGTTTGCCGGGGGCTTCGCCAGGATAAGACTCGAACGGAAGCAGGAAGATGCCGCGCCATACCGAACATGCCGCCGTCGGCCTCAAGAACGGGCTGTATCGCCTGATCAGCGTGTCCTGGGAGAAAGACGCGCACGGCGACGCTTACGACTACTATCACGCTGCCGTCGAGATCGACGGCCGCTGGAACGCCGAGTTCTACGACGACAAGAAGCAGTGCATCTGGGTCCATGGCACCGAAGACAGCACCGCCTTTCAGTGGCAGCATCTCACCGACCGGAAGGCTGAGCGCGGCTGGCCCGCCGACGGTGATCCCAGCATCCGTATCGAGGTCACAGACGTAGCGTTCGACGACCTGCCGCGGGGCGCGCTTTGCCAGACCGTGGAAGAGCGCGGCGACGGCGTGCCAAGATACTGGAAGCCGTGGCGCATCGTCTGAGCGGCAGGCGCAAGGGGTGACACGCCGATGTCCGGTCTGGCCGACGAACTCGCGACCGCCCGCCTGCACGGTGCAACGATCACCGTGACGGAGTCTCAGCGGCCCGTCGACAACGCCACCGCCTATGCCCTGCAGCAGGCCGTGGCCCGGCAGCTTGGTCCGGCGTCGATCGCCTGGAAGGTCGGCTCCACGTCGGCCGAAGCGCAAGCCAGGCTGGGGACGACGGAGCCCGGCGCAGCCCGGGTGCCACGACGCTTTCTGTTCGGTTCTGGCGCAGCGGTGCCGGTGTTCGGGACGCACGACCTATGGGTCGAGGGCGAGTTCGCCCTGCGCCTCGGCACCGACCTGCCGCCCCGTGCGGCGGCTTATACGCGCGAGGAGGTCGAGGCCGCCGTCGATGGCGTCGCGCCTGCGCTCGAGATTGTCGGCTCCCGGCTCCAGGAGGGCCTCGCCGGCGCCGGGCGGCTCATGGTGACGGCCGACGGCGGCGCCAATGTCGCGCTCGTCGTGGGGCCAGTGATCGAAGCCTGGCGCCAATTCGATCTTCCGGAACATCCTTTGCAGCTGTTGCGCAATGACGCTGTCGTCGCGTCGGGCAGCGGCGCGCGGGCGTTGGGCGATCCGGTCAACGTCATGCTCTGGCTTGCCAACCATCAGCGACAACGCGACGGCCTCAAGGCCGGTGCCATCGTCTCCACGGGCACCTGTACCGGGCTGGTCCGGGTGGAACCCGGCGACATCCTCAAGGGTGCGTTCGGCGCCGTCGGCGACGTCGACGCGAGACTGCTCGACGCCGAGGCAGTATGAGGCGCCGCCGCGCCATGTCGCGGGCTCAGGTGTAGACCAGCGTCCCGTCGTCCAGGTCGGCGTTCGGGATCTCGTCCTTCTCGGTGTAGTAGTCCTGGCTGAAGACCCAGGGCTGACGGTCGCCCTGCTTGGGCATGATGTGCAGCAGCCGCGTCAGGTAGCCGGCGTTGAAGTTCTCCGATTCGACGAACGGCTTGGCCTCCATGTCCTGGTCTTCCTCGCGCAGTTGCGGGGTGACCACCTCGGCGCCCTTCTCGGCCATGTGGTTCAGCAGCCGGCAGACGAATTCCGCGACCAGGTCAGCGCGCATGGTCCAGCTGGTCCGGAGATAGCCGAACACCCAGGCCATGTTGGGAATGCCCGAGAACAGGATCCCCCGGTGGCCCCAGCACTCGGCAAAGTTCAGGGGCTCGCCGTCGATCTCGAAAGCGATGTCGCCCAGTGCCGACATGTTGAAGCCGGTGGCGGTGACGATGATGTCGGCCTCCAGCTCACGGCCCGACTGCAGGAGGATGCCGTTCTCCGTGAAGCTCTCGATGTGATCGGTGACCACCGAGGCCTTGCCGGCACGGATGCCCTTGAACAGGTCGCCGTCCGGCACGATCGCCAGGCGTTGTCGCCAGGGCCGGTAGCTTGGGTTGAAATGGGTGTCGACGTCGTAGTCGTTGCCCAGATAGGCCCGCACACCGGCCATCAGCTCGTTGCGCAGCGCCTCTGAGTCGTTGAACGAGCGCTCGGTGATGATCTGCTGATCGCGCAGGATCTGCCGGCGCACGATCTCGTGCGTCCATTCCTCCGGCACGTCCAGCGCGCGCAGCTGCTCGGCCAGCTCGTTCACGTTCGGCCGGGCGTAGAAGTAGGTCGGCGAGCGCTGCAGCATGGTGATGTGGGCACAGTCCTTGGCCATCGCCGGGACGATGGTCGCCGCCGTCGCGCCCGAGCCGATGACCACGACCTTCTTGTCCTTGTAGTCCAGGTCCTCCGGCCAGGTCTGCGGATGCACGATCGGCCCCTTGAACCGGTCCATGCCCGGGAACTCCGGGGTATAGCCTTCCGAGTGCCGGTAGTAGCCCTGGCACATCCACAGGAAATTGCAGGTGATGCGAAGGATTTCGCCGGTGTCGCCGCGCTCGACCTCCAGCGTCCAGCGCTTGTCCTCGCCCGACCAGGTCGCCCGCTTGACGGCGTGGTGGTAGCGGATGTGCCGGCGAATGTCGTGCTCGTCCAACACCTCGTCGAGGTATTTCAGGATCTCCTCGGCGGTGGCGATCGGCGGCCCGGACCAGGGCTTCCACTTGTAGCCGAAGGTGAACAGGTCGCTGTCAGAGCGGATGCCGGGGAACTTGTGGGTCAGCCAGGTGCCGCCAAAGCTCTCCTGGGTTTCCAGCAGGGCGAAGCTCTTGCCGGGGCACTGCTGCTGCAGGTGATAGGCCGCGTCGATGCCGGAAATCCCGGCGCCGACGATCAGCATATCGAAATGCTCGGCGCCCTGGGCGGTGCTGGTGCTCTGGCTGACGTCTGTGACCACGTTCATCGCACGCTCTCTCTCATTGCCGGCGGCGGCACGGCCGCCGGTGCATGGCTCTCATGTCTCACGGGCCCCGACCAGTGCCATGCCCGCCGGCCGATGGCAAGGGCCGGCACGCCCGCACCTCAAGCCCCGGCCCGCAGCAAGGCATCGCGGATCAGCGGCAGCCGGTCGTTGCCGAAGTACATATCCTCGCCATCGACGAAGAAGGTCGGCGAACAGAAGCCGCCGCGTCGGGCGCATTCCTCGGTGTTTTCGCGCAAGGCGTCCTTGATCGCCGGTTGCTGCGCACCCGCGGCGACCTCGTCGGGATCGAGCCCGGCAGCCCGGGCGACGTCGGCCAGCACCGCGTCCTGGCTGATGTCGCGGTCGGCACCCCAGTAGGCCTCGAACACGGCGGTGGCATAGGGCACCAGCTTGCCGCTTTGCGCCGCCACCAGGCAGCCGCGCATCGCCTTGACGCTGTTCACCGGGAACACGCTGGTCGGCCAGGTGATGGTGATGCCGGCCTGGCGGGCCCAGTCCTGCAGGTCCTTGACCATGTAGCGCTGCTTCAGCGGCACCGGCGTCTCGCGTGACTGGTAGACCGACGGATTGACGGTGTTGAACAGGCCGCCGACCAGGATCGGCCGCCAGTCGATGTCGACCCGCAGCCCGGCCGCCATGGGCTGGACGTTGTGGAAGGCGAGATAGGTCCAGGGGCTGGAGCAGTCGAAATAGCATTCCAGGCGGGGCACGGCGGATCCTCCTTGGCGTGGGTCGGTTTGCTTTGACGCGCAGCCTAGCGTCCTTTGCCGTTGCCGGCAGCACCGCCGACGGCCAGGTCCGAGACCTGCCCTTCCAGAGCATGAACCGTTGGTCGGGGCTGGTCTTGGACCCGCCCGCCTGTCGCACGACCGTGGAAACTCCGTGGGAACGGCGGCGAACCCTGCATTTCCACGCGCGGCGGATCCGGCCTTCGCCTATCTCCCCCTCGCGCAGGCGCGGTTGGTCGCCTGCTGGGAACACGGAGACAGCAAGAAAATGACCAAGTACCGCACCCGGTTGCCGCAGCTCGACGGCGGCCTGTTCGTCACCGACGGTGGCCTGGAAACCACCCTGATCTTCCACGACGGCATCGATCTGCCGCTTTTCGCCGCCTTTCCGCTGCTGGATGACAGCGACGGTCGGGAGACGCTCCGCCGCTATTTCACCCGCTATGCCGGCATCGCCCGGGCCAACGGCCTTGGCTTCATCCTGGAGAGCCCGACCTGGCGGGCGAGCCCCGACTGGGCCGAGCAACTGGGCTACACCCCCGGCGCCCTCGATCGGGCCAACCAGGATTCCATCGCGCTCATGGCCGAGGTCCGGGCCGCGCACGAGACCCCGGGCACGCCCGTGGTGATCAGCGGCTGCGTCGGCCCGCGCGGCGACGGCTACGATCCGGGCGCGGCGATGACCCCGGATCAGGCCGAGGCCTATCACGGCGTGCAGATCGGCAGTTTCGCCGGGACCGAGGCCGACATGGTCACGGCGATCACCATGACCAACGCCGAAGAGGCGATCGGCGTCACCCGGGCCGCCCGGGCCGCCGGCCTGCCGGTGGTGATCTCCTTCACCGTGGAGACCGACGGCCGGCTGCCCACGGGACAGCCCCTGAAAGAGGCGGTCATGGCGGTCGACGCGGCGACCGACGCCGGTCCGGCCTACTACATGATCAACTGCGCCCATCCGACCCATTTCGAGACAGTGCTGGCAGCCGACGAAGCCTGGCTGCAGCGACTGCGCGGCATCCGCGCCAACGCCTCGCGGCTCAGCCACGCCGAGCTCGACGAGGCGGAAGAGCTCGACGACGGCGATCCGGTCGAGTTCGGCCAGCAGCACCGCGCCCTGCGGCTGCGCCACGCCCATATCAACGTGTTTGGTGGCTGTTGCGGCACCGATCACCGCCATGTCGAGCAGATCTGCGGCAGTTTCCGGGCCGCCGCCTGAGCCCGTGCGGTTTGCCTGCCGCCGTCGGCCCCGCCACATCGCGGGCCGGCGGCGGCCGCCGCGGTTGTTAGTGAATAAGCTGGTCGACCTTGAAGTGGCGGTAGCGCGACGGCGTGACCAGCTTGGCCGAGGCCACCCGCACCGAATGCAGGGGGCCGTCCAGGTTCTCTTCCCAGAAATCCAGGAACCGCCGCAGGCGCGGGAACTCCGGCGCCCGGTCATATTCCTGCCAGATATAGCTCTGCAGCAGGCTCGGCGAGTCCGGCAGCCGATAGATGATCTCGGCTGTGGTCAGACGATACCCCGTCAGCTGTGTCTGGAGATTGGCCATGGCTGGCACCTCCTGTTCGCAATCGACGCGAGGCCACTGCCGCCATGATCGCCCGATCAGGGTTAACGGACAATGATTTATCTTAGTAAAATCAGTGTTTTAGCACTCGGTGGCCCGGACTGCTGCCAGTTCGGGCCGGAGGCTTGCGCGGAATCTCGCCGCCGGGGTCTTGAACCCGGATTATGCTTCCCTTAAATCACTGGCACTCGCGTCCGCCGAGTGCTAACAGGACGCAACGTCACAAACCCATTCCAAGATCCAAATCAGAGGCAAGCAGAGGGGATCCCATGAAATTCCGTCCGCTGAACGACCGTGTGCTGGTCGAACGCGTAGAAGAAGATACCAAGTCCGCTGGCGGCATCATCATTCCGGATACCGCCCAGGAAAAGCCCATGCAGGGCGTGATCAAGGCGGTCGGCCCGGGTGCCCGCACCGAGCAGGGCGAGCGGCTGGCGATGAGCGTCAAGGAAGGCGATCGGGTGCTGTTCGGCAAGTGGTCCGGCACCGAGGTCAGGCTGGATGGCGTCGATTACGTGATCATGAACGAAAGCGACATCATGGCCGTCATCGAGGGCGCCGCCGCCGGCAAGAAGAAAAAAGCGGCCTGAGGCCGTTCTTCCGCCGCTTCCAATCTCTTCAATCTGAGCAGAACCAGGAGTCAACGCAAAGATGGCTGCGAAGGACGTGAAATTTCACCTCGACGCCCGCGACCGCATGGTACGCGGCGTCGACACCTTGGCCAATGCGGTCAAGGTCACCCTCGGCCCCAAGGGCCGCAACGTCGTGCTCGACAAGTCGTTCGGCGCACCGCGGATCACCAAGGACGGTGTCACCGTGGCCAAGGAGATCGAGCTCGAGGACAAGTTCGAGAACATGGGCGCGCAGATGGTGCGCGAAGTCGCCTCGAAGACCAATGACGAGGCCGGCGACGGCACCACCACCGCCACCGTGCTGGCCCAGGCTATTGTCCGCGAGGGCATGAAGTCGGTCGCCGCCGGCATGAACCCGATGGACCTGAAGCGCGGCGTCGACATCGCCGTCGACGCCGTCGTCGACGAGCTGCAGAAGCGCTCGAAGAAGATCTCGGGCCGGCAGGAGATCGCCCAGGTCGGCACCATCTCCGCCAACGGCGAGAGCGAGATCGGCGCGATGATCGCCAACGCCATGGAGAAGGTCGGCAACGAGGGCGTGATCACGGTGGAAGAGGCCAAGAGCCTGGACACCGAGCTCGACGTCGTCGAAGGCATGCAGTTCGACCGCGGCTACCTGTCGCCGTACTTCATCACCAACGCCGAGAAGATGGTGACGGAGATGGAGGACCCCTACATCCTGCTGCACGAGTCCAAGCTGTCCAGCCTGCAGCCGATGCTGCCGATCCTGGAAGCCGTGGTGCAGTCGGGCCGGCCGCTGCTGATCATCGCCGAGGACGTCGAGGGCGAGGCCCTGGCGACCCTGGTGGTGAACAAGCTGCGCGGCGGCCTCAAGGTCGCGGCGGTCAAGGCGCCGGGCTTCGGCGATCGCCGCAAGGCGATGCTCGAGGACATCGCCATCCTGACCGGCGGCCAGGTCATCTCCGAGGATCTCGGCATCAAGCTCGAGAACATCACCCTCGACATGCTGGGCCGGACCAAGCGGGTCAGCATCAACAAGGATGACACCACCATCGTCTCGGGTGCCGGCAAGAAGGCCGACATCACCGCCCGCTGCAACCAGATCCGGGCCCAGGTCGAGGAGACCTCCTCGGACTACGACCGTGAGAAGCTGCAGGAGCGGCTGGCCAAGCTGGCCGGCGGCGTCGCCGTGATCAAGGTCGGCGGTGCCACCGAGGTCGAGGTGAAGGAGCGCAAGGATCGCGTCGAGGACGCCCTCAACGCCACCCGTGCCGCGGTCGAGGAAGGCATCGTCGCCGGTGGCGGCGCCGCCCTGCTCTACGGCGCCCGGGTGCTCGACAAGATCAAGAGCCGCGACCACGACCAGCAGGCCGGCATCGACATCGTCCGCCGGGCGCTGCAGTCGCCGGTGCGGCAGATCGCCGAGAACGCCGGCTTCGACGGCGCCGTGGTCGCCGGCAAGATGCTGGAGTCCAAGGACGCCACCTGGGGCTTCAACGCCCAGACCGAGAAGTATGTCGACATGGTCAAGGACGGCATCATCGACCCGACCAAGGTGGTGCGCACCGCACTGCAGGACGCCGCGTCGGTGGCCGGCCTGCTGATCACCACCGAGGCCATGGTGGCCGAGAAGCCGGAGAAGAAGGCCCCGCCGATGCCCGGCGGTGGCGGCATGCCCGACATGGGCGGCATGGACTTCTGATCCAGCCGATCACAGTCGACCAAAGACCGGAAGGGCCGCGCATCGCGCGGCCCTTTCTTGTTGCGGCAGCGAAGGCGGGCGGGTCTGAGACCCGCCCCTACAGCGCGCGAATGGTTGGTTGGGACGGGTCTCAGACCCGCCCATCGTGCGGCCACGATGACCGCGAAACGCAAACGGGGCCGGCTGACGCCGGCCCCGCTGCAACACTACGCTCGTAAGGTTGGAAGCGGTCTCCCCGCTACTGCGTCCGGTACTCCTCCGGCAGCAGCATCAGGCTGTCCTGGTCCTCGGCCAGCGCAGCGTGACACTCGACGCAGAACTCGACCCTGGCGGCACCGGCGCCCTTGGTGGTGCCGAACACCGTGCCGTCCGCCATGATCATGGTGTAGCGCCAGTTGTCGGACTTGTCGTAGAAGCCTTTGGCCATCTTCTCCATCAGGAACAGCGGGCCCGAGGCGACCTTGCCGTTGGGCATGGCGACGAAGCTGTCCTTGGCGAACGTCGCCCCGACCGGCACCCGGCCGACGTCCTCGTACTTGCCGTAGTTGGCGCCCAGCGCGTTGGCGTAGTTGTTGACGTAGCGCGCGCCATGGGTGTCCGAGACGTAGGGCTGGTTGGCGTAGTTCTTCCAGTCCTTGTAGTTGGTGGACACCGCCATGCCGGACTTGGCATAGCCGGCCGTCATCTCCGGCAACAGGCAGTCGTACACCGACCGCGCCTCGGCCGTGGTCAGCTCGGCAGCCGCCGCGCCACCGCAGGGATTGCACGGGTTGCAGGCGCCACAGGCCGCCTTCGCGGCGCAGGGGTTGCACGGGTTGCAGGCACGCTTGGCCGCGCAGGGATTGCAAGCCGCACAGGCAGACCTGGCAGCACACGGATTGCAGGCCTTCTTCGCTGCACAGGGATTGCACGCCGCGCAGGCCGACTTGGCAGCGCACGGATTGCACGCCTTCTTCGCCGCACAGGGATTGCACGCCGCGCAGGCCGACTTGGCTGCACACGGGTTGCACGCCTTCTTCGCCGCGCAGGGGTTGCACGCCGCACAGGCCGACTTGGCAGCGCACGGATTGCACGCCTTCTTGGCCGCGCACGGGTTGCAGGCCGCGCAGGCCGACTTGGCGCCGCACGGATTGCAGGCGCTCTTGGCGGCGCAGGGGTTGCACGGATTGCAGGCCTTCTTGGCCGCACACGGGTTGCACAGCGCCGCCGTGACCAAGCGCGGTACCTCGCAGCGCGTCGAGGTCGCCGCCGCGGCGGCACCGCCGCAGGGGTTGCACGGGTTGCAGGCGCCGCAGGCCGCCCTCGCGGCGCACGGGTTGCATGGGTTGCACGCACCGCACGCCGCCTTGGCGGCGCAGGGGTTGCACGGATTGCAGGCGCGCTTGGCCGCGCAGGGGTTACAGGCCCCGCAGGCCGCCTTGGCACCGCAGGGGTTGCAGGCCCCGCACGCCTTCTTCGCCGCGCAGGGGTTGCACGGGTTGCAGGCTTTCTTGGCGCTACAGGGATTACAGGCCCCGCAGGCCTTCTTGGCGCTACAGGGGTTGCAGGCCTGCGCCAGCCTGATCGCGGCTGGGCGTGCCGGCTGTTCGCCGCCGCGCGCCACCGCCGAGGGATTCTCCAGCGAGCGCGCCTGACTGCGCTCTGCCGCAAACGACATCTGCGACAGCGTCACCGCAGTTCCGGCAGCAAAGCCCGCGCCAAGCACGACCTGCAGCGCGGACCGAGACAAAATCCTGGCCTTCTCCGTATTCACGACCCAGCCTCCGATGGTTTGTTATGAGGGAAGTACCGCCTTCCACCTGCCACCGTGGCGGCTCTGCCGCAGGCGCTCGAATCAACTCGCCTCACTATTCTGTGAGGGATTCGGCATCCGTCGAGCGCAACCGCATACAGTAGCGCCGCGCCGACCCCGGCCGGCGCTGCCGCCGTGAGGAGACACCGTCCCGACATGACGCCACCCGTCCGACCCCTTCCCGCCCGCAGCACGTGGCTCTTGGGGCTGGCCCTGATCGCCGCCGTCACCACCCTTGATGCCCGGGCCGCCCCCGACCCAACGCTGCCCGAGACCGTGCCGGTCGCCGCCGGCCCGGCCGTGCTCGGCTCCGATGCGGCCGAGCGGGACGCCGGCTACCGCCTGGACGAAGCCGCCTACGGCCACAGCCGGACCCGGCAGTGGGGCTGGTACGACGACGAACGGCCCCGCGGCACCGTCGCCCTACCGGCATTCGAGATCACCCGCACGCCGATCACCAATGCCCAGTACGCCGCCTTCATTGCCGCCACCGGGCACCCGGTGCCCGACGTGACGCCCAAGATCTGGGCCGGCTACCGGCTGATCCATCCCTATGCCCGGACCCGCCGGCACGCCTGGCGCGATGGCGCCCCGCCGCCGGGACGCGCGCAGCATCCGGTGGTGCTGATCTCACACGCGGACGCCGAGGCCTATGCCCGCTGGCTCAGCGCCCGAACCGGTGCCCGCTGGCGCCTGCCGACAGAGGCCGAATGGGAAAAGGCGGCGCGCGGCGTCGACGGGCGGATGTTCCCCTGGGGCCCACAGTTCGAGCCGGCGCGGCTGAACAGCCACGATGCCGGCCCGTTCGATACCCTGCCCGTCGGCAGCTTCCCGGACGGCGCCTCGCCCTTCGGCCTGCTCGACGCTGCCGGCCAGGTGTTCGAATGGACCGCCACGCCGACCGCCGGCAACGACCGCTTCCTGGTCAAGGGCGGGTCCTGGGACGACAAGGGCTGCGGCGTCTGCCGGCCGGCGGCCCGGCATGGACGGCCGGCCGGGCTTAAGCATATTCTCATCGGCTTCCGGCTGGTGCGGGATTGACCCACCGCACCGCCGGCCCCAGATAGCCGGCATGAGCAGGCAGATGACAGTCATCGCCAAAGACGGCGAGATCGGCGAAGGCAGGGTGCGGGCATGAGCCTGTTCGACACCCTGTCCCGCGCCCAGCTCGAGGCCATGCGCGATGCCGGCGACGAGATCCAGGAGTGCTACCGCGTGCTGGGCAAGGCCGGCGCCAACGTGGTCGGCGAGGTGATCAAGGGCGCCGAGACCTTCTACGAGTGGGACCACTACCCTGACGGGGACGTGTACGACGACGAGACCCACGCCCAGTACTACTACCACGCGCACCGGGCCGACACGGGCGAACACGGTCACTTCCACACCTTCATCCGCCGCGACGGCGTTCCTTCGGGCATCCACGCCGCCGCCAACGACAGCGACACCGAGTGGCCGACCGGCGAAGACGTGATCTGCCACCTGATCGCGATCTCGATGGACAAGCGCGGTTTCCCGACCCACTTGTTCACCACCAACCGCTGGGTCACGGGCGAGAACTGGTACCGGGCCGAGGACGTGATCGCCATGCTCGACCGCTTCCTGATCGACCACACCTTCCCGTCCTGGGCGACCAACCGCTGGATCAGCGCCATGCTGATACTGTTCCAGCCGCAGATCTGCCAGCTGGTGCGCGAGCGCGACGAGGCGGTCGTGCGCTGGCATCCGAAGGACAACAAGACCCATACCTTCGAGGACCGCGACCTGGAGATCACCTCGATTGCATCGATCAGCGTCAATCAGCAGTTCAAGCAGGTGAAGAAGGCGCTGAAACGCGCCTGAATGCCACCGCCGAGACGGGGAGCCCGATGGACAAGATCGTCAAGTCCGACGCCGAATGGCGTCGCCAGCTGAGCCAGGAGGAGTACGAGGTCACCCGCCGCAAGGGGACCGAACGCGCCTTCACCGGCCGCTATCACGACAGCAAGGAAAGAGGCACCTACGCCTGCGTCTGCTGCGGCCTGCCGCTGTTCGACAGCGCCACCAAGTACGATTCCGGCACCGGCTGGCCCAGCTTCTTCGCTCCGATCGATCCGGAGCACGTCGCCGAGGAGGCCGACAACTCCCTGTTCATGCGCCGCACCGAGGTGCTTTGCGCCCGCTGCGATGCCCATCTTGGCCACGTCTTCCCCGACGGCCCGGCACCGACCGGTCAGCGCTACTGCCTGAACGGCGCTGCCCTGAAGCTGATGCCGGAAGACGACACGTGAGTGCCAACGGCGCGATCCGCGCGGTGCTGTGGGACTTCGGCGGCGTCTTCACGACCAGCCCGTTCGATGCCTTCAACCGCTACGAGGCCGAGCACGGCCTGCCGACCGACTTCATCCGCCAGGTCAACGCCCGCAACCCGCACGACAACGCCTGGGCCCGCATGGAACGCTCGGAGATCGACGCCGACGCCTTCGCCGGCCTGTTCGAGGCGGAGAGCCGGGCGCTCGGCCATGCCGTCAACGGCGCCGACATCCTGCCACTGCTGGCCAGCGACCTGCGGCCCGAGATGGTCGAGGCCCTCGACCACGTCGCCGCCCGCTACAAGACCGCCTGCCTGACCAACAACGTCAAGACCGGCCAGGGCCCGGCGATGGCCCGCAGCACCGCCAAGGCCGAGGCCATCGAGGCGGTGATGGCCAGGTTCGACGCCGTCATCGAATCCAGCAAGGTCGGCATCCGCAAGCCGGAGCCCGGCTTCTACCGCATCGCCTGCGAGACGCTGGGCGTCGAACCGACGGAAGCCGTGTTTCTCGACGACCTCGGCATCAACCTGAAGCCGGCCCGCGAGCTGGGCATGACGACGATCAAGGTGACCGCGCCGGAACAGGCGCTGGACGAACTCGGCGCGGTGCTGGGTCTGGATCTGCGCTAGAGCATCATCCGATCAGATGGAATCGCGTTGGCGATCCATTTGATCGGATAAAGATGCTCTATCTTTGAAGAGTAGAGCAATTTCATCGCTTCGAATGGAACCACCTTGGTTCCATTCGAAGCGATATTGCTCTAGCTCAGCGGCTGTAGCGCAACGGGACGTTCTTCAGCCCGACCAGCCAGTAGGCCGCGCTCGGCGCGCCGAGAGCCGCGGCGACCGCCTCGGCCGTGAGCATCTCGTCGCCGTCCGTGCCGACGATCGTGACGGTATCGCCAATCCTGCTCTCGGGCACATGCGACAGGTCGATCACGCTGTACTCGGCCGATACACCAAGCACCGGACAGCGGCGGCCGTGGCAGAGCATCGCTGCCGTCGCCCCCGCCGTCGCCGGGCGATAGCCGTTGTCCATGCCGAAGACGATGACGCCGACGGTGGCGTCCTCAGCCAGGCCGTTGGGACCGGTCCCAGCCAGGTCGTCCCCCGCCCGGCGGTGGCCGATATGGATGAGCCGGGCCCGCACAGCCCTCAGCGCAGGACGAAAACCCATCTCCGCCGCCGCTGCGCCGTCGACGGGCGAGAGCCCGTAGGTCAGATGGCCGGGTGAGATCGTGTTCAGCGTGTCAGGAAAGCCGCCGGTCAGCACCGAGCTCGCCGCCACTTGCGCGTACGGAATGGTGATCCCGTGCTCGGCCTCGACCGCACGCACCAGGTCGCAAAAGGCCGCCATGCGGCGGCGCGACCAGGCTTCGCCGTCGGTGCTGCCATAGGGAATGTGCGTGTAGATACCTTCGAGTTCCAGACCCGGCTCGGCCAGCACGGCACGGACGAACGCGGCCGCCTCGTCCAGACGCACGCCCAGGCGGCCGAGCCCCGCATCGACCTTCACATGCACCGCGACCGGCCTGCCGGCGTCGTGGGCCAGCGCCGCCACTGCGGCAAGGCCCTCGGCCGAGTAGATCGTCGGCGTCAGCCGATGCTCGAGCAACAGTGCGTTGCCGGCCGGCAACTGGGCCCCATAGATCAGGATCGGCAGACGGACGCCGGCGCGCCGCGCCGCCAGGGCGTCGTCGACATTGGCGGTCGCGAGGCCGTCCACGCCGAGGCGTTCCAGATGCAGGCTGACTTCGACCATGCCGTGCCCATAGGCATTGGCCTTGACCGGCGCGATCAGCTTCACCGGCCGGCCGGCTTTGGCGCGCAACAGGGCAATGTTGTCGCCGATCGCCGTGAGGTCGACCTCGGCCCATAGGGGCCGGACCAGCTCGTGGCGCGGATCTGCTTTCGGCGCGTTCACGACGCCACCTCCGACAGGCAGTCGGCTGCCAGCGCCGTCAGCGCCGGTATGTCGCGGTCGTCCGGCACGATGTGCGCCGGCCGGATGCTGGGGCTGACTGCCTTGTTGGACATGGCGTTGTAGGTCAGCGTGATCAGCCGGCGCGACCAGGGCGAGAGATTGGCGCCCGAGCCGTGCAACGTGTTCACGTTCATGAAGATCACCGACCCGGCTGGCCCTGTCGGTGCAACGATGCCGGCACGCCGGACCTCGTCCTCGATCACCTGGCGGCTGGTGTAGCGGAAGCTGTAGGACGTGCCCTTGTCGCTGTAGCCGGGCATGTCGGAGGTGACCCGGTGCGAGCCGGGGACCAGCATCAGCGGCCCATTCAGCGTCGTCACCTCATCCAGGAAGATCAGCGCATTGACCATGCGCGGCTCAGGGATGTGATCGTCCGCGCGGTAGGCCGGGTAGTCCTGGTGCCAGAACCAGATGTCGCCGTTGAACGCAGCTTTACAGTTGATCCCCATCTGCCAGGCGTAGACCCGTTCGCCGAGCAGTTCTTCGACGTGCGAGAGTAAAACGGGATGGCGCACCAGGCGCGCAAACATGTCGTCCCAAAGGTGCGGGTTGACCACCGTACGTGGCGTCTTGCCGTCCGCTTCGCAGATGACCCGGGTCTCGTCCTGCGGCGCGCTCACGATGCGCTCAAGTTGCCGCTTCAATGCCCGCGCGTCATTGGCACTGAGCAGTTCCGGACAGAACACGAACCCCTGTCGCTGATACTCGTCCAGCATGGTCCTCGCCTCGTCGGCTGCGTCGCGGCACGCACACCCTTGCATCGCCGACCTTGATCCTAGCAGAGTGGCCAGCAAGAGACCTTGCGAGTACGCTGGTATTAGGGGTAATCTACGCAATAGCTGCTAAATATGACCTAATAATTTAGTCATTTATGCCAATTCCTGGCCTCGACCGGATAAACCTCAAGATCCTGGACGCGCTCCAGCAAGATGCACGGATCTCAAACGTGGCCCTTGCCGAGCAGGTCGCGCTGTCCCCTTCACCTTGCCTGCGGCGCGTGCGCCAACTGCACGAGCAAGGCGTCATTCAGTCGGTGCTGACTGTCGTCTCCCCGCGGGCGGTCGGCTACCAGATCCAGGCGCTGATCGAGGTGAAGATCGCCCAGCACGGCGAGGACGAAAGCGCGGCATTCGAAAACGCCGTCAGGGCCATGCCGGAAATCCTGGCGTGCTACCTGGTGTCCGGCACCAAGGACTACGTTCTGCAGGCGGTGTCGCGCGACGTTTCCGCCTACTCCCGGCTGGTGAAGCGGATCGGCGGGCTTCCCGGCATCAGGGAAATCCAGAGCAACATCGTGCTCGAGACGGTGAAGCCCTGGTCCGCGTTGCCGCTCGGGGCGATGCTGGACGTGGATCTTCCGGACGATTGACCGCAGGCGGGGCTCAAGCCCGCCCGGCGACCAGGCTCAGAAAATTCCGCAGCAGCGTGGGGCCGTCGGGCGTATCGACATATTTCATGGCGTTCTCCGGCGCCGTGTGCAGCCAGGCCTGGGCCATCGCCCGGCCGGTCGCCTCGGGGTGGAACTGCACCGAGAGCCAGTTGCCGCCGTGGTCGAGCGCCAGGCACGGTGAGCCGTCAACCGCGGCCAGCACCTCGGCGCCGGCCGGCAAGCGGCTGACGTGCTCGTTGTTGCCGAAGTGAAAGCGGGGTTCCGCCGGGTGGTCGCGGAACAGCGCATGCGTTGCGCCGGCCGGCGAGAGCTGTACCGGCAGGCTGCCCGCCCACGGCCCGTCGTCCAGCACCGTCACCGGCACCCCGCCCAGGCGGGCGATCATCTGGTGGCCGCCGCAGATCCCCAGCAATGGCGTGCCGCGCCGGCGGTAAGCCGGCAGCCAGTCCCAGATCCGGCGCTGCCAGGGCCGTTCCTCGCTGACCGAGTGCAGGCTGCCGCCGATCACGGCGATGTCGACGCTGTCGGTCGCAGGCAACGGCCCGCCGTTGGCGGCATCGACGGCGACCACGTCGAACGCATCGGCCAGGCCGAGCTCGGCCAACCGGGCGGCGAACCAGTCCCGGTCGTCGGCGCCCTCGGCCGGGTCGACATAGCGCGCCAGGTCATACGCGCCGCGCTCCGCCAGGATCGAGATGTAGGCCAGTCGCGGCCGTTGGCTCGGGTTGCTCATGGCGCGAATTCTAGCGCGCCGCGGGGGGCGACGGCGACCTGCGCGCGCGGCCGTGCTATCCAGGGGCAATGAACGATCGCACGAATCTCGACGAAGCTGCCGTTGCGGCCCGGCTGCGTGAACGCCAGGCGGAACTGCGCGCGCTGTCGGCTGCCGGCGAGGCGCGCCGCCGGCCGGTCGAGCTCGACCAGCAAAAGGTCGGCCGGCTGTCGCGCATGGATGCCCTGCAGGAGCAGGCCATGGCCCAGGCGACGGAGCAGCGGCGCGAACAGGAGCTGAAGCGGATCGACGCAGCGCTGCGGCGGCTGGACGAGGGCGAATACGGCTATTGCGTAACCTGCGGCGAGGCGATCGCGCCGGCCCGCCTGGAGCTCGATCCGACCACCCCGACCTGCATCGACTGCGCCGGCCGCGGCTGACCCGACCGGGCCGCATGCGCTATCCCGAATTCCTCTGGCGCAACCGGCGCTTCCTCAGCTTCGGCCTGCTGACGGCGTTCTTCTCCAGCTTCGGCCAGACCTATTTCATCGCCGTGTTCGGGCCGGCGATCCGGGCCGAGTTCGGCCTCAGCCACGGCGAGTTCGGCGGTCTGTACGCCATCGGTACGACGTTGAGCGCCGTGGTCCTGATCTGGGCCGGCCGGCTCATCGACCGCCTGCCGCTGCGCCAGTTCGCGCCCGGCCTGGCTGTCGCCCTGGCCGGCGCCTGCGCCCTGATGGCGCTGGCGCCCGGCGCCATCGTGCTGGCGCTGGCCCTGTTCACCCTGCGCCTGACCGGCCAGGGCCTGATGAGCCATACCGCGCTGACCAGCATGGCACGCTACTTCGAGGCCGAACGCGGCCGCGCCGTCGCCTTCGCCATGCTCGGCTTTCCGCTTGCCGTAGCGGTTTTCCCGCTGCTCGGCGTCGCCCTCGAGGAGGCGCTGGGCTGGCGTCGGGCCTGGGCCGCCATGGCCCTGGCGGTCGGCCTCGGCCTGGCGCCGCTGATGCTCTGGCTGTTGCGCGGCCACGGCATGCGCCACCGCCGCTTCCTGGTCCGCACCACCCGGCGCAGCGCCGCCGGCGACGACACGCGCACCGACCAGCGCCGGCAATGGAGCCGCCCCGAGGTGCTGCGCGACCCGCGCTTCTACCTGCTCGGGCTGGCCGTGATGGCGCCGTCCTACATCGTCACCGGCTTCTTCTTCCACCAGGGCCAGCTCGCCGCCGACAAGGGCTGGACCGCCGCCTTCATGGCCAGCGCCTTCATCGGCTACTCCGTTGGCTCCGTCGCCGGCTCGTTGACCGTGGGCCAGCTGGTCGACCGCTGGAGCGCGACCCGGATAGCGCCCTACTACCTGCTGCCGCTGGCGCTCGCCTGTACGCTGATTGCCGTGGCCGACGCGCCGCCGGTCGCCATCGCCTTCACCCTGCTCATCGGTCTCAGCTCGGGCGGCGGCCAGACCCTGATCGGTACCATTTGGCCCGAGCTCTACGGCGTCCTGCACCTGGGCGCCATCCGCGCCATGGTGATGTCCTTGAGCGTGGTCGCCAGCGCCCTGTCGCCGGTCAGCATGGGCTGGCTGATCGACCGGCAGGTGGCGATGCCCGACATCGCCCTGGGCTGCCTCGGCTATGCCCTCATCGCCTCCGGCCTTATCGTGGTCGCCTCGCGACGGCCCGCCAGTGGCTGACCAGACAGGGGAACGCGCCATGACCGACAGCTATGCCGACAGCAGCATCCTGGCCGAACGGACCGGCCCGGTGACCACGGTGGTGATCAACCGCCCGGCTGTGCGCAATGCGCTCGACGGCGCCGCGGCGGCGGGCCTGACGGCGGCCTTTCGCGCCTTCGACGCCGATCCCGACCAGACGGTGGCGGTACTGACCGGAGCCGACGGCGCCTTCTGCGCCGGCGCCGATCTGAAGGAGATGGCGCACGGTGCCAACTACATCGCCTGGGCCGGCCACTCCGACGGGCCGACCCATGGCCCGCTGTCCAAGCCGGTGATCGCCGCCGTCGAGGGTCATGCCTGCGCCGGCGGCCTCGGCCTCGCCCTGTGGTGCGACATCCGCATCGCCGACGAAACCGCCGTGTTCGGGGTGTTCTCACGCCGTTGGGGCGTGCCCATGAGCGACGGCACCACGGTGCGCCTGCCGCGCCTGATCGGCGACGGCCGGGCCCTGCACATGCTGTTGACCGGCGATGCGGTACCGGCCGAAAAGGCCCTGGCCTGGGGCCTGGTCACCGAGGTCGTGCCAACCGGCACCGCGCGCGCCCGGGCCGAGGCCCTGGCCGCGCGCCTGGCCGGCTTCCCGCAGATCGCCATGCGCTCGGACCGGCGCTCGGCCCAGACCCAGGCCGGGCTCGAGCTGGCCGCAGCGGTCGAGCAGGAAATGCGACTGGCCGAGGCGGCCAAGCGACAGGAGGCGCAGGGCGGCGCGCAGCGCTTTGCCGCCGGCGCCGGCCGGCACGGGAGCTTCGACGGCTGAGCCCGCGCACGCAGCTGCTGGCGGTCGGCGCCGCCGCCGTCACGGGGACCCTGGTCGGCACCGGCATGGTGGCGACCCGCTTCGTGGTCGGCCAGAGCGAGCCGGCCTCGCTGGCGCTGCTGCGCTACCTCATCGCCCTCGTCTGCCTGATGCCGCTGGCGCTGATGGCGCCGCGCCCGGCCTTCGCCCGGCGCGACCTGCTGCCTGTCGCGGTGCTCGGCATGTTGCAGTTCGGCATCCTCATCGCCGTGCTCAACTTCGGCCTGAAGTACATTCCCTCCGGCCGCGGCGCGCTGATCTTCTCCACCGCGCCACTGCTGACCATGCTGCTCGCCGCCGCCCTGCGCCAGGAAGCGCTGACCGGGGCCAAGGCCGGCGGCGTCGCCTTGAGCGGCATCGGCGTTGCCCTGGTCCTGGCCGAGCGCGGCGGCTTCGCCGCCAGCAATCCCGATGCCTGGATCGGCGACCTCGCCGTCGCCCTGAGCGCACTGACCAGCGCCGTGTGCAACGTCGGCTACCGGCCCTACATGGCCCGCTACCCGGCCCTGCCGGTCAGCGTCTACTCGATCTTCGCCGCGGTGCTGCTGCTCGCCGTGCTCGCCGGCTTCGAGGGCTTCTACGCCGCACCGCCGCAGTTCACCATTATCGGCTGGATCGCCGTCGCCTTCATCGGTGTCTCCAGCGCCGTCGGCTTCTTCACCTGGCTGTGGGCGCTGCGCCACATCTCCGCCACTCGGGCCGCCGTGTTCCTTTCGCTCGGCCCGGTCGCCGCCACCATCGGCGGCGTCGCCCTCCTGGGCGAGGTGGTCAGCCTGCTGTTCCTGTCCGGCCTCGTCCTGGTCGTCGCCGGCCTGTGGCTGGCCAACCGGCCGGCGCGGGCCGAGGCTGGTGTGAACACGAAACCAACGGAAGGCTCCGGAGGACCCCCATGACCTACAAGCTCTATAACCGAGATGGCTCCGGCGGCTTCGTCGTCGAGGCCGCCCTGAACATCGCCGAGGTGCCGTTCGAGCTCGTCACCCTGGACTCTCAGCCCAGCACGCCACTGCCTGAGTCGTTCCGCGCCGTCAATCCGCGCGGCCAGGTGCCGGTGCTGATCACGCCCGACGGCACGATGATGACGGAATCCGCGGCGATCCTCATCCACCTCGCGGCCTGCCATCCCGACAGCGGCCTGGGGCCGCGCCCGGCCACATCGGCGCATGCGCGCTTCCTGCGCTGGCTCGTGTTCATGAGCGTCAACCTCTACGAGGGCCTGCTGCACCAGATCTATGCCGACCGCTTCACCACCGACCCCGACGGCAGGACGGGCGTGGCCAAGGCCGCGGCCCGGCGCCTGAAAGACAGCTTCGCGATCCTGGAACAGGTGCTCGAGGCCGACGCGTTCCTGCTCGGCGACGAGATGTCCGCGGCCGACCTCTACCTCGCCATGCTGAACGCCTGGTACGGCGCCGGGCGCGGCCTGCCGCGTTGCGAGGCGCTGACCCACCGCGTCGCCCGCCATCCCGTCATCGCGCCTGTCTGGCAGCGCAATTTCGACGACCGGCTGGCGACGAATTGGGGGCGAAGCGAAGACTCTGCAGGCTGAAGCACGTTCGCTTGAAATGGCGACGGCGCACCGCATGGCACCACGCGCATTCGTGGACGCCGGCTTTCGCCGGCGTTTCAAGTTCCCTTTGGATGAATCCCCGGCGAAAGTGTCGGGTTGCGCGGGATTGTTTTGACGGAGCTGGCGTAGTCAGAGGTATCTCGTTTCTCAGGGAGCGCCTCGGATCATGCACGTAAAACTGCACGCCAATGCGACCACCACGCCGAAGATCAGGGCCT
>Ga0209458_1000085_pt1 | contig 53497 bp, 62 predicted proteins | sample WorMetLIZAISLAND_FD_187411 | JGI IMG/M metagenome (GOLD analysis project Ga0209458, IMG submission 187411) | Marine gutless worms symbiont microbial communities from Max Planck institute for Marine Microbiology, Germany - Inanidrilus manae... ...
GAGGGCATATGGCTCGTCAGCTTCATGCACTACGATCTGGGATACGTCGACTTGGAACAGAGGACCCTGCAACCCCTCGACAACCCGTTCGGCCCGAGGTTGTCACCTATGTCTTAGGTACAAACTGATACCTATGTGTCCGGGTCGGACAGTGATCCGAGTGGTGCCGGCGGAGGGATTCGAACCCCCGACCTACTGATTACAAATCAGTTGCTCTGCCAACTGAGCTACGCCGGCATGTTTCCATTGCCTTACAGCAGCTTAGGGGCGGCTGCAGAGATAACATATGAACAGCGGCGGGGGCGATATCAGGCCCGTCACCGAGTCTTCTTTATAGGGGTGCTGCGCCGGCGGCAAGCGTCATGTCGTGACGTAGCCTTGGCGCGCAGCGACAGATGCCGCGGCGCCGGACGCCGGGAGTTAAGTCGGCCAGCCGCCTACAGCTTGCCGCGGCGCTTGGTCAGGTCGATCTGCTCGACCCGCATGCGCTCGCCCGAGGCCTGCACGCAGCCCTGGCCATCGGGCTGCACTTCGACCAGGGTCCAGCTGCCGGCCCGCGAGGCGAATAGCTCGACCGCGTTGCCATTCTCCAGCTCGGCGCTGGCCACGCGGTTTTCACCATAGGCCCGGTCGAGATAGCTGGTCAGGTAGTCATGCTCCAGACAGTTCAGGCTGGTGTAGTCTTCCATCGCCGTCGCCTGGGCTGTCGGGGCGGCGATCCCGAGCAGCAGGCCTAGCACGGCAATCCGCATTTGCATTCCATTCCCTCCGGCTCGAACCTGCGCCGGTCTTGCCCGCCGGCCGTCGAAGGTTCGATGACGATTCTTTAGATATACACTCAAGATATGGGGGCTATTGCCCTTAACACGCAGTAAATACGTCGTGATCGGCCTGTGTGGATCACTTGGTCGTCAGACGTCGCCGGGCCGTGAACAAGGCCACCGCGGCGGCGGCAGAGACGTTCAGGCTGTCGATTTTTGCGGAGATCGGCAGGTGGGCGAGGACGTCGCAGTGCTCGACGGTGAGCCGGCGCAGGCCTTCGCCCTCCGCGCCCAGGACCAGGGCGGAGTTGCCACTGAGGTCAGCCTCGTCGAGGGCCGGGCCCTGGCCGGCGGTGAGGCCGTAGCGCCAGTAATCCAGCCCCGCCAGCTGATCGAGGGCCCGGGCCAGGTTGGCCACCCGTACCAGCGGCACCAACTCCAGCGCGCCCGAGGCGGCCTTGGCCATGGCGGCCGATTCCATCGGCGAATGCCGGTCGGGCAGGACCAGGGCGCGGGCGTCGAACGCGGCGGCGGAGCGCAGCACCGCGCCGACGTTGCGCGGATCGGCGACCTGGTCGAGGACCACGACGATGTCGCCGCTGTCGGCTGCCGGCGTGCAGGCATCTTCGAGGGTCACCGGGGGCAGGGGCTCGACCTCGGCGGCAAGGCCCTGGTGCACCGCCTCGGCCGGCAGCAGTGCCGCCAGGGCGGCGGCGTCCAGCACTTCGGCCTGCGGCCCGGCATCGGGCAGCGCCGTGCCCGCCTGGGCGACCAGCCGGTGCACCCGCCGACGGGGGTTGGCCAGGGCCGCAACGACGGCATGTCGGCCATAGAGCCAATAGCGCTGCGGTTGCGAGTCACCCGCCCGGGCGCCGCCGGGGCGGTCCCGGCGCCGCCGTCCGCGGTGCTGTCCGCCGGTTTGGTTACCGCGTTGCTTGCTCTTGCGCATCAGGCGCCATATATTCGCCTCATCGGACGAAGGGCAATGCCCGCAAGCGTCGCTGGCGGCGGAGGCGGTGGGCTGTTCTGTGTCTTCTTGCGTTTTTACATTGACAAACCAAGGGAAACCTTCATAGCACCGCTGCGGCGGCGGCGGAATTCCATTCGGAGGGGTGCCTGAGTGGTTAAAAGGGACGGGCTGTAAACCCGTTGGCTATGCCTACGTTGGTTCGAATCCAACCCCCTCCACCACTCAATTGCCACTCCGGTTCGTTCGGCGTCGCGGCCGGGCATCGGGCGGACGAAGCGTGTGGACCTTGGCAGGTTGAACCTCGACCGCGGGAACTCGAAGGATTGCGCGGGTGTAGCTCAGTGGTAGAGCCCCAGCCTTCCAAGCTGGTTACGCGGGTTCGATTCCCGCCACCCGCTCCAGCAACCGGCAGCGCGACAGGCGGGCGACCGCCAGAGCAGGACAAGAACTAGAGAGCAGGCGTTCGGAGAACGACGATGGCGAAGGAGAAGTTTGAGCGTACGAAGCCGCACTGCAACATTGGCACGATCGGCCATGTTGACCACGGCAAGACGACGCTGACGGCGGCGATCACGAAGGTTCTGGCCGAGTCCGGCGGAGCCGAGTTCACGGCCTATGACGCGATCGACAAGGCGCCTGAGGAGAAGGCGCGCGGGATCACGATCTCGACGGCGCATGTCGAGTACGAGACGGACAACCGTCACTACGCGCACGTGGACTGCCCGGGTCACGCCGACTACGTGAAGAACATGATCACGGGTGCGGCGCAGATGGACGGGGCGATCCTGGTTGTCTCGGCGGCCGACGGTCCGATGCCGCAGACGCGCGAGCACATTCTTCTGGCCCGCCAGGTCGGTGTGCCGGCGCTGGTTGTGTACATGAACAAGTGCGACATGGTCGACGACGAGGAGTTGCTGGACCTTGTCGAGCTTGAGGTGCGCGAGCTTCTGTCGTCTTACGAGTTTCCTGGCGACGACATCCCGGTGGTTCGTGGCTCTGCGCTGGTTGCGCTTGAGGGCGGCGACGATACGCTGGGTCAGAGCTCGATCCTCGAGCTGATGTCGTCGGTTGACGACTACGTCCCGCAGCCGGAGCGTCCGAAGGACCAGCCTTTCCTGATGCCGATCGAGGATGTGTTCTCGATCTCGGGCCGTGGCACGGTGGTGACGGGCCGGATCGAGCGGGGCATCGTGAACACGGGCGACGAGGTCGAGATTGTCGGCTTGAAGGACACCTCGAAGACGACGGTGACGGGTGTCGAGATGTTCCGGAAGATCCTGGACAGCGGCGAGGCGGGGGACAACGTGGGCTGCCTGCTGCGCGGTGTTGGCCGTGAGGAGGTTGAGCGCGGCCAGGTTCTGGCCAAGCCGGGCTCGATCACGCCGCACACGAAGTTCAAGGCCGAGGCCTATGTGCTGACGAAGGAGGAGGGCGGCCGGCACACGCCGTTCTTCACCAACTACCGTCCGCAGTTCTATTTCCGGACGACGGACGTGACGGGTGTTATCGCGCTGCCGGAAGGCACGGAGATGGTGATGCCCGGGGACAACATTTCGATGGACGTGGAGTTGATCGCACCGATCGCCATGGACGAGGGCCTGCGCTTCGCCATTCGCGAAGGCGGCCGCACCGTCGGCGCCGGCGTCGTCGCCTCCATCATCGAGTAGCGCGGGCTTGCGTCGTCGGATGTCGCAAGCCGGTTTCTGAAGGAGTGTAGCTCAACTGGCAGAGCACCGGTCTCCAAAACCGGGGGTTGTGGGTTCGAGTCCCTCCACTCCTGCCAGGAACAGGCGGCGCGCGGCCGGCAGGGCAGCGGCGGCAGACGACAGCGGGGCGGTCCGGGTCATCGGATTGGCCCCCGCTGGTATGACGCAGGGCCCGACGGGCAGAGAGCAGTAGGCGGAACATGGCAAAGACCAGTCCGGCGGAATTCGTTCGGCAGATACGGCAGGAGACCTCCAAGGTCACCTGGCCGACGCGCAAGGAGACCGGTGTCACCACGCTGATGGTGTTCATCATGGCCACGCTTGCGGCACTGTTCTTCCTGCTGGTCGACCAGATTCTGTCGTTCGGCGTCAGGCTGGTGCTGGGGCTCGGGGGCTGAGGCATGGCGGCGCGCTGGTACATCGTGCACGTCTACTCGGGCTTCGAGAACAAGGTCGCCGGCTCGATCCGTGAGCAGGCGCAGGCCACCGGCCTGATGGAAGAGATCGAAGAGGTGCTGGTGCCGACCGAGGAGGTGGTGCAGATCCGCCGCGGTCAGAAGGTGCCGGCCGAGCGCAAGTTCTTCCCCGGCTACGTGCTGGTGAAGATGGACCTGACGGACGAGGCCTATCACCTGGTGAAGAACACGGCCAAGGTGACGGGCTTTCTGGGCACCGGCAATCGACCCTCGCCGATCAGCGAGGCCGAGGCCCAGCGCATCATGCAGCAGGTGCAGGAGGGCGTCGAACGGCCGCGGCCGTCGATCACCTTCGAGATCGGCGAGCAGGTGCGGGTCTGCGACGGCCCGTTCGCCTCGTTCAACGGCATTGTCGAAGAGGTCGACGAGGAGCGGGCCCGGCTCAAGGTGTCGGTGTCGATTTTCGGCCGGGCAACGCCCGTTGATCTGGAGTACGGCCAGGTCGAGAAGGTCTGAGCCGCTGCGTGGGAGGCGCGCCACCGCCGCACCACGCACCCTTTGACGCCGCCGGATAGGTGGCGTCACCCCGGCAGTCGGGGAAGACGAAACGAAGGGAACGAGAGATGGCAAAGAAGATTCAGGGCTATATCCGCCTGCAGATTCCGGCGGGTCAGGCCAATCCGTCGCCCCCGGTCGGCCCGGCGCTGGGCCAGCAGGGCGTCAACATCATGGAGTTCTGCAAGGCGTTCAATGCCGACACCCAGAGCCTGGAGCAGGGCATGCCGATCCCGGTGGTGATCACCGTCTATGCCGACAAGAGCTTCAGCTTCATCACCAAGACGCCGCCGGCCAGCTACTTCCTGAAGAAGGCCGCCGGCCTGCCGAAGGCGGCGAACAACCCGGGCCGCGAGACCGCGGGCTCGGTGACCATGGCCCAGGTGCGCGAGATCGCCGAGCAGAAGATGGTCGACCTGAACGCTAACGACATCGACGCCGCCGCGCAGATGATCGCCGGCTCCGCCCGCTCGATGGGCATCGAGGTGAGGGACTAACGCCATGGCAAGGCAGACCAAACGCATGCAGGCGGTGCGCGACGGGATCGATCGCGAGCAGGCCTATCCGGTCGACGAGGCGGTGAAGCTCTTGAAGGACCGTGCCAAGGCCAAGTTCGACGAGACCGTTGAGGTGTCGATGAATCTGAACGTGGACCCGCGCCACGCCGACCAGATGGTGCGCGGCACCGTGCAGCTGCCCAACGGCACCGGCCGGGCGGTGCGCGTGGCGGTGTTCGCCAAGGACGCCAAGGCCGAGGAAGCCAAGGCCGCCGGCGCCGACGTCGTCGGCGCCGAGGATTTGGCCGAGCAGGTGCAGGGCGGCCAGATCGATTTCGACCGCTGCATCGCCACGCCGGACATGATGGCGGTGGTTGGCCGGCTGGGTAAGATCCTCGGCCCGCGCGGCCTGATGCCGAACCCCAAGCTGGGTACGGTGACGCCCGACGTCGCGGCTGCGGTGCAGGCACAGAAGGGCGGCCAGGTCGAATTCCGGGTCGAGAAGGCCGGCATCGTCCATGCCGGGGTGGGCAAGGCCAGCTTCACCGAGCAGGCCATCGAGGAGAACGTGAAGGCGTTCGTCGACGCCGTGATCCGGGCCAAGCCGAGTGGCGCCAAGGGCACCTTCGTGAAGAAGGTGGCGCTGAGCTCGACCATGGGTCCAGGGGTCAAGCTCGACCTCGCCAGCATTACCGCCTGAGTACCAGGCGGCGGCACGGCGCGCCGGGTTCGGTGCGCCGTGCAGCGTGATCGCACCGGCTGCGTGTTGCTGCCGGGGCGAGTCGGGAAAGACGGGACTTTTTGGGTTTCGCCTTTCCAACCTGTCCGAGACTGCAGGCGCCGGCGCCGCGAGGCAACGGTTTAAGGGCCGAGTTGGAGTACGAGGGGCCACCTGCATAGACGGGAATGAGCCAAGGCGGCGACGGCGGCGGGCATGGCCCGGCGCTGCCGACGATGCGGTTCGAACCCGAGGGCAGGCGAACCGGACCCCGTCCGGTCGCGTGACGGGGTCCTAACGTGAGCCGGTCGTCGAATGCGGTTGCAGCGGCGGCCATGTAACGGAGGCCAAGACGTGGACCGAGCGCAAAAGCGCCAGGTGGTGAGCGAGCTGAACGAGGTGTTCTCGAACGCCTCGGCCGTGGTCGTGACCCACTACAGCGGCCTGAACGTCGCGGAGATCACCGATCTCCGTCGGCGCATGCGGGAAGCCGGCGCAAGTTTCAAGGTCACCAAGAACCGGTTGACCAAGCTCGCCCTCGACGGAACCCCCTACGGCGAGATTGCCGACCTCTTCACCGGGCCGACGGCGATAGCCTATTCGGCCGACCCCGTGGCTCCGGCCAAGGTGGCGGTGGAGTTCGCCAAGAGCAACGAGAACCTGATCGTTCTCGGCGGTGCGATGGGCGAAACGCAGCTCGATACCGACGGCGTCAAGGCCCTGGCGGCCTTGCCCTCGCTCGACGAACTGCGCGGCAAGATCGTGGGCTTGCTGCAGGCTCCGGCGACCAAGGTTGCCGGCGTGCTGCAGGCGCCGGCGGGCCAGCTGGCCCGGGTGCTGGCGGCCCAGGGGGCTAAGGACGAGGCGGCTTGAGTAGCCGACGTCTAAAGGTTCGAACCAGGAGAAGAAGAGAAGATCATGGCTGATTTGGAAAAGATTGCAGAAGACCTGTCTGCCCTGACGGTGCTGGAAGCGGCGGATCTGGCCAAGCTGCTCGAGGAGAAGTGGGGTGTTTCCGCAGCTGCCCCGGTGGCGGTCGCGGCCGTGCCCGGCGCGGCCGGCGGCGATGCCGCGGCTGCCGAGGAGCAGTCGGAGTTCGACGTCATCCTTGCCAGCTTCGGTGACAAGAAGATCAACGTCATCAAGGAGGTCCGTGCCATTACCGGCCTGGGCCTGAAAGAGGCGAAGGATCTGGTCGAGGGCGCGCCGAAGCCGATCAAGGAGGCCGTCGCCAAGGACGAGGCCGACAAGATCAAGGAGCAGCTCGAGGGTGTCGGTGCCACCGTCGAGGTGAAGTAACTCAAAGGTTGGGACGGCGGTCGGGCCTGCTCCCGGCCGCCGTCTCGACTGCCTGAGCATTTCAAGGTTACGGATTTCGCATAAGCGCGATTTGTTTGTGTCTAAAGAGTTGGTAGCGAGATTGAACCCGGCAGGTCATGGCGGTGACCGTGCCGGCGTTCGCGCGTCTGCACGGGTCCCCTGCGGGATGCCGTGGTGCTAGCACGAGGAGAGCGCATGTCACTGTCGTTCACGGGCCGGAAACGTATCCGCAAGTCCTTTGGCCGTATCCCCGAGGTGGCGGCCATGCCCAACCTGATCGAGGTGCAGAAGAGCTCCTACGATCAGTTCCTGCAGGTCGACCACGTCAGCGGGGCGCGGGACGAATCCGGTCTGCACAATGTTTTCAAGTCGGTGTTTCCGATCAAAGACTTCTCGGAGACGGCCGAGTTGCACTATGTCGACTACGAGCTGGAAGAGCCGAAGTACGACGTCGAGGAGTGCCAGCAGCGCGGCATGACCTTCGCCGCGCCGCTGAAGGTCACCTTGCGGCTGATCGTGTTCGAGGTCGACGAGGACACCCAGGCCAAGTCCGTGCTCGATATCAAGGAGCAGGACGTCTACATGGGCGACATGCCGCTGATGACGAAGCACGGCACCTTCATCATCAACGGCACCGAGCGGGTCATCGTCTCGCAGATGCACCGCTCGCCGGGCGTGTTCTTCGATCACGACAAGGGCAAGACCCATTCCTCGGGCAAGTACTTGTTCGCGGCCCGGATCATCCCCTATCGCGGTTCCTGGCTCGACTTCGAGTTCGACGCCAAGGACATCGTCTATGTCCGCATCGACCGTCGCCGCAAGTTGTCGGTGACGACGCTGCTGCTGGGCCTGGGCCTGACCGGTGAGGAGATCCTGAACTTCTTCTACCGCCAGGTGCCCTACAAGTTCGACAAGAAGAACGACGGCTGGCGAACGCCGTTCGATCCCGATCGCATGCGCGGCCTGCGCACCGTGCGCGACCTGATCAACGCCAAGACCGGCAAGGTCGCGGTCGCCGCCGGCGAAAAGGTGACGCCGCGCAAGGCCCGCAAGATGGTCGAGGACGGGGTCAAGGAACTGCTGGTCGCCGATGAGGAGTTGCAGGGCCGCTTCGTCGCCGAGGACCTGATCGACGAAAGCACCGGCCTGGTCCACGCCGAGGCCGGCGAGGAGCTGACCGAGGAGTTGGTCGCCAAGCTGCGCGAGGCCAAAGTCGCCAGCATCCCGACCCTGGACATCGATCACGTCACCGTCGGCGCCTACATCCGCAACACCCTGGCGCTCGACAAGAACGCCACCCGCGAGCAGGCGCTGATCGACATCTACCGGGTCATGCGTCCCGGTGAGCCGCCAACGGCGGAGGCGGCCGAGACGCTGTTCGGCGGCTTGTTCTTCGACTCCGAGCGCTACGATCTGTCGGCGGTCGGCCGGGTCAAGCTGAACTCGCGGCTGGCGCTGGACACCGACGACACCATGCGTGTGCTGCGCACCGAGGACATCCTGGCGGTGGTCAAGACCCTGGTCGAGCTGAAGGATGGTCGGGGCGAGATCGACGACATCGACCACCTCGGCAACCGCCGGGTGCGCTCGGTCGGCGAGCTGATGGAAAACCAGTACCGCATCGGCCTGTTGCGCATGGAGCGGGCGATCCGCGAGCGCATGAGTTCCGTCGAGATCGACTCGGTGATGCCGCACGACCTGATCAACGCCAAGCCGGCGGCAGCTGCCGTGCGCGAGTTCTTCGGTTCCTCGCAGCTCAGCCAGTTCATGGACCAGACCAACCCGCTGTCCGAGATCACCCACAAGCGCCGCCTGTCGGCGCTGGGCCCGGGCGGCCTGACCCGCGAGCGGGCCGGCTTCGAGGTGCGCGACGTGCATCCGACCCACTATGGCCGGATCTGCCCGATCGAGACCCCTGAGGGGCCGAACATCGGCCTGATCAACTCGCTGGCGACCTTCGCCCGGGTCAACCGCTACGGCTTCATCGAGACGCCGTATCGCAAGGTCGACGGCGGCCGGGTGACCGACGACGTGGTCTATCTCTCCGCCATGGAGGAAGGCCGCTACACCATCGCCCAGGCCAACGCCGAGATCGACCGGCGCGGCCGCTTCGTCGCCGACCTGGTCAGCTGCCGCCATGGCAGCGACTTCCTGCTGTCGCGGCCGGACAACATCGACTACATGGACGTCTCGCCCAAGCAGCTGGTTTCGGTCGCCGCGGCGCTGATCCCGTTCCTGGAGAACGACGACGCCAACCGGGCGCTGATGGGCTCGAACATGCAGCGCCAGGCGGTGCCGCTGATCCAGGCCGAGGCGCCGCTGGTCGGCACCGGTATCGAGGGCGTGGTGGCCCGGGACTCGGGCGTTGCCATCGTTGCCCGGCGTTCGGGGATCGTCGATCAGACCGATGCCACCCGCATCGTCATCCGCGCCACCGAGGAGACCGACCTGTCGGTCAGCGGCGTCGACATCTACAACCTGCTGAAGTTCCAGCGCTCGAACCAGAACACCTGCATCAACCAGCGGCCGCTGGTGAAGGTGGGCGACGAGGTGCTGGCCGGCGACATCATCGCCGACGGCCCGTCGACCGAGCTGGGCGAGCTGGCCCTGGGGCGCAACGTGCTTTGCGCCTTCATGCCGTGGATGGGCTACAACTTCGAGGACTCGATCCTGATCTCTGAGCGCATCGTCCGCGACGATGTCTTCACCTCGATCCACATCGAGGAGTTCGAGGTGATGGCCCGCGATACCAAGCTGGGGCCGGAGGAGATCACCCGCGACATCCCCAACGTCGGTGAAGAGGCGCTGAAGAACCTCGACGAGGCGGGCATCGTCTACATCGGCGCCGAGGTCGAACCCGGCGACATCCTGTGCGGCAAGATCACGCCGAAGGGCGAGAGCCCGATGACCCCGGAAGAGAAGCTGCTGCGGGCGATCTTTGGCGAAAAGGCGTCCGACGTGCGCGACACGTCGCTGCGCCTGCCGCCGGGCGTCACCGGCACGGTGGTCGAGGTGCGGGTGTTCTCGCGCCACGGCGTCGACAAGGACGAACGGGCGCTCGCCATCGAGCGCGACGAGATCGAGTCCCTGTCCAAGGACCGTGACGACGAACTGGTGATCCTCGAGCGCAACAGCTACGAGCGGCTCAAGGACTTCCTGCTCGGCAAGACCGCCGCCGGCGGACCCAAGGGCGTCTCGTCCGGTGCCCGCATTACCGAGACCATGCTGGCCGAGCTGTCGCGTGGCCAGTGGTGGCAGATCACGCTGCAGAACGAGAAGGCGCAGTCCGACATCGAGCAGCTGAAGAAGCAGTTCGACGAGGCTCGCCGGGCCGTCGACGCCCGCTTCGAGGGCAAGGTCGACAAGCTGCAGCGCGGCGACGAGCTGCCGCCCGGGGTGATGAAGATGGTCAAGGTCTTCGTCGCCGTGAAGCGCAAGCTGCAGCCCGGCGACAAGATGGCCGGCCGGCACGGCAACAAGGGCGTGATCTCCAAGATCGTGCCGATGGAGGACATGCCGTATCTCGACGACGGCGCCCCGGTCGACATCGTGCTCAACCCGCTGGGCGTGCCCAGCCGGATGAACGTCGGCCAGATCCTCGAGACCCACCTGGGTTGGGCCGCCGCCGGCCTGGGCCAGCAGATCGGCGACATGGTCGACAAGGTCCGCCGCGGCTCCAAGGTCGACGAGCTGAAGCGCCAGCTGAAGTCGGTCTACGGCGATGCCCAGTACAAGGAGACCATCGTCGAGCTCGATGACGACCAGCTCCTGGAGCTGGGCGACAATCTCAGCCGTGGCGTGCCGATGGCGACACCGGTGTTCGACGGCGCCCGCGAGGAAGAGATCGTCGAGATGCTGGACAAGGCCGGGCTGGAACGCTCCGGCCAGGTCACGCTCTACGACGGCCGCAGCGGCGAAGCCTTCGAGCGCAAGGTCACGGTCGGCTACATCTACATGCTGAAGCTGCACCATCTGGTGGACGACAAGATCCACGCCCGCTCGATCGGCCCCTACAGCCTGGTCACCCAGCAACCGCTGGGCGGCAAGGCGCAGTTCGGCGGCCAGCGCTTCGGCGAGATGGAAGTCTGGGCCCTGCAGGCCTACGGCGCTGCTTACACCCTGCAGGAGATGCTGACGGTGAAGTCGGACGACGTCGCTGGCCGCACCAAGGTCTACGAGGCGATCGTCCGCGGCGACGACACCTTCGAGGCCGGCATCCCGGAGTCCTTCAACGTCCTGGTCAAGGAAATGCGTTCGCTTGGCCTGAACGTGGAGCTGTCGCAGAAGAACTACTGACGCGAGACCGCCGGCGCGGCCTGGCCGTGCCGGCGTCGCCGCGGCGTAACAGAACAGATGGCCCCGCCGGGCCGTCGTGATTGGGAGAAGAGCCCATGAATGAGTTGATGAGGGTTTTCGGTCCCGTTTCCGGGTCGCAGGACAATTTCGACCAGATCAAGATCTCGATCGCCAGTCCGGACAAGATCCGCTCCTGGTCGTTCGGCGAGATCAAGAAGCCGGAAACCATCAACTACCGCACCTTCAAGCCGGAGCGCGACGGCCTGTTCTGCGCCCGCATCTTCGGTCCGATCAAGGACTACGAGTGCCTGTGCGGCAAGTACAAGCGGATGAAGTACAAGGGCATCGTCTGCGAGAAGTGCGGCGTCGAGGTCACCCTGTCCAAGGTCCGCCGCGAGCGCATGGGCCATATCGAGCTGGCCTCGCCGGTCGCCCACATCTGGTTCCTGAAGTCGCTGCCCTCGCGCATCGGCCTGCTGCTCGACATGACCCTGCGCGATCTGGAGCGGGTGCTCTACTTCGAGAACTACGTCGTCGTCGAGCCCGGTCTGACGCCGCTGCAGCACAAGCAGCTGCTGACGGAAGAGGACTTCATCGACGCCCAGGACGAGTACGGCGAGGACGCCTTCAGTGCCGGCATCGGCGCCGAGGCGATCAAGGCGATGATGTCGGCGGTCGATCTCGAGGCCGAGCGTGACGCCCTCAGGGTCGAGCTGGCCGAGACCACCTCGGAGCTGAAGCCGAAGAAGATCGTCAAGCGGCTGAAGCTGATCGAGGCCTTCATCGAGTCCGGCAACCGGCCGGAATGGATGATCCTGGACGTGGTGCCGGTGATCCCGCCGGAGCTGCGCCCGCTGGTGCCGCTGGATGGTGGTCGCTTCGCCACTTCGGACCTGAACGACCTCTATCGCCGGGTGATCAACCGCAACAACCGTCTGAAGCGGCTGATCGAGCTGCGTGCGCCGGACATCATCGTGCGCAACGAGAAACGCATGCTGCAGGAGTCTGTCGACGCCCTGTTCGACAACGGCCGGCGCGGCCGGGTCATTACCGGCGCCAACAAGCGGCCGCTGAAGTCGCTCGCCGACATGCTCAAGGGCAAGCAGGGCCGCTTCCGCCAGAACCTGCTGGGCAAGCGCGTCGACTATTCCGGCCGTTCCGTGATCGTCGTCGGTCCGGAGTTGAAGCTGCATCAATGCGGCCTGCCCAAGAAGATGGCGCTGGAGCTGTTCAAGCCGTTCATCTACTCGCGGCTCGAGGTCGACGGCACCGCGGCGACCCTGAAGATGGCCAAGAAGATGGTCGAGAAGGAGCGCCCCGAGGTCTGGGACATCCTCGAGCAGGTGATCCGCGAGCATCCGGTGCTGCTCAACCGCGCGCCGACGCTGCACCGTCTCGGCATCCAGGCGTTCGAGCCGGTGCTGATCGAGGGCAAGGCGATCCAGCTGCACCCGCTGGTCTGCGCCGCCTTCAACGCCGACTTCGACGGCGATCAGATGGCCGTGCACGTGCCGCTCAGCCTGGAGGCCCAGCTCGAGGCGCGGGTGCTGATGATGTCGACCAACAACATCCTCAGCCCGGCCAACGGCAAGCCGATCATCGTGCCCAGCCAGGACATCGTCCTGGGCCTGTACTACCTGACCATGGAGCACGAAGGGGCGCCGGGCGAGGGTGCCGCGTTTGCCGACAACAAGGAGATCCAGCTCGCGCTGGACAGCCGCTCGGTGAGCCTGCACACCAAGATCCATGCCCGCTTCGACACCGTCGATGACGATGGCGAGCCGATCTCGATGCGGGTCGAGACCACGCCGGGGCGGATGCTGATCGCGGAGATCCTGCCGCGCCACCCGGCGATCAAGTTCGACCTGGTCAACCGCCAGCTGACGAAGAAGGAAATCAGCCAGGTGATCGACGAGGTCTACCGCAACAGCGGCCAGAAGGAGACAGTGATCTTCGCCGACCGCCTGATGGCGCTGGGCTTCCGCTATGCCTGCCTGGCCGGAATCTCGTTCGGCAAGGACGACATGGTGGTGCCGGCGGCCAAGGAGAAGCTGGTCAACGACACCCGCGACCTGGTCAAGGAGTACGAGCAGCAGTACCAGGACGGCCTGATCACCCAGGGCGAGAAGTACAACAAGGTGGTCGACGCCTGGGCCCAGTGCACCGACCGGGTCGCCGACGAGATGATGCAGATCATCTCGGGCGAGGGGAAGGATGACGGCGCGATCAACTCGATCTGGATGATGGCCCACTCCGGTGCCCGCGGCTCGGCGGCGCAGATGAAGCAGCTCGCCGGCATGCGCGGCCTGATGGCCAAGCCGTCGGGTGAGATCATCGAGACCCCGATCATCTCCAACTTCAAGGAAGGTCTGTCGGTGCTGGAGTACTTCAACTCCACCCACGGCGCCCGCAAGGGCCTGGCCGACACCGCCCTGAAGACGGCGAACTCGGGCTACCTCACCCGCCGTCTGGTCGATGTCGCGCAGGATTGCGTCATCGTCGAGGACGACTGTGGCACCCAGGCCGGTATCACCGTGAAGGAAGTCGTCGAGGGCGGTGACGTGGTCTCGCCGTTGAGCGAGCGCATCCTCGGCCGCACCGCGGCGGTCGACGTGGTCGACCCGCTCAACGACACGGTACTGGTCGAAGCCGGCGGCGCGATCGACGAAGCGCTGGCCGATGCCATCGAGGACAGCGGCGTGCAGTCGGTGCTGATCCGCTCGGTGCTCACCTGCGAAACCAAGGGTGGCGTCTGCGGCGCCTGCTACGGCCGTGACCTGGCCCGCGGCACCCCGGTCAACGACGGCGAGGCGATCGGCGTGATCGCGGCCCAGTCGATCGGCGAGCCGGGCACCCAGCTGACGATGCGGACCTTCCACATCGGCGGCACGGCGCAGGTCGCGGAGCAGTCCAAGATCGAGGCCTCGCATCCGACCACGGTGAAGATCGAGAACCGCGACGTGGTCACGGACTCCTCCGATCGTCTTGTGGTCATGGGCCGCAGCACCGAGCTGTTGCTGATCGACGAGAACGAGCGCGAGCGGGCCCGCTTCCGCGTGCCTTACGGCGCCCGGCTGCTGGTCGACGACGGCAGCAAGGTGGCCAAGGGCGATCGCCTGGCCGAGTGGGATCCCTACACCCGGCCGATCATCACCGAGCGCGACGGCTTCGTGAACTTCCGCGACCTGGTCGAAGGCGTGACCATGCGCGAGGAGACCGACGAAGCGACGGGCATCTCCTACTGGGTGGTGGTCGATCACCGTGGCCAGCGCAAGGAGTCGGAGCTCAGGCCCCGGATCACCCTGCGTGACAAGGACGGCGAGGTCATCACCCTGCCGAACGACACCGAGGCCCGCTACTTCCTGCCGCCCGACGCCATCCTGTCGGTCGAGGATGGCACCGAGGTGCACGGCGGCGACGTGCTGGCGCGTATCCCGATCGCCTCGGCCCGGACCCGCGACATCACCGGTGGTCTGCCGCGGGTGGCGGAGCTGTTCGAGGCCCGCCGGCCCAAGGATCACGCGATCATCGCCGAGATCGACGGCGTGGTGGAGTTCGGCCGGGACTACAAGACCAAGCGCCGGATCATCCTCAAGCCACTCGACGAGTCGCAGGAGCCGGTCGAGTACCTGGTGCCCAAGGGCCGGCACATCACCGCACACGAGGGTGATTTCCTGCGCAAGGGTGACTACCTGCTCGACGGCAATCCGGCGCCGCACGACATCCTCAAGGTGCTCGGCGTCGAGGCGCTGGCCGCCTACCTGGTCAACGAAATCCAGGAGGTCTACCGGCTGCAGGGCGTGAAGATCAACGACAAGCACATCGAGGTGATCGTTCGCCAGATGCTGCAGAAGGTCGAGATCGAGGACTCCGGCGAGACCACCTTCCTGATCGGCGAGCAGGTCGACCGGGAGGAGTTCGAGGAGGTCAACGAGAAGGTGGCCGACGAAGGCCGCAAGCCGGCGACCGGCAGCCCGGTGCTGCTCGGCATCACCAAGGCCTCGCTGCAGACCCGCTCGTTCATCTCCGCCGCGTCGTTCCAGGAGACCACCCGCGTGCTCACCGAAGCCGCCGTGGTCGGCAAGGCCGACAACCTGGTCGGGCTGAAGGAGAACGTCATTGTCGGACGGCTGATCCCGGCCGGCACGGGCGCCAAGCTGAGCGAGTTCCGCCGGGTCGCCCAGGACCGCGACCGGGAGATTCAGGCCCAGCGCGCCGAGAGTCTTCCGGCACCGGACGAAGCGGCGGAGGTGGCCGCCGGCGACGACTGACCAGCGACCGCGGGGCGGCAGTAGCCGCCCCGCGGCAGCCGGCAATGATCTTGCTGAAGGACGCGCTCTGAGGGTTACAAAGTTATGCGGAAGTGCCCGGTTCCGGACCGGAAGATGCCGCAACAAAGCCAGGGAAACGGCGGTAAAACATTACTAAATTTTGGTTGACGGGGTAGGGGTGCATCCATAGTATCCACGCACCGTTTTGGGCCCAGGTTGTAGGCGCCGCCCGTTGTTGTCGGGCCGGGCTGCGACTAGACACTGGGCAGGTAAACACAAACGACATATCCGACATTGGGTCCCATGGACCGGACCGTCGCCTGCGCGGCGGGCCAGGTTTTCGGGGCCCGACTTGCATTCGTCCCCGGGGCGCGTCGGGCCGACGCCTGTCCGGGCAACAATGGTGCCACTTGAGGTGGAGTTGACAAGCTGATGCCGACGATCAACCAGTTGATCCGCAAACCGCGGCAAAGGCCGAAAACCCGGAACAAAGTCCCGGCGCTGCAGGCCTGTCCGCAGCGCCGTGGCGTGTGTACGCGCGTCTACACGACCACGCCGAAGAAGCCGAACTCGGCGCTGCGCAAGGTCGCCCGCGTGCGCCTGACCAACGGCTTCGAGGTCACCAGCTATATCCCGGGCGAGGGGCACAACCTGCAGGAGCACTCCGTGGTGATGATCCGCGGCGGTCGCGTCAAGGACCTGCCGGGCGTGCGATATCACATCATCCGCGGTGTCCTCGACACCCAGGGTGTCGGCGACCGCCGGCAGCGCCGTTCGAAATACGGCGCCAAGCGGCCGAAGTAGGGAGGGCGGTCATGTCGCGTCGTCGGCGCGCGGAAAAGCGCGAAGTCATCCCGGACGCCAAGTATGGCGACCGCATCGTCAGCAAGTTCATGAGCTGCCTGATGGTCGACGGCAAGAAGTCGGCCGCCGAGGGCATCGTCTACGGCGCCTTCGACCGCATGGAGTCGCGCGCCAAGCAGGAGCCGCTGTCGATGTTCCACGAGGCGCTCGACAACGTCCGGCCGGCGGTCGAGGTGCGCTCCCGCCGGGTCGGCGGCGCCACCTACCAGGTGCCGGTGGAGGTTCGCCCGGAGCGCAGCCAGGCGCTGGCGATCCGCTGGCTGATCACCGCGGCGCGGGCGCGATCGGAGAACACCATGGCCGAACGGCTCTCCGGCGAGCTGCTCGATGCCGCGAACAACCGCGGTGCGGCGGTGAAGAAACGGGAGGATACGCACCGCATGGCAGAGGCGAACCGCGCCTTTTCGCATTACCGATGGTAAGGCGCGGCGGCACTCAGGGATAGCACAGCTATGGCACGTACCACTCCTCTCGAGCGTTATCGCAACATCGGCATCATGGCTCATATCGATGCCGGCAAGACCACGACCACCGAGCGCATTCTCTACTACACCGGCCGCAGCCATAAGATCGGCGAAGTCCATGACGGCGCCGCCACCATGGACTGGATGGAGCAGGAACAGGAACGCGGCATCACCATCACCTCGGCTGCGACTACCGCGTTCTGGAACGACCACCGCGTCAACATCATCGACACCCCGGGCCACGTCGACTTCACCATCGAGGTCGAACGCTCGCTGCGCGTGCTCGATGGCGCCGTCACCGTGTTCGACTCGGTCGCCGGTGTCGAGCCGCAGTCCGAGACGGTTTGGCGCCAGGCCGACAAGTACGGCGTGCCGCGCATCTGCTTCGTCAACAAGATGGACCGGATGGGCGCCGACTTCTTCCGCTGCGTCGACATGATCATCGACCGCCTCGGTGCGGTGCCGCTGGTCCTGCAGCTGCCGATCGGCGCCGAGGCCGAGTTTGCCGGCCTCGTCGACCTGATCAAGAACCAGGGGGTGATCTGGGAAGAGGAGACCCTCGGCGCCAAGTTCAACTACGGCGAAATTCCCGCCGAGCTGGCCGACCAGGCTGCCGACTATCGCGCCCGTCTGATCGAGACCGCCGTGGAGCAGGACGACGAGGCGCTCGAAGCCTATCTCAAGGGCAACGAGCCGGACGAAGCGACGCTGATCCGATGCATCCGCAAGGGCACCATTTCGGGTGCCTTCGTCCCGGTCCTGTGCGGCAGCGCATTCAAGAACAAGGGCGTGCAGCCGCTGCTCGACGCCGTCGTCGACTTCCTGCCGTCGCCGCTCGACCTGCCGACGATGCAGGGTGTCGATCCGAAGGACCCGGCGAAGGAGCTGACCCGCGAGTCGCGCGACGACGAGCCGCTGTCGGCCCTGGCGTTCAAGGTCATGACCGATCCCTTCGTCGGCTCGCTGACCTTCGTGCGGGTCTATTCCGGCGTGATCACCAGCGGCAGCGACGTCCTCAACAGCGTCAAGGACCGGCGCGAGCGGGTTGGCCGCATGCTGCTGATGCATGCCAACAGCCGCGAGGACGTCAAGGAGGCCCATGCCGGCGACATTGTCGCCCTGTGCGGCCTCAAGAGCAGCACCACCGGCGATACCCTGTGCGATCCCGCCAAGCCGATCATCCTGGAGCGCATGGAGTTCCCCGATCCGGTGATCGAGATCGCGGTCGAGCCGAAGACCAAGAACGACCAGGAGAAGATGGCCACGGCCCTGAAGCGGCTGTCGGACGAGGACCCGTCGTTCCGCGTCACCTCGGACGTCGAGAGCGGCCAGACCGTGATCAAGGGCATGGGCGAACTGCACCTGGAGATCATCGTCGACCGCATGAAGCGGGAGTTCAAGGTCGAGGCCAACATCGGCGCCCCGCAGGTGGCCTACCGCGAGACCATCACCAAGGCGACCGAGATCGACTACACCCACAAGAAGCAGACCGGCGGCTCCGGGCAGTTCGCCCGCATCAAGCTGCAGCTGGATCCGGGCGAGCCCGGCTCGGGTCGGCACTTCGAGAGCTCGATCGTCGGCGGTTCGGTGCCCAAGGAGTACATCCCTGGCGTCGAGAAGGGCATCAATTCAGTGGCCGATAGCGGCGTGCTCGCCGGCTTTCCGCTGATCGACTTCACGGCGTCCCTCGTCGACGGCGCCTACCACGACGTCGACTCCAGCGTCATGGCCTTCGAGATCGCTGCCCGCCAGGCGTTCCGCGATGCGGTCCTGCAGGCCAAGCCCAAGCTGCTCGAGCCGATCATGAAGGTCGAGGTGGTGACGCCCGAGGACTATGTCGGCGATGTCATGGGCGACCTCAACAGCCGTCGTGGCCAGATCACCGGCACCGAGCCGCGTGGCAACGCCAGCGTAATCAACGCGATGGTGCCGCTGGCGAACATGTTCGGCTATGTCAACAACCTGCGCTCGGCCACCCAAGGCCGGGCGCAATTCACGATGCACTTCGACCACTACGAACAGGTGCCGCGGGCGGTCTCTGACGAGGTCGTGGCGAAGTTGGCCTGACAACGGAGAACGACGATGGCGAAGGAGAAGTTTGAGCGTACGAAGCCGCACTGCAACATTGGCACGATCGGCCATGTTGACCACGGCAAGACGACGCTGACGGCGGCGATCACGAAGGTTCTGGCCGAGTCCGGCGGAGCCGAGTTCACGGCCTATGACGCGATCGACAAGGCGCCTGAGGAGAAGGCGCGCGGGATCACGATCTCGACGGCGCATGTCGAGTACGAGACGGACAACCGTCACTACGCGCACGTGGACTGCCCGGGTCACGCCGACTACGTGAAGAACATGATCACGGGTGCGGCGCAGATGGACGGGGCGATCCTGGTTGTCTCGGCGGCCGACGGTCCGATGCCGCAGACGCGCGAGCACATTCTTCTGGCCCGCCAGGTCGGTGTGCCGGCGCTGGTTGTGTACATGAACAAGTGCGACATGGTCGACGACGAGGAGTTGCTGGACCTTGTCGAGCTTGAGGTGCGCGAGCTTCTGTCGTCTTACGAGTTTCCTGGCGACGACATCCCGGTGGTTCGTGGCTCTGCGCTGGTTGCGCTTGAGGGCGGCGACGATACGCTGGGTCAGAGCTCGATCCTCGAGCTGATGTCGTCGGTTGACGACTACGTCCCGCAGCCGGAGCGTCCGAAGGACCAGCCTTTCCTGATGCCGATCGAGGATGTGTTCTCGATCTCGGGCCGTGGCACGGTGGTGACGGGCCGGATCGAGCGGGGCATCGTGAACACGGGCGACGAGGTCGAGATTGTCGGCTTGAAGGACACCTCGAAGACGACGGTGACGGGTGTCGAGATGTTCCGGAAGATCCTGGACAGCGGCGAGGCGGGGGACAACGTGGGCTGCCTGCTGCGCGGTGTTGGCCGTGAGGAGGTTGAGCGCGGCCAGGTTCTGGCCAAGCCGGGCTCGATCACGCCGCACACGAAGTTCAAGGCCGAGGCCTATGTGCTGACGAAGGAGGAGGGCGGCCGGCACACGCCGTTCTTCACCAACTACCGTCCGCAGTTCTATTTCCGGACGACGGACGTGACGGGTGTTATCGCGCTGCCGGAAGGCACGGAGATGGTGATGCCCGGGGACAACATTTCGATGGACGTGGAGTTGATCGCACCGATCGCCATGGACGAGGGCCTGCGCTTCGCCATTCGCGAAGGCGGCCGCACCGTCGGCGCCGGCGTCGTCGCCTCCATCATCGAGTAGCAGTCACGGCAGTTCGGCCGTCGCACGGGGCGGCGGCCGATCGCGTTGAGGATCGGACCATGGAAAGTCAGAACATCCGAATTCGGCTGAAAGCCTTCGAGCATCGGGTGCTGGATCAGGCGACGAGCGAGATCGCCGATACCGCCAAGCGCACCGGGGCCCGGGTTCGCGGTCCGATCCCGCTGCCGACGCGGATCGAGAAGTTCACGGTGAACCGCTCGCCGCATATCGACAAGAAGTCGCGCGAGCAGTTCGAGATCCGCACCCACAAGCGGCTGCTGGACATCATCGACCCGACCCCGCAGACGGTGGACGCGTTGATGAAGCTCGACCTGGCCGCCGGCGTCGACGTCGAGATCAAGCTGTAGGACATGCCAGCGATGCGTTCGGGGCTGATTGCACAAAAACTGGGTATGACCCGCTTGTTCGCGGACGACGGCACGCATGTGCCGGTCAGCGTGCTGAAGGTCGACAACTGCCAGGTGGTGGCGCAGCGCACGGCCGACAAGGACGGCTATGTGGCGCTGCAGCTGGGCGTCGGCACGGCCAAGGCCAAGAAGGTCGGCCAGGCCATGCGCGGGCACTTCGCCAAGGCCGAGGTCGAGCCGAAGCGGCGCCTGGCCGAGTTCCGCGTCGATACCGATGCCCTGGTCGAGGTCGGGGCGGAGATCGTCGCCGATCACTTCGTCAAGGGCCAGTATGTCGACGTCGCCGGCACCAGCATCGGCAAGGGCTTCGCCGGCGCCATGAAGCGCTGGGGTTTCGGCGGCCTGCGGGCCAGCCACGGCGTCTCGGTCTCGCACCGCGCGCACGGCTCCACCGGCCAGTGCCAGGACCCGGGCAAGGTGTTCAAGGGCAAGAAGATGGCCGGCCATCTCGGCGCCGCCCGGGTGACCGTGCAGAACCTGGAAGTGGTCGACGCTGACGTCGACGAGGGGCTGCTGCTGATCAAGGGCGCGGTGCCGGGCCCGAAGGGCGGCTGGCTGCTGATCCGCGACGCGATCAAGAAGCCGGCGCCTGAGGGTGCGCCGTTCCCGGCCTCGCTGCGCGCCGCGCCGGAAGCCGCCGCGCCGGCCGAAGAGCCGGCGGCCGAGGCGGCCGAGGGTGCCGACGAGGAGAAGGATCAGGGCTGATGAAAGCCGACGTCAAAACGTTGGACAACAAGAAGGCCGGCAGCATCGAGCTCGCCGACGAGGTCTTCGGCCTGCCCTCGCGGCCCGACATCCTGCATCGGGTGGTGACCTGGCAGCTGGCCAAGCGCCGGGCGGGCACCCACAAGACCAAGGAACGCGGTGAGATCAAGGGCAGCACGGCCAAGATTTGGCGCCAGAAGGGCACCGGCCGGGCGCGCCATTCCAGCCGCAAGGCCGGGCAGTTCCGCGGCGGCGGCGTGGCCCACGGCCCGCGCGTGCGCAGCCATGCGATCGGCCTGCCCAAGAAGGTCCGCGCCCTGGGCCTGAAGACGGCCCTGTCGGCCAAGCAGGCCGCCGGGGACCTGATGATCATCGAGGATGCGGCCTTGGCCGAGCCCAAGACCAAGCTCTTGAAGGGCAAGCTGAGCGCGCTGGGCTGCAACGATGCGCTGATCATCGACGGCGGCGACATCGATACCAACCTGCGCCGGGCCGCGGCCAACCTGGTGGGTATCCAGGTCCTGCCGAGCGTTGGCGCCAACGTCTACGACATCCTGCGCCGCAGCACCCTGGTGCTGACCAAGTCGGCGGTGGAGCAGCTGGAGGCGCGGCTGAAATGAACCGGGAAAAGGCATACGGGACGATCCTGGGCCCCGTGATCACGGAAAAGGCGACCCAGGCGTCCGAGCACAACCAGGTCATGTTCCGGGTTCCGCTGGACGCCGCCAAGCCGGAGATCAAGGCGGCGGTCGAAGAGCTGTTCTCGGTCAAGGTGACGGCGGTTAACACCATCCGCGTGAAGGGCAAGACCAAGCGCTTCCGCGGCATCAAGGGCCGCCGCCCGGACTGGAAGAAAGCGATCGTGACGCTGAAGGACGGCGACTCGATCGACGTGTTGGGAGGCGTCTAGGCCATGGCCCTGAAGCAATACAAGCCGACGACGCCGGGCCGGCGCGGCCTCGTGCTCGTCGACCGTTCCGGGCTGCACAAGGGCAAGCCGGTCAAGAAGCTGACCCAGGGTCTGAGCAAGAAGGGCGGCCGCAACAACCATGGCCGGATCACCGCCCGCCGCCGCGGTGGCGGCGCCAAGCGGGCCTACCGGATCGTCGACTTCAAGCGCACCCGGGCCGATCAGGCCGCGGTGGTCGAGCGCCTGGAGTACGACCCCAACCGCAGCGCCTTCATCGCCCTGATCACCTATGACGACGGCGAGCAGAGCTACATCCTGGCGCCGCAGCGGCTGGCGCCGGGCGACAAGGTGATCTCCGGCGACCGGGTCGACATCAAGCCGGGCAACGCGATGCCGCTGGCCAACATGCCGGTCGGCACCATCGTCCACAATATCGAGCTGAAGCCGGGTAAGAGCGGACAGCTGGCGCGCGCCGGCGGCACCTATGCCCAGCTCGCCGGCCGCGATCAGGGCTATGCCATCCTGCGCCTGTCATCGGGCGAGCAGCGGCTGGTGCGCGGCGAATGCATGGCGACGGTCGGGGCCGTGTCCAATCCTGACGCGTCCAACGTGAAGCTGGCCAAGGCCGGCCGCAAGCGCTGGCTGGGCAAGCGCCCGTCGGTGCGCGGCGTGGCCATGAACCCGGTCGATCACCCGCACGGCGGCGGCGAGGGCCGCACCAGCGGCGGTCGCCATCCGGTCACGCCCTGGGGCAAGCCGACCAAGGGCAAGAAGACCCGGAGCAACAAGACCAGCGACAAATACATCCTGCGCCGCAGGCGCAAGTAGCAGAAGGAAGAGCGCACGTGTCTCGCTCTGTTTGGAAAGGTCCGTTCGTCGACGGTTATCTGCTGCAGAAGGCGGAAGCCGCACAGCAGTCGGGCCGTAAGGACGTCATCAAGATCTGGTCGCGGCGGTCGACGATCCTGCCGCAGTTCGTCGGCCTGACCTTTGGTGTGCACAACGGCCAGAAGCACATTCCCGTGTTGGTCACCGAGGACATGGTCGGCCACAAGTTTGGCGAGTTCTCGCCGACCCGCACGTTCTACGGCCATGCGACCGACAAGAAGGCAAGGCGAGGCTGATATGGGCAAACAGGCGGCTCCCCGCCGACTGGCGGAGAACGAGGCGCTGGCCACGGGCCGGCTTTTGCGGATCAGTCCGCAGAAGCTGAACCTGGTGGCGCAGACGATCCGCGGCAAGTCGGTCGACAGCGCCCTTGCCGAGCTGACCTTCTCGCGCAAGCGGATCGCCCAGGACGTGAAGAAGGTGCTGCAGTCGGCGGTCGCCAATGCAGAGAACAACCACGACCTGGATGTCGACAGCCTGTTCGTGGCCGAGGCCTCGGTCGGCAAGAATTTCGTCATGAAGCGCTGGCGGCCCCGGGCGCGCGGCCGTACCGGGCGGATCCACAAGCTGTTCAGCGAGATCAGGATCGTCGTCCGCGAGCGTGAGGAGACCGACTGATGGGTCAGAAAGTCAATCCGGTCGGCCTGCGGGTCGGCATCAACCGTACCTGGGACTCGCGCTGGTTCGCCGGCAAGAAGGAGTACAGCGACCTGCTGCACGAGGATCTGAAGATCCGCAAGTTCCTCGAGAAGCGGCTGCAGCAGGCGGGCATTTCGCGCATCGTCATCGAGCGCCCGGCCAAGAAGGCCCGCGTCACCATCTACACCGCCCGTCCGGGCGTGGTGATCGGCAAGAAGGGCGCCGACATCGAGCGGCTGCGCCGTCAGCTGAGCGACATGACCAACTCGGAGGTGCACCTCAACATCGTCGAGATCCGCAAGCCGGAGATCGATGCCAAGCTGGTGGCCGAGAACATCGCCAGCCAGCTGGAGCGCCGGGTCGCCTTCCGGCGGGCGATGAAGCGCGCGGTGCAGTCGGCGATCCGCCTTGGAGCCCAGGGCATCCGCATCAACTGCGGCGGCCGTCTCGGCGGGGCCGAGATCGCCCGCACCGAATGGTACCGCGAGGGTCGGGTGCCGCTGCACACGCTGCGCGCCGACATCGACTACGGCCAGGCCACCGCCTTCACGGCCTATGGCACCTGCGGGGTCAAGGTCTGGGTGTTCAAGGGCGAGATCATGGATCACGACCCGCTGGCCCAGGAGAAACGTAACCAGGAGAGCCAGACACCGCGCTGAGCGCGGCTGTCGGGACCGCGACGCGACGAGGATCAGTTCGCCATGTTGCAACCGAAGCGAACGAAATTTCGCAAGGCCCACAAGGGCCGCATCCACGGCGTGGCCAAGGGCGGCACGGCGTTGAACTTCGGCTCCTACGGGCTGAAGGCGACGGCGCCGGCGCGGGTGACGGCGCGGCAGATCGAGGCCGCCCGGCGGGCCATGACCCGGCACATGAAGCGTGCCGGCAAGGTCTGGATCCGGATCTTTCCCGACGTGCCGGTGTCGAAGAAGCCGACCGAAGTGCGCATGGGCAAGGGCAAGGGCACGCCGGAGTACTGGGTCTGCCGGATCAAGCCGGGGCGGATCATGTTCGAGGTCGACGGCGTGTCGTCCGAAGTGGCCCACGAGGCGTTCCGCCTCGCCGCGGCCAAGCTGCCGCTGGCGACCCGGGTGGTCAGCCGCAGTGCGGAGGGGAACTGATGTCGGCCGAAGACTTCCGCGGCAAGACCGCGGACGAACTGAAGGACCAGCTGCTGACGCTGAGCAAGGAGCAGTTCAACCTGCGCTTTCAGCGGGCCAGCGGGCAGCTCGAGAACACCGCGCGGATCCGCCAGGTGCGGCGTGATATCGCCCGGATCAAGACCGTGCTGCACGAGCTGCAGGCTTAGGGGTAAGGGAATATGCCGAGACGTGTAATGCAGGGGGTCGTGGTCAGCGACAAGAACGACCAGACCATCGTGGTCCGGGTCGAGCGTCGCTTCATGCATCCGCTGTACAAGAAGGTGGTGCGGCGCTCGAAGAAGTTCCACGCCCACGACCCGGACAACAGCTGCAAGGTCGGCGACAACGTCCGGATCAAGGAATGCGCGCCGATTTCCAAGCTCAAGCGCTGGGTCGTCGTGCCTGAAGGCACCGCTGGTTGAGGCGCGGGAGAGCGAAGCGATGATTCAGCCCGAGACCATGCTCGACGTGGCCGACAATTCCGGCGCCCGTCGCGTGCAGTGCATCAAGGTGCTCGGCGGCTCCAAGCGGAAGTACGCCTCGATCGGCGACATCATTGTCGTCAGCGTCAAGGAGGCAATCCCGCGCGGCCGGGTGAAGAAGGGCGATATCCATCGCGCGGTCGTGGTCCGCACCGCCAAGGACATCCACCGGACGGACGGGTCGTCGATCCGCTTCGACCGCAATGCGGCGGTGCTGATCAATCCGCAGGGCGAGCCGATCGGTACCCGCATCTTTGGCCCGGTCACGCGCGAACTGCGCGCCAAGCGGCACATGAAGATCGTTTCGCTGGCGCCGGAGGTGATCTGATGGCGAAGAAGTTCAAGCTCAAGAAGGGCGACGAGGTCGTCGTGCTGGCCGGCCGGGACAAGGGCAAGACCGGTTCCGTCCTGGGCGTGCTGCGGGCCGAGAACCGCGCCCTGGTCGAGGGAATCAACATGGTCAAGCGCCATACCCGGCCGAGCAATACCCAGCCCGGTGGCATCATCGAGAAGGAGGCGCCGATCCACGTCTCCAACCTGGCGCTGACCGATCCCAAGGACGGCAAGCCGACCCGCGTGGGCTACAAGTTCCTCGACGATGGCCGCAAGGTGCGCTTCGCCAAGCGGTCGGGGGAGGTGATCGATGTCTGACGTGCGCGAACGGCCGCGGCTGAAGCAGCTCTATCAGGACCAGATCCGCAGCGATCTGCTCCAGCACTTCGGCTACGACAACGAGTTCCAGGTGCCCAAGCTGGAGAAGATCGTCATCAACATGGGCGTTGGCGAGGGCGTGGCCGACCGCAAGAAGGTCGAGGCGGCGACCAACGAGCTCACCCTGATCGCCGGGCAGAAGCCCGTGGTGACCAAGGCCAAGCGTTCGGTGGCGACGTTCAAGCTGCGCGAGGGCATGGCGGTCGGCTGCAAGGTCACCCTGCGGCGCAACCAGATGTACGAGTTCCTGGACCGGCTGATCACCATTGCGCTGCCGCGCGTGCGCGATTTCCGCGGCGTCTCGACGCGCAGCTTCGATGGCCGTGGCAACTATGCCATGGGCCTGAAGGAGCAGATCGTCTTTCCGGAGATCAACTACGACGAAGTCGACGAGATCCGCGGCATGGACATCGTCATCTGCACCACAGCGAAGTCGGACGAGGAAGCCCGCGCGCTCCTCGAGCGCTTCAACATGCCGTTTCAGAGCTAGCGGACAACGAAGGAGTCCGATGAATGGCCAAGAAGAGCGCCGTTGAAAAGAACAAGCGCCGTATGCGCATGGCGAAGAAATTCGCCAGCAAGCGTACGCGCCTGAAGGCGATCGCTTCTGACAAGAGCCTGCCGCAGGAAGAGCGCTTCGCCGCCCGTCTGCGTCTGGCCAAGCTGCCGCGCAACGCCTCGGCCATGCGGGTACGCAACCGCTGTGAGCTGACCGGCCGTCCGCGCGGCTTCTATCGCAAGTTCAAGCTTTCGCGCATCGGCCTGCGTGACCTTGGCTCGGCCGGCCAGATCCCTGGCGTCGTGAAGTCGAGTTGGTGAGGAGGACTGCCTAGATGTCGATGACCGATCCCATCGGCGACATGCTGACCCGGATCCGCAACGGCCAGCGGGCGGGCAAGTCAGTCGTGAGCACACCGGCGTCAAAGATGCGCGAGCGCGTGCTTGAAGTGCTGCATCGCGAGGGTTACATCCGAGGCTACTCCCGGGCGGAATTCGCCCAGGGCAAGCGCGAGCTGTTGATCGAGCTGAAGTACTACGAGGGCGAGCCGGTGATCCAGCGCATCGAGCGGGTCTCCACGCCGGGCCGCCGGGTGTACTCGTCGATCAAGAAGCTGCCCCGGGTGGCCAATGGCCTCGGCATCGCGATCCTGTCGACGCCGCGTGGCGTGATGTCGGACAACGAGGCCCGCGAGCACAACGTGGGTGGCGAAATCATCTGCCAGGTATTTTAGAGGTCGGCGATGTCGCGCATTGGCAGCAAACCCATCGAGATCCCGGACGGCGTCGACGTCACGCTGGCCGGCGAGGATGTCACGGTCAAGGGCAAGAAAGGCGAGCTGTCGCTGCGCCTGGTGCCGGAAGTGGCGGCCGCGCAGGAAGACGGCGCCGTCGTCGTCAAGCCGCGTGACGAGAGCAAGCGCGCGCGGGCGATGTGGGGCCTGCAGCGCAGCCTGGTGCAGAACATGGTGACCGGCGTCTCCGAGGGTTTCACCCGGCAGCTGGAGATCCAGGGCGTCGGCTATCGTGCGGCGGTGCAGGGGCGGACGCTGAACCTGCAGCTCGGTTTCAGCCACGACATCGCGTTCCCCATTCCCGACGGCATCGAGATCACCTGCGAACGGCCGACGGCGATCGCCATCACCGGCATCGACAAGCAGAAGGTCGGCCAGGTGGCCGCGGAGATCCGGGCCTATCGCCCGCCCGAGCCTTACAAGGGCAAGGGCGTGCGGTATGTCGACGAATACGTCTTCCGCAAGGAAGGCAAGAAGAAGTAGGCGGGGCGGCTATGCTCAGAAACAGGCAATTGTTCGAACGGCGGCGGACCCGCAACCGGTTCCGCCTGCGCAAGGCCCGCAGCGCGCGGCCGCGGCTCTCGGTGTTCCGTTCGTCCAAGCACATCTATGTCCAGCTCATCGACGATGTCAGCGGGCGCACCCTGGCTGCGGCGAGCAGCCTGGAGAAGCCGCTGCGCCAGGATCTCAAGACCGGCGCCGACGTCGCGGCGGCGGGCAAGGTCGGTGCCCTGATCGCCGAGCGGGCGCGCGAGGCCGGGGTCACACAGGTCGTGTTCGACCGTGGCGGGTACCGCTATCACGGTCGGGTCAAGGCACTCGCCGATGCCGCCCGTGAGGGCGGTCTGACGTTTTAAGTAGGGACGAGAGACATGGCACGAGGCCCTCGAGGCGATTTTGGCGGCGACCGCGGCGACGGCGAGCTGGTCGACAAGTTGGTCCACATCAACCGCGTCGCGAAGGTGGTGAAGGGCGGCCGCCGGTTCGGATTTGCCGCCCTGGTCGTCGTCGGCGACCAGAAGGGCCGTGTCGGCTTTGGTCACGGCAAGGCCCGCGAGGTCCCGGAGGCCATTCGCAAGGCGACGGAAACCGCCAAGAAGAGCATGGTCCGGGTGCCCCTGCGCGAGGGCCGGACGCTGCACCACGACGTCGAGGGCCGTCATGGCGCCGGCCGGGTGCTGCTGCGCGCCGCCGACGCCGGTACCGGCATCATCGCCGGCGGGCCGATGCGTGCGGTGTTCGAGTGCGTCGGCGTGCAGGACGTCGTCACCAAGTCGATCGGCTCCTCCAATCCCTACAACATGGTGCGCGCGACCTTCGAAGCGCTGAAGAACCAGGTGTCGCCGCGCGTGGTCGCCGCCAAGCGGGGCAAGAAGGTCAACGAGGTTCTGGGCCGGCGCCGCGAGCAGGCCGTCGAGGCCTGAGCACGGCGGGCGGGAGCGAGAGATGGCCAACAAGACGATCAAGGTGACCCAGATCGGCAGCCCGATCGGCCGCCGCAAGGACCAGCGCCAGACGCTGGTCGGCCTGGGTCTTAACAAGCTGAACCGTACGCGCGAGCTCGAAGACACGCCAGCCGTGCGTGGCATGATCAACAAGGTCCACCACCTCGTCCGGGTCGAGGAAGCAGGTTAAGAGATGCAGCTCAACCAGTTGAAAGATAAGGCCGGAGCCAGGGTTTCGGCAAAGCGCGTCGGGCGCGGGATGGGCTCGGGCAAGGGCAAGACCGCCGGCCGCGGCCACAAGGGGGCCAAGTCGCGCTCGGGTACCGCGATCAAGGGCTTCGAGGGCGGGCAGATGCCGATCTACCGGCGCCTGCCCAAGCGCGGCTTCAACAACATTTTCCGCAAGCGCTACAACGCGGTGAACCTGGGCCGTCTGCAGCAGGCGATCGATGCCGGCAAGCTCGACGCCGGCAAGCCGATCGTTGAGGCTGACCTGGTCGCGGCCCGCGTCGTCCGGCGCCTGCAGGACGGTGTGCGGCTGCTGGCCAAGGGTGAGCTGAAGGCCAAGCTGCAGATCACCGTCACCGGGGCCTCGAAGGCGGCGGTCGCCGCGGTCGAGAAGGCCGGCGGGACGGTGACCCTGACCGCGCCGGCGACGGCAACGGAAAGCCCCGCCGCCGAAGCGCCCGCGAGCGAATAGTCGTCCGGCCAGGCCGGTCGGCGGTGCGCCGCCGGCCCGCCCGATAGGAACAACCGAATGGCATCTGCCGCCGAACAGCTTGCTGCCAATCTCAACTTCGGCGCCTTGGCCAAGGCGACGGAGCTGAAGAAGCGTATCTGGTTCACGCTCGGCGCGCTGGTGGTCTACCGCCTCGGCACCTACATCCCCATCCCGGGCATCGACCCGGGCGCGCTGGCCGAGATCTTCCAGCAGCAGAGTGGCGGCATCCTGGGCATGTTCAACGTGTTCTCGGGCGGCGCGCTCGGGCGCATGACGATCTTCGCCCTCAACATCATGCCGTACATCTCGGCTTCCATCATCATCCAGCTGCTGACCACGGTGTCGCCGCACCTGGAGCAGTTGAAGAAGGAAGGCGAGCAGGGCCGTAAGAAGCTCAATCAGTACACCCGCTATGGCACGGTCTTCCTGACTGCGATCCAGGCTTACGGCATCGCCGTCGGGCTCGAAGGCCTGACCGGATCGTTGGGCGGCGTGGTCATCGACCCGGGCATGTTCTTCCGTGCCAGCACGGTGATCACCCTGGTCGGCGGGACGATGTTCCTGATGTGGCTGGGCGAGCAGATCACCGCCCGCGGCGTCGGCAACGGCATCTCGCTGATCATCTTCGCCGGCATCATCGCCGAGCTGCCTTCGGCCCTGGTCTCGACCCTGGAACTGGGCCGCACCGGCGCACTGTCGACCCTGTTCATCCTGTTCCTGATCGTCATGGTCATCGTGACCATCACGGTTATCGTCTTCATGGAGCGGGCGCAGCGCCGCATCGTCGTGCAGTACCCCAAACGCCAGGTCGGGCAACGGATGTTCGGCGGCGAGAGTACGCACCTGCCGCTGAAGCTCAACACCGCCGGCGTGATCCCGCCGATCTTCGCCTCCTCGCTGCTGCTGCTGCCGATCACCGTCGCCAGCTTCTCGGCCCAGGGCGGCCCGGAATGGCTGACCACGGTGACCGCGCTGCTCGGCCGGGGCGCACCGCTCTACATGCTGCTGTATGCCGCCGGCATCATCTTCTTCTGCTTCTTCTACACCGCCATCGTGTTCAATCCGGCCGATACCGCCGACAACCTGAAGAAGTACGGCGGCTTCATCCCCGGCATCCGGCCGGGCAAGCGGACGGCTGAATACCTCGACTATGTGCTGACCCGGCTGACCGTGGTCGGCGCCGGCTACCTGACTCTGGTCTGCCTGCTGCCGGAACTGCTGATCTCGCAGTACGCGATCCCGTTCTACTTCGGCGGCACCTCGCTGCTGATCGTCGTCAGCGTCACCATGGACACGGTGGCGCAGGTGCAGTCGCACCTGCTGGCGCACCAGTACGAGGGCCTGATCAAGAAGTCCAAGCTCAGGGGCCGCAAGCGATGAGGCTGATCCTGTTGGGTCCGCCCGGGGCCGGCAAGGGAACCCAGGCCCAGCGTCTGCAGGATGCCTACGGCATCGTCCAGCTGTCGACCGGCGACATGCTGCGCGCCGCGGTCGCCGCCGGCAGTGAGATCGGCCTGAAGGCCAAGGCGGTGATGGAGGCCGGTGACCTGGTCTCGGACGACATCATGGTGACGATCATCTCAGACCGGATCGACCAGCCGGATTGCGCCAACGGCTTTATCCTCGACGGCTTCCCGCGGACCGTGGCCCAGGCCGAGGCGCTCGACCGGATGCTGGACGAGAAGGGCCTCAGGCTCGACGCGGTGATCGAGATGGAAGTCGACGACGGCGTCCTGGTCGACCGCATCTCGGGTCGCTACACCTGCAGCAATTGCGGTGCCGGCTACCATGATCACAACCTGAAGCCGAAAGTAGACGGCGTGTGTGATCGCTGTGGTAGCAAGGACTTCACCCGCCGCGCCGATGACAATGCCGAAACTGTGCGTTCGCGCCTGCAGGTCTATCACGAGCAGACCGCCCCCCTGCTGCCCTACTACCGGGAACGGGGGATCCTGAAAGCGGTCGACGGCATGGCCGGGATCGACGAAGTGACGCAGGCGATGAAAGCCCTGCTGGAGGCATCGTAAAGCATTGACTAACCGGCCAATACCGGGTAGATGGCGTCGTTTCCCCACAGGGTTCTGTCGCGTCGGCCGGCTGCCGGGCAACGACGAGGAGATTCAGCGTGGCGCGCATTGCGGGCGTTAACATCCCTACCAATAAGCGGGTCGAGATAGCCTTGACCTATATCCACGGCATTGGCCGGACCAAGGCGAAGGACATCTGTGCCAAGGTCGGTCTGCCGCGGGAGCGCCGGGTCTCGGAACTGACCGATCAGGAAGTGATCCAGATCCGCGAAGTGATCGACACCGACTATCTCGTCGAGGGCGACCTGCGGCGCGAGGTGGCGATGAACATCAAGCGGCTCATGGACCTGGGCTGCTATCGCGGCGTGCGCCATCGCAAGGGGCTGCCGCTGCGCGGCCAGCGCACCCACACCAATGCGCGCACGCGCAAGGGCCCGGCCCGGCCGATCGCCGGCAAGAAGAAGGCTTAAGACAGGTATATGGCGAAGGAACGAACTCGCGTCCGGCGGCGCGAACGCAAGAACATCACCTCCGGCATTGCCCACGTCAGCGCCACCTTCAACAACACCAAGGTGACCATCTCCGACGTCCAGGGCAACGTGATCTCGTGGTCGTCGGCCGGCTCCCAGGGGTTCAAGGGCTCGCGCAAGTCGACGCCGTTCGCGGCCCAGATGGCGGCCGAGGATGCCGGGCGCAAGGCGCAGGAGCACGGCGTAAAGACGCTGGAGGTGCAGGTTAAGGGGCCGGGATCGGGACGGGAATCGGCGCTGCGGGCATTGCAGGCGGTCGGTTTCACCATTACCTCCATTACGGACGTAACACCGATCTCCCACAACGGTTGTCGGCCACCGAAACGGCGGCGCGTGTAGCCGGACGGCGCACGCACGGCGGCGGTGGCCGCCGTTTGTCATGGTCGGGCCCGCCGTCCGCAACCGGACGCGGCAGGTGCAAGCACGAGGAAGCGACGTGATCCAGAAGAACTGGCAGGAACTGATCAAGCCGAACAAGCTGAACATCGAGCCGGGGGTCGACCCCAGCCGCAAGGCGACCATTGTCGCCGAGCCGCTGGAGCGCGGCTTCGGCCTGACACTCGGCAATGCCCTGCGCCGGGTGCTGCTGTCGTCGCTGCACGGCGCGGCGGTGACCTCGGTGCAGATCGAGGGCGTGTTGCACGAGTTCTCCTCGATTCCGGGCGTGCGAGAGGATGTCACCGACATCGTCCTCAACATCAAGGGCCTGGCGGTCAAGCTGCATGCCGAAGGGCCGCGGCGGATGACCCTGCGGGCGGAGGGCCCGGGCCCGGTGACCGCGGCGGCGATCGAGATGGGTCCCGACATCGAGATCCTCAACCCCGATCAGGTGCTCTGCCACCTCGACCAGGGCGCGAAGATGGTCATGGAGCTGACCGTCAACTCGGGCAAGGGCTACGTCATGGCCGAGCGCAACCGGCCGGAGGACTCGCCGATCGGCCTGATCCCGGTCGACGCCGTGTTCAGCCCCGTCAAGCAGGTCGCCTACCGGGTGGAGAACACCCGTGAGGGCCAGATCCTGGACTATGACAAGCTGACCATGGAACTGGAGACCGACGGCACCGTCACGCCCGACGATGCCGTCGCCTACGCTGCGCGGATCCTGCAGGACCAGCTGCAGCTGTTCATCAACTTCGAGGAGCCGCGCGAGGAGACCATCGAGGTCGAGCCGGAGAAGCCGCGCTTCAACCGCAACCTCCTGCGCAAGGTCGACGAGCTGGAGCTGTCGGTCCGCTCGGCCAACTGCCTGAAGAACGACAACATCATCTACATCGGCGATCTGGTCCAGAAGACCGAGGCCGAGATGCTGCGGACGCCGAATTTCGGTCGCAAGTCGCTGAACGAGATCAAGGAAGTGCTGACGCAGATGGGCCTCCACCTGGGCATGGAAGTGACCGAGTGGCCGCCCGAGAACATCGACGAACTGGCCAAGCAGATCGACGCGGAATTCTGATTCCGCGCGCCGGCGGACTGGCCACGTAGCTCAAGGGGAGTAGGGCACATGCGTCATCGGAAGAGCGGACGCAAGCTCAATAGGACCAGCGCACATCGCAAGGCGATGTTCGCCAACATGGCCTGTTCGCTGATCAAGCACGAGCAGATCAACACGACGCTGCCGAAGGCCAAGGAGCTGCGGCCGATCGTCGAGAAGCTGATCACCCTGGGCAAGCGGGGCGATCTGCATGCCCGCCGGCAGGCGCTGTCGCGCCTGCCCGACGAGGCTGCGGTGCGCAAGCTGTTCGACGTCCTGGCCGAGCGCTATGCCGATCGCAACGGCGGCTATACCCGCATCGTCCGCGCCAACTTCCGCTATGGCGATGCCGCGCCGATGGCCTTTATCGAGTTCGTCGACCGCGACCCGGACGCCAAGGGCCTGGATTCCGGGCCGGTGCAGGAGGTCGACGAGGACGAGGAGGTCGCCGCCTGAGTGCCGACAGCGGCCCATCGAGATGTGCGAGGGCGGCCGGGCGGCCGCCCTTTCGCGTTGGGCCGCGTGCTAAGATCGCACTGACATCCTGGACCTGGGAAAGCATGCTGAAGCGTCTCATTCATGTGCTGCTGGCGGGCCTGATGCTGGCCTGCGCTGCCGCCACGGCGGCAGCGCAGGAGCGCGCCTTGCCCCAGAGCCGGGCGCAGATGCAGTTGTCCTTCGCGCCGCTGGTCAAGCGCACGGCACCGGCCGTGGTCAACATCTACACCCGCCGGGTGGTAACCCAGGCGCAGCAGTCGCCGCTGTTCAGCGATTCGTTCTTCCGTCGCTTCTTCGGCGAACGCTTTGCCACCGGTCCGCGCCAGCGGCGGGTGCAGACCTCGCTGGGCTCGGGCGTGATCGTCTCGCCCGACGGCCTCATCGTGACCAATCACCACGTCATCCAGGGCGCCGACGAGATCACCGTGGCCATGACCGACCGCCGCGAGTTCCCGGCCGAGCTGGTGCTCGACGACGAGCGCACCGACCTGGCGGTGCTGCGCATCGACGCCGCGGACGGCCCGTTGCCCCATCTGGAACTGCGCGACTCCGACGAGCTGGAAGTCGGTGACCTGGTCCTGGCGATCGGCAATCCGTTCAACGTCGGGCAGACCGTGACCAGTGGCATCATCTCGGCGGTGGCGCGCACCGACGTCGGTATCTCGGATTTCCAGTTCTTCATCCAGACCGATGCCGACATCAACCCGGGCAACTCCGGCGGCGCCCTGGTCTCCATGGACGGCCGCCTGGCCGGGGTCAACACGGCGATCTTCTCGCGCAGCGGTGGGTCCCACGGCATCGGCTTCGCCATTCCGGCCAACATGGTCCGGGCCGTGATCCGCAGTGCCGCCGAGGGCCTGGCCTATGTGCAGCGTCCCTGGCTGGGCGCGGCGACCCAGGAGGTCACCGCCGAGATCGCTGCCAGCATGGGCCTCGACCGCCCGCAGGGCGTGCTGGTCCGGGCGCTCTATCCGAACGGACCGGCGCAGCAGGCCGGCCTCGCGGTGGGTGACGTCATCGTCGGTGTCGACGACCGGCCGGTGAACACGCCTGAGGCCCTGCTGTTCCGCCTCGGCACCCGCCTGATTGGCGGCAGCGCCCGCCTGGACGTGCAGCGCCGGGGCGCCCTGTTCACCGCCGAGCTGGCCCTGATCCGGGCGCCCGAGGTGCCGCCGCGCAACACCACGCTGTTGCGCGGCGCCCACCCGTTGGCCGGCGCCACCGTCGCCAACCTGTCGCCGGCGGTGGCCGAGGAGCTTGGCCTGGAAACCGCGCCCGCCGGCGTCGTCGTGCTCAGGGTGGCCGAGCGCAGCCCGGCCTGGCGGCTCCGGCTGCGCACCGGTGACCGCATCCTGCGCATCAACGGCATCGATGCCGACAAGGTGCTGACCCTGTCCAACGCCCTCGACGGCGGCACCAAGGCCTGGGACATCACGGTGCAGCGCGGCACCGAGGTGACCACGGTGCGCATCCGCACATGAGCAACCTGTTCGAAGCGGCCGGGATCGACGCCGGGCCCAAGGGGCCGCTGGCCGACCGCCTGCGGCCGCAGCGGCTGGAGGACGTGGTCGGCCAGGATCACCTGCTCGGCGGCGCCGGGCCGCTGCAGCGCATGCTCGAACAGGGCCGGCTCGCCTCGGTCATCCTGTGGGGCCCGCCCGGCAGCGGCAAGACCACCATTGCCCGCCTGCTGGCCGAGCGCGTCGGCCTGCATTTCCATCAGCTTTCGGCCGTGTTCTCGGGCGTTGCTGACCTGCGCAAGGCCTTCGAGCAGGCCGGCCAGCGCCGCCGCGACGGCTTGGGCACGCTGCTCTTCGTCGACGAGATCCACCGCTTCAACCGGGCCCAGCAGGACGGCTTCCTGCCCTATGTCGAGGACGGCACGGTGGTCCTGGTCGGCGCCACCACCGAGAACCCGTCGTTCGAACTCAACGCCGCGCTGCTGTCGCGCTGCCAGGTGCTGGTGCTCAACCGCCTGGATGCGCCGGCCCTGGAGACCCTGCTGCAGCGGGGCGAGGAACAGGAAGGCCGCTCGCTGCGCCTGACCGCCGAGGCGCGTGAGGCTTTGAAGGCGATGGCCGACGGCGATGGCCGCTTCCTGCTGAACCTGGCCGAGGAGCTTTTTGCACTGCCGGAAGGGGAACCCTTGGACGTCGCCGCGCTGACCGCGACGGTGCAACGCCGGGCCCCGGTCTACGACAAGAACCGGGAGGGCCACTACAACCTGATCAGCGCGCTGCACAAGTCGCTGCGCGGCTCGGATGTCGATGCGGCGCTGTACTGGCTCGCGCGCATGCTGGCCGGTGGCGAGGATCCACTCTATATCGCCCGCCGCCTGGTCCGCTTCGCCGTCGAGGACGTCGGCCTGGCCGACCCCCAGGCGCTGGTTCAGGCCAATGCCGCCAAGGAGGCCTATGATTTCCTCGGCACCCCGGAAGGCGAGCTGGCGATTGCCCAGGCGACGATCTATCTGGCCATGGCGCCCAAGTCCAACGCCGCCTATGCCGGCTTTGGCGCCGCCGGCCGGGCGGCGCGCGAGACCGGCTCGCTGATGCCGCCCAAGCACATCCTGAACGCGCCGACCCGGATGATGAAGGATTTGGGCTACGGCCGGGGCTACCGCTACGACCACGACACCGACGAGGCCTTCTCCGGGCAGGACTACTTCCCCGAGGAGATGCCGCGGCAGGAGTTCTACCGTCCGGTCGAGCGCGGCTTCGAGCGCGAGATGCGCAAGCGGCTGGAGTACTGGCGCCGGCTGCGTGACGAGCTGCAGCAGACGGCGACCGACGAACCGGGGCAGGAGCCGTCGGCATGAAGCTGCTGCTGGCGGTGGCCCTGGGCGGTGCCCTCGGCGCGACGGCGCGCTACCTCGTCGTCAGCCAGGTGCTGCGCCTGGTCGGTGGCGGCTTTCCCCTGGGCACGCTCGTCGTCAACGTCCTGGGTTCTTTCGTGCTCGGCGTGCTGGTCGCCCTGATGACGCTGAAATGGCCGATGGGCGAGACCTTTCGGGGCTTCCTGGTGGTCGGCGTGCTCGGCGGCTTCACCACCTTTTCGGCCTTTTCTCTCGACACCGTGCTGCTGGTCGAGCGCGGCCACCTGCCGGCCGCCGCCGTCTATGTGCTGGCCACCGTGATCTTGTCGGTCGGCGGCCTGTTCGCCGGTCTGACCGCCTGCCGGCAACTGCTGACATGACCCAGGTGCGCCATGTCGACGTCACCCCGGATGACGCCGGGCTGCGCCTCGACCGCTGGTTCCGCCGCCACTATCCGGGGCTGAGCCACGGCCGGCTGGAGAAGCTGCTGCGCACCGGGCAGGTGCGCGTCGACGGGGCCCGGGCCCGCGCCAGTCTGCGCCTCGATGCCGGCCAGCAGGTCCGGGTGCCGCCCTTGCCCGAGGCCCCGGCCACGCCGCCGGCACCGGCTTCACCGCGGCTCGTCAGCGATGCCGATGCCGCCCGCCTGCAGGCCGCGGTGCTGCACCGGGATGACTCGGTGCTGGCGATCGACAAGCCGGCCGGGCTGGCGGTGCAGGGCGGCTCCGGGACGACGCGGCACCTGGACGCCATGCTCGATGCCTTGCGCCTGGGTGCGCGCGAACGGCCGCGCCTCGTGCATCGCCTCGACAAGGACACCAGCGGCGTCCTGCTGCTGGGCCGTACGCGCGCCGCGGCGGCGGCGCTGACCCGCGCCTTCCGCGACCGCGAGACGCGCAAGATCTACTGGGCCATCGTCTGCGGCGTGCCGCAGCCGCGGCGCGGTCGCATGGCGGCGCCGTTGCGCAAGGGCGGCGGTCGCGGGCGCGAGCGGGTCCAGGTCGACGCCGAGGCCGGGCAGAGCGCGGTCACCGACTACGCCGTGCTCGATGCCGTCGGCCGGCAGGCGGCTTGGCTGGAGCTGCGGCCGCTGACCGGGCGCACCCACCAGCTGCGCGCCCATTGCGCCGAGCTCGGTACGCCGATCCTCGGCGACGGCAAGTATGGCGGGCCGGACGCCTATCTCACCGGCATGAAGCTGGAACGCCGCCTGCACCTGCACGCCCATGCCCTGAGCATTGCCCATCCGAACGGCGGCACGCTGACGATGGAAGCCCCGCTGCCCCGGCACTTCCTGGCCACCATGGCGGCGCTGGGCGTCGATCGCACGCAATATGAAGATCCATTCGCCGAGGTCGAGGACGAAGCCGGGCCGGCGATCCGGCGGCGCCGCGGCGGCCGGACACGCTAAGGGAGGAGACCATCATGAGCCATGTCGAGACCACGGACGGCGTGCGGCTGTTCTATCAGGAGGCCGGCAGCGGCCAGCCGGTGCTGTTCGTCCACGAGTTCGCCGGCGATCATCGCTCCTGGGAACCGCAAATGCGCTTCTTCGCCCGCCGGCACCGCTGCGTCGCCTACAACGCCCGCGGCTATCCGCCGTCCGACGTGCCGAGCGATCCGGACGCCTACAGCCAGGACATCGCCACCGACGACATCGCCGCGGTGATCCGCGGCCTGGACCTGGGCAAGCCGCATGTCGTCGGCTGCAGCATGGGCGGCTTCGCGACGCTCCACTTCGGCCTGCGCTATCCGGAGCTGGCGACCAGCCTGGTCGTCGTCGGTTGCGGCTATGGTGCGAAGAAGGACACCCGTGCCGGTTTCCAGCAGGAGGCGGAAGCCTTTGCCGCCCAGTTCGAGGACCTCGGCATGGCCCAGGTCGCCGCGACCTATTCCGTCGGGCCGACCCGGGTGCAGTATCAGAACAAGGATCCGCGCGGCTTTGAGGAGTTCCAGCGTCAGTTTGCCGAGCATTCTGCCCAAGGTTCCGCGCTGACCCTGACCAACGTTCAGGCCCGTCGGCCCTCGCTCTACGATCTCGAGGATCGCCTGAAGGCGCTGCGGGTGCCGACGCTGCTGGTCACCGGCGACGAGGACGAGCCCTGCCTCGACGCCAATCTCTACCTCAAGCGCACCATCGCCAGTGCCGGCCTCGTAATGCTGCCGCGCACCGGCCATGCCGCCAACCTGGAGGAGCCGGAAGCCTTCAACCGGGCGGTGGCGGAGTTCTTCGCCACCGTCGAGGCCGGCCGCTGGATGCTGCGCGATCCGCGCTCGCAGTCGACGGCGGTGCTGACCAGCCGCGGGGACGGCGACGCTTGAGCGCGGCCGCGGCGACCACGACCCCCGTCAGTCTCGTCGTCTTTGACTTCGACGGCACCCTGATCGACAGCCAGCACACGGTTGCCGGTGCCTACGCGGCCGCCTTCACCGCCTGCGGCCTGCCGGCACCATCGCTCGCTGAGGTCCGCCAGGTGATCGGGCTGTCGCTGCCGGTCGCCGTTGCCGAACTGCGGCCCAACCTGGGCACCGACCTCATCGAGGCCGTGGTGGCGGCCTACCGACAGGCCTATTTCGACCGCAGCCTGGGGCCCGGCCACGTCGATCCGTTGTTCGACGGTGCCCGTTGCGCCCTGCGGGCGCTGGAGGCGGCCGGCCTGCTGCTTGGCATCGCCACCGGTAAATCGCAGCGCGGCCTGCTGGCGGCGCTGGAAGCGCATGACCTGCGCCGGCATTTCGTCACCCTGCAGACCGCCGATCATCATCCCAGCAAGCCGCATCCGGCAATGCTGCAACAGGCAATCGCCGAGGCCGGAGCGACGCCGGCGCAGACGGTTCTGGTCGGCGGCACCGCGTTCGACATGGCAATGGCGGTGAACGCCGGGGCGACGGCGCTTGGCGTGGCCTGGGGCTATCATGGTGCGGACGAGCTGACGGCGGCCGGGGCCGCAGCCGTCTGCGACAGCTTCGATGACGTCGTTGCCGGCTGCGGGGCTTAGCATGAAGCGGTTCTACAAGGAGGTCGCTGTTGTCGCCAGGGACGACCGCTTCGCCGTCGAGCTCGATGCGCGGCCCGTGCGCACGCCGCGGCGCAACCTGCTGGCGCTGAGCAGCCGGGCTCTGGCCGAGGCCATCGCCGAGGAATGGCGGCGGCAGGAAGACGAGATCGTGCCGACCAGCATGCCCATGCTGCGCCTGGCGAACACGGCCCTGGACGTGATCGGTGCGCAGCGCGGCGCGGTAATCGACAACATCGCCGGCTATGGCGGCAGCGATCTGGTCTGTTATTGGGCCGATGGGCCCGAAGCGCTGGTGGCACGTCAGCGCCAGGCCTGGCAACCGCTGCTGGACTGGCTCGAGCAACGCTTCTCCGTCCGCCTGCGGCTGACCGGCGGGCTTGCCCCTGTCGAACAGGACGCGGCGCATCTGGCCGCGCTGCGCCAGGCGGTGGCCGCCTTCGACGACATGGAGCTGGCGGTCGCCAATGATCTGACCACCATCTCTGGATCGCTGGTGATCGCCCTTGCGGTCATGCACGGCGAACTGGACGTCGAACAGGCCTGGGCGGCAGCGCACGTGGATGAAGCGTTCCAGGCCGAACGCTGGGGCGAGGATCACGAGGCGGCGGCGCGCGCCGCGCGGTTGCAGGACGAACTGCGCGAGGCCGGGCGCTTCCTCGACCTCCACCGCGACGGATAGCGCCTTCGCGCCGGCGGAACGGGCGAACGAACTGGCCCCGTCGCGGTTCCCGTGCTATCTCCGGTTTCCGGCGTAATCAACGGGGCCGACAGCAGAAAAGCCCGGTCGCGCAAAGGGGAGGGGCGTCATGCAGGACATCCTGCGGCAACTGGAAGAGAAGCGGCGGGCAGCCCGGCTGGGTGGTGGTGACAAGCGCATCGCCGCCCAGCATGCCAAGGGCAAGCTGACCGCGCGCGAGCGCCTCGAGGTGCTGCTCGATCCGGGCTCCTTCGAGGAGTACGACATGTTCGTCGAGCACCGCAGCCGCGATTTCGGTATGGCTGAGCAGACCATCCCCGGCGACGGCGTGGTCACCGGCTGGGGCACCATCTCCGGCCGCCTGGTGTTTGTGTTCTCGCAGGACTTCACCGTGTTCGGCGGCTCCTTGTCCGAGGCGCATGCCGAGAAGATCTGCAAGGTCATGGACCAGGCGATGAAGGTCGGTGCGCCGGTGATCGGCCTGAACGACTCCGGCGGCGCCCGCATCCAGGAGGGCGTGGCCTCGCTTGGCGGTTACGCCGAAGTGTTCCAGCGCAACGTCCTGGCCTCCGGCGTGGTGCCGCAGATCTCGGTGATCATGGGGCCGTGCGCCGGCGGTGCGGTCTATTCCCCGGCCATGACCGACTTCATCTGCATGGTGAAGGATTCCTCCTACATGTTTGTCACCGGACCCGACGTGGTGAAGACGGTGACCCAGGAAGAGGTCACCCACGAAGAGCTTGGCGGGGCCATGACCCATGCCCGCACTTCGGGTGTGGCCGACCTGGCCTACGAAAACGACATGGAGGCGCTGGGCCAGATCCGCCGCCTGTTCGATTTCCTGCCGCTGTCGAACCGCGAGCAGCCGCCCAGCCGCGACACCGCCGATCCGCTCGACCGCACCGAGATGGCGCTCGACACCCTGGTCCCGGCCAACCCGAACAAGCCCTATGACATCAAGGAGCTGATCGCCAAGGTCGTCGATGACGACGACTTCTTCGAGATCCAGCCCGACTTGGCCGGCAACATCGTCGTCGGCTTCGGCCGCGTCAATGGCTCGACCGTCGGCATCGTCGCCAACCAGCCGCTGGTGCTGGCCGGCTGCCTGGACATCGATTCAAGCCGCAAGGCGGCCCGCTTCGTGCGCTTCTGCGACTGCTTCAACATCCCCATCGTCACCTTCGTCGACGTGCCCGGTTTCCTGCCCGGTACGGACCAGGAGTACGGCGCCATCATCAAGCACGGTGCCAAGCTGCTCTACGCCTACGCCGAGGCCACGGTGCCCAAGGTCACGGTGATCACCCGCAAGGCCTATGGTGGCGCCTACGACGTCATGGCCTCCAAGCACCTGCGCGGCGACGTCAACTTCGCCTGGCCGGCGGCCGAGATCGCCGTCATGGGGGCCAAGGGGGCGGTCGAGATCATCTTCCGCTCGGAACTCGGCGATCCGGCGCGTATCGAGGAACTGACCGAGGAGTACCGCGAGAAGTTCGCCAACCCCTTCGTTGCCAGCCAGCGCGGCTACATCGACGACGTGATCATGCCCCACAATACCCGCCGACGGGTCGCCCGGGCCCTTGCCATGCTCCGCAACAAGCAGCTCGAGAACCCCTGGAAGAAGCATGGAAACATCCCACTTTAGTATTAAATATCAATAACTTACACGAGTTTTCTGAGACATGTTCGAGAAGCTGCTGATCGCCAACCGGGGGGAGATCGCCTGTCGCGTCATCCGCACCGCGCGGCGAATGGGGATCGCTACTGTGGCCGTCTACTCCGAGGCCGATGCCGACGCCCTGCATGTCGAGATGGCGGACGAGGCGGTCGCCATCGGGCCGCCGCCGGCGGCCGAGAGCTATCTGGTGATCGAGCGGATCCTCGACGCGATCGCGCGCACCGGTGCCCAGGCCGTGCACCCCGGCTATGGCTTCCTGTCGGAGAACCGCGCCTTTGCCGAAGCGCTGGACGCCGCCGGCGTCACCTTCCTGGGGCCGACCCCGGCGGCGATCGAGGCCATGGGCGACAAGATCGCCTCCAAGAAGCTGGCCCAGGAGGCCGGCGTCAGCACGGTGCCGGGCTACACCGGGGTCATCGCCGATGCCGATGAGGCGGTGACGATCGCCGACGACATCGGCTACCCGGTAATGCTGAAGGCGTCGGCCGGCGGCGGCGGCAAGGGCATGCGCATCGCCTACGGCCGCGACGAGGTGCGCCAGGGCTTCGAGTCGGCCAGCAACGAGGCCCGCGCCAGCTTCGGTGACGACCGCGTGTTCGTCGAGAAGTTCGTCGAGCAGCCGCGCCACATCGAGATCCAGGTGCTGGCGGACACGCACGGCACGTGCCTCTATCTGGGCGAACGCGAATGCTCGATCCAGCGTCGCCACCAGAAGGTGATCGAGGAGGCGCCCAGCCCGTTCCTCGATGCCGCCACCCGCCAGGCCATGGGCGAGCAGGCGGTCGCCCTAGCCCGCGCCGTCGACTACCGCTCCGCCGGCACCGTGGAGTTCATTGTAGATGCGAATAAGAACTTCTACTTCCTTGAAATGAATACACGTTTGCAGGTCGAGCACCCGGTGACAGAGATGATCACCGGGATCGACCTGGTCGAGCAGATGATCCGTGTCGGTGCCGGCGAGGCGCTCGCTCTGCGCCAGGAGGACGTCGCCCTGGAAGGCTGGGCGATGGAGAGCCGGGTCTATGCGGAGGATCCCTACCGCAACTTCATGCCGTCGACCGGTCGGCTCGTGCATTGCCGCCCGCCCGAGGAGAGCGCCAGCGTGCGGGTCGATACCGGCGTCGTCGAGGGCTCGGAGATCACCCTGTTCTACGACCCGATGATCGCCAAGCTGATTACCTACGGCCGCGACCGTGCCGAGGCCATCGCCGCCATGCGCGATGCCCTCGATGCCTACGATATCCGCGGCATCAGTCACAACGTCGGCTTCCTGAGCGCGCTCATGCGCCATCCCCGGTTCGCTGCCGGGCAGCTGACCACGGCCTTCATCGACGAGGAGTACCCCGATGGCTTCGCCGGTGCGCCGCTGGAGGGCGAAGTACGCGACACCCTGGTCGGCGCGGCGGTGCTGATCGCCCGGCGTGAACTCGACCGTGACGGCAGCCTCACCGGCGGTCTGCCCTACCTGCGCCAGCCGGAAGGGGCGGACTGGGTGGTCGAGCTCGCCGGCACGCCGTTGCCGGTGACCGTGGTGGCGATGGAAGACGGCTATGACGTCGAGCTGGACGGCCGCATCGTCGCCGTACGCAGCCATTGGCGGCCAGGCCAGCCGACCTTTCGGGGCCTCGTCAACGGCCGCCGGGTTTCGGTGCAGATCGACAACCAGCCCGCCGGCTACCGGCTCAGTCATGGTGGTGCTACCGCCGTCGTCGCCGTGCGCCGGCCGCGCCATGCCGCCCTGGCCGCGCTGATGCCCGACAAGCCGCCGCCGGATACCTCCAAGTTCCTGCTCTGCCCTATGCCAGGCCTGGTGGTCTCGATCGACGTTGATGCCGGCGAGGAGGTCAAGGCGGGCCAGGTTCTGGCCGTCGTCGAGGCGATGAAGATGGAGAACGTACTCCTCGCCGAGCGCGATGCCCGTGTCGCTGCGGTCAAGGCCGCGCCGGGCGACAGCCTGGCCGTGGACCAGGTGATCATCGAGTTCGAGTAGCCCCGGGGCCCGCGCCGGTGACCGTCCGATGAGCGCCCGCCGCATCGTCCGCCTGGCGATCCGCGGCCGCGTTCAGGGCGTCTGGTACCGCGGCTGGACCGTCGACGCGGCACGCGCCCGCGGTCTCGACGGCTGGGTCCGCAACCGGGCCGACGGCAGCGTCGAGGCGATCCTCGCCGGCCCCGCCGACATGGTGGCCGAGATGATCGCCGCCTGCCGCCAGGGTCCGCCCGCCGCCCGCGTCGACGCCATCGACGTCAGCGAAGAGCCGGCGCCGCCGCCGCCCGGCTTCCACCAGCACCCCACTGCCTGATCCGTCTACGCGCGGCCCAGGGTCCGTTCCCAGGCCTCTCGCAGGGCCAGGTCGACGTCGGCCAGGCTGGCGGTCAGGCCCAGATCGGCGAGCGAGGTGACGCCGTGCTCGGCGATGCCGCAGGGCACGATGCCGGCATAGTGCTCAAGCGCCGGGTCGACGTTGATCGAGATCCCGTGGTAGCTGACCCAGCGCCGCACCCGCACGCCGATGGCGGCGATCTTGTCCTCCCGGCCACCGCCGCGGTCGACCCAGACGCCGACCCGGCCTGCCCGCCGCTCGCCGCGGACGTTGAACGCCGCCAGGGTGGCGATCACCCAGTCCTCCAGGTCGCGGACATAGCCGCGCAGGTCCATGCCGCGCCGGCGCAGATCGAGCATGACATAGGCCACCCGCTGGCCCGGGCCATGATAGGTGTACTGGCCGCCGCGTCCGGTGGGGTAGACCGGCAGGCGCCCGGGGTCGAGCAGGTCGGCCGGATCGGCGCTGGTTCCGGCGGTGTAGAGCGGCGGGTGCTCGAGCAGCCAGACCGCCTCGGCCGCGCTGCCGTCGCGGATGGCGGCGACCCGGCGCTCCATCTCGGCCACCGCGTCGGGATAGGCCACCGGGGTCTCGGCGATGATCCAGTCCGGCTGCATGCCCGCGTCCGGCTCCCGTCTCCTGTCGTCGCTGATGCGCCGGTTTTGGCGCATTTGCGGCGCCTGTGCGCGTAACCGAAGCTTAACCCGCGGGAAACCATAGTGGGGGCCAAGTCCTAGAGCATCATCCGTTCAAATGGAATCGCAGAGCGATCCATTTAAACGGATAAAGATGCTCTATCTTGTTGAAAAATAGAGCAATTTTATCGCCTGGGATGGAACCAAGTTGGTTCCATCCCAGGTGATATTGCTCTAGCCGGGGCCGACAGCATGTCCAATCCCGCCGTCGAAGGCGTCATCCTTGAAATATCCGTGGTTATCGGCCGCACCACGATGCCGATTCACCAGCTGTTGAAGATGGGCCGCGGCGCCGTCATCGAGTTGGAGGCGAGCGCCGACGACGACGTCTGGATTTATGCCAACAACCGGCTGATCGCCCGCGGCGAGATCCTGGTCAACGGCGAGAACGTGGCGGTGCATATCACCGAGACCATCGGCGGCCCCGAGATCTGATTGCGGGTGGAGCAGGGCCGGCGCTTGCGGCTCTGGGGCGGATTTGCTATCTCCCCAAAAGCGGCGGTCGTGGCGGAATTGGTAGACGCGCAGCGTTGAGGTCGCTGTGGGGGAAACCCCGTGGAAGTTCGAGTCTTCTCGACCGCACCATCCTCCTGTACCAAGACCACGTCGAACCAGACGACGGGGCGGGCGGCCCGTGGGCGCCGGCAGGCGGATGCTGACAGGGGGGCGAGGCGGCCGTGAGCGAGACCGTGACCGAGCGCCCCGACGACGGCGGTGACGAGCTCTACGCGGTGAACGCCGACCTGGTGCGCCGGGTCGAGGCCGCCCTCGACGAAGGCCGTGCCGAAGAGGCCCGGTTGCTGGTCGCCACCCTGCGCCCGGGCGATGCCGCCGACGTGTTCGAGGCGCTGCCCCGCGACGACCGGGAATCGCTGGCCAGGGCGCTGGGCGCCGGGCTCGATCCCGAGGTTCTGACCGAGCTTGACGGGGCCATCCTCGAGGACATCCTCGGCCGCCTCAGCCCGAGCTACCTCGCCCGGTTGATCCTGGAGCTGGACAGCGACGACGCCGTCTACGTCCTGGAAAACATGGACGAGGCGGCGCGCGAGGAAACCCTGCGCTTCGTCCCGGCACCCGACCGTGCCACCGTGCTGGAAGGCCTGTCGTTCCCGGAAGACAGCGCCGGCCGGCTGATGCAGCGCGACCTGATCGCGGTGCCGGCCTACTGGACCGTCGGCCAGGTGATCGACTACTGCCGCGAGACCCAGGAACTGCCGGACGAGTTCTACGAGATCTACGTCGTCGATCCGCGCTTCCGGCCGATCGGCCATGTGCCGCTGAACCGGCTGCTGCGGACCCGGCGGCCGAGGCTGATGCGCGAGATCATGGACCCGGATTCGACCCTGATCCCGGTCGAGACGGACCAGGAAGAGGTCGCCTTCCAGTTCCGCCAGTATCGCCTGGCCTCGGCCCCGGTGGTCGACGGCGACGGCCGCCTGGTCGGCGTGATCACCTTCGACGACGTCGTCGACGTGATCGAGGAAGAGGCGGAAGAGGACATGATGCGGCTGTCCGGCGTGGCCGCCGAGGGCGACCTGTTCGAGCCGGCCCTGCGCACCGCCCGCACCCGCTCGACCTGGCTGTTCGTCAACCTGCTGACGGCGATCCTGGCCTCGATCGTCATCGCCTTCTTCGATGCCAGCATCGAGCAGATGGTGGCGCTGGCGGTGCTGATGCCGATCGTCGCCTCGATGGGCGGCAACGCCGGCACCCAGACCCTGACCGTGGCGGTGCGCGCCCTGGCGACGCGCGAGCTGACGGCGGCGAACGCCGTCCGCATCGTCGGCAAGGAGGGGGCCGTCGGCGCGGTTAACGGGGTCGTCTTTGCCGTGCTGATGGGCGCTGTCGCCGGGCTCTGGTTCCACAGCCCGGGCATCGGCCTGGTGATTGCCGCAGCCATGATCATCAACCTGCTGGTCGCCGGGCTCGCCGGCATTCTGATCCCGCTCGGCTTGGCCCGCGCCGGCATCGACCCGGCGGTGTCAGCCTCGGTCTTCCTCACCACCATCACCGACGTCATCGGCTTCCTGGCCTTTCTCGGCCTGGCGGCGCTGTTCCTGCTCTAGCGCAGCGATATCGAAGCCGACGCGGGGCTTCTGCCTTCAGGCGGCCTGTGCAGCAGGCCGCGGATCGGCCATCACCAGGCGGGCCGCGTCGACAATGCGGCGCACTTCGGCACCTTCCAGCAGGCCGCGAGCCTGCATCTCGGCGTGACAGGCCGGCAGGTGGTAATGCGGGATCGCCGGGTAGAGGTGATGCTCGATGTGGTAGTTGACCTGGTGCGGGAACAAGAGCCAGCGCAGCCAGGCGGGGCCGAGGTTGGTGCGCGCTGCCGTCAGCGGCGACGACAGATCGCCGACGGCGCCATGTTCCAGGATCGCCCGGAAGCGCAGGATGGCCTGCAGCACGGTGACCAGCGGCAGCAGCCAGAGCACGAGATAGGCGAGCCCGTAACCGCTGGCGATGGCCACGACCGGGGCGGCGAGGTGAAAGCCGGCGACGAACCAGCGGTCGCGCCGGGCCGCCTGGCGCAGCGCCGGCGAGGTGTCGTTCAGCGGCCGGTTGGCACCGTCGGCATCGTCGTTGATCGCCGGGGCGCCGAAGAAATAGGCGTAGGTCTTGTAGGCGGTCAGCCCGGTCAGGTCGCGCGCCAGCTTCTTCAACAGGTACGCCCGCCCGCGCGGATAGCCGCCGTGCAGCGGGATGTCCGGGTCCTGCTTCTGGTACAGGTGATTGTGGTGCAGCCGGTGCACCACCCGGTAGGTGCACATCGAGATCCCGACCGGGGTCGCCACCAGCCGGCCGACCAGGTCGTTCAGCCAGCGGGCCGTGAACAGGCGGTAGTGCGCGGCGTCATGCGCCAGCACGAAACAGGCCTGCTGCCGGCTGGCGATCAACACCACAACCGGCACCACGACCCAGGGGTTCCACCAGGTCAGCGCGATGGCGATCAGCACGGCAATGCTGCCGACCGTCTGCGCCACCGACAGCCAGGCGCGGCCGTCGTCGATCTGCGTGAGCCGCTTCAGCACGGCCGGCGGCAGGCCGCCGCCGCGGCGTCCGACCTCTCTGAACTCCTCGCCCGTTGTGGTCATCGCTGCGGCCGCTCCTCCGTTCGTCACCTCCGGCATTGCCTGCCGGTATCGCCGGACCATACCATGGCGCTGCCCACGCCCCCAACCAGACCAGGCGATGACGGACGACGACACGGCCGAAGACTGGCGGCGCTACTATGAGAAGACCGGCCAGCGCCCGGCCGCGGAGACACTGCTGCGCGCCCTCGATGCCTTCGCCGCCGAGGGCGCCGAGGCCGGCTTTGCCGTAGACCTGGGCAGCGGCTCCGGCCGCGACGCGGTCGAGCTGCTGCGCCGCGGCTGGCGCGTCCTGGCCGTCGATGCCCAGGCCAGTGCCATGGACAAGCTGCGCTCGCGCATCGGCGCGGACGACCTGGACCGGCTCGAGACCTGCGTTGCCCCTTATCACGAGGCGAGCTGGCCGGCAGCGCAACTGATCAACTCCAGTTTCGCGCTGCCCTTGTGCCCGCGCACTCAGTTCATGCCGCTGTGGCAGCGCATCGTCGCCACGTTGCAGCCGGGCGGCCGCTTCGCCGGCCAGTTCTACGGCGACCGGGACGAATGGGCCGGTGATCCGACGCTGACCCACCTGACCCGGGCCGAGGCCGAGGCCCTCCTGGCCGACCTGGAGGTCGAGATGTTCCGCGAGGAGGAAGACGACAGCGTCAACCCGCGCGGCAAGGCCAAGCACTGGCACATCTTCCACATCGTCGCGCGAAAAGCTGAAGGACGGTCGGCGAGGCCGGCTTGAACCTCTCAAGCCGCGGCCTCGCGCGCCGTCAAATCGAAGGCTTCGGCCAGCAGGGCATACGAACGCTTCCGCGCGGCGAAGTCGTAGGTGATCGTCACCACCACCAGCTCGTCGACGCCATAACCTTCCGCCAGCGCCATGAGCCGCGCGCGGACCTGTTCGGGCGTGCCGGCAATGGTGCGCTCGCGGCCTTGCGCGATGATCTGCCGTTCCATCGCCGAGTACCGGTAGGCGCGCGACTCCTCCGGGGACGGTACCGGCCCGGGCTGGCCGGTGCGCAGGCGCAGGATGAACAGATCGCGGCTGCCAGCCGGTCCGCTTCCGCCTCGCTGTCGGCACAGATCACGAAAACGCCGACGTTGCCCCGTGGTTCCGGGCAGGCGGGCGAGGGCTGGAAGTGCTGGCGGTAAGCGGCCATGACCTGCTCGCCGCCGGCGGCGTTGATGAAATGGGCGAACGAGAACGGCAGCCCGAAATGGGCGGCATAGGCGGCCGACTGGTCGGACGAGCCGAGCAGCCACATCTCCGGCAGTGTGTCGCCGCGCGGCTCCGCATGGATCGCCCGGAAGGGGTGATCACTGCCTTCAACTTCGTCCGCAAGGAAGTCCTGTAAATATTTGATTTGATGTGGAAAATACTCGATCCCTAGGGTGCCAGGGCCGACGGCGAGGGCCTGCGCCGTGCGTTAGTCGCTACCTGGCGCGCGGCCGATGCCCAGGTCGATGCGGCCGGGGTACAGGGTCTCCAGCATGCGGAAGTTCTCGGCCACCTTCAGTGGCGAATAGTGGCTCAGCATGACTCCGCCGGAACCTACCCGCAGGTGCCGGGTCAGGCCGGCGACGCGGCCGATCAGGATCTCCGGCGTCGAGCCCGCCAGGCCGCCCGAACTGTGGTGCTCGGCCAGCCAGTAGCGGTGGTAGCCCAGGGCATCGCAGTGCTGGGCCAGTTCCAGCGTTTCGGCGATCGCCTGGGCCAGGCTGCCGCCTTCGCGGATCGGCGACTGGTCGAGGACGCTCAGTTTCAACATGCGGGACCTGCGCGGAGACTAGGGGTTGCCTGGCGGCAGCATAGCCGATCCGCAGCGCACGTGCCCAACGCGCCCAGCCGTGGCTCACGTCCAGGTTCGTTGCCTAGTGGGCGATGTCGAAGCGGGCGTCGGCGCGGGCCGGTCGCCAGTCATGGCTGGCAGCGAAATGCCTGAAGGTCTGGGCCATGTCCGTCGGCGTCGGCGGCAATTGCAGGTCGATGCGCCGCTGATCGGGATAGTCTTCGATGATCGGCAAGGTTTCAGGTGCACCGAAGCTGCTCGGCAGGGGACAGAGACCGAGTCCCGCCCCGACGGCGGCGAGCGCACTTGCCGCATGATCGGTGCGGAACACCAGGCGTGGCCGGATGCCGCCCGCGTCGAGCCGGCGCCGCAGGGCGGGCAGCCAATCGAGGCGGGTCCAGGCGACCAAGGGCACGTCATGAAGGTCGGCAAGCTGGATCGTCGGTTTCCGCATCAGCGCGTGGCCCGTCGGCAGGGCGACGGCGGCCCGGTCGCGGAACAGCGACCGCCCGCCCGTCGCGCCTGGCTGTGCCGCGGTGATGGCGGCCTCGATCCGGCCGCTGGCGAGCCAGCGGCTCATTTGCTCGGCGCTGCCTTCGTGCAGCCGCAGCCGCGCGCCCGGATTGGCCTGCACGAACTGCTGCAGCAGACGCGCCAGGGCCGGGAACGGCACCGTATCGATCACGCCGAGACGGAGCTCCTCCGCCGCGGCGGGCCGGGCCAGTTGGCGTTTGGCGTCTTCGATCTGCCACAGGATCTCCCGCGCATGTACGAGAAACCGCTGGCCGTGTTCCGTGAGTTCCGTGCGTCGACCGCGGCGTTCCAGCAACCTCACAGCCAGCTCTTGTTCCAGTTTGGCGATGGCCGCGGACAAGGTCGGTTGGGCAACGAACGCCCGTTCAGCACCGCGCGTGAAGCTGCCGGTTTCCGCCACCGCGAGGAAGTACCGCAGATGCGTTGGGTTCATGGCAGCCGTTACTATAGGGGAAGTCGATCATGTATATCTAATCTATTGATTTCTATTATCCATTGGAATGCGCTAGACCGGCGTCATGACTGAGAACCTGGAACCGGCAAACCCCGATTACCGCGCCCGGGTGACGGACAGCTTTCACCGTCAGGCCTTCATGGTGTCCATCGGCGCCGAACTGGCGCACGTGGCGCCGGGCCATGTCGAGATCGGACTGCCCTGGCACTCTGATTTGACCCAGCAGCATGGTTTCTTCCATGGCGGTCTCGTGGGGGCGCTGGCGGATACCGCCGGCGGTTATGCGGCCTTTAGCCTGTTCCCCGCCGACGCCACCGTCCTGACCGTCGAGTTCAAGCTCAGCCTGCTGGCCCCGGCGCGGGGTGAGGCCTTGTGCGTCAAATCCACGGTGGTTCGCTCGGGTCGCACCCTGACGGTCTGCCATTCCGATGTGTTCGCTTGTGCCGACAACACGGAGATCCAGTGCGCGACGGCACTGGTGACGCTCATGCGTCTCGACGGCAAGCCGGACATGCCGCCGGCCTCGTCGTAGTCGCAGACCGCACTGCCATGCTCGACGCTCGCCGTCAGCCGCGTTAAGACGGTCTGTGCCGTTTCTGCAAGGAGATCAGCATGATCCCGAATGCCCTGCCGACGCTGAACTTCGACCTGGGCGAAGAGATCGACCTGCTGCGTGACAGCGTCGCCAGCTTCTCCGCCGACCGCATCGCCCCGCAGGCCGCAGCCATCGACGAGGCCAACGAGTTTCCCGCCGGCCTCTGGCGCGAGCTCGGCGATCTCGGCCTGCTCGGCATCACCGTCGAAGAGGATTATGGCGGTGCCGGCATGGGCTATCTCGCCCATTGCGTGGCGATGGAGGAGGTCAGCCGCGCCTCGGCCGCCGTCGGCCTCAGCTATGGCGCCCATTCCAACCTCTGCGTCAACCAGATCCGCCGCAACGGCGACGAAGCCCAGAAGACCCGCTACCTGCCCAAGCTGGTGTCCGGAGAGCATGTCGGCGCCTTGGCCATGAGCGAACCCGGCGCCGGTTCGGACGTCGTTGGCATGAAGCTCCGGGCGGACAAGAAAGGTGACCGCTACATCCTCAACGGCTCGAAGATGTGGATCACCAACGGTCCGGATGCCGACGTGCTGGTGGTTTATGCCAAGACCGAACCCGACGCCGGTCCGCGCGGGATTACCGCCTTCCTGATCGAGAAGGGCTTTGCCGGCTTCTCCACGGCGCAGAAGCTGGACAAGCTCGGCATGCGCGGCTCCAACACCTGCGAGCTGGTGTTTCAGGACTGCGAGGTCCCGGAAGAGAACGTCATGGGCGGCCTGAACAAGGGCGTGCACGTGCTGATGAGCGGCCTCGACTACGAGCGCGCGGTGCTCGCCGCGGGGCCGCTGGGCATCATGCAGGCCTGCATGGACGTGGTCCTGCCCTATGTGCACGAGCGCGAGCAGTTCGGCCAGCCGATCGGCGAGTTTCAGTTGATGCAGGGCAAGCTCGCCGACATGTACACGACGATGAACGCCAGCCGGGCCTACGTATATGCCGTCGCCCGGGCCTGCGACCGCGGCGAGACGACGCGGAAGGACGCCGCCGGGGCCATCCTCTATGCCGCCGAGAAGGCGACTTGGATGGCGCTCGAGGCGATCCAGGCCCTGGGCGGCAACGGCTACATCAACGAATATCCGACGGGCCGCCTGCTGCGCGACGCCAAGCTCTATGAGATCGGCGCCGGCACCAGCGAGATCCGCCGCATGCTGATCGGCCGCGAGCTGTTCCAGGAAAGCGCCTGAGCATGGCCGACAAACCGAACGTCGTGATCGACCCTGCCACGCTGCCGGTTCATGAAGGCTCGGACTACCCGGCGCCGTTCGACCAGCCGGTCGCAGCGCGGCAGCGCCGTGCCCTGGGCGACGCCGCTGGCCTCAATCAGTTCGGCGTGAACCTGCTGCATCTGCCACCGGGCTGCGCCTCCAGCCAGCGCCACTGGCATCACCGGGAGGAGGAGCTGGTCTACGTGCTGGAGGGCGAGTTGGTGCTGGTCACCGATGCCGGCGAGCAGGTGTTGACGCCGGGCGTGGCCGCCGGCTTTCCCGCAGGCAACGGCGACGGCCATCACCTGATCAACCGGGGCGACACGACGGCCGTGTGCCTGGAGGTCGGCAGCCGCGTCGCGGATGACGAGACCGACTATTCCGACATCGACATGAGGGTCGCCGTCGTCGACGGCCGCCAGCGCTTCGTCCGCAAGAACGGCACGCCGTACTAGAGCATGTCCGTGCTTGTTTGAATCAACAGGGGGATTCCCCTGAGGCGTTTGATGTGATTCAAGATGCTGGCTGGAGGAGGAGGCCAGCATGCATGCCTCGACCTTATTCGCTGGATTTGCGTGAGCGTGTTGTTGCCGCGGTGGAGAGC